>WNGJ01004381.1_pt1 | contig 16172 bp, 14 predicted proteins | sample 5400611 | NCBI WGS metagenome assembly WNGJ01 (sample SAMN13153375, study PRJNA577476) | soil metagenome | isolation source: 40 cm soil or saprolite under Garry oak tree replicate 1 | place: USA:California | collected 2016-06-15 | reverse complement strand
CGATCTGCGCCTCGTCGAAGAGGGACCGAAGCCGCCCGAAGAGCTCGTCGCTGACGCGCTCGCCCGTGATCGTCATGGCCTCCGCGTACTCCAGCGCCGCGCGCTCCATCCCGGAAAAGCGCTCGCTCTCCCGCCAGGCCGGCACCTCGCGGATCTTGTCCTCGTCCGCCCCCGCCTGCATCCCCCTGGATGCGTTGATGTCGATTCAGAAGGGACATCCATTGATGAGCGCGACGCGAAGGTAGACGAGCGGCACGAGCGCGCCGGGCAGCCGCCCCGACTTCTCAAGAGACGCGGAGAGCTGCTTGGCCGCCTTCATGATCGGCGGGCAGTGGGCAAAAATCTTCGTGGTGTTCAAGAGCCCGCCGAAGAGCTCGCGCTCCCTGGCGAAGGTCTCCTTCAGGATCGGATCGCCGCCGTCGTCCTCGATCTCGCGCACCCTCGGCATGATTTCTACCTCACGCGTACGGCCTGGTCCGCACGGTCTCTGGGTGTGTTACGGCCGCTTGAAAATGAAGGCGGTCATGTCGTCGCGCATCTTGCCCGCGGCGTCGGCCAGCACCTCCGCCGTGAGGGCCTCGGCCTGCGCCTGTGCGCCGAGATCCCGCGCGCGGTCGAGCGCGCGGAGCACGCGATCGAGACCCGGACGCTTGCCATCGGCGCCGGGCGCCTCGATGACGCCGTCCGTGAGAAAGACCAGGCTGTCGCCGGACTCGAGATCGACCTCGGCCTCCTCGAATACCGCCTCTTCGAAGACGCCCAACATCATGCCGCCCACGGACACCGCTTGTGGCGCGGCGCCCGACCGCACGAGGATGGGCTCGGGGTGGCCGGCCGAGGCGAGCGCGACCCGGCCCACGCGACCCGGAAAGAGGACGGCCAGCACCATCGTCACGAACATCGAGGGCGGCATGTCGCGGCAGAGCGAGGCATTGAGGCGTGCCAGCACTTCGGCGGGTTCGGCGAGGCCGCGCGCGATCTCGCGCAGGAGCGTCCGCACCATGACCATCAGCAGCGCGGCGGGGATGCCCTTGCCCGACACGTCGCCGACCGCCACCGCGATGCGCTCGCCCATGGGCAGGATGTCGAAGAAGTCGCCGCCGACCATGGTGGACGGTCGCAGCACGGCGCCCGCCTCGAGTCCGGCCATGCTCGGCGGCACGGGCGGCGTCAGCCGGGCTTGGATGTCCCGCGCGGTCTCCAGGTCGCGCGTCAGCTGCGCGACGCCCTCGGTCGAGGACCACTCCCCGAGCACGCCCAGGAGCGGGGCAGTCAGCCGCGCGAGCGCGGTGCGCTTGAGCAGCGACTGCACGCGCACGAGCATCTCTGACGGCTCGAAGGGCTTGGCCACGTAGTCGTCGGCGCCGCGGTCGAACCCGCGGATCTTGTCGGCAAGCTGGGCCTTGGCGGACAGCATGATGACGGGCAGGTTGACCGTGGGCCCGTGCTCGCGGATGCGCTTGAGGGTCTCGAGGCCGTCCGCGCCGCGGATCCTCGTGCCGCGAATCCTCGTCGACGACGAGGATTCGCGGCACGAGGATCCGCGGACTCGTCATCCCGTACTCATCGGCTGTGGCTCTGGTCCAGGCGCAGGTTGGCGCGGATGATTCCCAGGAGTTCCGCCCGCGAGAAGGGCTTGGTCAGGTGCACGGTGGGCCCGAGCGCCCTCGTGTCGTCGTCGCCCAGCTCCATGGCGGAGAGGATCACAACCGGAATCTCCCGCATCAGCGCATTGTCGCGCAGGAGCCGGATCGCCTCGAAGCCGTCGAGATCGGGCAGCATGAGGTCCATGGTGATGAGGTCGGGCTGGTGATCCCGCGCGACCTCGACGGCCTCGAGCGCCCTGCCCGCCTCCAGGACGCGGAATCCCTCCATCTCGAGCTGGTCGCGCAGCAGCATCCGGATGTCGGGCTCGTCGTCCACCACGAGGATCAACGGACCATGCCCGTCGCCCGGCTCGGCGCTTGCAGGCTCGCCCACGCCCTCGGCGGCGGGCAGCGGCACCGTGACCGTGAAGGTGGCACCCTGCCCCAGGCGGCTCTCGACGCCGATCGAGCCGCCGTGCTCCTCGACGATCCCGCGGCAGATGGCGAGCCCCAGGCCCGTGCCGCCGACCGAGCGAACATTGCTCCCGTCGAGCTGCTGGAACTTCTTGAAGAGCCTGCTCATGTCCTCCGCCGCGATGCCGCGGCCCCGATCGGTGACGCGCAGCTCGAGCTGTCTGGCCGCGCGCGCCACCGACACTGTCACCGTCGAGCCCGGCGGCGAGAACTTGATGGCGTTGGACAGGAGATTCGTCACCACCTGCACCATGCGGTCCACGTCCACCCGCACCTGCGGAAGGTCGCCCGGCACCTCGACCTCGATGACGATGCGGCGCGACTCGGCAAAGGCCACGATGCCGTCGACGGCGGCCGAGACGAACTCCTCGACGTGGTGCAGGCTCAGGTCGAGCTGGACGTGGCCGGCCTCGATCTTGGAGATGTCGAGGATGTTGGTGATGAGGCGGATGAGGCGATCCGTGTTCTTCACCGAGATGTCGACCAGCTGCCGCTGGGTCGCGTCGAGCTGCAGGGCCGGGTCGGACAGGAGAAGGTGCAGCGATCCCTTGATCGACGTGAGCGGCGTCCGCAACTCGTGCGAGACGGTCGACACGAACTCGGTCTTCATCCGGTCGATCTCCCGCTGACGGGTGACGTCGTTGAGCGTGATGGTGACGCCGACCGTCGCGCCCAGGAGGTCGAGCATGGGCGCCGACCGCCATCCGACCGTGCGGGGCTCGGGAGCCCGCAGCTCGAGGTCGCCCGCGGCGGCCGCCGGCCGGCCGCTCTCGATCACGGCGAGCAACGCCTGGCCATGTCCCTCTTCCCAGGCCACGGCGGGGCCGAGCACCTCGACGAGGTGGTGGAAGGGGCGCCCCACCATCTCGTCGGCGGCGATGCCGAGCAGCTCGCCGCCTTGCCGATTGAAACCGACGATCTTTCCGCCCAGGTCCACCACGAGGAAGCCGTCCGACGTCGACGCGAAGACCTGCTCGAGTTGGGTCTTCTTGTTCTCGGCTTCCTCGAAGAGCGCGGTGTTGTCGAGCGCCATGGCGAGCTGGTCGGCGTAGGCGGCGAGGAGACGCGTCTCGGCCTCGTAGAGCGAGCGGTACCCCGAGAACAGCAGGGCGAGGCCGCCGAGCACGCGGCTACGGCCGCGGACGGGGAAGGCGGCGAGCCCGCGGGACCCCCCCTCGAGCGCGGTCGACCGGAACAGATCCGGCCGGCGCTCCAGGTCGGGCACGAGCAGCGGCGTCTCGCGCTTGCGGAGCGGCTCGGCCAGCGCGCGCATGGTGTCCTCCGGCATCGCCCCCCAGCGAATCACCATCCCCTGCCCCGAGGCGCCCTCGCCGAAGAGGATGACCGCGGCGCCCACGGCGCTGAAGGTCTGCCCCAGCCCCTGGAGGGCGTCGGGCAGCAGGCGCCGTGCGTCGAGCGTGCGGTGCAGCGTGCGCGCGGCGTCGTTCAAGAGCGCGGCGGCGGCCAGGTTGTACTGCGTCACCGTGTACAGGCGCGCGTTCTCGATGGCCACCGCGGCCTGCGCGGCCATGCTCGATAGCACGCGGACGTCGCGCTCGGTGAACCGGTGGCGCGCCCGCATCCCGCCCAGGAGCACCCCGTAGACGGCGTCGCGGATGATGATCGGCACCGCGACGAAGGCCCTCGGAGCGTCGCCGGCCTCGAGCGCCGCGATGGTCTCGGGACGGTAGTGGATCGACGCGTCCGCCTTCCAGTCCGGCGTCCAGACGGCACGGCGCTCGGCGTAGGCGCGCCCGCTGACGCCCTCGCCAGACCGGAGCGTCAGGGTGCGCGTCATGGTCTCGGGAAGATTGCGGCCGCGGACAAGGGCGAGCCCACCGCGCGCGGTATCCCAACGATAGAAGCCCGCCGAGTCCAGGTCCACGGCAGAGAGCGCGCTCTCGGTGATGATGTCGAGTACCTGCTCGAGGTCGAGGGTGGCGGACAACCGCCGCGTCACCTCGACGAGGAGGGTCGCGTCACGCTCGCGCCGCTGGGTCTCCTCCCAGAGACCGGCATTGGACACCAGGCTCTGGAGCTGCTGGCAGAAGAGCTCGAGCTGCGCCACGCCGCGCCGGGTGACGTTGCGTCGGCTGCCCGTGTTGTCGGCCAGCACCACGCCGATGGTGAGCTCCTGGAACCGCAGCGGCACCGCGGCGAAGCGATGCACGCGCAGGAGAGGGTGCGCGTGGAGCGCCGGGTCGAGCGGCGGCAGCGCGAGCAAGTCGGCATCGGAGAGGATCAGCCCGGTCTCGCCCGACCGCCAGGCGCGCTCGATCGCACCACCGCCCGCTATGGGTATGGGGCGGCGGGCGGCTGTCTCCCGGTCGGTGGTGGCGACGACCTCGAGCAATGTCCCGTCGGCGTCGGGCAGGAGCACGCTGATGCGGTCGAAGCGAAGAGCCTCCTGGGCGCCGTGGACGAAGGTCTCCACCCGTTGCCGGAGATCCATCGAGCGCATCATGCTGACGGTCAGCGAGTAGAGCTCCTCGCTCACCCGGCGGCGGTCCTGGATGTCCTGGAACAGCCGCGCCTTGGTGAGGGCCACCGCCGCGTGCTCGGCGAAAGCCTCCATGACCTTGGTCTCGCCCGGCGTCAAAGACCGATGGGAAACGGTGAAGAGGCACACGACGCCGACCGCGCGGCCCGCGACGAGCAGCGGCAGCACCGCCGCGGCAACCATGCCCGCTTCGACGAGACTCGCGGGGATGGACGGATCGGTTCCCTCGGCCACGCGCGCGGCCAAGTCCTCCACGATGATTGGGCGGCCCGAGGCCGCCACCTCGCCCACGAGCCCCTGGCCCAGCGCGAGCTCCTGCGGGGCAACGTCGCCGTCGCGCTCGTCGACCCGGCCGGCGCTTTGACGCAGCCGCTCGCCCTCGAGCGTCCAGAGCCGGCAGGCGCCGCCCGGAAAGAGGGTGAGCGCGGCGTCCACGACGGCGGGCAGGATGGTCTCGGGGTCGAGCGAGGCCGTCAGGGCGCGGCTGAGCCCCGTGAGCGTCTCCAGACGCTGAGCGTAGAGCGAGGACTCGGCGTAGAGACGCATGTTGCGGAAGGCCACCGCGGCCTGGGCAATGAAGCTCTCGAGCAGCTCGCGCTCGTCGGCGCCCAGCCGGAACGCCGAGCGCCCGCACAGGGCGAGCACGGCCAGGAGGGAGCCGTCGAGCAGCACCGGCACCCCGACGAAGCTCTTGAAGCCGTGCCCCTGCCACCACGACATCTGGCCGGGGAAGCGAGCGTCCGCGAACACATCGGGCACTTCGAGCATGCGACACTCGGCGGCAACCGACCCGACGCCGCCCTGCCCGAACTCCACCGAGGTGAAGGGCAGGTCGGCCCCGGGTCGTTCGTCGGAGACGGCCCTCAGCTGGAGCCTCCGCTCCGCCTCGTCGGCGACCCAGAACGACACGAAGGACGCCCCCGTCAGCTCGGCCGCCGCGCGGGCAATCGCGCCCAGCACCTCGCGCTCGTCGAGCGACGAGGAGACGATCTGGTTGACTCGCGATAGCGCACGCAATCGGGCGGCCCGGCCCTCGAGCGCCTCCCGGAGGCGCGCGTTGCTCAGGAGCACGCCCGCCTGCTCGCCGATGGCGGCAAGCGGCGCCAGCTCGGCCGCGTCGAACCGGCGCCGCATCTCCCACCACACGAGGAAGAATGCGCCGGCGACCTCCCCATCGAAAACGAGCGGGATCACGAGCGCGGACTGATGCGGGACTCGGCGGAAAGGTCCCGTCTTGAAGCGCGCGTCGTTGCGGGCGTCCTCGCTCCAGACGACGTGTCCCTGGACGAAGACCTCCTGTAGCCCGCCAAGGTCGGCGTGGGCGAGGGTGTCCGCGGCGAGGGCCTCGACGGCGTGCTTCGGTACGCCGTGAGCGGCGATGGGGCGAAGGAGGCCGGTGCGCGCGTCCAGGAGATGGGCGGTTGCGGTCTCGGCTCCGGTCAGGCGGGCGAGCTCGTGGCAGATGAGCCGGAGGGCCTCGGGCAGGTCGGTGGCCGAGCCCACGACGCGCGCAACCCCGAGAAGGCCCGTCGTCTCGCGCAGCCGGGCTTCCAGTGCTTCGCGGGCGGCGGGGGTTGCCTGGGCGGCCGCCGTGTCCGAAGAGCCGGGGCTTGCCGCGGGCGTGGGATGGGCTTCGTCTTTGCTCATCGCGGGTACTGCCAGTATACAAGGACGGAACCCGGCAAACCGACAGGCATTTCCCCGTCTCAGCCGGGGCGGCTTTCCGCCTTCAGGCGAAGTATTCGGGCAGGATCTCGGTGAAGAGCGCGAGAAGGCCGCCCTGGTCATCCGGTGGCGCCACGCGTCCCGCGGCCTGCCGCACCGGCTCCGGCGCCAGGGGCATGGCGACCCCCAGCCCCGCCGCGCGGATCATCTCCATGTCGTTCTCCTGGTCGCCGACGGCAATCACCTGCTCGAGGGGCACGCCCAGATGGGCAGCGAGAAAGCGGAGCGCGGCGCCCTTCGAGGCGGCGGGCGGGATCATCTCGAGATAGTCGCTCCGGGTCATGACGAGGCGCGCGGTGTCGCCCACCAGGGCCTGGATGTCGGCCCTGACCGTCGGCAGGCTCTGCGGGTGCCCGATGAGGAGGCTCTTGACGAAGCCGCCCAGGCGAAGGAAATCCCCGGGCGCGTCGACGACTTCGAGCGGCACCGCCTGCTGTTCCGAGTAGGTGCGCGCCGCGAAGCTCTCGGCGAGGCAGTACAACTGGTCGTCGCGATAGAAGAGCGGGTCCACCGGCGCGTGGGCGATGACGTCGTGGACTTGCCAGAGAATCCCGCGCGGCAGCGTCAGGTTCATCAGGTCGCGCCCGGCCTCGTGGTCCCGCACGAGCGCCCCGTTGTAGAAGATCATGGGCGCCCTGATGCCGAGCTCGTCGCGGTAGCGGTCCACGCCCGGCGGCATGCGGCCGGTGGCGATAGAGACGATGAGCCCGCGCTCGCTGGCGCGCTTCAGTCCGTCCACCAGCGCCGGATCGAGGTCGGGCGGGTGATCGAGCAGGGTCCCGTCGAGATCACAGACGAGGAGGCGGTAGGACACGCGCGTCAGGGCCGGCCGCGGCTGGTCAGACGGGGCGCTCGCCCCTCGCGAAGCGGGCCGCGCAGTCTGCGCTGCAGAAGTGCAGCGCCTCGCCGCCGCTTTCCCGGCGGAAGGCCCGCGAGCGCAGTACGTAGGTGCCGCAGAACGGATCCTTGACGAGTTGGTCGGGCCGGTCCCCGCCGTCCCCGCCGCCGAGCAGCCATGGCCGCCAGCCCCGCAGCATCGGTGACAGAATGATGAAGGCGAGGACGAGGCCGGCCACGAGGAAGAGCGCTCGCATGAACTAGTCCCGGTCGGGGCGTATCGAGAGCGAGCGGAGGAAGTCGCGGTCCTGCTCCGTCAGCTCGAAGCCCGCGGACGGTTGCGCGCCGCGTCCACGCGCGAAGAAGATTCCGGTCTCGGCGCCGCGCTTGAGAATCTCGGCGACGGCGTCGCGCGCGGCCTCCGTGGCCTTCAGCGAGACCTCGACGGCACGCACGAGCTTGCCCATCAAGCGGTCCACGTGCGCGTCGGACGACATGCCCTGTACGATAGCACGTCCCGCGCGCCGATTCATGTCCGGTCGCCGATCCGATCGTCGGACGGCGAGCCGCGCGCGAGCCAGTCGCTGAACGCGGGGACGCTGCGACTCAGTCGCCATTCGTGCAGGATCTCGAGCGCCATCGCCCGCAATCGTGCGGCTCCGAGCGCTCCAGACACTGGGTGAGCAGCCAGCCGTCGAGCTCGTCCCGATCGGGGTCTTCGGCGACCAGGCGCTCGGGGCCCGGCGGCCGGTGGTAGCCGTGCGCGAGGACAGCCAAATCGAGCGCGAGCGAGTCGAAATCGGCGAGGGCGATGTCGGAAGGCTCGGTGGGCAGCAGCACGGTCAGCGTCTTGACGTAGCCGCGGCACGCCTCGCAGGTCTCGACCTGATCCCGCGCGCCCGCGTCGTCCGAGACGAGGGCGTCAGGAGCGGCCGCCGGCCGCGGCCGCCCCATCCCTCGCGGCGGGGCCGGTTCAGGGTCGCCTGGTTCAGGTGCCGCTGCCGTCACGCTCAAGCTTGATCGTGATCGCCGCCTCTACTAAGGGGTCCTCGGCCACCCCGTACAGCATGTTCCCGGAGTGAATGAGCGTGACCCACGGACCCTGCGAAGCGCGGAGAGTGACACGGTTTCCGCGCGTGACGACGGTTCCCGACCACGTCCACCTCTTCGCAAGGTTGTTCGAGGCCGGTGCGGGCGTGACCGTCTCTGTGAACGTGCCGTCTTCCCTAATCTGCAGGACGCAGTTGGCATCGTCCAGGTAGAAGCCACCACCACCACCGGCCCAGCCGAAGGAGCCGTGCCAGGTGCCGGTGAGCTCGCTTGCGGGAGCGAGCGCTGCCCGTACCGGACCTGAGCCAGATCCGGCACTAGGCCCGGCGCAACCAGCTACGATCGCCATCAATACCGTAAGAACTGCGACGAACGCTCTCTGTCGCATATGACCGTACCTCCCTGCTCTTTTGGATGCGGCATGCAGGCAAGGAGGTGCACTCTTCAATTCTTCTCATCGAAAGCGCTGGCTGACGACAGTCACCTCATCGTTGAAGGCTATTGACCAGGTGGGGTCGTCTGCGGGACGACCTGCCGCCAGCCCGAAGGACATTCGCGCACGTAGGGGTAGTAGGCCTTGGTGTCGTCGCAGTAGTACCAGGAGGGTGCTTGCTCGGACTGCGGCGCGGTCTGAGCCGACGCCAGGGAGATCCCCAGCAGCTCGACCTCGAAGACGAGGGTCGCGCCCGGCTTGATGAGCGGGGGCCAGCCCTGGTCGCCGTACGCGAGGTCGGCAGGGCAGACGAGCCGGCTCTTGCCTCCGACCTTGACGAGCTGGAGGGCTTCGGTCCAGCACTTGATCACGCCATTCAGCGGCACCGTCGCGGGCCCGCCGCGCTGGTTGGAGGTGTCGAAGACCGTGCCGTCGGTGAGCCGTCCTTCGTAGTTGACGGTGACCGTATCGGTGGGCTTGGGCGCCGCTCCGGTCCCCGATGTGATCGGGATCATGATCAGGCCGGAGGCGGTTTTTGTCGCGCCCGGCTCTCGGGCTGCCTGGTCGGCAAAGGCCTGGCTCGTCTTCTTTTCGGCGGCCGCCACCGCGGCCGCGCGAGCCTCCTGGAGCTGTATGATCTTCGGGCCATAGGTCTCGAGGTCGACCTTCGCCGCCTTGTGGAGGCTCCCATCGGCCAGACCCGCCTCAACCAGTTCCAGCTCCGACGCGCTCAGATTGAACGGACTCAAGCTGCGATTGATGGTGAGACCGAGAGCGTAGAGGGTCTTTTGCTCTTCGGTCTCGAGCTTGGGTTCAGCCGCCCTCGCGTTGACCGCGGTGGCAAGGACGAGGACCGTCGACCAGATCACGAGCGTGCGCATGGGATTCCTTTCTTGGTAGTTCAAGCTGGCGCAGTGGCCACCAGGGCCCGGTATGGCACCGACGATGCGGCAGAACATGGTGCCGTTAGCCGACCGGAGTGGGGGCGACCTTGAGCCACCCGCCGGGGCACTCTTGCGTGTAGGGGTAGTACGACTTGGCGTCGACGCAGTAATACCAGTACGTCGACGTCGTCGCGGAGGACGGCTGCTGGATGTACTCCTGGGACTCCGGCTGGATCACCAACGGTGGCGCGTAGGTGTACGCAGGGTACGGTGACGGGAACCAGAAGGGATCCCAGAAGAAGGGAAAGACCCCGAAGCTGAATGCAGGCCCCACGAAGCCGAACCGGTGGAAGTGGTCAAAGCGCTCGAACCGATCGTGGCGGTCACGGAACCCGCGTCCGTGGAACTCGCCCCGACCGTCGCCGTGGAACCCATCCCTACCGCCGCCATGGAACCCCCGCTCACCACCGCCACGGAAACCGCCCGTGGCGCCACCACGGAACCCGCCCGCAGCGCCATCATGCGACCCGCCCATACCGCCGCCATGGAACCCGCCATGGAACCCGCCCGTAGCGCCACCATGGAATCCACCCGTACCGCCACCATGGAATCCGCCCATACCGCCACCGTGGAATCCGCTACCGCCACCGTGGAATCCGCCCCCGCCACCGCGGGCAAGAGCGGGAGTCGTTGTCAGAGTCAGAATGGCCAATGCGAGAATCAACTTGCGGATCATAGGGCACCTCCTCGATGCCACGTTCTCACTTCACTTGTTAGATGCGCGAAGCTCGGCTGGCGGAGCGGAGCCGTCACTTCTCATCGCTATCTCATCCGTCTCTCACCATCGGCGCTCGTGGGCCCAACGGTTCCGCAAGAGTACGAAACGCGCGGAGCGACCACTTGCGGAATGTTGCGAAAAGCTCCGGGCTCGTTCCTCCCCGACCGGTCCGGATCTCTTCTAAAGTGTGGCATCAGAGGAGAAGCGATCGTGAGATACCGTCTCGCTGACGTCCTGGCAATTCTCGGAGTCACGTTGCTCTTCGCTGCATTCGCTGGCGTCACGCAAGCCACGGACCCAGATTTGGAAGGCCGTCGAGCAGGCGCTTGGAAACTCGGGGCAGTTGCAGGCCGGGGACGTTTTCCGGGTGGGCATGCCGCGCACCGACCTCTCCGTCACCGTCAAAGGGGTCCCGGTCAAGGCCGGTTTCGCGCTCGGCTCTTACGCCGCCTTAGCGGCGGACTCGAAGTGACGGCCCTCCTATCCTGGCATTCTCCGCCTCCAGGATGCGGAGGGCGGCCAGGTGCCCATTCCGGCTCAGCGCGGATCCTGGCTCGCCCGCGCCGTGTCGGCCTTCAGGGCCTCGATCTCCGCTTCCCCGGCCGCGTCCGCGAGCAGGATGAACAGGTAGATCCGATCGCCGACGAGCTTTGCCTCCTGAAGCGATACCATGGTCGGTCTGAACGCGATGGCGTGGGACGTGACGTCGGCGACGGCCGCCCGGACCGCCTTCTCCAGGGTCGGCTCGTCCGTGACCTCGCCGGCTGGGATCGAGGTCACCGCCTCGATTAGATATGCGCCGGCGGGCCCGGCCGTCGTGATGAGAGTAAGGCCCATGGTTGCCACGATCGGGAGCACGCGAATCTTCCTCATGTAGTCCTCCATCGATCATTCGGTGCGGCTCACGCTTTTATGACGATGTGCGGCGGCACTGACGCGTCATGAAGCCGGTACCGGCACCCACGCCTCCGGGCAGCTCGCCACGTACGGGTAGTACGCCCCATAGCTTGGGCAGTAGTACCAGTAGTAGACCTGAGGATAGTATCCGTAATACGGGTAGACGAACCCGGACCCGAACCCGAAGCGGCCGCGTCGGTCGTGGTCATGGTGTCCGTCGAAGCCATGGTGTCCGTCGAAGCCATGGTGTCCATCGGAGCCATGGTGTATCTGCGCCACGCCTGAATGACCGCCCCCGAAGCCGTGACCGGCCATTCCTCGCGCCTGACCGGGCGCGTTGAACACGAGCACGATCGCCAGTGCGGCGAGCGCCACAACTGCCAACTTTGTATTTCGTGTGATCTTGTCCACGATGATTCCTCGCTTTCTCCTTCCATACCTTTAGACGACACCGTGTCACCGGAGATTCAGCCCGCTCGACACGGTTGAAACGCTCGAGTCCTGCAGTGCCAGAGATTTCCGCAAGAATCCGCTAGCCCATGCCCGAACCTTTCCTGCTCGCGTTCCCGTCGAGAAGGAGGAGCCAATCTTAGGCCGAGCTCAGGCGAAAGGTGAGTTGACCAGGGTATGTGGATCGTCAGGTTAGCGCTCAACCGTCCCTATACCTTCGTCGTCCTCGCCCTCTTGATCCTCATCGCGAGCCCGGTGGTCATCCTTCGCACCCCTACGGACATCTTCCCGAACGTCGACATCCCGGTCATCGCGGTCGCCTGGCAGTTCACCGGCCTCAACCCGGAAGAAATGGAAGGGCGGATCACCAACCAGTACGAGCGGGTCCTCACGACGACGGTGGACAACATCGAGCATCTCGAATCCACGACGGTAAACGGGCAGGCGATGGTGAAGATCTTCTTGCAGCCGAATGCGCGCCTCGATACCGCAAACGCGCAGGTGACGGCGGTGTCCCAGACCATCCTGCGGTCGCTTCCAGCGGGCACCCAGCCTCCTCTGATCATCAACTACAGCGCGTCGACGGTGCCGATTCTCCAGCTCGCCCTCTCCGGTCTCTCCGAGTCCGAGCTCTTCGACTCCGGTTTCTACTTCTTGAGGACCCAGCTCGTGACCGTTCCGGGCGCGTCCATTCCGTATCCGTACGGGGGCAAGCAGCGCCAGGTGATGGTCGACCTGGATCAGGGCCTGCTCCAGTCGAAGGGGCTCTCCCCGGCCGACATCGTCACCGCCATCGGCCAGCAGAACATCGTGCTGCCGTCCGGCACCGCGAAGATCGGGGAGTTCGAATATGACGTCACGATGAACGCGAGCCCCCGGACGGTGGCCGAGCTGAACGACCTCCCGGTCAAGGTGGTCGGCAACTCGACGGTCTATCTCCGGGACGTCGCCAACGTGCGGGACGGGTTCACGCCCCAGACGAACGTGGTCCGCCAGGATGGCCGCCGCGGCACGCTGATCACGATCCTGAAGACAGGCACGGCGTCCACCCTCGACGTGGTGGGGGGCATCCGCAAGGTCCTACCCAGGGTGATTCCGACACTCCCGCCGCAGCTGAAGATCCAGCCGCTGGCCGACCAGTCCATCTTCGTGCGGGCAGCGGTGAGCGGGGTGATCCGGGAGGCGGTGATCGCCGCCTGCCTCACCGCGGTGATGATCCTGATCTTCCTCGGGAGCTGGCGGAGCACGCTGATCATTGCCGTCTCGATCCCCCTCTCGATCCTGACTTCGCTCATCGTCCTGGGCCTGCTCGGCGAGACCATCAACATCATGACGCTCGGCGGCCTCGCGCTCGCCGTGGGCATTCTCGTCGACGACGCCACGGTGGAGATCGAGAACATCAACCGGAACCTCGACATGGGAAAGCCCGTCGTCCAGGCGATCCTGGACGGGGCCCAGCAGATCGCGGTGCCGGCGCTCGTCTCGACGCTGTGCATCTGCATCGTGTTCCTGCCCATGTTCCTCCTCGGTGGGGTCGCCCGCTACCTCTTCGTCCCGCTCGCCGAGGCGGTGATCTTCGCGATGCTGGCGTCGTATCTCCTGTCACGAACGCTCGTGCCGACTATCGCCAGGTACCTGCTCCCGCAGGTGGTCGAGGACGCGGCGCCGTCGAGAAACCCGCTGGCGCGCGCGCAGCAGGCGTTCGAGCACGGGTTCGAGCGGGTCCGGCTCGCCTATCGGGAGGTGCTTGCCCGGCTGGTCGACCGGCGCGTCATCTTCATCCCGGTGTTCCTGGCCATCTGTCTCTGCGCCTTCCTGCTCGCGCCGCGGCTCGGCGAGAACTTCTTCCCGGACACCGACAGCGGGCAGTTCACCCTCCACCTGCGAGCCCAGACGGGGACGCGCATCGAGGAGACGGCGCGGCTGACCGACCTCGTGGAGGCGGCGATCCGGCGCGAGATCCCCGCCCGCGAGATGGAAGTGATCCTCGACAATATCGGGCTCCCCTACAGCGCCATCAACTGGATGCACAGCGCGTCCGGCGTCATCGGGGCCGCCGACGCGGACATCCTCGTCTCGCTGAAGGCAGACCACCGGCCCACCGCCGACTACGTCCGGGCGCTCCGCCAGAAGTTGCCGTCGGAGTTCCCCGGCGTGACCTTTTACTTCTTGCCCGCCGACATCGTGACGCAGATCATCAACTTCGGGCTGCCCGCGCCGATCGATGTCCAGATCGAGGGGGCGGACGTCGAAGGCAATCGCCGCGCCGCCGACAAGATGCTGAACGAGCTCCGACGGGTGCCGGGTCTCGTCGACCTCCGGCTCCAGCAGCGTTTCGACTACCCGAAGTTCGACGTCGCCATCGACCGCACGAAGGCGGGACAGGCCGGATTCACCGCGCGGGACGTCGCGAGCAGCCTACTCGTCTCGCTGAGCGGGAGCTTCCAGACCACCCCAACCTTCTTCCTGAACTTCCAGAACGGGGTCAACTACAACCTCGCGACCCAGACGCCGCAATACCGGATCCAGTCCCTGCAGGACATCCAGAACATTCCGATCACCACGCCGACCACCACTCGGCCCGGCATCCTCGCCAACGTCGCGTCGATCACGCGCTCGAGCGAGACGGCGGTGCTGTCGCACTACAACATCCGCCGGGTCGTGGACATCTACGGCGCCGTTCAGGACCGCGACCTCGGCGCCGTGGGCCGCGACATCACGCGGATCGTCGACGCGAACCGGCCGCTCCTGCCCCGGGGCAGCTTCCTCACCGTGCGCGGGCAGCTCGCAACCATGCGGACGTCGTACCTCGGGCTGCTCGCGGGGCTCGGCTTCGCCATCGTCCTCGTCTACCTGCTGATCGTCGTGAACTTCCAGTCCTGGCTCGATCCCTTCATCATCATCACCGCGCTGCCCGCGGCGCTCGCCGGCATCGTGGTCTTCCTCTTCCTGACCGGGACCACGCTCAGCGTCCCCGCCCTGATGGGCGCCATCATGTCGATCGGTGTCGCGACCGCCAACAGCATCCTCGTCGTGTCCTTCGCCAAGGAGCGCCTCCGCGAGCACGGGAACGCGGCGACGGCCGCCGTCGAGGCAGGCTTCACCCGGTTCCGCCCCGTCTTGATGACCGCCCTTGCCATGATCATCGGCATGGTGCCCCTGGCGCTCGGGCTCGGCGAAGGCGGCGAGCAGAATGCTCCGCTCGGGCGGGCCGTGATCGGCGGCCTCTTGTGCGCCACCGTCGCCACCCTCGTCTTCGTGCCCGCGGTGTTCGCGCTCCTGCATGGACAGCGGTCTTCCGGAGACTCGCGATGACAGACGATCCGACCGGAGAAACCGAGACTGAGTCCAAGGCGAGGGCGGCGGATGAGCCCCGGCGATCGCAGAGCCCCGTTCTCTTCCTCGCCCTCGGGGTGTTGGTGGGTGCCCTCGGTCTCGCCCTCTACTCGGGGATCAGCGCCCGCAGCGCGGCCGACGCGAGGGTGAAGCGGGCCACCGATGAAGCGGACGTCGCGGTCGTGAAGGTCGTGTCGCCAACACCGGGCGCGCCGACGCAGGAGATCCTGCTCCCGGGCACCACCCAGGCCTTCACGGACGCGCCGATCTTCGCCCGCACGAACGGCTATGTAAAGGGCTGGTACTTCGACATCGGCGCGCACGTGAAGCAAGGGCAGCTCCTCGCCGAGATCGAGACCCCCGAGGTTGACCAGCAGCTCGAACAGGCCCGGGCCGACCTCGAGACGGCCCGGGCCAATCTGCGGCAGGCCCAGATCACCGCCGACCGCTGGCGGGCGCTTTTGGAGACCGACTCGGTCTCCAAGCAGGAGACGGACCAAGCGGTGAGCGCTCTCAGCGCGACGAAAGCCACCGTGGATTCGAATGCCGCGAACGTCCGCCGGCTCGAGCAGCTGCAAGGGTTCGAGAAGATCTACGCTCCCTTCGAGGGGGTCATCACGGCGCGCAACGTGGACATCGGGGTCTTGATCAATGCGGGATCGAATACCTCGGGCCGTGAGCTCTTCCACATGACGGCCATCCACACGCTCCGCGTCTTCGTGGCCGTGCCCGAGGTCTACTCGCGAGCGGCCCGCCCCGGAAGCACCGCGACCCTCACCCTCGATGAGTTCCCCGGGCGGTTGTTCAAGGGCGCCCTCGTGAGGAACGCCAACGCGATCGACCTTGCCTCCCGCACGCTGCTCGTCGAGGTGGACGTCGACAATCCGGGCGGAGAGCTGCTGCCCGGAGCCTACGTCTTCGTTCACCTCAAGCTACCCGAGCAGATCGCGTCAGCCACGGTTCCCGCCAACGCACTGCTTTTCCGCGCCGAGGGACTCCAGGTCGCGATGGTCCGGGACGGCCGGGCGCAGCTCGTTCCGGTCACGATCGGGCGTGACTATGGCACCACCGTGGAGATCGTCGCCGGGCTTCAGCCTACCGATCAGGTCATTGTGGCGCCATCGGACTCGCTCACCAGCGGCACCCGCGTGCGAATCGCGGGCGCGCCCGCCGGAGCCCTGCCATGAGGGCACGAGCGGCCGGCCGGGCCGGGCTCGCCGCG
>WNGJ01003504.1_pt1 | contig 16173 bp, 9 predicted proteins | sample 5400611 | NCBI WGS metagenome assembly WNGJ01 (sample SAMN13153375, study PRJNA577476) | soil metagenome | isolation source: 40 cm soil or saprolite under Garry oak tree replicate 1 | place: USA:California | collected 2016-06-15 | reverse complement strand
CAAAGTCCCTCGCCGCCTCCGCCTCGGAGATGTGGATCACGTCCTTAGCCATATGACGATTATACACCCTTCATGCGACCTAGGTTTTGGCGGAGCGTCTCCCTTTTTTCTTGGCCTTTGCCCTGTAGTTCGCCAATTCGTTGTGTCCGACATGAAAAGGACTTCTTTCTTCTTTCTGCTTAGCGCAGCTCTTCGGTTTGGGATTGCAGGCTGATTCGTCGAACTGCGAAAGATGCTCGCAGAAATCGTGAACCGTGCCTTGGCCTGGTTACAAGGAAAGGCGTTTGGTCATCAGAAAATGGCTCTTGAGTCTACGCTGCGACGGCATAACGATGGTGCAGCCCGCCGAGTCTCGGCAGGGATTGAATCCGGCGTTCACACGCAGAGCGGATTTCCGTAGGCCGACCTGCTGGCGTGTCCTTCGCGAGTCCAAGATGAGTCCGGTCCTCGTGATAGTAGTGCAGGTACGCAGACATCAGCCGTTTGAGATGGCGCTCATTCAGGATAATCACGTGGTCCAGCAAGTCGCGTCGGCAACTTCCCACCCAGCGCTCAGCAATACCGTTCTGCCACGGACTGCGAAAGGCCGTGCGAGTTGGCTGGCTTCCCATGTCCCGCACTGCCGAAACTACGTCGGCGCCAAACTTTGCGTCTCGATCGAATAGCAAGAATCTGTGTGGTCGTTGGTAGGCCCATGCTTCTCGCAATTGCTGTACAACCCAAAGAGCATTGGGATTTCGCGTCACATTGAAGTGCAGGATCTTACGCCGGTCGTGGCCGATGACGAAAAAGCAGTACAGAACACCAAACGTGAGCGTTGGGACGGTGAAAAAGTCCATCGCAGCAATGGCCTCGCGATGGTTTCTGAGGAACGTTACCCATCGCTTCAGTGGGTCTGGATTTCTCGGTGCTCGCCGGATCCATCGCGAGACACTCCTTTCCGAGAGATCGAAACCCAGCTTGAGCAGCTCGCCATGAACGCGCGGCGCTCCCCAAGTTGGATTCTCAGCAACCATACGGAAGGTCAAGGCGCGAACCTCTTTGCTGACACGCTTCCGTCCTCCTACCTGGCTGAGTCTGGAGACCCACGTCCAATACAAGCGAAATCCCGCTCGATGCCAGTTCACGACGGTTCTAGGAGTGACCAAGACGAGAGGCTGCCTCCACCTGGACCAGCACATTCTCAACGCAACCCAGAACAGTTTGTGCAGGGCAGTCAATCGACGGCGAGGTCGTTGCGCGTGCAGTGCCAGCAATTGCCGACGGAGCGCCATGTTTTCGAGGACGAGGTCCGCCCGGCAACTGAGCGAACTGACCAACCAGCCGAGGAAATGCCGGAGCGACACGATCAAGGCAAGAATTTTAGCGGAAAAGACCGAATCGAGCTTTGTGCCAAGTCATTGATTTCGCTAGTGTACGACCTTTTGGCGAGGCACAATGAGCTTGTGAACTTGGTGGGGTTAATTCCTTCTCTCGCATCTCGTAGTGTCGCGTCTTCGTGAAAGCTGCATACGGGAAAACCGTCCGTGCAGTTTGAGCGGCGGACGGAGGCCAGCGTGCAAGCGCGCCTCCTCCGACCCGACACCCGTGAACCAGCCGAACAACGAAGGGCAGCAGCCTTCGGCGGAGGCTGGGGAGGGAAGGGCACGGACTGAGGAGAACATCGTTCCATCCCACATGCGTCCGACACAGAGCGGGAAGCGCATGTCCCAGGGATTGTACGGTGTGCGGCCAGCAGCACGTTTCGCCGCCATTCATCCACAGTAAGAGCCGTATGCGTAAACGCGCCCGTACGGATCTGCGCGGGGGGCGATCAGCGATGGTCGTCCCTACCGCGACAGTAATCCACTTGGACGCCGATTCTTGCACGGGGCAACCTCTAGGATTCTGTTGTCCTGGGCGATTCTGTTTGACGCCGCGACCCTGCTTTCCGTATTCGAGCCAGGTGCGAAGAATGACGACGACATCGAATAACGGCACTCAGTAGTGTTCGCGCGCTTTTGTGCAATATCGGATGGTTGCGGGCTATCGGGCACCTATTGAAGGCACACTTGTGGTTGCGGAGACCGAATTTGAATCAACGACCAAATTCAGTCTGTCAAGACGTATGCGTAAGTAAAGGCAAAGGAAAAGCAAAAAGTGCCGGGGGCCCGGTTTGCACCGTTCGCACCACGGAATTCTCGCTCTCGGTGGCAGCATGACGTGCCTTGTGGCTTCAAAGGCCAAGATCCCTAGCCAGCGCATTTTGGGATGACAGCGCTGCGTGAATTGGCTTCACAACTTACAAGCACACGGGGACTGCTAAGCGTTGTTGGCGCCATGATTGCCGCTACCAAAGACGACCACTTCGGCGCATCCCGTCAAGACCCCTAACATGAGCAGGGTCAGACGAAACTGCTCGCTTCGCCAGTGATTCTCCGATCCGTCAAGTTCGCGCCAGATTTGCTCTTGCCCAAGCGATTCAAAAGGTGAAGATAGTTCCGCCTTCACTGCGGAGGTCGCGCCAAGTACGAGAGGGAATGCCTCTAAAGAGCGGCAGTGCTCCGGCAAGACCCGGCACAGCGTTTGTCTCATAGAGTGACTGTTCAAAGGCGAAGGTTACCCAGTTGTTCAGTTTGTAGTACAAGGTGCCAGCGTATAGGGGACTCTTGTGCCGCGCCCCGCCCGGATTGAAGCGCTCAACATCTCGCGCCTTGGCGAAGTCTACTCCATAGTGCAGGTAGAGAGACCAGCCCATGTTCCGGCCTTGCGGGTCAGCTCCGAAGATGCGCGAGAGCGGTAGGCCGAGGTTGACGAACCCTCCGGCCGCGCGGACGGGGCGCTGGGGCGCAACCACGGCGGCACCGCTTGCACTCGTCCCAAAGACAACGTTTGAAGCGCCGTCGATCGAGGCTACGGTCGCAGCACCGGTAAGACCGAAGGTGTCGTTGTAATTCGAAAAAAACTGGCCACCAAAGAACCACCGCAGGTCGCTTCCGCTGTAGTACTTTCCGAGCAGAGTAAAATAGCGCGTGGGCAACTGGAGCTCACCGGTCCAGCCGTCCGTATTGCTCGTCACCGTCGCGCCTTGCGGAAAAGCGGTCTTGAAAAAATTGACGCCGCGAGGATCAGTGGCCGGAAGCACTGGGACGCCGGCGGCGGTCACGATGGCTTTGCGTTCTCCTTGTTCGCCGGTAAAAATGACCTGCGCGGGAGCCACGCCCGGAGCATGATCAAGTTGGAATTGCGCGACGATCCGGCCTTCCACCGTGGGCCTCGACGAATCAGGTCCCTGACGTTCGCCGTAGCCGAGCTGGTTGGCAAGGTTGTTAGCGCCTGGCACGTTGCCGGAAGCGGGCAGCACGGCGGCAACTTCCGGCATTAGCTTGAATCCTCCGAAGTCATGCGTCCATCCGACGCGGATCTGCGGATCCCGTTCCCACAATGTCCCGTACCCACCACCCAATATCGTCGTCTCCAGCAAATTGGGCAGTGTGGAGGAAGAGAATGGCGTCCAGTCCTGGCCAAGCACGGTCGATAAGGTATCTTTCTCCCCGGCCTTGTAGTCCAAGCGCACATACGCAAGCCGAATCGAGGGCATGCTCGAACGGATCGACGACAGGTTCCTGTTGTCGGCGCGGCTGAAATTCCCTTCAAAATCAGCTTCGATTTTTCCCGTTACAGTTAGGTTTGGCGACGGATCCAACCACTCGAAGTTGGCCCCGAACCGTGTGGACCGCGCCTTCACGTGAAATTCCTGCGAGCCTTCTGGTCCTGTATCTGTCAAGAAACCCGGAAGCGGAAAATCGTCGCCGCCCGGCGAGGAACTGTCATGAACGAATGTGGCCTTGATGAAACCGAACGGCGTGACTCGCAAGGTCCCGATACTGAATGCAGGCTTGAGTCCCTCCCGCGGGAGGCCGCCGACGGGAAACACGCGAGTCGGCGCAATCGCGGGTATCACTGCGGGCGCCGCTGACGCCGTTTGCTCGGATGGCGGAGCTGTGGACGACACTGCCGGTGCCACTGTCGAGGCAGGGGGCAGACCTGGAACGGCCGCGGGAATACTTCCTGGAACTCGATAGACAGCAGAAACGACGTGGGCCCCGGCCGTATCCGCTTTGGACGCATTCACAAAGGTGCCCGCAGCCACTGTTTGATCGTAATCGGCCTGCGAAATGACGCCCTTCAAGAGAAGGAGCTTCGCCAAACGTTGATCGGCCTCACCGGAAATAGGCGCTTGGTTGATTTGTGACATTTCTTCATCCGTGAGAATTCCCTTGGCATGAAGCACACGGACGAGAGGGCTCACCGGAGGATTGCTGACGCCTTGCTGCTGAGCCAGTGCCTCCTTAGAAGACGCGAAGGTTGAGAGAAGAACGACCACCAGGCACACCAATGTTCCAAAAAATCTTCCATTCATCATCACTCCCCCTGTAGGCCCGCTTTAGATGCGAGCCGAGTACTTAACCGTGGAAGGGCCGGAACCCGTACATATACGTCAGCGAATAAATTGTCAAGAAATCACTAGTCGCGAAACTTGTTACTTAGAACCGAGTCTTCCGTGGTTATTTTGAGCTTCCGGGATGCCGAGTCTTACTACGCGGCACGACCGGATGTGGCTCAAAGATCGCCGCAAGCGGCCCCTACATACTCTGATTCATGGCTCACCCGCCTCGAAGTATACTTACGACGACGAGTGCGTTGCGAAAAGAGCAGGTGTTTGGCGATGGTGCGGATTGTAATTCTAGGTGAACGAACCGAGTGCCTTAGGCTGCTGGCTGATGCCCTGCAACAAGGTGGATACCAAGTTCGAGTTACCTCTAATTCCAAGTGGAAGATGTCCGTCCTGAAATACCTCAGTCCTCACTTCGTGATCGTGGACACGGAGAATCCAAATTTCAGCGCCGCGAAAGTCTGCAGCAAGATACGGAGTGATCGTTCGCTCGATCGCGTTCGCATTCTCGTGTTAAACCCCTCCGATGGCCGCGAAGAGAACGAGCCCGAACAGGCGGCTCATACAGCTGACATATATCTGGACCGACCTTATGATCCCAGTTCTGTTGTGTCATGCGTGCGAATGCTCCTGAAGACAGAACCTGCGGAACGAAGCTACCGAAAAATATCGCTGGGCTCGTTCATTATCGATCCGTTGTCTTATCAAGTGATTCGGCGCGGGGAGGCAGTCCCCTTAACTTATTTTGAATTCAAGCTTTTGCACCATCTGGCCTCTTATCCGGAAACCATCCGCAGCCGGGATGAATTGCTACAGACGGTGTGGAAATACCGGAACGCCACTCGCCGGATAGTTGACACCACAATATGGAAGTTGCGAAAAAAGATCGAGACTTGTCCGGAGAGGCCGAGGTTCATCCGCTCAGCGAAAGGACAAGGGTACAGTTTTCATGTGCCGTCGGACTGACCCGGTTCTCATGCTGGCCGCGCACCTGATTTAATCCCGTCCCAGTCGGGCTGAAAGAATGAGAAGGGCGGCTCAGTGAAGAGCCGCCCTTTTTCAGTCCCCAGGGGAGGGACGGACCGCCATTCGACCGGCCAAAATTACGGCAGATAGTAGCGGAACGCTGTCCAGACCATGTTGTCGACGGCCTTCGGTCGTTGGCTCGCGCCAGCAACGCCGGTTGTGATGTTGAATGCGTTGCCACTCCAACCCACCTTGGTGAGGTAGGAGTACTGAATACCCCAGCGCAAGCGGCCCTTCGACCCTTGGTACATGTTGTGCCAGAAACCGAGAGTCCCCTCGATGATGTTGTGAATATCGCCGTTGCAGGTGCCAGCGCTGCCAGGAGCTGTCGGGCTAGAGGTGGCGCTCGCTGTCGGGAAGCCCTCCGTCGTGCAACCTGAGTTGTTGAACAGAGGCGAACCATAGCCGACCGGAACCGGGTTGCCGGTCCCTGCGGCCGCCGGATTGGGGAACGTGTACGCAGTGCGAGCAGCGTATTCGCCGCCGCCATAGGCATAGATGTCGAACTTCGGATTGGGATGAAGCTCAACCATCCCTAGCCAAGCGGCGGAGCGGATAAGAGCAAGAGTGCCATCCGGGCGAGCGGTTACGTCCGCCAACTGGGCTGAGCTGTAACGGCCAATTCCATCGCCGCCCTGGAAGTGAGCAACGAGATCGACCTTCTTGGCCACGATAGGAAGCCGAGCAAAAGCGCCAACTCCGCCGCCAATCCTGGTGTCATTGACAGCGCCCGCCACAGACTGGTTGGGGTTGGCGCCCGTGCAAGCAGGATTAAGGCCGGTCGCCGGGGTGAGCAGAGGCTGAGCGCCGCAAGGATAAACGCGATCGCGGAACGTGCTAAGAATGCCAACCACCTCGTAGTGGCCCCATTTTGGATCCACAGTGGCCTTGACGAGGAAGTCGGGTGCCTTGTTTGCGGTGTAGCCGGTTGTATCCACGAAGTTGTTGAGGCCACCACCGACGCCCGGCGTGTTAAAGAAGAAGTTGTTGTTAGAGCCGCGGCCGCCAAAAGTTGTTTGCGGGCCTTCTATCGATGCCCCGACGGCAAACTTGTCGCCGAAGCTCTTGGCCACGCGGAAGCTGTAGGCCCTCTGCCAGGCCCAGCCCACGATATACTGTGGATCGATTATGAGCGGGAGATTTTCCTGGCGATTCTCTATGCCCTTCTTGCTCTCGGTGACCAAACTCCACATCTGACCGGCGGAGACAGAGAGGCCGTTTTCAAAAGCCACTCTGCCCCAGAATTGCCGGTACCGAAGCACATAGCTGTTGCTCTGGCGGTTGTTGGAGGTCACGCCGGTGCCGAGAAAATCAGTCTCGACGTAACCGGTTACCTTGGCGCTGCCGACGTTCGACTCAAGTAGCAAGCTGAGACGAGACTGCCGGGCGCTAAAGACATTCTCGGTTACTTTGCTCAGCGCGCTGTTGGGATAGGGTATGCCCGCGAGCGGAGTGTTGATGTCGGCGCCGATGGCGCGAGAGCGGAAAGTCGTTGCGGCTTCCATGAAGCCGCCGGGTGTGATGTTGATGCCCTTGTACTTAATCGTGCTCGGGCCTTCTTCCGTTGCCTTCTTGGCTTCGGCCTGCTCCGTGGCCACAGTGGTCTTGAGGACTTCGTTGCTGGCTTTCAAGGCGCTGACCGTAGAGTTGAGGGAAAAGGCTGCGGACTTCACTTCGGCGGTGGTGTTCAAGGCTTCAGTGGCTTTGGTGCTCGCTTCGGCTGCACGGGCGTTGGCCGCGGCGGCCGCTTCGCGCGCTTCGTCGATCTGGCGGTCGCGCTTGGCGAGCTCTTCCTTCAACAACTGAAGCTGCTCCTGTTGCGACTGCATAGTCTGGCGAAGCTCTTCGAGCTGTGCCGCGATGGCTGCATTGGAGTTCTCAGTCTTCTTGGCCGCTTTGGGTTTCGCCGCCGCAGCCTCGGCAGGCTGTGGATTGGCATCTTTCGCCGTGTCCGTGCGCGCTTCGTTTGAAGTGGCTTCGGACTTGGGTCGACGCTCGTTTCCACCTCCCGCCGACCGCGCAACGACCGGCCCTGCGAAAAGAACGAGGCCTAGAATCCACGCAACGACTATTCGCATTAATTCCTCCTTGGAATTTCTCTGAAACAAGTGGCAGTCCCTCCCAAAATCTATCCCCAGGTGGGACCGTCCCCTTTTCGCCTGCATTCTATTCCATGCAGGCTTAAAATTGGTCGAAGGCTGTTGGCGAGCAGCTAATGAACCCACGCTGGTTCTGGTTGAACTTTGTACTGCTCTTACGACTCTTACGACGCGACCCCCAGAGCCATGCCAACCTGGCTCTCGTACCACATTTGTAGTAACCACACCTGAGACGGAACTTACCGAGCCCCCATAACACCGTTGTAACAAAATTGTTAATACTATGTTACAGAGCGCGCGATGGGATTACATGGGGCCCTAGTTCTCTTCGAATAGTGTGTGCTGGCTGGCCGACGCCGTTCAAGGCGCGAAACTGCATTCTTCTGCTACTCCAGATGCTTCAATGGGGCAAACTTGCTGCATTGCCTTCGTGCACTATCTTGAGCTTTTTAAGTCCCTCTTTGGCATTGATAATGTAAACGTAGATTGGATAACCGAGGCGCTGTTTGACACCCGACGGTGGGTATTTGATGGAAAGCGCCAGCAACGCTTCCGCTGTCCGCGGCGAGTCCAGACGTCTTTGTTGGAACGCTTCGACCCAGGCTCGAAACGCAGGAACCGCAGCGATCGGCGATTGAGGGTCCTGAAAGCCGGACTGGAGGGCGACGACTTGCCCGCTTAAGATGATGCGCGGCGACTCAGCCCCCACGGCTTCTTCCGAATGATACGCAAAATGGGGAACTGCGCCACTAGCGTCCGAAGGAAACACATCCACAGTTTCAGTCTTCAGCGCGCCATCTGAATCCACGCCTGCCAATATGCACTCGAAAATCTGTCGTGCTTGTTCATCGAGCTGTTCCTTTAGGACCAGCATTTGGTTTCTTCCCTCGGGGGAGAGTTCGTCCAATTTGTCGGTAATTGTTTTTCCGAACTCGTTTCCTAATTCACTCATTGAAAGCGGGGGAGCGCCTTCAGCTGCGTGCTTCACGTAAACAGCCCTGGCAATTTCGGACGGTCGAATAGTAACCGTCGCTGTCGCTATCTCGACCAGGCCGCTGCACATGAAGGCCAGTTTCGATCCCAACTTGGTCACTTTTTCAGTTGTCTTAGAAACAGAGGAAAGCTCGCCTCGCACATAAAAGGTTCTCCTGCCATCTGACGCAATCGCGATTTCTTGCCTGTCGAGGATTATGACGTAGAGCGTCCCTTGGGCCGATTGAGGTATCAACAAAAGAGTAAAGACCGTCAGCAAACTCCGGAAGGTTCTTAGAACTGTTTTCTTGATCGCAGCATCCTATTCTTTGGCGCACATACTGAAGTGCAAATCTTACAGTATCTAGCCTTTAGCATGTCTGAAGAAAACTCAAACCGGGCCAGTAGAAACGGACTCGGAAAGCTTGAAATCGTTTCGAAAAAAAGACTTCAGTTTGACAAATATTTGTTATGAATGTAACTTCTCCTAGAAATGAATGTATCTCACAATGAAAGCCACACTCCGTGGTTGTTGCTGACCTTCACGCTGCCTGCGAGACGGGCGAGTCAACGGGTGGAAGTCTGGCGCAAGCTGCAACGTTACGGAACAGTGCCACTCGGGAACTCCGGTTACCTGCTTCCTAGTGATTCCATGAATGAAGAACGGCTTCAATGGCTCGCAAAGGCCATTCGGAAATACGGCGGCGACGCTTCCATTGTGCGCGTGCAATCCATCGATAATATTTCGACGCCTCAATTGGCAGGGCGCTTCGCGGAGGCGCGCGCGCGTGAGTACCAGGAATTGATTCGTGACCTTGAGAAGTTTTCTTCCGTGCCAGCACAGAAACGGGCCGTTGGTCGTCTGAGCCGGTTACGGAGCCGTTTCCAAGAGATTGTTGACGTCGATTTCTTCGATAGCCCCTTGCAGAAGCGTGTTGGTGAGCTGCTGGCGCGGGCGGATCAAACGCGCGTGGCGACGCGGGTGCCAAAGACCATGCAGATCAAGCCACGAGAGTACAAGAACAGGGTCTGGGTCACGAGACCGAGGCCTGGCGTGGACCGGTGTTCATCTGCATGGCTGATTCGGCGGCGCATCGATGCCAAGGCGCGATTTGCCTTTGCCCCGGAAGAGAAGGTTCCGGACGGAGCCGTGCCCTTCGACATGTTCCACGAAAGCGGCTTTGGGCATCGCGGCGACAACTGCACTTTCGAAACCTTGCAGAAGGAATTTAGGATTCGCGACCGAAGAATGAAGGTTATTTCCCAGATCATTCATGACACGGACCTAGCCGACGACAAGTTTGGTCGCAAAGAGGGCTATGGGATCGACGAGGTACTCAAGGGTTGGGCGCGACAAGGAATACCTGACCCGGAGCTTCTCGATCGCGGGATTCAGTTGATTGAGGGGCTCTATCACTCGCTCGCATGAGAGGGCGGTTCGGCGAGTGGAGTTTCTGAAATAGGAGAGCAGATCGTGTCAACGAAATGTCGCATTTACGTTCGATGGATGGCGGTCCTTGTGATGCTTTGTATGCCACTCGCGCGCACGGCTCAGGCGCAATCGAGTGGAGCGGCAAGTAAGGTGCTTACGCTCGAGGAGGCGATTGATTTCGCTCTCAAGCACTATCCGTCGGTGCGCGCTTCGTTGGAGCGGGTGAACGCGGCTCAGGCGGGGATTGGTCTGGCACGCACGAATTATCTCCCCCGAGCAGACATGGTATGGCAGACGAATCGCGCGACCGATAACAACATTACCGGTCTGCTCCTTCCGCAATCCATCATCGCTCCGATTTCTGGGCCCGTTACGACGTCGCTGTCGAATCAAAGCGCGTGGGGAAGTGCGGCGGGATTGCTGTTCTCCTGGGAACCCTTAGATTTTGGATACCGGGGAGCAAAAGTAGACGCGGCGCGCGCCACTCGGGATCAAGCCACGGCGGAAGCTTCTCTGACACGTCTCGATGTGGCGGTCGCCACAGTAAACGCCTACCTTACGGTGCTGGCTACCCATCGGACGGTGCAGGCGGCCGAGGCGGATGTGCAACGACGCGACACGTTCGACAAGGCTGTCCGTGTGCTGGTCGATAACCAGCTTCGCGCGGGAGCGGATGCTTCCCGTGCGGACGCAGAATTGGCTCGCGCCAGAGTTAACTTGGCCCGCGCAAGACAACAAGAGAAAATCAGCAGAGCTGCATTGGCCGACATTCTCGGACTGCCGGATACGTCGGTGGAAGTTCGAGAGGGCTTTCTCCTGGGGCCACCTCCCGACGGATCTCCCCTGGCCACGCCACTCGCCAACAATCCGATCGCGGAGGTGCAGCACGCGCGGGTGGAAGAAACCCAGGCGCAGGTCCATGTCCTGGACCGTTCCTATTATCCGAAGTTCTATCTTCAATCGTCGGTGTACGGACGCGGCAGCGGTTGGGACCCTGCGGGCAAATTCGAGGGAGGAACTGCAGGCCTGGGCCCGGACCATTCGAACTGGGCGGTTGGCTTGACCGTGACGTTTCCAGTATTCGACATCTTCTCGATTCGGTCTCGAAAGGCGATTGAATCGGCAAATGAACGCGCCGAGGCGGCTCGCTACGATCAAGCCCTGCAAGACCTGACGGGGCAATTGCGGAAGGCACAAGCTTCCCTAGAAGGCGCTCGAAACGTTGCGGAGAATACGCCCCAAGAACTGGACGCAGCGCGCACAACGGAAACACAGGTGCGAGCACGTTACCAAACAGGACTCGCGACTCTCGTCGATGTCGCGGACGCGCAGAGTCTTCTGGTGCAGGCAGAAACCGACGACGCTCTTGCACGGCTTGCAGTCTGGCAGAATCTGGCCGCGGTCGCCGCGTCGCAGGGCGATCTTCAGCCTTTCCTACAGTTTCTCCACGATAAGACCCAGGGAGGACCGTAGCGCATGTGGCTGCTCCGCACCTCACTTCGCCGCCCGTTCACGGTCATCGTGGCCGTCATCGGCATAGCCCTTTGCTCGATTCTCGCTCTTACGCGAATGCCGATCGATATTTTCCCGAATCTAAATCTGCCTGTGGTGTATGTGGCGCAGCCATATGGCGGCATGTCCCCCGCGCAGATGGAAGGCTATCTTGTCTACTACTACGAATATCACTTCCTCTACATCACGGGGATTGAGTCCGTCGAATCGAAAGCCATTCAGAACGTCGGCTTGGTGAAACTGACGTTTCATCCAGGGACGGACATGAGCCAAGCATTGGCGCAAACCGTTGGCTACGTGGACCGCGCCCGCGCCTTCATGCCGCCGGGAACTGTTTCGCCCTTCATCATGCGGTTCGACGCTGGAAGCGTCCCCGTGGGCTACTTGGTCTTTTCAAGTGCGACGCGGAGTGTAGCGGAGATCCAGGATTTGGCGCTGAACCGTGTGCGCCCGCTGTTTGCCACTCTGCCCGGAGTATCGGCTCCACCTCCGTTTGGTGGTTCTGCGCGAACGATTGTCGTTAGCGTTGATCCGGATCGTCTGCGCGCCTATCGCATGGCGCCCGAAGAAGTCATTCAGGCGCTGAATACGGGAAACACCATCGTGCCGGCGGGAAATGTGCGCACTGGGGATTTGCTGCGACTCGCGCCAATCAATACCGTGGTTTCGAATATCACGGATCTGCAGAATCTCCCGATTCGTACGGGTGCCGGCCCTACCGTCTTTCTTCGTGACGTCGGCACAGTCGAAGATTCCAGCGACATTGTCACGGGTTATGCCGAGGTTAATGGACGGCGGACCGTCTACATTCCCGTGACAAAGCGCGCCGATGCCTCCACGCTCAGTGTCGTAAACGAAGTCAAGGCTAATCTCGCGCAGTTCCAATCCGCCGTTCCGCCCGAGATCAAGATCGATTATGAATTCGACCAGTCTTCGTACGTCCGAAACTCCTTGCTGTCGGTTGTGCGAGAAGGCTTGCTCGGCGCGTTGCTAACCGGCCTAATGGTCCTGCTGTTCCTGCGGGATTGGCGCAGCGCGCTGATCGTCGTCATCACCATTCCCTTTGCGTTGCTCACCGCTGTCGTGGCCCTTTGGGGCGCAGGGCAGACCATCAACATTATGACGCTGGGTGGACTAGCACTCGCCGTCGGGATTCTGGTCGATGAATCCACCGTTGTAATGGAAAACATTCATAGCCACTCGGGTCAGGGACAAGGGCGGGCGGTGGCCGTCCTGGAAGCAAGCAGGGAAGTCCAGATTCCGCGGTTACTCGCGATGCTGTGCGTTCTCGCCGTGTTCGTGCCATCCTTCTTTATGGTTGGCGTCTCCCGCTCTCTGTTCGTTCCCCTTTCTCTGGCCGTGGGATTCGCTATGGCCGCCTCCTACTTGCTGTCCAGCTCGGTGGTTCCCGTTCTCTCCACATGGATTCTCCGCGACCACTCCACAGACAACGAAAACAAGGCACCCTCTTTTCTGGCCAGAATGCGGGAAAAGCATGGACGGATTCTGGAGAGATTGACCCGAAATCGCCGGCTAGTGGTTTCGCTTTACGTGGCCGCGTCGCTGGTGGTTATCGGGCTTGTAGGACCATATCTTGGAAGAGAGCTTTTTCCGCGGGTCTCCTCCGGCGAGCTTTTGTTGCGCTTTCGAGCGCCCATTGGGAGCCGCGTGGAAGCGACCGAGAGATTATCCCTTGACGTGCTCCGCTCTATAGAAAAGGCCGCTGGGCCGGGGAATGTGACGATCACTTTGGGTTATGTCGGCGCACCACCACCGAATTACCCTATCAATACGATTTATCTGTGGACCAGCGGGCAGCACGAAGCGGTCTTGCGCGTCGCGTTGAATCCGAAAGCGGACATTCGTCAGGACGAATTCGAGGATCAATTGCGGAAGACGCTGCCACCGCAATTTCCCGGGTGCCAGTTCTCTTTTGAAGCACCGGACATCGTTACCCAGATCATGAATTTCGGCGCTCCGACTCCGGTGGAAATTAACGTGAGTGGGCCAGACCTTGGGGCCGACCGGGCTTTTGCCGAAAAGGTTCGTGGCGAACTGGCGCGCGTTCACGCACTCCGCGACCTTCAGTATGACGAACCGTTGGACTATCCGAGCCTGGACGTCAACATCGACCGGGAGCGCGCCGGGCAACTAGGAGTTACTGCGGCTAGCGTAGGCCGTTCTTTCTTAGCCGCAACGTCGTCAAGCCGGTTCGTCATTCCGAATTACTGGGCCGATCCGAAATCCGGCGTAGGCTATCAGGTCCAAGTGCAAATCCCTCAATCTGAGATGACTTCGATCCAGGACGTCGAGCACATTCCTGTGACACCTGGAACTGCTTCGCATCCTCTGTTAGGTGATGTGGCTCAGGTTGGCTATGGCACTGTCGTTGGGGAATATCACCGTCTGAACGGGCAAAGAATGGTGACGCTCACCGCGAACGTGTCGGGCCAGGATCTTAATCGGGTTTCGGGGCAGTTGGATGAGGCCATTCAACGCGCCGGAGTTCCGCCTCGTAGCGTGAAGGTCAACGTGCGCGGGCAGGTTGGCCCGATGAAGCAAACACTGTCAAGCCTGGGAGTGGGGCTACTTCTCGCAGTCCTGGTCATCTTTCTCCTTCTGGCTGCCAATTTCCAGTCTATGAAGCTCGCATTCGTCGTCTTGTCGACCATTCCCGCCGTCGTTTGCGGAGTGATTTTCATTCTTCTGATCACAGGAACAACGCTGAACGTGCAGTCCTTCATGGGAGCCATCATGGCCATCGGGGTTGCCGTTGCGAACGCCATTCTGCTTGTCATTTTCGCCGAGGAGTACCGCCGGGCAGAGAATACTTCAAGTGTGGCCGCGATCCACGGAGCGCAAACTCGCATGAGGCCCATCTTGATGACTAGTATGGCTATGATCGCGGGAATGATTCCCATGGCGCTGGGTATTGGGGAGGGGGCCCAACAGACGGCACCTCTCGGACGGGCCGTGATTGGTGGGTTGTTGTTTGCTACCGCTGCGACTCTGCTGATCCTGCCTCTGGTGTTTTCCATGGTCCAGGAGCGCGCTGGAGTGAAATCGCCGTCACTGGATCCTGAGGACCCGCAAAGCGCTTTCGCAAACCGGCAGGCGGGGGACCAGAATCCTTTGCATGGAGAAGCTGTATGAATCGAATTCGAGTTCTATCCGGTCTAGTCCTCACCAGTGGTATTGGCTTTTGCATTTCCTGCAGTTCAAACTCGGGCTCTTCTACGACTACGGCGAAAGCGCAAGGAACTTTGGCGCCCGCTCCTGCTGTGGAAGTTGCGAAGGTCGTGTCCAAGAGACTTGCCATCACGGTGCGATTGCCGGGAGAACTGCAGCCGTATGAAGTTGTCGCTGTCTACCCGAAAGTTACCGCCTTCGTGGATTCGATTCGCGTGGATCGGGGATCGGTTGTGAAAGCGGGACAGCTCATGGCGCAGCTTGCGGCTCCTGAACTTGCCGCCCAGCGCGCAGAGGCGCAATCGAAACTCCAGGGAGCGGAAGCTCAACGCGGAGAAGCAGAAGCCAGGCTGGCCTCAGACGAAAGCACGTATCAAAGGCTAAAGGCTGCATCCGCAACCCCCGGTGTCGTCGCCGGGAATGATTTGGAGGTTGCTCAGAAGGCCGTCGAGGCAGACCGTGCGCGGCTCGAATCCGTCAGCGGAAGTGCCCAGGCTGCGAAATCCGCGTTGAAATCCATGAGCGAAATTGAAGGGTACCTGCAAGTGCGAGCGCCATTCGACGGAGTGGTGACGGAGAGAAATGTTCATCCGGGCGCGCTCGTGGGGCCCGCCAGCGGTTCCGGTCTTGGCGTTCCCATCGTGCGCGTCGAAAAGACTTCACGTTTGCGACTCCTAGTGCCTGTCCCCGAAAAGTATGTCGCTGGCATGTCGGGAGGAACGACTGTCCAATTCAGTGTCCCAGCTTTTCCGAATCAAGCGTTCTCTGGAAAAGTTGCGAGGATTGCTCACTCCGTCGACGTAAAAACACGGACGATGCCCGTCGAGCTTGATGTCACGAATAGTGATGGACAGTTAGCCTCCGGAATGTTTCCCGAAGTGGTTTGGCCTGTCAGGCGATTGCAACCCACTCTTTTCGTCCCCACGTCCGCCGTTGCCCGAACCACGGAAGCTGTCTTCGTCGTTCGCATCCGGGATGGGAACGTGGAATGGGTCAACGTCCAAACGGGCGAAGTTGATGGAAAGCAGACCGAGGTTTTCGGCGATTTACGGGAGGGGGATGACGTAGCCGTTCGAGGCACCGACGAATTGCGCCCTGGAACCCATGTGACTTCGCGACAAGGCTCTCCGGACTCGAAAAGTTCAGGGAAGTGATCTGATTTGCACTGCTCAGCGTGAAGAAGACTCCGGAACCGCTTTTGATTCTTACAGGGGTACCGGATCTGCTGCTTTTCAAAGGGTAGAGATTGGGACGTTGTTTGAAGAAACCAATCGGAGGTCTTGCATGCGAACCAAAGACTTGCTATTCCTTGGAATCATCGCGCTTACAGGAGCTTTGGGACTTTCAGTCAAGTCGGGCACTCCTACGCTAAAGAATGTGACCGAATTCGATCTGCCCGGGCCTCCTGGGAAGCGATTCGACTATCTCACGATCGATGCGGACGACCACTACTTGATTTCCGCGCATCTTGCCGCGGGGCAGACGTATGTGATCGACCTTCGTACTAA
>WNGJ01008451.1_pt1 | contig 16177 bp, 28 predicted proteins | sample 5400611 | NCBI WGS metagenome assembly WNGJ01 (sample SAMN13153375, study PRJNA577476) | soil metagenome | isolation source: 40 cm soil or saprolite under Garry oak tree replicate 1 | place: USA:California | collected 2016-06-15 | reverse complement strand
CCAAACATCGGCCATGAATGGCTATGTTTATCGGGCCAACGTGCTTAATGCACCACCGGCAATAACGGCGACAGGCCTCTATCTAATTGCCTCACTCGTTGACTATGGCACAGTTCTAAGATTCAGTTGGACAATAACGGGGACGACGCCTTCATTCACATTCGAAATTTGGGTCGTTTATGAGGCCGCGGATTAATGACTAATCAAGTAACAACGAAAATCCAACTATTCAAGCTTCTACGGATCAAGCGTATCGTAGTCTGTGCTCTAATCGTGGTTGGTCTAGGAGCTGAGGCGATACCGGAAGAACTGGCCAAGGTTATTGTAGTGCCCTGTCTTGTCGGAGCTATTCTTATCGAGGCGATTGTTGGCGAATGAATTATCTTTTATTACTAGGATGCTCATTGGCGGCGATGATATGCGACTTGATTTGGATAAGATTCGGACTAAGAGCATGAAAGCCCTGCTATCCCTCTTCCTACTTCTAGTTCTCTTTCTGCCACTAGCTAGTGCCAAGCCGCAGATCCAGGTCAGCGGGCCCATCTACGGAATCCCAGAGGGCGTCAGCATGGGACAGATCGTCTACACTGACTATTACCGGGGCGATAATGTGATAGGCTGGAATAACCAGACAAGCTATGCGGTGACATTGAATGCTCACAGCTACTATTCCCTCTACACCGAATACACGGCTACCAATGGTACTTCGGGCGATTGTATTGGGACGCTAGGCAAGTTCTCGAACACTAGCCCGTTGAATACGCCTCTCTTCCTAGCCTGTTACGAGGGCTAGACTTGCCGGTTCCCATCTGGGACTCGGAATCGATGCGTTGGGGAAGCTTCTACTGGGACAGTTGGGAAGAACAGGATGTTAAGGGCCAGCCGTTCCGGGTTCACTGGAGCGACTTTGACGGCGCAGGCTACAGTTCCATTGTCAGTGCTCGTATGAGCCAGAACCAGACCCTACGCTTCAAAGACTATTACACTATCAACAAGGTCCTAGCCATCCAGAAAGACCTAGGCACAGCGGTTGATGTCAGCGTGGTCGGGGGAGACGGCCAGAGCAACGTGATAACGCTATCGTCGGCACTCTCAAATACTGGCCTGTTACTAGTCCTGCAGGGTGTTCGACAATAACAGACCAAGCTGAGCTATTCTGTACCGTCTGCGGAGTAATCGCCGAAAGCAAATATCCGTTAGATGCAGGAGACACAGTAGAAGCTAATGCGTTCCAGTTCAAGACAGGATTCAAAGCTCCGAAAGCCGGCGAGGCGATTCTCTGTCCAAAAAACGCTGGCCACTACGTCTATTTCAGGAAGAAAGACAATGTCAAAGCCGTTGCTGTAGGAGGACGATTGCTACATGGCGGATCAGCCTAAACAGACAGTCTATTCGGAATATGATGGCACGGGCTATACCTCAGTCGTAACTGCTAAGATTGCCGCTCAGAACGATACGGTGACGATGCCGGATTACACGACGATTAGCACGGTGCAGGGCATGACGAAAACAGGAATCGCAATAACCACGACTGTCAATGCTAACATTGTCACAGTAACCAGCGCACTGTCAAACGTGAACATCATCCTGCTTCTCTGGGGCCAGCGTGCTTAGCCATGTCTGACCTAGCCCTCTTTGCTGGAGACCGGTTCTACCGGAGCCAATTCGGCAATGGCCTATCAAGCTATCTACTCTTCATGAAAGATGGGACGACCTATGCTGATCCTCTTTTCCCTGGTGGAATAGCTTCCTCTGGAGATGCTGCAACAGTGATCAATAACGCGATAACTAATGCCTAGAGACTATGATACTCCCGAAAGTGGCCTCACGGATAGAGTTGATGCTGAAATAGGCCGGCTCGAAACGAGAGGAGAAAAACCGCGACATCTCAGTTATATGGTCATTCCGCGAACGGGAATCTACCGCAAGATAGGAAACAGAACTTTCTATCGGCTTTATGGGCTCCATTACTATCAAGATATCCAATCGGCACTTGACGCTGCCCACAGTAAGGTATTTGTCAAGGATTCAATTTACACGATTCTCTCACCCATTTTGCAAAATAAGGATTCTCTCTCCCTAGAAGGTGAATCCATGCCGAATACAATTACTAACCGCGGAACCCAGCTAAGTATCACGGGCAATATTGACGGAATAGATATCTCGGGAAGGAGTTGTCATCTCGAACGATTACAACTTATCACTACTTCGGCCGCTCAGACTGCGGGAAAGGCAATCTCAGTGACTGGATTTGGAGCCCGGATAAACCATGTCAACATCGGCTCTGTCCAGAATCGCCAGCATTTCTTTCAGGGCGTCGTCTTTGATTCCGGATCTCAATATTCTCTTTTCGCTGACAGCGTGGTCAATAATTGCGTCAGTAAAGCCATTTGGGTGACAGGCGTTGCCAATAACCGAATGCTTGAACGCGTTAGCGTCGTTAACTGGGGAGCAAACATATTTGCCACGAATCCGGTAGGGCTTTTTCTTGATACTTCATTTGGCGGTGATTTTTTCAGCGACGTGTCCATTGCCACTTGCGGAACAGGTGTCCAGTTATCTAGCGGGGCCGGACAAGCACTTTTTGAAGAACACTTTGTTGGCTTTGATGTTGTTAATAACTGGGGCCAAGGCTTGGTTATTTCATGCAGCAGCACGGGCCGCATTGATGATATCGAGTTCATCAAGTTCTACTGCGCCACCAATTGCCAAGCCGCCGCCTCAACTCTCCCCGGAATCAACATCTCAGCAACCGCCGGCACATTATCCTCGCTACATTTCATAGGCGGCGAATGCTCCAACCATCCAAACGAGGGTTTCACTATCGGCCCAGTCACAGGAAGCACAGATACGTTTACTGGCGAAATTGAACTAGTCGGCATGACCGTGCATGATAACAACATCAATGGTACTAGCAAGACCTATGATGGTTTCGGCTCAATTAAACAGGCAGGCCTACTCGTAAACGCCACGACAGCTATAGTCAAAATGGTGGGCGGTGAACTGGACAATCCGGGAACGGGCACAGCAGGCGGAACTCCGGGAAATCAATCGGGAATTATCGTTTCGCGAGCCACTGATGTTCGATTAGTATTCGTGGAATTAAGCAGAAATATTACATCCCCATTCGGTGACGCGGCCGGCGGGAAAACACGGCTAGTCTACTGTCACGGATACACCCCATTCGCCCGGCTTGCCATAACCGTTACAGCTTCACCTTTCATCTATCAGAATACTGATCCAACAGCTCAGAACGTTACCGTTGTGGGAGGGACGGTCTCGCAAATCGCTGTCTCACGGGACGGGGCGACCTATGACAATATCAACATGTCCACAGGAGTGCAGGTGCATTTAGCCAAGGGAGACTATGTGAAAGTCACCTATTCCGTGGCTCCGACCATGTTCAAGTATGGTCTCGAGGCTTGAGTGTTACTCCTGCTTCTCAGCGGCCACTCCGCTACAGCAGCTTCATAGACGTAGGCAACAATTTGAACATATTATTCGACTCGGCTAGTAATCCGACAGAGAATCAGGTGACTGATATGATTGACAAGGCAGACTCGTGGATCGAAGGAGAAACCCGCCATTCATGGCTAACAAACCAGACAGTCGACGAGTATCATGATCCTGAGAATGTGGACGGCCGGCCTGATGGGTTTATGCTGTTCAACTGGCCAGTGTTGAGCGTGGTCAAGCTGGAATGGTGGGACAGCAACAACTGGCAACTCGGCCGGGAAGGCTATCCGACACAATATTCTAGGAGCGAAACCTTCCTGGTGGACTATCCGAACGGCTGGGTCAGATGGTACGTGTTGCGACTCGCACAGCCGCGATGCTACCGGGTCACCTACAACTGGGGCTATCCTACTGTACCCGATTTTATCCGGGACCTCTCATCCCGTAAAGCCGCCATGCTAGTTTTGGACTTCTGGGCTGGAAAAACTATGCCTGCTGAGGAAGTGAACAGTTATCGGAAACGGTTCTCGGACGAGATTGGGGGCCTACTCGATCAAGCTATTAAGATGGCTAGCAATCGTCCATCAGCTGCCACAGCTTGAGCACAGTCGAAACCAACGTAGCCGTCAAGAACCTGCTCTATAACAACTGGAATATCGGTAGTCCAACAAAGGATGCTACTACCGAAACTACTAGTGATCCTGAACGCGTCTGGTTCGGAAACAGATGGTATGCCTATTCGCCTCCTAGGACTCACAGCCACCACATTGTTGTGAGGGGGGGAACAGCGCAGTATCGGCCGTGGCAGCTGGGAGGGACTACAAAGCAGGAAGTGCAGGAACCGTTAACAGTTCATGTCTGGGTTCTGCCGGGAACAGGCTTGACCATTGAGGCAGCTCATACTAGGATGAAAGCTATGCTAGATGAGATCAAGCGAATATTGAACAGTTTGGGCGACTCGGCTGGAAGCGGGATACAGCAACTCATCCTGAACAATAAGCGGGACGTCTCACGGTTGGATCGTAGTCCTCCACAGCTCTACTACCAGTTGGACGTGACGGCGATATTGTACGAGGGAATAAGCTAGATGGCTGACGTAACAATTAGTCGCGGAATCATAGTCAGAGAGGACTTCCTGACCGCAACCTGGGCTACCGGTTCAGGCGTGGTCGCTTCCACCGACGGCGATATTCTAAGCCTCTCGGGAACCACTTCGAGCCAGGGCTATGCTACGGGAAGCTTCACGGCGTTCAGCACGACCACATGTCCGCGGCTTCTCATCAGGGCCAAGGGAGCCGGCACAATAGACTTCAAAGTCTTCTATCTCGACGGCGCAGTTGACACATTCACCCTGACTCTCACAACGACCTATTCCCCATTTCTCAGACTGTTAACTAGCGGTAAGTCAGTGACAACCATCAGCTTTGTCAACCAGTCCATAGCCGGAACGAACAGTATCGATTTTGTCCAGTTCTACAAAGAAGACTTGACGTTCCCTGGGATAATTCAGCCTATGCCACTGTCAACGGGCCGTATAGTCGCAGTATTGCCAATCCTCCAGCGGGATGGCGAGGTACTGCAGGATCTGGGAAGCAAGAGCCCCGAAATCATCATTCAGGGAGCCTTAGTCTCTACTATAACGCCGACGAATCATACTGCGGCCGAATGGTGGGACCTCCTCGAGGGACTAGTCCTGGAAGGGGCGAACGAGACTTGGCAATGGGTCACTTCTGACCGTATCCACTACAAGTATCTGCCGATAGATCTCTCACGCTCGGAGATTCTTAGCCGGAAGAACTATTACGAGTTTACTCTGCGACTGAAACGGTTTGATGTGTTGAGCCAGACAGCAGACCGGCTGGGAATTAGCTATTGAGTCGGCACGCTAAACTGCTAAAGAGGCTAGCAACTGCTCCGGCACGGATAGGTTTGAGTATCAGGCTAGAGTTCGACCTGACCATTGTCGAAGGAACAGATCCAACAATGAACGAGACGATTGGACAGATTCAGCAGGAGGCAAGAAGCATTCTCGAGGAGGGAGGTGCCGCTATTGTCCAGGATGCCAAATCGTTAGCTCCTGTCAAGACTGGGGCTTTGATGCAGAGCATCTACTACCAGGTAGACGATGTTACAGGGCTTACGGTCGGGGCTACTGTTCCCTATGCTGTCTATCAGGAGTATGGGACTCGTCGAATGGCCGCTCATGCTTTTCTACTTCCCAGTATTAACGAGCATCAGCCTATGATACAGGAACAGCTAGACCAGATGATAGCCGAGAAATTGGCCGTGGATAGTAGCGTGGACGATCCAGAGTTCGAGTTCAACAGGACAATGGAAGAACTGGAGTCTGCGGGGCTTGAAGAATGAGCGACCAACTTGAAACAGACCAGCCTAAGCCACAAATCGCTCCATTCCTGCCACAGATCAACATTACTGAATATTCCGTGGAAGCCTTCGCCGAGAGCCTAGTCAAATTCTACAAGGCTCTTATCAAGGAAGGCATCGAAGCCTCTTTCGCGGAGAGGCTGACTGTGGCTTTCTGCGAGAGGCCCTAGACAAATGTCTGAAGCCGCACAATCTGTGTTTCGCACAATTCGCGTGGTCAGACCATCTGGGCCCCAAGCGCGTGGAATGATGACGGCGGCGGATCTCTTCGTAATGGCGGCGACGAATCCTGCTGCTCTTCCATTGATGGCGATTCCATTGTTGATGCAACTAAGGCAGTTTTACCAGTCGGGGCCAGCGCAGTTTCTTCCACCGAGCTGGGAGGAGATTGTTGAGCCTTGGCGGTACGGAGACAGGGTTCGGAAGCTGACTCTTCAGAGAATTTTTGGCTCTATTGACGGGGAGAAGGTTTGGAACTCGGAATGGAACCAGCGGTCGATACAGATTGATTTGAGAAGCCGGTCGGGCTAGAATGGTACAGTTCTATGCTGAAGTCTTGCGCGGAGTGGGACTGCGAGACAACAACTTCAAACCAATCATAAACAATGATCCGAGCACTACTAGTTCGAGTTGGTTTGGAGATGTTGGCTTCGCAGGAACAATCAACTCTGACGGTGACCTTCTCACCATAACAGGCACAGATGCGACTCATGGAGTCTACAAGAACTTCGGGCAGGGCCTTTCCACGACGACATATCCTTATCTTATTATTCTGGCAAAAGCCGATGCGGCTCGCAGCATCGACGTTCAGGTAAAGTTTGTCGGTCCCTCCACAAGCACATTCACTATTAATCTAACGACCAAGTTTCAAAGGTTCACAATCACCCTTCCCTCAGCAAAGACTCTCACTCAGACAGTCACGGTCAAATTCATCAACCAATCCTCATCGGGCTCCAACATTTTCGACTATGTCTACATCTGCCAAAATACGCCGATTCAACTTTCCCAGAAGGACCTGATCAGCAGCACAGTTACTCGGACAAGTCTAGGTGCTGACCATGCAGAACTTGAACTGGCGAATAAGGCCGGTAAGTACACCGCCTCGATGTTCGGCACGGGAGGACCTAACGCTCTTGGTTTCGGCGACCACTTACACATCTATCTTGGACAGGGAGCCACGGCTTTCCACGTCTACGGTGGCTATGTTGAGCTTCAGAATCCTACCCATCCCCCAGATACTATGACGCTTCACAGCAGAGGCTTCGGACTTGCGGCGTTACGAGAGAAAGTATTACAGATCTATAACAACTCGACGCCTCAGACCATTATCAATGATGTACTAGACAGTTTTGTGAACAATCCTGCTAAGAACGGATTGATTAACGACAGCGGCGCGAATCCTTTCACAGGCTATCAGTTGAGCCGCAGCTTCGTGCAAGCCATAGGCTCGTCGCTTCCACTCTATGTCAGCAGCCTGAATAATGCATACAATGTCCTACACGAGTTGGCCGATTTAACGGTCTACCAGGGAACTCCCGCGATATTTTTCGTAGATCCCGCCGAGAATCTTCACTGGGTCCCGCTCGGTACACAGGGTGCGGCCAATTGGACTACGGACCCATATCCCGCCAACTATGCTGGAAGCATAGCCTACGGCACAAATATCATTACTTCTACACTCTCACGCGATACTGAGAGCCTAGTCAACCGGGTACATTATTATGGTATAGCCCAGATCCCGGGACCGGTGGATGGCATAAGCGACTATTCCACGAACGGCGCTTACCAGGCTGATTGGGCGACAGAGAATGTTGGTGCAGGCGAAACTGCGACTCTCTCTACGGTCACTACTCCACTCGCCATAGGTATTCATGCTAACGATTTCAACGTGAACAATAATGCCACAGGACTGGTTCCGCAAGGCGGGGTTTACTATCCTAGTGGCAAGAATCTTGGGCTGGATCTGACTAAGATGGGAAGCCAGTGGAGCCCGCCCTTAATAGAGTTCTACATCCGGTTTCACGGTAACGGTGCAAGTCCCAATCCAAATCTCTGGTTTCCCCTATACGTCTACTTCGCATCGAGCGCCGGTAACTATTATGGGTTCAGACTGAACAGTCCGAATGCTCCGAATGGAGATAGCATATTCAATGTCTATGGCATCACTCAAGACTTCTGGTATCATGTTCTAGTGCCAATTGGACCCTACGCAGGCAACCTGTTCCTCGCCGCACCTACGCCGAACATTATTCCGCAGCCGACTTCGACGACTCCACCCTGGCAATTTGTGACCGGGGCCCCATCATGGTCAAGTATTCAGTACATCGGCTTCCAGGCAAGCTCTAACAGTATAGCCAACAATGCCACTATGGATGTGTACATTGACGGCTTACGCATTATCGGTGGCCGCTACCGGCTAGCCTATGACAATCGAACCGTGGCTAACGGTCGTTATCGAGACAGAAGCGAAGCCTACTACTACGATCCGATAAGCAAGGATGAAGCCAATATCAAAGGCTTCGCCGCGTCGGAAGTTCTCAAATTACGGAATGGAATATTGCGAGGCTCGATAATCGTGCCTTTGAAGGCGGATATTCTTCCTGAACAGCAAATACGAGTCACAGATCCCTCCGCCAATCTCGCGAATCAATATCTTCGATGTACCAGCGTGATTCATCATTCGAGTAAGAATGCTTTCCTGACGGAATTGGTCCTAACGGACGATTTCACAAACAGTCGTCCCTTGGACCGATGGAAGCTCATGAACGTACTCTTAGAGATGGGTGAGAATGCGATATTTTCTAGACAGCTTTACGATTTACGAACCGCAGTTCTTGACCCGACATTCACGCCCATAACCGACCCTTATACTTGACCTAGTCTTGCCAGTTCCTCCCTGATACTCTCATGCAGCTTGTCGCATGTCGTCTGGCTCTCTCCCGAATAGGCGAGTTCCAAGACCCGGTAGCCTGCTTTCCTGATAGCTGTCCTGAAAATATCATCCTTGCGCATCTGAGCATGCTCCAAATGGGGCGGCCCGTCTAGGAAGACTACCAAGGGCTTGGGAACAGTGGGAAAGTAAAAGTCGGCCGAACTGATGAACAATGGTTCCTGTGTCAAGTATCGGATACCATCCCGGTTCAGCCGTTCAGCTATACGAATCTCCATTGCACTGACCGGAACGGCCATTCTCTGCTTCCATTCAACCATACCGGCTAGAAGGCAGATGCTTGCTAATGGTTAGGACTAGTGGATGAAACTATTCTTTAGATTCTGGCAAATAAGTGATAATCCGAGCCTTAGGATAAGCATAGTTTGCTCGATTTGGAATGATCCGTGTCAGTTTCAGAGGAAGCTTTCCATTAAGTTTCGCCCATTCATTGTATGCTTGAATGTGCTTGGCCATCCATTCTCTGTGGACCCCTGAGAGTGTGTCAGTATAGAAGTCAACGGTTCCTTGGACTGAGAGATGGCATCTTTGGCAGAGCGCAGCTAAGTTCCAAAGTTCAAGGTTCCACTTGTTACCGTCTAAATGGTGAACTGTAAGAGTATAACCGTTCTCGTAATCATTGGGGCGACCGCATCTCTCGCACTTCCAGCCATTGGCCTCCTTGACTTTCTTAGCCGTCTTCGGCCACTCGGGAGGATAGGCTCCTGTATCAGCTCCCTCTTGCTCTTTGATTACTGCGAGATCAACTTTCATGTTTTGCCTCTGGTTCATGGGGGAAAATCGTCGTCTCGCATTGACAACTTGGAGGCTTCTTCTTCACGCCCCATTTACAATGTTTCGTCGAGATCTCTGACCGTTTGAACTGAAGGTCTATAATTCTTTGATATTCCTGAGGATAGAAGGCTCGAAGCATGGCTAGTTCTTCATCGGATCCGAAGGCTCCGCAGAGACAATCTCCGCTAATATGAAGTGCTTGATAGGCAGGGCTGACAGGCAGATTATTGGCTCGAATGTAAGTCCAGACTTCTTCATCCGACCAAGTTAGAATGGGAGCATAGACTTTTACTTGTTCCCATTCTCCCCATTCTTTAGCTGAGATTGAGCGTGAAATACTCTCTTTCACACGAACCCCTGAGGCTAGAACTCCTTGAGGAAATTCCTTCTTGAATTGCCGGATCCCACGCCCTTTCAGATAGGACATGAACCATTGGTGAGATCTCTTTGTGCAAGGAAACCCGTAACGAAGGACAAGATCATCATAACTGTAACTGGTTCGGTAGACTTTCAGAGGCCAATCATAAGTCTGTGATACATCTTTGACATGAGGAAGAACGTCGTAGGTTGCAATCCCTGTATCTAGGAAAACCAATCCATTAAGCTCGGATCTCGAGGCAAGAACGTGCGCTGTAACAATAGAATCCTTTCCCCCCGAGAATAGGCTCCAATAGTTCATCTTGTTACCTTCTGGTTACTAGGCAAATATCACTTAGCAAATTCGATTTCATAGTCGGCATGAACCCCATTCTCTATGCAGCATCTACAGTCATGCTGGAAGCAATCCTCTGTCTCCAGATGCTCGCAGAACTCTGAATCTTCTCGATCATTTGCTATGTTACAAATGCAAGTGGTCATGGTTTCTCCGAGGATTCTGCATCGGAAACCTTCACCGTGCCATATCTCATGTAGCCAGGATTGACCCCGCAATCACATTCTTTGTCAAGACACATCATGCAGACTTGATAGCCCTCGGATTCTAGAGCACAGAGATTACAGCCCTCATTCTCTGGAACCCTATGCTTACAATCCGTCATTTCTTCTCCGCAGATTGTTCGGTAGGCTTGTCAATCAGCTTCCAAGAGATGATATCGCCTAATTGTTCGATTGTCAGTTTGACATCGCAGTTCGGTTTGACGCATTTGTTTGTGTGATTGTTCCAAAGACTCTTGATCATGCGCATAGCTGTTACTCTAGCCCCTTCTGTCTCGATGTTCAGATCAACTTCACGCTGGCTCGGCATTATTTCTCCGGCTCCGAACTGTCGGTAAATATCAGAGCCAATCCTCACTTAGCCTCGGATAGTTGACGTAATCATAATGTCGGTTTGCTTCGTCTAGACACTTACTACATAGATTACCGATTCTGTGGGATGATAATAATGGATCGCCGCAGTTGAGACAGGTATCTTGGGTTCGGATTATCAAAGAATCACCAATAGCCCGAGAAGAAGACCAGTTATGAACATACTTAATCCTATTTTGATTGCAGGGTCTTCGATTCCGATTTTCAAACAGGAGTCATCCTCTTAAGAAACTTGATGAAACGTTGTCTTCTTGTCCAGGGCTGATAGCCGACACAGACCAAAGAACCGTTCTCTCGACGATGCTTATGAGGCGGTAGTTGCGGATTCCTGTTACAGGTTCTCAGCATAACCCGTGTCTCCGATACTGTTCCTGGACATAGCGGATATATTGTTGCTTCTCCCGGATCCACATACCGGTCGTGCCCACGCCTATGCCTAGGAGGATTCCCAGCACTAGCTCTATCATTGTTATTCAGTCAATGCCTTGGTCAGGAACTTTATGATTTCTTCTCTAGCTATCTGTCGCATACGTTCTTCGGGCTTGAGAAGCTGCTCAGCCTCCTGGATTTTCTGGCTTCGACAGTCATGCCGCGACCCGTCAAGATTGAACGGAATCGGCTTTCCAGTGGCCGTGTCCCAGCGTATTGGGCTGCCGCAAAATTTACACTGTGTCATTTTAGTCCACCGAATTTCGTGTTTTCAACCAGGACTCCAACAAACCTAGTGGCTAGTTCCAGCGAGTCGATAGTCTGTATCTTGACTATTGCTGCGGGTGCTACTCCCGGTTTCATAGCCGCCTCTCTCGCTTCTTGCTCAGTACTCTTCTCGACTAGGACCGCCGTTATAACTATCCAATCTTTCACTTCTTTCTCTGTCATAATACTTTCTGAACCTCCTCTCGAATCCGTTGAATCGCCCAATCCATTCCCGCTATTGTGGCAAGTCGTATTTCTCGGCCCATCGGGTCATCTGCCCATCTCCGAAAGCCGAATGGCCCCTCATTCTTTATCTTGTCTAACATCTCGTTCAGCTTCTGGAACAAGTAGTCGCGATCTTGTTCGGAAATCAATTCGAACTCACTCCATAACCCGGCAGATTCCTATGTGCGGCCGTGCATTTCCAGACTAGACTCGGATAACAGTAGGGGCAGCCGTGCATTTTCTCTGAATGCATTGGAATCGGAAGAATACGGTTTCGTCTAAGCCAGCGAAGCAATCGATAGATCAATTTGACACCTTTCTCCTTAGTGAATAGAACTGGCCGCATTTGCTGCATTGGCTGGTCACTGTAAGGCCTACGATGAGGACTAGAAGGCCGCCGCATTTGGGGCAGTTGAACATCTTCAAGTCTCCTGCCTTCTCTAGCGGTATCCATTCTTGGTCCGGATCAATGTAGACATTGGTCGAGTCTGGCTTAGACATCATCCAGTTATCATTCCGCATCTTGGGCAGCTTCGGGGGCCTTGTCGGCTGGGGTCTCGGGGAAAACCACACCTAGAACAGATCACGGGAGTTTCCGATATTCAAACCAGCCATCGCGTCGGAGACTATCTTCGGGAGGATCGACCCAGACTTTCTGATGCTGAACCTGCTCGTTAAGGCAAACAGTTCCACGCTTGTTTCTTACTAGTCTATAGCCGCAGACTCGTCTTTCATCGTCTAGAGCGTTACATCTTTCGCACATTTTGAATCTACTAGTAGCCCTGACTAAACAGTATATAATGCTATCTTCACCATTTGATCCAGAGCCAAGATAGAGGGGATTCAAACCCCGGAAACGCTCTAGGTAAGATCATGCGAATAGTCGATTGGTTGTTGAGACGACACTACCGGTATTCCGTGATTATTGTGAGGCGGAAGGGCGTGGTGATAAGCCGACGAGTCTTCAAGACGCGGGTTTAGCTGATTGTATTTCAGCGTTGCGGGCTTTTGCTTCAACCGTTTTATCGGCATAGATTAGGTCAGGGTCAAGTGTCAGAGCTGTCTTTGCTTTTGTGGGGCTGATGCTTCTCACATTGATGGTAGCAGACGTATTCCATAGGCTGTTCTTCTAACGCTTCTCGTAGCTTGTTCTCTACATGGTACAATCGATAGAGTGAGGCTTCGACCTGCGACCACAACTGGTTCTGGATGTAGCTGCGGGCCTGTCCAATCGTAGCAATCAGCTCTCGGGCTTCCTGTTCAGAAACCTTCCTCAATCAGATTGCCGTCCTTTCAAACCATAACTTACCCATGTTCGCAGAACCCCACAGTGTTTGCATTGCTCGACAAGACAAGTATCCTGGGCACCAAGCAATTCCCAGTGATGGTTCGTCTCGACCTGTTTAACAGGCTTACAATATCGAATATCGGCCGTGTCTCTGTCTTCTTGGGCGTAAATGATATAAGCCTATCTTCCAATACTCAGAGACTATGAAATGGCCATGGTCTAAACCAGTAGCGCTATGCGAATGGTGTGGACAACCCAACAAGCCCATCAATCACGGAGGATGTATCGAATTTCACTGTTGCGAGCAGATGCCTGAACCGGCCACTCCGGGACCCAGAAAACTATGAAAAAGAACATGTGTGCGCGGCTCAGCCTAGAGAACGACAACTACCTCCGTCAGCTTGCGTGTGAAGAGAAAGCCGTCTACGGCTCACTATCTATTGTTCTGAACCGGATACTGGATGATTATCGTAGGAAGCACGGAGCCAAACGATGATTGAGAAGGAGAAACCTGAATGACAACAATGATGAGCGCGGAAATCAAGGAAGTAGATAACGGGTTCAGTCTGAAACTGGACGGTTACATCGGAGACAAGGACCTGGTCTTTTCGTCAATCCAAGAGGTTCTCAAAGAGGTCTCCCGTTATTGGGATGAGCATCTGGCGACCTTCAATAGTGAGAAGGATGCAAGGATGATGGTCCAAGAGAAGGATGTGGTTTCGGAGAAGAAATCAGAATGATTCACAAATGCCCGTCCTGCGGTAAAGTCTGGAACTGCGGAAAAGACTGTCGGTTCGGCAAGCGCAGACTTCAATGCGCTAAATGCGGAGGCCCTTAGACTCACTCTACGAGTAAGGAGTGAGAGGTGAAAGAAAACACAATGGAACTAGAAACAATAGTCCTAGACAAAGAACAGGCAAGAGAAAAATGGCGAGAGTACATTGAAGCAGAGAAGACTGAGAAGCGGACTGGAGTACGCAACTATCTCAGAGACATGCGTCGAGCCTACTACTATCTCAAAAAGGGCCAGAAAGTCCTCGACTTCTTCGAGACAGTCAAGAAAGTCGGATTAAATGCCGACAGCGACCCCAAGCTAGCCATAACACCGGTCGAATCAAGCTGGTGCCAGTTCAAGAAAGCCCGTCCAGGACGCGGAACCTACTCGCGGCCAACGAACAGTTGGAGAGACAGATCGGCCCTAGGCGTACAATCGATTCAGCTACCGGAGAATACTTTCCCAGCATGGCCAACCCAGACCCAGCAAGAATGGGATATTGCACGGGCCGAAATCAGATCTCCCGCACCGGTCATACCTGCTAAGTACCAGAACAAGGGCGAACATCTCTATCTCATGTGGGAAGTCGAGAAGTGGGAGCCTATGCCAGCCAAAGACCCCTTGCTACTTCGACGTATTACCAAGAACCTGTTCGTTATCTATGGACACTGGAATACGACTAAGCTAGAACGAGCCATAGTCCGCGGCCGTCTCTAGCACCCTCTCTTTTTCATCCCTAGGGATATTTGCACTGTATCTTCCAGCTGCCACAAGTCGGACACTTGCCTGGGTCGCGGATCTGGCCATGGCTGAACCTGTGAAGATTTTCGCATTCCCAGTAGATAGTCTGAAAGTCGATAGTCATTGAACGCTAACCTTCTCGTTCTCGCGCAGAATAGTGGCAGGATGCAAGCCTAGGTTTGCGACTCTACGCCCTTCAGGGCTCTCTTTGGTAGAGAAATATTTGTGGATTTCTGCCTGTCCTAGTTGGGCGTGTTTCCGTAATGCCTCGAAAAGACAATAGCAGATATCACAATGTGACATATGAATAGCTAAAGGTCTCACTAGGTCTTTCCGTATAATGCCCTCAGTCAGATCGTGGCAGGATCGGCAGAGAATTACCGTGGGCTTACCGACCCCGTTAGCATGGTGGCGTGTCAGGAAGTATTCTGGGCCTCTACCGCACTTCTCGCAGTATCTGTCGAATCTAGTTAATTGCATGTTTGGCTTCCTGCATGAACCTGTGAGCCAAGATTTCTCCCACCCGCCAGCCCGCATAGTATAGGGAATCTTCATAGGCTCTATGAATCCCGCAACGTGCACAATAGTCTCCGAACCTTAGAGCCTGCTTGGCAATGAACCGTTTACAGATCGACCACTGATTCAGGCTAAAAACCAGCGGGGCTGTTTTTCCGACCTGAATTGCATCGACTCCGAATCCACTAGTTGGACGTGGCTCTGGGTCTTGACCATGCCTCAGGCTTCAAGTGGGCAGCTGCTTCGAGACAGGCCCCGACAATCTCTAAGTTCCACTGAATCCCTTCTCTCGGCCAAGGATTGCGGGCTTTGCTGAGATAGGTACAGGGAGGCGTCATTAGGAGATTCTTGATAGGGAGGCCGTGCCGCAGCGGGAGCTTCCGAACATCAGCTATGATAGAGGGTTTGGTCTTTGGATCTATGTCAATCGTGATGTTGTCGTCGTTCTTGACAGATTGGCCGCCTAGTCCAGCACAGAGGTAGATGTTCATGATTTCTCGCTAAGATTATTATCGAGAGTCCCATTTTGCTTGATTGCTCGTTCTCTCTGAACCTTTTCCCAGTTCGATTTCTTCTTGAGGCTGGCGACTGATTCGTTACAGCGCTTGAGACTTCTCTCTCGAACATAGTGTGAGCCAATCAGGGACCTTTGCAGAGACCTTGTAAGCCGAAGGGCCTCCTCCAGCTCTCTCCGGTTAGGACCATTCTTGAGCTGCACATTCCTATCGAGGATGGTCTCGACAGCCTGTAGGCGGTTGGCTACTGGCATCAAGGCATACTTCATGGTTTCTCGCTAAGATGGGTTAGCGTGCCTACAATCGCTCTTGAGTGGCCGTTCTCGAAGTATCCCTTGTAAGGCATCGACCACTTGCCCCTAGCTGTAAAGACGGGTAGCTTCATGCGTCTCACGAAGCCCTTCGTCTCTCGATATTGGTATCTTGGGTCATACTCTCCGCACCATTCCTCGCGCCTACACCATTCCTTCTCGCGGTCGAGGCGGTCGGTGATCATGCAGCTATCGTGTCCACAATGAGAGCAGACGGTCATGGTTAGTGTTCTTTCCGTT
>WNGJ01003503.1_pt1 | contig 16178 bp, 13 predicted proteins | sample 5400611 | NCBI WGS metagenome assembly WNGJ01 (sample SAMN13153375, study PRJNA577476) | soil metagenome | isolation source: 40 cm soil or saprolite under Garry oak tree replicate 1 | place: USA:California | collected 2016-06-15 | reverse complement strand
AGGTCGATGTGGCCGTCAGGGTCCTCGCCGATGACGACCACGTCGGCGATCGACTCGCGCCAGGGCAGCTCGTTGGAGTGATGCTCGAACGGTCCCACGAAGACCACCGGCCGCTCCGCTGGCGGGATCGCCTCCAGCAGCCGGTAGCGCTCGGCCAGCCCGGACGGCAGGCGCAGCTCCAGGATGCCGACCAGCTTGTTGACCGCCGCCGTGGCACCCGACCCGCAAAAGATCACCAGATCCTGCTCAGTCCCGCCCACGGCGTCGCGGATCAGCCGGCGGGCGTCCTCCCGCAGCCGGCTGGTCTGCAGGCCCGTCCCCGAGCTCTCGGTGTGGGTGTTGGCGTAGCGCGGCAGCACCTGCTGGCGGATGAATTCCTCGATGAAGTCCAGCGATCGCCCTGAGGCGGTGTAGTCGGCATAGATGATGCGCCGGGGACCGTAGGGGCCGGCAAGGACCTGGTCGTCGCCGATGATGCCCCTGCGGACCCGTTGCAACAGCGCCGAGGTGACCGGCGCGTCCGTAGATGCTGCGTGCCTGACCGAGCTGCTCACGGCGACCTCCTAGCGGCGACCGGCCCGCCGCCGGCGTGGGATGCGCTCCGACCCCCAGCGTGCTCCCTGGCGGGGCGCTCGTCGGGGGCTGGTCGTCCTGCTTGGCAGGGGACCCTCGTCGGTGTTGCACACCGGTCGATCGTGGGGGCGGTCGCGGGACCCATCTCGACTTCATACCCCACGGGTGGTTGCGGTCCGGTGGCCGACCGGGCATCATAGGATGTATACCCCTGGGGGTATGGGAGGGGTTGTGAGAGATGCTGGAGATCATCCCGATCGACACCCCGAGCCTTGGTGACCGCAGCTACCTCGTCCATGATGGCCGGGTCGCGCTGGTGGTCGACCCGCAGCGCGACCTCGACCGGGTCCTCGCCCTCGCCGAGCAGCACGGGGTGCGCATCACCCACGTGTTCGAGACCCACATCCACAACGACTACGTGACTGGCGGCCTGGCCCTGGCGACGGCGACCGGGGCTGCCTACCACGTCAACGCCGACGACCCGGTCACCTTCGCGCGGGTGCCGGTCCGCGACGGCGACGCGATCCAGGTGGCCGGCACCATGCGGGTGCGGGTGCTCGCCACCCCCGGCCACACCTTCACCCACCTCGCCTACGTGCTGGAGGTGGACGCCGTGCCAGTCGGGGTGTTCACCGGCGGCTCGCTGCTGTACGGGTCGACCGGCCGGCCCGATCTGCTCGGTCCCGGCGACGCCACGACGCTGGTCCGCCTGCAGTTCGGCTCGGCCCGGCGGCTGGCGGCCGGGCTGCCCGACGCCACCCCGGTGTTGCCCACCCATGGGTTCGGCAGCTTCTGCTCGGCCACCCAGGCCGAAGGCACCTCGTCCACCATCGGGCAGGAAAAGCGGGGCAACCCGGCGCTCACCCTCGGCGAGAGCGACTACGCCGAGGCGCTGCTTGCGGGGCTGGACGTGTGGCCGGCCTACTACGCCCACATGGCGCCCGCCAACCTGGCCGGCCCGCACACGCCCGACCTGTCACCGCCCGCACCGGCCGATGCCCGTGAGCTGCGGCGGCGGCTCGACGCCGGCGAGTGGGTGGTCGATGTGCGCTCGCGCGCGGCGTTCGCCGCCGGGCATGTGCCCGGCACGCTGAGCTTCAGCCTGGACGGCAGCTTCGCCACCTACCTCGGCTGGCTCATCCCCTGGGGCATGCCGCTGACCCTGCTCGGCGAGACGTCCGGACAGGTCGCCGAGGCCCAGCGAGAGCTGGCCCGCATCGGCATCGACCGGCCGGCCGCCGCGGCGGCCGGGCCGCCCGGGCGGTGGGCCGGCGGTACGCCACTGGTCGGGCTGTGCCTGGCATCGCTGCGGGAGCTGGCCGCCGCCCGCGAGGACGGCAGGGTGGTCGTGCTCGACGTGCGCCGCCGTCTGGAGTGGTCGGAGGGGCACATCGCCGGCGCTGTCCACATCCCGCTGCACGAGTTGCCGCGCCGGCTCGGCGACGTGCCAGCGGGCCAGGTGTGGGTGGTCTGCCACAGCGGCTACCGGGCGACGGTCGCCGCGTCCATGCTCGCCGCCCACGGCCGGGACGTCGTCGCGGTCGACGACGAGTTCGACAGCGCCGCCGCGGCCGGCCTGCCCCTCGAGCAGCCAGTGGCATCCCGGCCCACCGGCGACGCCGGCGGGGTCCGCGAACGGTCCGGTCCCGGCCGTGCCGAAGGTCGTCGGCAGCCGGCCGCTGGCGACGCCCCAACCGGCCAGGGCGCTCGAGCCACGCCACATGACGCACTCCCCGCCTGGCGACGGGTCCTGGCGGTCGTCGCCCACCCCGACGATGAGTCGTTCGGTCTGGGTGGCCTGCTCGACGCCTTCCATGAGGCTGGCGCTGAGATCACCGTGCTGTGCTTCACCCATGGGGAGGCGTCCACGCTGCGCGGCGTGCCCGGCGACCTGCGCGAGTTGCGCGCCGCCGAGCTGCGCGATGCGGCCTTGCTGCTCGGGGTTGCCCACGTCGAGCTGCGCGACCATCCCGACGGCGACCTCGCTGCCGTCCCTACCGAGGTGCTTGGCCGCGAGGTCACCGCCGTGGCGGGTGCCAGGCAGGTCGACGGGCTGCTGGTGTTCGACACCAGCGGCGTCACCGGCCACCCCGATCACAGTGCCGCGACTGCCGCGGCGTTGCACGCGGCCCGATGGCTCGACCTCCCGGTGCTCGGCTGGACCATCCCCAGCTCGGTTGCTGAGGCGCTCAATGCCGAGTTCGGCACCCGGTTCACCGGCTGCCATCCGAGTGGAATCCACCTGACCGTTGGGGTGGACCGAGCCAGGCAGCGCCAGGCCGCCCACGCCCATCCCAGCCAGGCGCTGCCAACCAGCGCACTCTGGCGCCGCCTGGAGCTGCTGGGCAACGCCGAGAGGCTGCGCTGGCTGCGCGTTCCAGCACCACCAACCCCACCAGGGGCCGTGCAACCCTGGACACAGGAAATGACCGATGCACCCCCCTGACGCTCACCAGCAAGGCCTTCGAGCAAGGCGTCGCCGCCGGCGGCATCGTGGCCGTGGACTCTGGGCGGGCCTGGCGTGGGCGCGCGGCCACGCGGCCAGGGCTACCCTCCACCGAGGCGGGCTCGTACGAGGAGAGCGACACGAGGGAGGTGCGCCGTGGCTCCGAAGGTCCTGGTGCTTGGGTCCAACTTCGCCGGTCTGACCGCGGCCCTGGCGGTCAAGCACGAGCTGCAAGGCGACGTCGACGTCACCGTGGTCTCCAAGGCCGACCGGTTCGTGTTCAACCCCTCGTTCATCTGGATCCCGTTCGGCAGGCGCAAGCCCCAGGACATCACCTTCCCCGTGGCGCCCACCTTCGAGTCCCACGGGGTGGACTTCGTCCACGCCGAGGCCACCAGGATCGACAGCCAGCTGCAGAAGGTGGAGACCTCCAAGGGCACTTACGGCTTCGACTACCTGGTGATCGCCACCGGCTACCTGGAGGACTTCTCCCCGATCCCCGGGGCCGGGCCCGGCGGCCCCACCCAGGCCATCACCTCGCTGGAGGGTGCCCTGGCCACCGCCGACGGCTGGAAGCGGCTGCTCGCCGACCCCGGGCCGGTGGTGGTCGCCGCCGCCCAGGGCACCGGATGCTTCGGGGCCGCCTACGAGTTCGTGTTCAACGTCGCCTACCAGCTCCGCAAGCACGGCCTCAAGCAGCGGGTGCCGATCACCTACCTGTCCGCCGAGCCCTTCCTCGGCCACTTCGGGATCGGCGGCCTGCCCGGTGGCGAGCGGCTGCTGGGGATGTTCCTGAAGCGCACCGGCATCCAGGCCATCCTTGACACCGCGATCGAGGAGGTCGTCCCGGGCGAATTCCGGCTGGCCGGTGGTCGCCGGCTGCCGTTCCGCTTCGCGGTGGTCGTGCCGCCGTTTGTGGGCGCCGAGGTGGTGCGGACCTCGGGCCTGGGCAACCCGGGCGGCTTCATCGAGGTGGAGGATACCTATCAGACCAAGACGGCCCCGAACGTCTACGCCGTGGGGATCGGCACGGCCGTGAGCGTGCCCTGGCAGACGGCCACCCCGGTCGGGGTGCCGAAGACGGGCTTCCCGGCCGAGACGATGGCGCACGTTGCCGCCAGCAACATCGCCGCCCAGATCCGCGGGGAGCAGCCGAGCAGGCGGGAGTCGTTCGGCGAGATGCCGGCGGTGTGCATCATGGACGCCGGTAACAACGGTGTGGTGATCCTGGCCGACCGGATGCTGCCGCCGCGCAAGCACGGCGTGATGATCCCTGGGCCCCAGTCGCATGCGGCCAAGGTGGCGTTCGAGAAGTACTACCTGTGGAAGTCCCGGCACGGCTACGTCGGCCTGCCGTAGCGACTGGACCTGGGTGCGGAACGGCTGCGGCCTGTCGGCCTGTGGGCGTCAGGCGGAATGCATTGACCGTCGAGGCTGTTCATACCCAGGGGGGTATCTCTCGGGAAGGGTGGTCGTGATGGCGACGGTCGAGACGGTCGAGCTGACCAAGGACAATTTCGACGAGGTCACAAGCGGCGACGTCATGGTGCTGGTGGACTTCTGGGCGGCCTGGTGCGGGCCGTGCCGGTGGTTCGCGCCGGTGTTCGAGCAGGCCGCGGAGCGCCACGATGACATCGTCTTCGGCAAGGTGGACACGGAGGCGCAGCCGGAGCTGGCCGCCGCGTTCGGGATCATGTCGATCCCGACGTTGATGGTGATCCGCGACAAGGTCGTGCTGTACGCGCAGCCGGGCGCGCTGCCCGAGCCGGCGCTGGAGGAGCTGATCGCCAAGGCCAGGGCGGTGGACATGGCCGACGTCCGCCGACGCGTCGGCGAGCAGGCCGCCAGCGCCTGACACGGTGGCTTCTGCGATGGAACGCGAGGACTGGGATCGCCGCTACCGCGGGACAGAGCTGATCTGGACGGCGCAACCGAACCGGTTCGTGGTCTCCGAGCTCGGGGAGCTGCCGCCGGGGTGGGCGCTGGATCTGGGCGCGGGGGAGGGCCGCAACGCCGTGTGGCTGGCCGAGCGCGGCTGGCGGGTGACGGCGGTCGACTTCTCACCCGTGGCCCTGGAGAAGGGACGGCGGCTGGCGCAGGCGCGAGGGGTCACCGTGGACTGGGTGCTGGGAGACCTGCGCGGCTACCAGCCCGAGCCCGCCACCCACGACCTGGTCCTGGTGGCCTACCTACACCTGCTCCCGGACGAGCGTGCCGCGGTGCTCGGTGGCGCGACCGCCGCCCTGGCCCGGCACGGCACGCTGCTCGTGGTCGGCCATGACCTGGCCAACCTCACCGAGGGGGTCGGTGGCCCACAGGACCCCGCGGTGCTGTACACGTCGGAGGCGATTGTCGCCGAGCTGGACGGGCTCACGGTGCGCCGAGCCGACCGTGTCCGCCGGACGGTCGACACCGTGGCGGAGACGGGGGAAGCGGTCGACACGCTCGTGCTCGCCACCCGCGACTGAGCGCCCGACGGGTAGTTGTGCCCGGATGGGCGTCCCGGGGGGCGCGGTCAGAGCGGCGGCCGCCCGTCCCGCAGGACCGCGACGACGAGGCCGACCAGCGCGACGAACGCGGTGCCCACGGCGATGAGCCGCAGCGCCCTGGGACGGGTCAGCCAGCGCGTCGCCCCGGCAGCAGTCCACATGCTGCGGTGATGGAAGTACCCGAGCACCCACACCACGCCGCCGAGCGCGAGGACCGCCAGTCCGGCAAGCGGGTCCACCCGGACCAGGATCCCCCCGAGCGCCAGGAACGACAGGCCCGTCCGGCTCCAGGCCAGCACCGTCCGTTCCCTGGCCAAACCGGGATCGAGGTCCTCCATGTCCTCTGGGCACGTGCCGGCGTCCGAGCCCGAGCGGCGCTGGCTGTCGCTCACAGCCCTGGCCCTTGCGAGATCAGCACGAGCACCGCGGCCGTCGCGGCGACGGCGGCCACCAGCAGGGTCAGGAGCCGGGGCAGGTTGGAGGGGGGCAGTGGCTGGCCGAGTCGGAGGGCACGCTGGTTCCGCGCCCACTGCCGGTAGCTGATGAGGGAGAGGGCCAGCCCGAGGACGATCAGCGGCACCCCCACGAGGTGGCGGCCTCCGGGGATCCCGGGGAAGGGCGGGAGCAGCTGGGTGATGGCGAGTCCCGCCACGACCAGCGCTACGGCCGTGCGGTTCCACGCCAGGAAGGTCCGCTCGTTGGCGAAGGTGAAGCGGGCGTCCGGCTCGACGCCTTGCTCACGCATCGCTTGCCTTGCGGATCCAGAAGACGAGCGCGCCGTCCTCCTCGGCGGTGGCGAGTAGCTGGTTGCCGGTGTCCTCGGCCCAGGCGGGGATGTCGGCCAGTGCGCCGCGGTCGGTGGCGAGCACCTTGAGCACCTGGCCTGGCTCGAGCAGCCGCATCTGCTTGGTGGTCGCCAGTACGGGCATCGGGCACAGCAGGTCGCGGGCGTCGACCACCCTGTCCTCGTTGATGCTCTCCTGCATGTCGTTGGCACCTCCGAACCGCGCGATGGCGGCGTTCAGATGAACATCGTCACGTGGGAGCGGCGTGCCTGTGACATGAATGCGGCCGCGCCGCCGAACTCGACGCCGTCGATGAAGTCGGCTTCGCCGTAGCCGAATACCTCCATGGTCATCCGGCAGGCGATCAGGTGGACGCCGATGTCCCTGGCGGCGTCGAGCAGCTCTCCGATGGTAGCCACGTTGTGGGTGGCGAAGCGGGACCGCATCATCGTCGATGCCAGGGGGACCATCCCGGGCAGGGATGCGACGATGTCGGGGATGGGCACGGGCATGGGCATCGCCGGGTTGCCGACCGGGTCGACCTTCAGTTTCTTGGCGAAGTCCTTGTGGATGATGCTCAGGCCGTAGAAGGTGAAGAAGATCGAGGTGTCCATGTCCGCCGCCGCGGCGGTGGTGGCCAGGATGAGCGGGGGGTAGGCCCAGTCGAGCGTGCCCTTGGATGCGATGATCGACGCTCGCCTGGCCGCCGGGTCGCGCTTGAAGGCTCGCTCCACCTCCTCGCGCACGATCCTGCGCACGTCGTCTTCGGTCAGCTTCCCCTCGATCGGCTCCTTTGTGGTCTCAGCGTCCTGCAGCATGCGCCGTCACCTCCTTGGTCGCTCGTTCCAGCTCGAGCAGCATGGCCAGGGTGGTCTCGGCCCGCTCGCGCCAATGACGCCCGATGTTGCCGAGCGTCGCCTCGGTCTGCCGGTGCCGCGCCGCCCACCCGGCCGCCTCGTCCGCCAGCCAGGCAAGCGTGGCCTGGGGGTCCTGGGCGAGCATGGAGCGCAGCGCGAAGGCCCGCTCGCCCATGCGCAGCCCCAGGCCGAGTCCTGCCGCCCCCCGGGCCAGGTCCCACCGGGTGAGGATCAGGCCGCTGCGCGCGGGCGCCAGCAGGACCCCGATCAGCGCGTCGGCGCCCTCGCTGGGCTCGGGGAGCCCGGGGGAGTCTCGCAGGTGCAGGGGCGGGGTCGCTGGCGGCTCCAGGTCGGCCGCCTCGGTGACCAGTGTGAGCTCCAGCAGCTCGGCCCAGGCTGCGTGGAACGGTGGTGCCGAGGCGGCGACCGCCTGGGCGTAGGTGACGGCCCAGGTGAGCAGGTGCTCCCACAGCAGGGCGCGGCGGGCCTGGCGCCACAGGGCCTGGCGGGCGCGGTCCCGTTCGTCACGCTCGGCCTCCCCAAGGGTGGCGTACAGGCCGAGAAGCGCCGCCAGGTGGTCGGGCTCTGGCGGGGGGGTCAGTCGCAGGGCCCGCCAGAACCCGGCGACCCGGTCGGCGGCCTCGCCGCCGAGCATCCCCTCTGCTCCGAGGTAGACCGAGGCGTAGGGGATGAGCTGGAAGCCGAACAGCTCGGTGTGGTCGGCGGCGTCGGGCCGGCCCGGCAGGCACAGGGCCTCGGCGAGGCGTGCGTGGGCGGGCTCCGGCGGCTCGCAGAGCACCCCAAGGGCGCGGAGCAGCTCAGGCGTGGCCGGCATCGGAGGCTCCTTCCGGCGCTGGAGTGTCCGGCAGGCGATAAGCGGCTGTGCTGGGCTTCAGCGGCCGCATGAGCCAGTACGGCCGGCGGGTGCGGTCGGGGGAGTGCAGGTCGGCACTGCGGGTCAGCGCCAGCCACCGCCGGTAGGCCTGGTGGGCCTTGCCGGTGTCGACCGTGATGTCGCCGTAGGCGTCGCCCGGTGCGGCCTTGCGGACGCGGACGGCCTGGTGCCAGCAGTGCTGGCCGGAGATCGGGTCGGGGTGGACCGGGAAGGTGAGGTTCTGGTGCACGCCCACGTCGGTCCACCAGATCCGGCGGGTGTCAGGATCGGCTGACTCGTAGGGTCCCACGCCTCGCTTGCGGGACATCGCCCAGCCGCCGTCGCCGGCGGTCAGGTCCACGGTTGCCATCATCTGGCCCGGGCCGTGGTCGCCGAGCTTCCAGCGGCCCATGTGGTGGCTGCAGGCCACCACTCCGGGTCGGATGCCCTCGGTGACCCACGCCTTGACCACGAAGTGGCCGATCTCGGTCTCCACCCGCACCAGGTCGCCTGGCGCGATCCGCAGGCGGTCGGCGTCGCGGGGATGGATCCACAGCGGGTTGGTGTGGGCCAGTTCGTTCAGCCACTTGGCGTTGGTGCTGCGGGTGTGGATCTGCACCGGCAGGCGGAATGTGGAGATCAGCACCATCTGCTCTGGCTCGAGCCGGCTGGGATGCACGTGGCTGCGGATGTAGCCGGGCAGGGCGTGCTCTGGCCAGCCCCACTCGGCCAGTGTCTGGGACCAGAACTCCAGCTTGCCGCTGGGGGTCGGGAAGCCGCGGCGTACCGTGCCGTCCACCAGGACCCCGACCGGTCGGCGGCCCTGCGGGTCGGGCTTGGGAGTGGCGATCGGCACCAGGTTGGGGGAGTCGGGCTTGGGGGCTCGGGAGAACACCCGCCCGTTGCGACCCACCGCTACATCGGCCAGCTCTTCAGGCGGGACCTGCTCCTCGAAGACCGCGCCGATCCCTGAGCGGATCTCGAAGGCGCCGTAGCGGCGCATGTACGCCAGCGGGCTCAGGCCCTCGGCCGCCGCCGCCTTGGGCAGCCCCGGGACCGACTGCTCGAAGATGTGGCCGTAGTACTCGTCGACCCCCAGGCGCTCGCCGGGGCGCTGCTGGGATTCGTGATATCTCCGGATGCCGAGCGTGCCGTCGGGGTCGATGCGCCAGGACAGCTCGATCCAGAACTCGTTCTCCTCCCACACCTGGCCGGGGTTGACCTGCCGGGTGTCGGTGATGTGCTCGCCGGCCCGCTCACGGGCGGCGCGCAGCACCGGTTGGCGGAACGCCACCCACTGGGCGTCGTACTGCTCGTAGGAGTGCAGGTCGTGACGCTCGGAGCCCACGCCCATGGGCAGCACGTAGTCGGCGAAGAAGGCGGTCTCGCTCCAGGTCGGGGTGAGGGCCGCGTGCAGGCCGACCAAGCGCTCGTCGCGCAGGACCTCCATCCAGCTCAGGCCGTCCGGGTTGGTCCACACCGGATTGTAGACCCGGGTGAAGTACACCTCCAGCCGGCCGCGGCCCTCCTTGAGGAAGTGGGGCAGCAGGAACGACAGCTCATTGAGGGCCAGCGGGTACTCCAGCGGCCAGGTCAGCTCGTTCCAGGTGGGCGGGTGCGGCGGGACGTGGATCGGCCTGGGCACGAACTTGTTCCAGGCGTTGGGGTAGGTGCCGCCCTCGGTTGCCACCGCCCCGAGCAGGCAGTTCAGCAGGAACAGGGTGCGGGCGACCTGCCAGCCGCCGAGGTTGCCCGCCGCGGCCGAGCGCCAGCTGTGGGTGGCAAGCCGCGTCCCCGCCCCGGCCACGACCTCGGCCACCTCGGCCAGCACGCCCGCCGCCACCCCGGACTCGCGGGCGGCAAACTCGAAGGTATAGTCCGCGTACAGCTCGCGGAGGGCGGCCTCGAAGCGCTCGAAGGTGGGCTCGACGCCGGGGTGCTCGGCGGCCAGGTATTCCTCCCAGTTCCACCAGCGCCGTACGAACTCGCGGTCGTAGCGGCCGGTCTGGATCAGGTGGTTGGCGATCGCCAGCAGGATCGCGGCTTCCGAGCCCGGATAGGGCGACAGCCACCAGTCGGCGTGGGTGGCGGTGTTCGACAGGCGGGTGTCGAGCACGATCAGCTTGGCGCCCTGGTGCTTGGCCTGCATGATCCGCTGGGCGTGCGGGTTGAAGTAGTGCCCGGACTCCAGGTGCGCGCTGATCAGCAGGACGACCTTGGCGTTGGCGTGGTCGGGGCTCGGCCGGTCGATGCCGGTCCACAGGTGATAGCCGGTACGGGCGCCGCTGGAGCACACGTTGGTGTGGGAGTTGTGCCCATCCACGCCCCAGCTGGCCAGCACCCGCTCGGTGAAGCCGTCCTCGCCCGGCCTGCCGACGTGGTACATGACCTCGTTGGGCCGCCCCTCCTGGATCGCCCGCCGGATGCGGCCGGCGATGTCGTCCAGTGCCTCGTCCCAGCTCACCTGGACCCAGCGGCCCTCGCCGCGGGCGCCGGCCCGCTTCAGCGGATACAAGATGCGGTCGGGGTCGGTGACCTGGTTGAGGGTGGCCGGCCCCTTGGCGCAGTTGCGGCCCCGCGACCCCGGGTGCTCTGGGTTGCCTTCGAACTTGCGCACCTGCAGGGTCTCCCGGTCCACGTAGGCGAGCAGGCCGCAGGCCGACTCGCAGTTGAAGCAGGTGGTGGGGACCAGCATGTAGCGGCGCTCGACGCGCTGCGGCCATGCCTTGACGTCCAGCTCGACCCAGTCGTCCCAGCGTTCCTTGGGCGGGAACGCGGCCAGGTGGATGCGGCTGGGGCCCGGGTAGAACGTCTCCCCGCGGGCCGTCACCTCCTGGCGGGCGGCGCTCACCCGGGCGCCGAGTTCCTTCAGCGTCGGCCGGCGGTCCGGACCGTCTGCGGTTGCGGACGTTGTCATCGCCTCCTAGGCCAGCGGCACCGACTGGCCCGCCTGGACGTACGCGTGTTCATGAGCGAGCAGTCCGGCAAGGGCGAGCGGCGCCACCCACACTCCCGCAACGGGCGCGAGGATCCCCGCCGCGACGAGCACGATCCCGGCCCAGAAGAAGCGCCCGAACCGTCCCCGCACCAGCTCCCGCACGGCCAGGTGGGCGTGGGCGGTGGGGTGGGGGAGGGTGACCTCGCCACCCACCAGGAGCAGGTGGGCCAGACAGGTGCCGGCCAGCACGAAGGCGAGCGGGCGCACCACCCCCGGCTCCAGCCACCAGGCCAGCGGTAGCAGCGCGGCCGACCCGGCCAGTCCGGCCTGGACCAGCAGGTGCGCTGGCAGCAGCGGGCTCTGCCACAGGTCGCGGGCCTTGGCCTGGGCGAACAGGTAGGCGGTGTAGACCGCGGCCAGGGCCGCCAGCGGCAGGCCGGGCACCGCCACTGCCCGCAACACGCCAGTCGACCCGAGCAGGCTGCCCAGCACGTGCAACCCGAGCGTCGCGGCGTACGCGGCCAGGATCACCCCGCCCTTGACCAGCCAGCTCCGCCACTGCGGGCGGGTCACGATCAGGTGGAAGCGGCCGGGATGCTCCAGGTCCCCGATCAGCAACCCCGCGGTGGCCGCCAGGAACACGACGGCCAGCAGCGGCGCCGCCCAGCGCCACAAGGTGCTCTCCCACGACAGCCGGCCCGTCAGCAGCAGGAGCAGCGGCACCAGGTAGGCGCCCGCGGCGATCCCCTTGGTCCAGGTGTACAGGCTCACCCGCCAGTCCCACGGCGCCGTGTGGCCGACATCGTAGGAGAGCAGCGCGGCGGCGCTGGAGTTCCCCGGTGCGGGGTGGCCCGAGGGCACCTGCTGCGGACCGGCCGGAACCTCGCTCCACATGTAGGTGCCGCCCTCCGGCCGCCGGGCTGCCAACGGGTCCAGGGTGGCCTGGGTGGCGCCGTGATAGAACAGCTTGGGGCGGGTCTCCTTCTCCGGCCGGCGGACCGCCACCGGGCGGCGGTTGACGATCTGGGCGGCCGCCGAGCCGGGGTCGTCGCGGTGGCCGACCAGGATCGCCTGGGTGGGGCAGACGACCACGCAGGCCGGCTCCAGGCCCAGGTCGATGCGGTGGGCGCAGAAGTTGCACTTCTCGGCCGAGTGGTCCTCCGGATTGATGAAGATGGCGTCGTACGGGCAGGCCGCCATGCACGCCTTGCAGCCGATGCACACGGACTTGTCGAAGTCGACGATGCCGTCCTCGCGGGTGTACATGGCGCTGGTGGGGCAGGCGGTCACGCACGGCGCGTCGGTGCACTGGTTGCAGCGGGTCACCTGGAACGCCCGGCGGGCCTGGGGGAAGGTCCCCACGTCCACGGACTTCACGTAGGTCCGGGTCACCGACAGGGGGACCTCGTTCTCGCTCTTGCACGCGGTCGTGCAGGCGTGGCAACCGATGCAGCGAGTCTGGTCGATGACCTTGATCCACGGGCCGGGCGCGCCACCGGCCGCCACCGGGTCCTGGTTGCTGGCGAACGCCTCGCCCAGCAGGCCCGGGTAGGCAAACGAACCGGCGGGGTCCTGCTCGCCGTGATCCACACTGCCCCCCTTGGCCGAGCGGGTCAGCTAGCTTGGCTCGTGGTGCCGAGTACGCGGGCTCGTTCCTGGACGCTCGCGCACACGATCGTGCAGAGCTGCTCGATCGAGTCCTCCACGATCCGGTAGCGGACGGACTTGCCCGCGCGTTGCCGTCCGACGATCCCGCCCAGCAGCAGCCGCCCAAGGTGCTGGGAGGCGTTGCCGACCGATACCCCGGCGGCCGCCGCGATCTCGCCAACCGTGCACTCCCCGCACTCGTGCAGGACGCTGACGATCCGCAGGCGGGTCGGATCGCCGAGCAGCGCGAACCGCCTGGCGGTCTCCTCCAGGACGGAATCCGGGACGACGGGCATGAGGGAACTCTACAGTCAATCTTTCAATGAATCAATAGATTGTTGTAGAGTCTGCAGCACCGGTGGATGTCGCCGCGCGGGAGGTTCGCTTGAACGGCGTCGCGGTCTTCGTGACAGCAGGTCTGGGGGACAACAGCTACCTCGTATCGTCCGAGGGTGAGGCCGCCGTGGTCGACCCGCAGCGGGATGCCTGGCGTTTCCTGCGGGCCGCCGAGGCCGACGGCGCGCGGATCCGAGCGGTCCTGGAGACCCACGTCCACAACGACTACGTGTCGGGTGCCCACGAGCTCCGCGACGCCACCGGCGCGGAGCTTGTCGTCCCAGCCCAGGGCCACTACCAGTTCCCGCACCGGCCGGCCGCCGACGGTCACGAGGTACGGATCGGCCAGTTCCGCCTGATCGCCATGGCCACCCCGGGACACACCCCCGAACACCTTGCCTGGCTGCTCTACCAGGGCGACGCGGCCACGCCGCGCGCGGTGTTCACCGGCGGCAGCCTGCTGGTGGGCAGCGCCGGGCGCACCGACCTGCTCGGCCCCGAGCTGGCCGGCGAGCTCACCCAGGCCCAGTTCGTCACGATCCGCAAGCTGGGCGCGCTCCCCGACGAAGTCGAGGTGCTGCCCACCCACGGGGCGGGCTCCTTCTGTGTCGCGGCGATGCCCGCCACCCACAGGACCTCCACGATCGCGCTGGAGCGGCGCGAGAACCCCCTGCTCCGCGCCGCCGACCTGACCTCGTTCGACGAGGAGCTGCGCGGCGAACTGCTGGCCTACCCCGCGTACTACCGGCACATGGCGCCGATCAACCGAGCCGGTGCCGCGGTGCTCGGCGACCTGCCAGCGATCCAGGCGCTGGGCCCCGAGGAGCTGGCGGCTCGGGCGCGTGCCGGCGCCCTCATCGTCGACGGCCGTGACCGCGACGACTTCGCCGCCGCCCACCTCCCCGGCTCGGTCAACATCGAGCTCAACGCCGGGTTCGCCAGCTACGCCGGCTGGGTGCTGCCGTTCGACCACCCACTGCTGCTGGTCCTGCCCGACCCGGTCGAGCGCGGGCTCGAAGAGGCGACTACCCAGCTCATCCGCATCGGCTGGCGCCACGTCGAGGGGTGGCTGGCCGGCGGTGTCGACGCCTGGCGGGCGAGCGGCGGCGAGCTGCGCTCCTACCCGTCCGGCGGGGTGAAAGAGCTGTGCGACGCGTTCCTGGAGGACAAGGCCCCCCGGGTGCTGGACGTCCGCCAGGAGCTGGAGTGGCAAGGGGGCGGGATCCCCGGCAGCGAGCGGGTCTTCGTCGGCGATCTCCCCGCCCGCCTCGGCCGGCTCTCGCTGGATGAAGTCCACTGGGTGGTGTGCTCCAACGGGCACCGCGCCTCGATCGCGGCCAGCCTGCTCGACCGGGCCGGGATCCCCGTCCGCCTCGTGGGCACTGGCGGCGTCGGTGAGTGGCGGGCACGGTGCGGCCCAGCACTCGTGCCGGCTGGGTAGTCCAGCTCGGCACGGCGCGAAGGTCCCTGGGGGAGAAGAGCGAACAGCCCCAGACAGGCTGGCTGTGGTGAAGGCAGGCTGGGAGCGGCAGGCGGAGATGTCCATCGACCTGTCGCGGTCAGGAGGTCGTCGTGAGCAGCTCGGTCAGGCACGCAGCATCTACGGACGCGCCGGTCACCACGGCGCTGTTGGAGCGGGTGCGGCGGGGCATCATCGGCGACGATCAGGTCCTTGCCGGCCCCTACGGTCCCCGGCGCATCATCTATGCCGATTACACCGCCTCGGGGCGGTCGTTGGACTTCATCGAGGAGTTCATCCGCGAGCAGGTGTTGCCGTGCTACGCCAACACCCACACCGAGAGCTCGGGGACGGGCCTGCAGACCAGCCGGCTGCGGGAGGACGCCCGCCGGCTGATCCGCGACGCCGTGGGCGGGACTGAGCAGGATCTGGTGATCTTTTGCGGATCCGGGGCGACGGCGGCGGTCAACAAGCTGGTCGGCATCCTGGAGCTGCGCCTGCCGTCCGGGCTGGCCGAGCGCTACCGGCTACTGGAGGCGATCCCACCAGCGGAGCGGCCGGTGGTCTTCGTGGGGCCATTTGAGCATCACTCCAACGAGCTGCCCTGGCGCGAGTCGATCGCCGACGTGGTCGTCATCGGCGAGGACCCTGACGGCCACATCGACCTCGCCGACCTGGAGGCCCGGCTGGTCGGTTTCGCCGACCGGCCGTTGCGGATCGGCAGCTTCTCGGCCGCCTCCAACGTGACCGGCATCCTGTCCGACACCGACCGCATCGCTGCGCTGCTGCACCGCCACGGCGCCCTGTCGTTCTGGGACTACGCGGGGGCCGCCCCGTACGTGCCGATCCGCATGGTCGCCAGCGCCCCAGGCCGCGGCGACCACAAGGACGCGATCTTCTTCTCCCCGCACAAGTTCATCGGCGGCCCGCAGACCCCCGGGGTGCTGGTGGTCCGGCGCGAGCTGGTCCACAACCGGGTGCCCACCGCACCAGGGGGCGGCACGGTGGCCTTCGTCGACCCGATCGGCCACCGCTGTCTCGACGATCCGGTCGCCCGGGAGGAGGGCGGCACCCCGGCGATCGTCGAGTCGATCCGCGCTGGGCTGGTCGTGGGGCTCAAGCAGGCGGTCGGTACCGACCTGATCCAGGCGCGCGAGGAGCGCCTCTGGCGCCGTGCGCTGGACCGCTGGCAGGCCAACCCGAACATCGAGATCCTCGGCAATCCCCACGCCCGCCGGTTGTCGATCGTCTCCTTCCGCATCCGGGTCGGAGAAGCCTACCTGCACCACAACTACGTCGTGGCCCTGCTCAACGACCTGTTCGGCATCCAGGCGCGCGGTGGCTGCTCATGTGCCGGACCGTACGGGCACCGGCTGCTGGCCATCGACGCGCAGCGGTCGCATGCGCTGCGCGAGGAGGTGGGCCGCGGCTGCGAAGGGATCAAGCCCGGCTGGGTGCGGGTCAACTTCAACTACTTCATCTCCGACACCGTCCGCGACTACCTGATCGACGCGGTCGACCTGGCCGCCAGCCATGGGCACCGGCTGCTGGGCGACTACCGGTTCGACCCGCACACCGGACTGTGGCACCACAGCAACGCGCCAGCCGAGCCGCCGCTGCGCCTGGCCCAGTTGCGCTACGACGCCCACGTCGGGCTGAGCGTCCCCGGTCCCTCGGCGACCGCCGGCGAGGACGCCCTGGCCGGCTACCTGGAACACGCACAGGCCCTGCTGGCCAGCCGGCCCGACCAGCTCGACGACGACCCCACCGGCCT
>WNGJ01003502.1_pt1 | contig 16180 bp, 19 predicted proteins | sample 5400611 | NCBI WGS metagenome assembly WNGJ01 (sample SAMN13153375, study PRJNA577476) | soil metagenome | isolation source: 40 cm soil or saprolite under Garry oak tree replicate 1 | place: USA:California | collected 2016-06-15 | reverse complement strand
GCGCTTCTGGCTGTATGAGATACTGTGTCTGCATAAAGAACACCTCCTGAGTTCTTGAGAGCTTTTTTCCTGCTTCAAGTGTATCTCAGGAGGTCTCTTTTCGCTACCTCATCCGCAAAATTCGGGATGACTCATGTTTACTCATCTGGGGTGGGGGCTTGCTGCCAAGCAGAGCGACTTTTGAGAGGCCCTGTTAACTATGCAGGTACCCGATTCATGGCTCAAAAATATGGCTCAATTAGCGCTCATTTTGCGCGGTAAATATTTTTTGCGCTGCCCGGCCGGTTATATGCTGCATCCGGCAGAGAATATAGCAAATTCCTTTCCTCGTATCCCCACTAAGGAAAAAAGTCCTGTTCAGCAAATCCTGTAAAAAGTGGTCGTGATGATCGTTAGTGGCGATACACAATGGGTACCGCTCATACACGATGGAACATCATCGATGAAGTGGGGGATGGGGTGAGAGGCATCGTACATGATGCTCGCCTTTTCCCTAAATGAAAGTCATCACGAATGTAGTAGGTTACGATGACACTGTAGGAGGAGAGGATCCATGAAAGCTCTGCGCTGTTCGGGACTGATCGCGATCACATTGCTGCTGGCCATCTTGCTGGCAGCTTGTGGTGATACCACCACACAGGGAACTCCGGCGAACCCTGCGAGTCAGGGCAAGTCCAACGGGAACACAACGAATACCCAAAAGGATGGTGGGATGATGTATGCAACACCCACGGCCAACATGAACAACAGCAACACGAATAAGAACAACGGCACCATGATGGGAGGTATTACCATTACGCCTACCATGGGGGGAAATATGGCCGCGTTCATTCACACGGGCAAGGCCGCTATTAATGGGAAGCAGGTGAATGTACTCGTGACGAAGAAAGGCTTTGCCGTGTACTACTACAGGGCTGATAGCATGTTTACAGCCACCTGCACTGGTCAGTGTGCTCAAAACTGGCCACCTGTGCTGGCTCCGCAAGGGATGATGACGATTTCCAGCTCACTACCCCTGCCCAAGCAGTTGTCAGTGCATCAGACTGCCAACGGAGCTCAAGTGTTCTACGATGGCCATGCGTTGTATACCTACGCGGCGGATGCGCAGCCTGGTATCGCTACAGGTCGCGCTCAGGACATGCAATGGTACCTGGTAGGTTTCTTGCTCTAAGGCAAGGTTCAATGATGAAGAATACTCCTTGACCGTGTGACGAGTCACACCCTGTCACCCTGAGCGAAGCGAAGGGTCTGTCGCGATCGGCCGCCAGATGCTTCGCTGCGCTCAGCATGACAGGGCTGGACCTTGCTCTAGAGCAGGAACTGTCAAGTTCATTGGGACCTTGCCTAACAAGTGTAAATCAGGTGGAATGGATGACCCACGCGGAGGCTCAATACGGGTCACTAAAAGTTGTCGAGCAAGCCCGCGTCCCTACGCGGTTTCATTGGCCAACGAGGGCGCGGGTTTGCCCCGCCCTCGTCGGCCGTAGAGAACGACCTACGAATCCAGGCCAGACATTTTTGCCAGTACCTTGTAGACAATTGCGAAGTCTTCCTTTGCCAGGCCCATGGCACGGGCTGCGGTCAGATACTCGTTGCTGGCGGCAACCGTTGGCAGCGGCACATCGAGTTCCCTGCCCATCTCTAGCGCCAGTAGCATATCTTTCTGCATCATATTCACATCGAACCACGCTTCATCCGGCTTTTTTAAGATGAAAGGGGTGCGATACTTCAGCGAGGGCGAGGCTATGACGCTGTTCAGCATGACTTCGAGGGCAGTTTCGCGCGGGATACCACCTTTCTCGGCAAGGAGCAGCCCTTCGCTGAAGGCCAGCATCTGCACTTGTAAGTTGAGGTTGATAGCGATCTTCATCAAGACAGCCTGGCCATTCGAGCCGACGTAGTTTACCTTTGGACCGATGTCCAGCAAGATAGGTTTGACTTGCTCGAAGACAGCCCGTTCACCACCGACCATCAGAGACAACTGCCCTTGTTCCAGGGTGATTACGCTGCCAGATACCGGCGAGTCGAGCATTTGAGCTCCTTTTTCTGCAACGTGGGAGGCCAGTCTGCGGGAGGCGGCGGGGCTGACGGTGCTCATGTCAATGTATATTTTACCCGGACCCAAACCGGCCAGTATACCATTGGGGCCACCTGTTACCTCGTGTAGAGCGGCGGTATTTGTCACCATGGTGAAGTTCACATCAACTTCTTCGGCAACCGCCCGTGGTGTATCGGCCCAACGCATGCCGGCGTCCAACAACCACTGCGCTTTCGACTTCGTGCGGTTATAGCCGGTGACGGTGTGACCTGCATCGAGGAGCCGTTTGGTAACACGACCGCCCATCGCTCCCAACCCGATAAATCCAAGATTGGCCATAGTCAACCTCCAAAGGATCAGCTGCAATATAGGCATAATTGGTAGGATAAACTGACCAGTAAGATCAAGATGAATGTAACATAATTATGCTTGTGTGTCAATCCTTGTAATGCTGTTTTTCTGCACAAAAGGAAAAACAGGTTACTCTACTACATAAATGTATCATTTCTTGCTGATATAACTAAATAGTTATAAGTAGTATCCATAACCCCTATCAAGATTCATAGACTTTCACCTGGATTGGCTGTTAGACTTATCTTATGCACACATAGCTGCTATAGCTGTTTTATAGGAGCTTCACAGGAAAAAGGAGACATCTCATGATTGCACAGCGAGCAAAAACCAACAATATAGTTGTAACAAGCGATGAAGCGACTGTGCAGGCAGCAGTAAAACTACTTACCCCACGCCGGCCGGTTATGCTCCATCACTGGGAATGTGAAGTATGCGGCATGGTTCACAGTGGGTCTATACCAACTAAGTGTGATAGTTGCGGCAAAGAAGGCTCTCTCGTACAACGGTCCGATGTACGCACCGAGATTGGTAGTCGCTGGTAAATATATGCATATGTAGAGACCAGATTGATCGCTCCTACGTGGCAATCGACCCCTCACGAGACGCGATAATCTGGCTCCTACGGGTATCGAGCCTGCCGAACCGCCTCATAAAGCACGATTCCCGCCGCCATCGCCGCGTTCAAGGATTCCACGCCATTCGCTAACGGAATGCTAATCGTTATGGTCGCCAGCTTGCGGGCCTCCTGCGAAGGTCCATGCGCCTCGCTCCCAATAATTAACGCAAATGGTCGCCTCAAATCTTGCTTATAGTAGAGATGTGGGCTTCTTCCCTCGGCCAGAAAGACCCGTTGTTCTTCCGCGCAATGCAGATTGATGATTTCTGCGATTGCTCCCCATGGAAGATCGGTTGCTATGGGCAGTGCGATATGCGCGCCCGCCGCCGCTCGCACCACCTTGGGACTGAAACAGTCCACACAGTCGGGGGTTAACAGTACTTCAGCTACATCAGCGGCCAGCGCAGTACGCAGGATTGTTCCCATGTTGCCTGGATCTGCCAGTCCATCGAGAATGAGGAGTGCAGGACGGAATGCCGCGGAACGGCGTGCGCGTACAAGCTCAGGTTGAAATGCATCCAGCGGTAGGACACTGATCAAGCCCTGTGAAGTCTGCACCTCGCCTAGACTCTCTATAACCCGCTCGCTCACCTCTGTCAAATGCTCAGCAGGTAGGGTCGAAGCATGTAGGAGGCGCTTCAGCAGAGCTCTTCCACTGGCGGTGCGTTGCAACAATTCAGGTTGGTAATAGACTTCACGTGGGACAATCTGTGCATCGAGCAATGCTTCCAGCAGGTGAAGGCCCTCCATCAGAAAGAGGCCGCTTTTTTTGCGGCCTCTCGTCGTATGCAGGTCGTGTAATCTGCTAATACGTGGATTGCTAGGACTGGTAATCAAGGTCATGTTGTTTAACCGTTGACAGGGTTCTCAAGTGTTTTGCGAGATTGTCTCCAATGCTGTTTTGAGCAATGCGCTGAAAGCGGCCTCATCATGCACAGCCATCTCTGCGAGAATCTTGCGGTCCACATCGATATTGGCGCTATGAATGGCATGCATCAACTTGCTATAGCTCACTCCATGCATACGTGCGGCTGCATTAATACGTGTAATCCATAGGCGGCGCATATCTCGTTTGCGATTACGGCGATCGCGGTACATGTAGGCCATTGAACGCATGACAGATTCATGCGCGGGACGAAACAATCGTTTGCGTGTACCACGGTGGCCTTCCGCCATATTCAAGATTTTCTTATGTCTCTTGTGAGCTGGAACCCCACGTTTTACTCTTGGCATAGTATTATCTTCTCCTCCATTCGATCCAAATGCCCAACCCTAAAAGGAGTAGGGGAGTAGACGTTTCATGCGAGTTTTATCGCTTTTGGACAGTGGATAGACTTTGTCCATCGAACGGACTGCGTGGGGTGATTTGTTGCGGCGAAGGTGGCTCAATGCAACTTTGCGGCGCATAATCTTGCCGGAGCCGGTAATCTTGACCCGTTTCGCCATTGCCGTGTGCGTTTTCAGTTTCTGCTTCATAACTCTTCTTTCTGTCTTTCTAGTGTCTATTCCCGCGGGGCAATTGTTGCGACACATGAGATGCCATTAGCATCGATTTAAGATTCTGCAAATCAGTCTGTCTGTGCGCAATACAAAGCGTACAAAGGAGAGAGGCAGTGCAGGTGGTGATTGATCGTACTTCGACTCAGGTTCAATGCTTATTCCACCACATTTGCTCCTTTCGAAGGCGCAGAAAAGCCTATTTCTGGAGCTACCCCCGCGCGCCAGGTGAGTATAGCACACTTGCAGGGATTCTGCAACTGCAATTTCTGATGAAAAGCCCTATCCCGTGTATATACCTGGACTTAGACAAAAGCTCATGTTACACTTTGGAAGAAGAGGCGGTTGCCAGCGCAAGGAGCATTTCATGAAAGACAAGCTACTAAATACTGCACGACGGCAGATAATTGTACCCTTGCAATCTGATCGTCCATGTCAGGAACTGCATGTAGACGAGACCGTATTTTTATCCCAAAGTGTTGTATATCTCTGTCGTGCTATTCTTGTAAGGCACCAGACACGATTTGTAGTGCGCGGCGACTCACCAGAACCGGATTGGCCGCGCCAATACAAGGCTGAGTCCCTCGATATTTCTCTTCACCTCTCACATTCAAGTGCCGGGAACTATATCTTACTGGGGATCCTAACCAGTACGGATGCCGCTACAAGTATAGATACTTTTGAGGGTGTGGACGCAGAACTCCATTTCTCGCCCGGACCATTTGCGTCAGAAGGTGACAAACAAGCAGAAAAGCCACTACTGCGCACACAAGTAGATGATCTTGGGCAAATATTTTTCAGCAATGTGCCCGGGGGTGAATACGTTATGATTCTACACCTCCCCGGGCTTGATGTGATTATTGAAGAACTGCCCCTCAAGTAGTCACTGGCTTACAAAGGATTGCAATGCTTCTCGAGTTGCATCCACAAAGGAGTATGCTTTCCCAGAGATGCCCATGCATCGCCAGGTGTACTCATCACTGTAGCGATTACCCGGCTTTGTAATGGCGATAGAAAGAGGTAAATCCTTCAGCATCGCTGTCATTTCTTGCTCAATCTCCCGCTTGGCAAGATCTGAGGTCTTGATAAGTTGTGCATCTCGCTCAATACACCAGATGCACTCACAAAATGAACCATGCTCGTTCAAACCATTTATGTTTTGTGTGTCTCGTTCCAACTGCTTTAAATTGGTCATGCTTACTTTCTCACTCTCCATATCACTACAACGGGCCAGAAATAATCCCAGCCCTCAGTTTCAACAAACCTTGTGGTAGTACGACGGTACTTTCTGGGTTGTCGATCGACACCGATCGAGACGGGGGACGCAATAAAAAACACCCAGGTTCTTTCTGTCCTAGATGTTATTTTGTATCTTCTTTGATATGGTGCTCTTTAAGGTACTTAAGTAGTTTACCATAACGGTTCATGATTTGCAAACTGAGCAAGAGGAAGGAGAAGTGGGAAAGGCAGGGCTTCTCAAAAGTTTTTTCCTCTTCCCGCCCCAAAAAAGAGGAAAAGAGCGTGTTGCCGGTGTGGCGCGGGAGCGCCACACCGGCAACACGCTCTTGATTCATCTGGGGTGGGGGGCTTGCTGCCAATCAGAGCGACGTTTGAGAAGCCCTTGACAATCAAGACGGTATCTGGTGGGAGAGGGCAGGGTTGTTGCGTCTAAGTAAAGCGCAGTGCCATAATTAGGAGGATAAGTAACAATCCCGCAACAGTTACATTACTAGAAAGATGGGTAGGCGATGCGAACAAACCTGGTGAAAGAAAAACTCAAACGGGGCGAGCCCGCGCTGGGGGCCTGGTTGAGCCTTCCCAGCGTGCCTGCCGCAAGAATCATGGCGCGGCTCGGCTTTGATTGGCTCGTCGTGGATATGGAACATACCGCGCAGAATCCTTCGCTTATGGCTGATATGGTCGCGACCATTGCCGATGCCGGGAGCTGTGCTCCCATCGTGCGCATTCCTGCGAATAGTGTCGAGTGGTTCAAGTGGGCACTGGACGCTGGAGCATGGGGCCTGGTTGTCCCGATGGTCAACACTCGTGAAGAGGCACAACAGGTGGTAGAGTGCGCGAAATATCCTCCGCTTGGCACCCGCAGTATCGGCGGGGCTTTCGGCCCGTACGGGTTCGGCATCACCGACTGGCCGAGTTATGCACGGACGGCGAACGATGAAACTATCGTGACTATCCAGATTGAGAGTACACAGGCGCTCGAAAATCTCGATGATATTCTCTCGCTGCCAGGGATAGATGTGGCCTTCATCGGACCAAACGATCTCCACGCACAACTCGGCCTCACGGCGAGTAGCGAGGGGGCCGAACCCGAATTTGTGGATGCTCTGGAACGTATTAAGGCAGGAGCGCGGAAACATCACGTTGCCCTTGGCATTTTTAGTCGTGATGGAGAGGCCGCGGCTGAACGTGTACGCCAGGGATTCCAGATGATCAGCGTGACGACCGACATTAGTAGCATGATCGCTGCAGCAGCGCGAAATTTACGTATAGCACGCGGATAGAGATCCAGTTCGCGCGAATGATACCTCGCCAGCGGATAGGTAACATTGCTGGGCAGTAAGGATGGCTGACGACACTCATCAATTCAATATCAGAACAACTTCACTGTTACAGGACGCAATACGCTGAATGTGCTGCGAAAGTGATCAAACCAAAGAGGTAGGTGAAGAATTCCTCAGTTAGGCTTCGCTCGCTTGCTCATCATGTAGTAATGGCGGTTGCACATAATTTGTCTTGTGCTTGCGGAAGCGGCGCGGAGCATACTCTGGTAATCGCTGCGCCGGATGCCATTCGACTGAATCAGGCTCCCAGAGAGGCTGCTGCGGGGATTGATATGGTGTCTCGAAGTGACGCGGTTCATTCACGCAAAATCCGCTTGAAGTATCTCTGTATTGTCTCTTCCGGAAGATTTTATTGAATGAAAAGGCTATTGTAGAACTGAATAGTCATCTCGGTAGAAACATGAGTCCCGATACGAGCTAACAGGACATTGTACGGGTCCATACAAATATTTCCTTCGTTGGTTGGACAGTCTATAAAGCCATAGGAGGCGAGAAAGTTGGTCAACATGGTGCGGTAGTTGGCGCGCGTCAGTCCCAGACCAACTGTGTCCCAGTGCCAGGAGAGGCCAAGGCCCAATATAATCAGGTCTTCGATTCCTTCTGTCTCAAGCAAGAGGGTCAATAGGTGACGCGCGATTCCCTTCCTGCGCCACGAAGAGCTGACTTCGAATGCTATCTCGTAGGCATTTGTTAGCTCTCCTCCCCAACCGTGAAGCGGAGCGAGCGTGACCTGCCCAATGATAACTCCTGATGGTGTATATGCCAATGATAGGACATTCTCTGGCCTGCGGGTAATTTCCAGTAGGCGTTGATGCTCGCGCTCCGGCTGGCGCGAAAAAACCTGCAATCCCCGGTCAGTCTCCAACTCCTCAACCAGCCAGGGAGAGCAGGCTGTTTGTAAGACCAGTGATCCTCCTGGCAACTCAACGTTCAGGCAACGAGGCTGAACCTCATCTCTGTACAACATATTTTCCTCTCCTTTCGCCCTCATGCTTACTTCTTATCGGGAAACCTGAGCGCGAAGCGCTAGCCCCGAGACTTCCTTGCCACCCACCTGAGCGAAGCTAGCTCTGGAAGAGCGTTGATGTGTAGACTACAGTAATTCTTTCATCAGTTCGTCCTTTCCTAGGACACTTGCCCGATAGACACACAGAGAATGCTGAACCATATCAGCGAGCAGCACCAAGCAAAGAGGAGCAAGGCGTCTGCTTATGTGTCCCATTTCCAGCATAGACGCTCCTGCACCTCCTGTCTGGCGGATTTCGGACATGATCAACCAGGAACGTTCTCAAGGCATGTGACTCAATGGTCATGTCCGAAATCCGCTAGTCATCAGCACCATCGTCGTGTATCATACAGGTATGGAAACAGCAAGCATTCATACCGATTTTGATCTCTGCTACCGCGCGATTTGCAGCCTCGATGGGCGGTTCTTTACGGCGGTAACCTCGACAGGCATCTACTGTCGGCCGATTTGTCCTGCAATCACCCCGCAGGCACGTCATGTGCGCTTTTACCCCTGTGCTGCCGCTGCGGAAGCGGCAGGATTTCGTGTCTGTCGTCGCTGCCATCCTGAAGCCAGCCCTGGGTCACCTGACTGGAACGTGCGAGGCAATCTCGTCGCCCGCGCACTGCGCTTGATTGCCGAGGGCATTGTGGATACCGAAGGCGTCGCTGGACTCGCGCAGCGTCTGGCGGTAAGCGAACGACATCTGTACCGCGAACTCACGGCAGAGGTGGGAGTTGGTCCACTTGCCCTGGCTCGTAGCCGACGTACTCAGACGGCTCGTCTGCTCATCGACCAGACGAGCCTTTCGCTGACGACCATTGCGTTTACTGCTGGCTTCGCCAGTATCCGTCAGTTCAATGAGACGATGCAGGAGACCTTTGGCTGTGCTCCTTCGGAGTTGCGTCGACGCCCACTTCCAGCTCGTGGAGCGCACGGAAAGCTGACCTTGCGCTTGCACTATCGCCCGCCATTTGCTCTTGAGACGCTCCTCACCTATCTAGGACGACGAGCACTCCCCGGCGTCGAGGAAGTGACAGCTGGATGCTATAGGCGAACCATTGCCTTCCCACGATCAAAAGGCATCCTGGAGATCGAGCCGATTTATGGAATGCATGCCCTGTTCGTCCATCTCCAGCTCGATGATCTGAGTGACCTCAGTCTTCTCGTCCAGCACTGTCGGCACCTGTTCGATTTGAACGCCGATCCGATGGCAATCGCGACGATGCTGGCTGCTGACCCTCTTCTTGCGCCATTGATAGAGGCTCGTCCAGGCGTACGCATTCCAGGAGCCATCGATGGCTTTGAACTGGCGGCTCGTGCGATTCTCGGTCAACAGGTTTCGGTGGCCGGAGCGAGAACGCTGGCTGGGCGGCTCGTCACGGCTCTTGGAGAGCCACTTGCTGAGACCCAGGGAACGCTCACGCACCTGTTTCCTTCTCCACAGCAACTCTTGTATGCGGACTTGCGGGGACAAGGACTGACACAGGCACGAGAGAACGCGCTGCGAGCACTGGCTCGTGCAGTAGCTGAAGGGGACTTGGTACTCGACCGATCCGCTGATCGTGAACTGACCAGGGCAAAGTTACTCCAACTTCCAGGAGTGGGACCCTGGACGGCTTCCTACATTGCGATGCGAGCGCTTGGCGATCCTGACGCGCTGCCAGTGAGCGATCTTGGCTTGCGTCGAGCCTTTGAACAGAGAGGGCTTGCCACAGACCCCAAAGGTATGCTGGCGCGGACAGAGAAGTGGCGGCCATGGCGTGCCTATGCAGCGCAGTATCTCTGGGCGAGCCTTGCAACCTTTCACGAGCCACAGGAACAGCAAGCTGATGAGAAGAAGAAGACATCTTGAGACTGCAGATGAGAACGAAGAGGTCATTTTCGTTCCAGACTGCTTGGAGAAAAAGCCTTGACCTTCCAGCGATGGGAACGTGTATAGTTGATTCCAGAAGGAGAAATCAAGAGATGCAGACGGAAACAACAACACACTGCAACCAGAGCGGCATATCTGTGAGGGAAAGTTACACCATTAGCCAAGTAGCCTGTCTTACAGGTGTGAATGCAAAGGCCATTCGTTATTATGAGGATATTGGCTTATTACCACGTCCACCTCGCGGAGCAAATCACTATCGCCGGTATAGTATGGCTGATGTAAACCGCTTGAACTTGCTACGTCGTATCCGTTTACTTGGTGTCCCTCTTTCTGCTGCAAAGTCTCTCTTAATTGGCGCATCCGATGCTCGATGCGTTGATGTACAACAAGAATTACTAACACTTGTGCATGAGCGATTAATAGCTCTTGACCAGGAGATTGCAGAATTGCAGCTTCTTCGGTCAGAGATAGAAAGCTACCAGCAGCGACTTTCCGAATGCCAGCCGGACGAACATGAACCCTTTAGTATGTGTCGTGATATGTCTTGTATTGCCGTCTCATCTGAAGCAAATTGAAAGGAGAGAACACCATGCAAACTACTGTTCAGTATGAATCATGCAATTGTCCATGTGGGCAATGCCCTTGCGGTTGTGGTTGTTGCGGCTGTTAGAGTAACTTACAGTGTCAGTTATTCGGGAGTGGTATAGCATCGTACCATTCCCTTTTTTTAACTCTTCCACGTCGCAGAATGGCTAAATTGCAACATGATCAGATCACCGCTGAGGCTAGTACCTCTTACAATGATACGTACAAAATACAAAATTTTACATCCTATTGGACGCTCCCCTATTTTTGGTTACATTCGTGTTTTTTTCTTTTCCAGGGTATTTTTGCCCTGTTTGATTAATTCCACGCCTAATATGGCTGCTTTTGTACCTTTGTGGGATTTTACCCAATACTGTTTGTTTGTTGACAGGAGACAAATAATCATTACACTAAAGAATAGCGTTTATTTTCATCCGATTAGTGCATAAAAAGAAAGGAGGGACAATACCTGTTACCGTTCACATACCTTGCGGTACAGGTGCTTTGTGAACGTCCCCGCCCCTCGGCTCTCTACATAAAGGGGCTTTAATCCTCATAACACACAAAAAAATAGGGAGTACAACCAAATACAGCCCGTCTTGCGTTTCACTCCTCTCCCCCCTCTCAACCACGCAAGGCGGGTTGTACTTTTTATCTTTTCACTCCGGCTGCTTTGAGCATGCTGCGCCAGTCTGGAATCGTTGAGCGATCAGGGAGGCTATAACTGGTACGTACTAACGCCAGGTAGGTCTCCTCTTCCTGTTCCCACCGTTCGTCACTCCAGCCAAGCTCCGCTTGACAGAGCGCGCGAATGGCAGGTAGATGCGCTCTTCCTCCATCAGGAAGCAGGAGACCCAGCCGTACTCGACGTAACAATAAATCGTCAAGGTGAACAACTCCTTCGGCATGCGCGGCCCAACGCAGTTCTATCCAAAGGGTCTGTGTCCCAGGAATGGTTTCCAGTTCACCTGGACGAGCCATGTTGATCAGGAGTGGTGTATCGGCGCCATGGCGGCCCAGGAGCCGGCGTCGTATCGTTTCTCCCACCTGCTGCAAACTCGCCTCATTGCTCTCTACAGGATTCAGTAGCCGTAGCGGCCTGGATCGCTGCGGCTCCCGCGTTACTCCTTCCTTCAGCACATCCGCGACCATCAGGCGGAAGGTCGTCAATTTCCCGCCAGTCACTGTCAGGAGCCCTTTTTCTTTCCATACAGCATGGTCCCGGCTTTCTCTGGAGGGATTCGCCTCGCCGCTTGTGATCACCGGGCGCACGCCGCTGAAGGTGGCGGTGATATCATCCAATGTGAGCTGTAAGGATGGAAATTGGTCTTCAAGGGCGGCCATCAGGTAGGCAACTTCCTCCGGGTGTATAGAGGGCTCCTCGTCCAGGGATTGCATGTGATCGCTGTCTGTCGTCCCAACCAGCGAGATGCCCTCCCAGGGCAATAGAAATACCGGACGATGGTCCAGCGGATGGTTCCAACTAACGACCTGGGGAAGCGGTAATCGCCAGGCGGGAAAGATGAGATGGCTTCCGCGTAGAGGTCGAATATGTGCTGGCGCCCCTGCCTGCTCCCGGAGTTGATCGGCCCAGGCTCCTGTGGCGTTGATCACGACCCTTGCGTAGACCTCGGTCGTGCGGTCCTGCTCCCTATCTCGTAGTCGCGCGCCGACCACTCGATCCTGTTGCCATAACAGTTCTTCGGCACGCACATAGTTCAGGGCCGTGCCGCCGGCATCCACTGCCTCACGCAGCACTCGCAGCACGAGACGCGCATCGTCGACTTGCGCTTCGCCATAGCGGAAGCCACCAGTAAGCCCCGCCTGGGCGATGTGAGGAGCAAGGAGTTGAAACGTGCCGGCGTGGTAATATTGATGATTCCGGCGCGAGGCGAACAGATCAGCGATGGTGAAGACCAGGCGATACATCATCGCGCCAGGAGACTTTCCTTTGTAGATAGGAAACAAAAATCCGACAGGGGTAATCAGGCCAACACCCTCTTTGAGTAAGCGTTCCCGTTCCCGGACCGCATCGCGTGTGAGTCGAAAATTTCCTTCTTTGAGGTAGCGCAAGCCGCCATGCACCAGTTTCGATGAGCGGCTCGATGCACCCCAGGCAAAGTCACGCTGCTCCACCAGCAGGCTTCGTAATCCGAGCCGGGTGGCTTCATGCAAGATCCCTGCACCTGTAATACCGCCGCCCACGATCAAGATATCCCATGGCTGGGATAGCCGAGACCAATTCGTGTCGCGCCAGTTTGTTGTCCACATACGCGTATCCCCTTTACAGCACCAGTTTACCCGGATTCATCATGCCCTTTGGATCGAACTGCGCGTAGAGATGACGCATGGCATCCAATCCCAACGCGCCTTTTTCAGCAATGAGATAGGGCTGGTGATCGGTGCCAACGCCGTGCTGATGGCTGATGGTCCCACGCTCGGCTACGATGGCGCGGCTCGCGGCTCCTTTCAGACGCTGCCACCGGCGCAGCGTCTCCTGTGGGTCAGCGGCAATGCGGTAGACATAGGTTGTATAAATAGCCGAGCCATGGGGATACACTTGCGAGAGGTGGGAGTATGCATGTACCTGCTCACCTTCCTCTGCCAGGCCTGTTCGCAGCGCTGCTTCGATGGCACTGGTGAGAGCAGGAACCCGATCCCAGCTGATGGCGGTCTCCACGGTATCCACGGCGTAGCCCATGCGCCAAAGTGTATTGCGGAGGTATGGCGTCAGGAAGCGCTTCTTGTGCCATTCCTCTCCCAACATACGCCCTGTGGAAATGCCCTTATGCTTCCGAGCGAGATGCAAAACCTCTGCGTGTGTACGCTTCGCGACAGCTGCGCGACCGGCAACACCGATCAGCAGCATGCACTTGCGCTTGTCCATGCCGCGCAGAGCGAGGAATTGTTCCAGCATGCTCAGCACCCGCTCATGACCAGCCAGTGCCAGTTGCGTTCTCGTCTCGAGGGCGGTACTCAGGCGCAGCAGCACGAGAGGGAGCCTACCCTGGACCATTTCACGCACGGCAGTGATGCCCTGCTCCCAGGTGGGAAAAAAGACGACCAGGTAGTGCTCCTGCTCTGGTAGGGGTCGCACGCGGACCGTCGCTTCGGTCAGGATACCCAGGCGTCCCTCAGAGCCAAGTACGATCTCCCGCAGGTCCAGCCCGGTTGCTGACGCCGGGAAGGGCCGTACATCGAGCGCGCCGGAAGGAGTTTCCACGTGACCACCGGCAAACAGTTGTTCAATCCGCCCATACCCGAGTGATTGTTGGCCGCTGGAGCGTGTTGCAATCCAACCACCAAGGGTGGAGTATTCAAACGACTGCGGGAAGTGCCCCAGGGTGTAGCCATGCGCTCGCAACTGTGCCTCCAAATCAAGGCCGGTAACGCCAGCTCCAAAGGTGGCCAGGTGATTGGTTTCGTCCAGTATCAAGAGGCGGTTCAGGCGACTGGCATCGATGGTGAGCGAAGGGGTATCACCTGCCAGGGGATTGATGTGGCCAACGACGCTGGTGCCTCCGCCATAGGGAATCAGGTTGGCACCGACCTCGCCCGCGTAGCGAATCAGTTCGCGTATCTCGCCCGCGCTTTCAGGATAGGCGACCCCGTCAGGGAAGGAATCAATACAGCCGCCGCGCAGGGCGATCCAGTCGGGCAAACTTTGCCCGCGCGCATGGCGTATCCGTGCTATGGGATCAGTAGAGATGCCGGGGCGCACAGGCAGCCTGGACGCAGGGAGGCTCGCGGCGACTTCTTCTAAGGTGGCATCGCGCGGCGGCGTACCAATGCCGACGACATGCTGGAGAAAAGCAGTGGCTGTAGCTGAAAGAGGTGCGGTGATCGTTTCCTCGCCCCATCCATTCCATCGCTTCATGCGTTTTCTCCAGTTGGGTACTATGCATAACGCCCTTTTCTGCTACTCAGCAAGAGACCTGATGAGCTTCATATCACTATATGCTCAGAGGGTGTGGCCTGTCAAACTGATTAAAACCCATGTCCGGCATCTTCTTGCCGCTGCTGCAATGAACATGGTGCGCCTGGTCAGTACGAGTGATGGTTTTGGTGAATCTTCCTCTCAACTCCAGTTTTAACCCTGAATCAAAGTGTGTCTCGTGAGAGCGGCTCCTCTTGGCGCACTTGTGGGAGGGTGGACGATTACCTGGAGCGGAAATGTTATCCTCGTCTATGTAGGCATTGGCGTGCTCACCCTCGCCATTGCCGGGGTATTTTGGTTTTCGGCAATCGGTCAGATCAAGGGAACGCAGGGAGCAGCATGACCCGTCGTGAACTGACTGAGATCCACTTTTTCCTCTACCGATGAAATTTCGGATCGGATTAGCTACTACTGGTCAGTTCAGTTTGGTTTTTGACAGAGGGTGTTAAACTGAAGAAAATGAGAAGAAGCTTGTTCTCGCAGCGCCTTCAGTTGAGTGTCTGGGAGGAACGATGACGCCGCCTCTTGTCCATTGGCGCATCACCCGAGATGCCCACGAATTGCGCAACGAGATGTAACCAGTAGCGAAGCAGCTTAAAAATATGCCTCCTTGATGAGGAAGAACAAAACTGTTCCCAACAAGGAGGTAGATATGACTAGTATCGCCGATGTCTCGGTGTGTATCCAGACCTCTTCGGAGTCTGTCCCCTCGACACCCTCCTGGTTCGGGGAGGTCGCGCTGATTATCCCCTATCTTCGCAAGCAGGGCGTCCTTTCTGCCATCAGCTCGCAGGTGCGCTTGGCCCGCCGCCGTTTCGGGCACTATGAGGTCATCGATTTTCTTGCCGTGCTCTTCGGCTACGCCATCAGCGGCGAACGCACGCTGGAGACCTTCTATGAGCGGCTCTCGCCTCTTGCACAGCCTTTCATGGCTTTGTTCGACCGAGAGAGACTGCCCTCCCGCTCGGCGCTCTCGCGCTTTCTTGCGAGCTTGACCCCTGCTGCCACAGAAGCCTTGCGCACGCTCTTTCTCGCCGATTTGCTCGCGCGCCCTCTGGACAAAGAGCGACACACAGGCACGCTTAGAGATCGAGCAGGCAACGAACGCGTGGTCTTTGACATCGATGGGACGCGGGAAACCGCCCGGCAACGTGCCTTGCCAAAGACAGAGGAGCTGCCTGCACCACAGCGTCGCTTGAACAAGGTCTGTGCTCCTGGCTACACAGGGCGCAAGCGTGGGGAGGTCGTGCGTACTCGCACCGTCGTCTCGCAGGCCCATAGTTACCACTGGCTCGGTAGTTTCGGCAACAGAGGCAATGGACTCTACAGAGAGGAACTGCGCCGGGCGCTGACCACTATCAGAGGCTATCTGGAGGCACACCAGCTTTCGCCGATCAGCGCCCTGTTGCGGCTGGATGGGCAATATGGGACAGGGGCCGTCATAGCCGATCTGGCAGGCTTCCCGTTCGTCATGCGCGGCAAAGATTACACCGTGTTGGATCGGCCAGAGGTCCAGAGCCGTCTGCACTTGCCTGCCGACCAGCAGTTCAGCCGTTCGGAAAGTGGCCTGCTGCGGCAGCTCTACGACTGCCCCGATGTTCCTGTGGGGCCTGAGGGCGTGCGCTGCCGCATCGTGGTGGCCACCCACCCGGAGGCCTCGAAAAAGAGCCGCATCGGTCACACCCGCAA
>WNGJ01003501.1_pt1 | contig 16181 bp, 16 predicted proteins | sample 5400611 | NCBI WGS metagenome assembly WNGJ01 (sample SAMN13153375, study PRJNA577476) | soil metagenome | isolation source: 40 cm soil or saprolite under Garry oak tree replicate 1 | place: USA:California | collected 2016-06-15 | reverse complement strand
CCAGCAGCAGCTCACTGTGATAGTCCCGGCGGGCCTCGTGGTAAATCTCCCGCTCGGCCGCGGTCAGGCGTTCCAGGTCGCTGCCGGGCAGCAGGCGGGGCGGTTCGGGGCGGGCCCGGGACACGAATGCCGCCCAGCCTTCCCTGGTGGTCAGCGGGTGCCGCAGATCACCGCCGCTGATGGTCACCGGTCCTCACCGTCCTGCTCGCCGAACGGGTCGAACAGCCCGAACCCGGCCACCGTCACGGCTTCGGCCTCCGGCGATGTCCCCTCTTCGCAGGTCCCGGGCTCTGCTGCCTGCGGTTCCGGCAGGGCCGCGGGTCCGGCGGCCCGCTCTGGCGCGGGCAGCGCTGGCCGCAGGCCCGGCAGGACGGATGCGGCCCTGGTGCGGGCCAGCGTCCGCTGGGTGTCCGGACCCTGCCCGGCCCGGCGCAGCAGCCCGGCCAGCACCACGGCGACCGCGGTCTCGTTGGCGTCATCGACACCCCGCTGGGCGGCGATCTTGCGGGCGTGCCGCCAGGTGAAGTCGGCAAACGGCTGGGTCACCATCGCCAGGTGGGTCCACGGCACGGTGATCCACCCGCCGCGGTGGTGGTCGCGCACCCAGATCCGGGTCAGGTCATAGGGGTCGTAGTGGACCTCCCACCGGCCCTCCCGGGCGGCCAGCCCGGACGACAGCCGCCGGTAAGGAGCCAGCTCGGCGCAGTTGTAAGTGCGGTAGTCGATCTGGATCCCGCCGTCGCCGATGCTGCGCCACTGCGCGGGGAGCAGCTCGATGTAGTCCTCCCCGGTCAGCGCGACCGGGACATACCCGGCGGCGGCGACCAGCGCCGCGTATACCTCGTTCGGCGAGGCCGCCCGGTCCGGCGTAAACGGGTGCCGCAGGCCCTCGTGCGGCCGGGACTGCCAGCAGATAACCCATTCATCCAGCAGTTCCTGCAAGTCAGCCAGCGACCAGACGGCCCGGTCGGCGACGTCGGTGCCGCGCCGGGTGACGTCCCGGCCGGTGTAGCCGGCCACGTGCTGGCAGAACAGCGTGTTGATCGACCCGAAGGTCCGCTCCATGACAGCCTTGTCCGATCCGGTCTGCTCATGGGCCGGCTGCACCGACAGCCCGAGGGTGTCGGCGGCGCGCAGGAACACCTCGGACAAGAACACCTTCCCGTGGTCGATCACCACCGTGTCCGGGACGATGACGGGCTTGGCCGCGGCCAGCTCCAGCCGGGTGTCGATGCTGACCAGCCGCCGGTAGGGAATCCGGGACGCCGACATGGCCAGGGCCTGGTCCCAGCCCGGCCGCATCGGCTCGGGCACCATCATCCGGGCCAGCAGCAGCGCCGCGTCCACCGCCTTGGCGCCGACCGGCCGCAGCACCGCGGCGCAGATGGTGCGGGTCGCGACATCCACCGCGGCGACCAGTTCGGGACGGCCGATCACCCCGTCGTCCATCACCGCCATCACGTCCAGCGGCGTGCCGTCCATCTGGACCTGCTCACCGGGGCGGGCGGCAATCGTCGCGGTGAACACCCCGCCCGGCCGCCCCGCCGTCTGGCGGCGGGTGACCGCGGACCCGAACGTGTGCCGCCCGGCCGACAGCACCGCCAGCAGCCGGTAGAACGTCGCCCGCGACGGCACCGGCACCACGCCCGGCCCGTGCTCGGCCTCCAGCCGGTCGATGACCTGCCGGATAACCCGCCCCCGGGTCCCGGTCGACGTGCCGGCCTGCGCGTCGATCACCGCCGCCGCGGCCGCCACCACGCGGGGGTCCACGTTCCCGGCCGGCCGGGCCGCCGGGGCGTGCCGGGCATCGACCAGCCCCCACAGGCCCTGCTCCCGGTAGCGGTAACGCATCCGCCGCACCGTGCGGGCACTGGCCTTGACACCAGCCGCGGTCAGCTCGGCCGCCTTGGCCCGCTCCCGCTCGGCCAGCGGCCGTGCCAGGTCGAACTCCGGCCGCGGTGCCGCCCCGTCCGGGGCATCCGGCGGCACGCCGGTCAGAACCTCGATCAGATGCCGCTCCCAGTCACGGGCCGCGCGCGCCACATGCTCCGGCAGCACATCCAGCAGCCCCTGCGGCGCCAGCCGCGGCGCCAGGCCCGCGGCAGCCGTCCCCGTTCCCACGATCGCGAAATCCGGCGCGGCCAGCAGAAACGGCATTGCCACCACCGCGGCCTGTCCCGAGACCGCCAGCAGCCGCACCGCATTCCCGGCCAGCCCTACCACCTGGTGCTCGCCTCCGCCGAACAGCACCCGGTCCCCGACCCGCAGCACGCCAGGCCGCTCAGCCATGCCCGCCGCCCGCCGCGGCCGACCGGAGGATGCTGCGGTCGCTGAGCGCCAGCGACAGGTCCGCGGCCAGTTCATGACGCCACATCAGGTGGAACAGCACCGGCAGCGTGGCCAGCGGGTCACCGGCCACCTCGGCGCCGTCCATCAGCGCCCGCGGCCGGGCGAACGCCTCCCGCAGCCTGCCCGCCACCAGCTCGTCGTGGCACCGCGGATGCCGGTACCCGGCCAGCCACCGCAGGTTAGCCGCCGGCACCGGGCCGGCCGACCCCCAGACCGCATACTGCCAGCCCAGCCGGGCGCACGCTTCCCCGGCCGCCGCGAATGCCTCACGGTCCCGCTCGCCGATCCGGTCCAGCGGCCTCGAGTCCACCACCAGCGCGCCGCCGCCGGCCAGGCGGGCGAAGAAGTCCGGCGCGTGCCTGCGCACTTTGTCCCCGGCCCGCCACAGCAGCCAGAACGGCTGCGAGGCCACCGCGGTCACCGCCGGGTCGAAGTCGAGGGCTACCAGGTGATCACGCTCAACCCACGATTCGAATCCGACCCGCCGGCCCATCGTGGCCGACCAGTACCAGCCCGGATAATTCCGCTGCCCGCGATACGACGGAAACGACCTCACCGGGCGGCCGTCTTCCAGCCCGACCGCGGCCAGCGCCGCCAGGCTCACCCGGCGCTCAGTCCCGCCGGCCGCCACATACACCACCTCAAAACCGCCGTCCGCGGCTGTCCCGGAACCAGCAGGCTCCACCCGCCCGTCGGCGCCCGAAACGGACATCACATGCAAAATGATCCCGAACCGGGCAAGCTACGGTGGCACGACACGCCGGACCGGCAAGATTCACTGGCAAAAGGAAGATCGACGGTCACGGGACAGCGGCTCCACGTCTGTATCTACGCCGAGCATCCTTGTCCGGTCTCAGTTTCCCGTCTGACGATCTTCGCGTGAGCTGGGAATATGCCAGATCGGCTGAGACAGCAGCGGGATCCGGCCTCAGGTGAGCTGGCGTTTTTTGTGATTGCCGGGCGTAACTGCCCGTCCGAGCAGCATCCTCACGGGAACGTGCTCGGTAAATGGTGCGTGCGGGGCGACGGCGCCGGTGGATCCGGGCGGCGAAGGCTGTCCTCTGGTCCGGCGGGGAAGCCGCTGGGCCGGCAGCGCGGAGTAGACGCCGCCGACGAGGTGATCGAGGTCGAGTTCGTCGGTGTAGTCGTGGCGGGTTTCGGTCACGCCGAATCCCGCTTCGGTCATCGTGTCGCGGTAGCGCTGCTGGCTGGCGTCGTCGGCGCCGCAGGCCCTGGCGGCGGGGCTGCCCAGCCATTGCTCGAGGAATCCGCGCAGCGCCCGTGACCAGGGGCTGTCTTGCAGCCACATCGGTGTGCCATTGGTGATCACCGCGATCCCCCCGCCCGGGCGCAGCAGCGGGACGAGCGCGGGGATCAGCTCGCGGTAGCGCATCCAGTGCAGGGCCTGGCCGATGGTCACCGCCCCGGCGCGGCGGCTGCCCAGCAGCGCTGCCAACGCGGGGATGTCGGTGTCGGCGCCGAGCAGCCAGTTCGCGTTCCTGACCCCCTGCTCGGCGGCGGCGTGCCGGGCGAGGGCCAGCACGTCCGGTTCGGGGTCCACTCCGGCGACGGCACGCACCTGGCTGGCGATCGGCAAGGTGAGCTGCCCGGTCCCGCAGCCAAGGTCGATGACCACGTCGTCGCTAGTCAGGCCAAAGGCACCGATGAGCGTGTCGATCACGGCCGACGGGTAGCCGCGCCGGTACCGGTGATAGAAACCGGCGACCTCGCCGCCGAAACCAAGGTCTTCGCCCAAAGTTCCAGCGTGGACCGCCGACGATCCACTTGCGATAGCGGTTCAGCGCACCGCGGAACAGCTACCTGTCGGCGAAGGTGAGAAAGCGCCAGGATGCCCGCACATCTAGTCAGGTGTCCGGTCTCAATAATCATGGCGAGAACACTTGTCTTGAGCTGAAGACTTGCCAGGTTGGGTGAGATTCCAGCCGTGGTCTTGTCTCACTTGAGCTGGCATTTTCCGTGGGTTCGGGCTGGCGTGCTCGTGCCGGATCAGCGCTGGGAGTGCGCCCTGAATAAGCCAGCGGCCTCGCTGTCCTCGCGGTGCAGATGCCGGACGTGCGCGTCGATCATAGATGGTTCATTCCTCGCTGCTGTGGTTCGGGCGGGGCTGGAGTCGTCCTTGGCTGGCGGCCATGATGAACGCCCCCGTCCGGGCGTCGATGAACACCACCAGGTAGGACGGTTCCATTCCCGGGTGACCTGGGGGCGGGCCTGCCGACGGCGGCCAGGAGCCGGGCGGCACCGTCAGTGAGACTGCCCACGCCAGCGTGTTGATCGCGGGGACCGTGTGGGTGTCACTGAAGTCAGCCAGCACGGTTTCGCGGACGGTCCTCCCGGGCATCGCGTGCACCGCGGCCCGCTCAGCCGCCTCCTGGCTCACCACGGCAGAACTCGTCGGCGGCTGCAGCCGGATTCCCGCGTCGGCCAGGGCGGCGGAACTCACCGAGCGGAGCATCGGGCGTCGCAGCGCACTCACCTCCTCCGTCAACCTCTAGACGTGCCGCCGCCCCGCGCTGTTCCTGCCCGGCTCCCCGGCCACCCCCGGCAGCATGCCAGGAACGCTGAGACAAGCCAGTCTCATTGAGAAAACGATCGTCTTACGGCGCATCCCGGCCGCCGGGGTCAGTCATGATCACTGAGAAAACGCCAGGATGCCTGCACATCAACTGAGAATCCGCCGCATCCGCTGAGACCGGACATCAGGATCTGACACCTTCACTGAGAACGGACAATCCTGGCCACATCGGATGAGACTGGCCACCTGGTTGGCCAGATCGATGAGAAAGGCCAGTCCTGCCGCGACCTGACACGGACAGCGGCGAGGCCGTAAAGCGGATTATGCCGTGGTCGTCAAGAGGATTATGCCGGGCTTCTTCCCCGACCCTGCTTCACCGGTGCAGAGCGAGCGTAGATATCCGAGTATCTTCCTGGGATCCTTCGGACCTTTGCGGCGCGCCGTACTGCAATGGCTGCTCGATACCGGCAAAATCCTCCTAACGGTCGTATCGGCAGGGAGGCGGCATGGCCCCGCGAGGATCATCGGAGGACCCGAAGGTAACGGCGCTGCGCGAGTCGCGGTGCCTGAACCCCCATCCCGAGCAGGTCACCGACGAGGCGTTCCTTTCCGGAGAGTTCTTCGACGCCCGCGACGCGGTGCAGGTCAAATACGAGATGGTGCGCCGCGTCAGCGTCGACGGCGAACCGGTGACCGCGACCGCGGCGGCGTTCGGGTACTCCCGGCCGTCGTACTACCAGGCCGCTACCTGTCCCGTGCCAAAACTCGCTTATGGCCGCTGACCTGGCATTTCACGCTCGCTAGGCCGCTCTGCGGTATTCGCTGATCAGGCCGCCGAGGATCTGCCTTCGCTCGATCCGGGCGGTGATATCGGTCGTCTGGCTGGACTGCCGCTGCGGAGGCTCCTGCTGCAGCCCCTGGTGTGGACGGTGGCCGTTATAGTGACGGGCGTACCCGGCCAGGATTCTGTGGAGGTGCCGCTCGCCGAGGATCAGCACGTGGTCCAGGCACTCGCGGCGCAGCGTGCCCACGAACCGCTCGGCATATGAGTTCGCTCGCGGCGACCGGACCGGCGTCTTGATCACTCTCGTGCCGTTACCAGAGAAGACGCCGTCAAAGGCAGCGGTGAACTTGCTGTCCCTGTCGCGGATCAAGAACCTGTAGCCGCTCGCCCGCTCGCCGAGGTCCATCAGGAGGTTGCGGGCCTGCTGGGCGGTCCAGGCCCCGGTCGGGTGCGCGGTGACGCCGAGGATGTGCACCGTCCTGGTCTGGATCTCCATCACGAACAGCACGTACACGCGCTGGAGCAGCACCGTGTCCACGTGCAGGAAATCGCAGGCCAGGATCCCGGATGCCTGGGTGGACAGGAACTGCCGCCAGGTCGGCGACGTCCTTCGCGGCGCGGGCCCGAGCCCGGCGGCGGCCAATATCCGGCGGATCGTCCCCTCCCCCACCCGGTAGCCAAGGCCGAGCAGCTCGCCCTGGATGCGCCGGTAGCCCCAGCGCGGGTTCTCCCGCGCCAACTGCTCCACCAGTGCGCGCACCTCGTCCGGGACCGGCGGCCGTCCTGGCGTGCCGGGGTAGGTCCATTTCTTCCTGAGCAGGCGCCGGTGCCAGGCCAGCAGGGTTCCGGGGGTCACGATCCGGTGCAGCCGAAGCGTGCCCGGGCAGCAGCCTCGCCAGGGCCGCGAGCACGGCACGGTCAGCCCAGTCCGGCCGCGGGCGCGCGGCCTGCCGACGCAGCACCGCGACCTCGAGCCGCAGCACCAGGATCTCCGCGTCCTTGGCGGCGTCACTGCGCGCCAGGAGCGCCAGCCAGCCGAACACGCGGACCATGAACAGGTAGACGAGGCGGATAAGCACGAGCGCCGATCGTAAAGCAGCAGGTCAGGCCATGCGCAGGGTTTTGGCACAGCACAGGACCTGGCACAGCCTGCGGCACGTGTTCTGCACTACCGCCCTGTTCACCTGGAAGCTCGACCCCACCGACGTGTCCTGCATGGCCGGGCACGCCAACGTCCGCACCACCCTGCTGATGTACGTCGGCACCACAGCCGGCGTCCTCGACCGCGCCCGCAAAGCCACGGACTAACCGGAGCATCCGGCATATACCTCGCAGCCCGCGGGCGAAAGCCGACAGGCCGTCGGCCCGCCGCGTCATCGTCAGCGTGCTGCTCGCCACGCGTAGCTTCGGCTAGCCACCACAATCACCTTGGCCATCCGGACCGGGCGGGGAGTACCTCTGGCCAGCCTTGCCAGCCGACCCCCTCGGTGTGAACTAGTCGCATGCCGGTCGCTGGCGGTCGTTGGTGCAGATCAATGGTCTTTGCCGGTCGGCTTCGGCCACTGCTGGTCGGTGCGGTTGCTGCACTTTCATGCTGCACCTTTGTCCCGATGTGCCCCGGCTAATGTTGTTTCTGACACGTAAGTGTCAAGGGGAGTGACACGTAACCTAACTTGGGGGTATTCATCTGACCGGACCAGCCACAAGATCCGGGGCGGCGGGCTGTCTCGAACCACAGCATCTCGCGGCCTGTTCTCGTTTGGTCCGCTCACATGAATAGCCCTCACCTAACTAATTAGGTCAGCGGGTCGGAACGAGATCGCGTTGGGGATCATCGTCCCGTGCCCTTGACGGCGTCTCGCGCAGACTCGTTATGCAGCACGAGGGCCTGAGCGGCTACGGTCCTCGCGTCGTCCAGCGTCGACGTTCTCGCTACATGTTGGAGGGCGAGTTCGAGGCGCGCGACGTCCGGCGGCCACGAGCGGTCGGACCGGTCGCTGAGCGCCATAGCCGCTGCATCGCGCTGACCCTACGTCATCGGCGTCACGTACGGTCGCCCCGTCCTCATCGCCGCGCTGGCAACCGCTCCGCCTCTACTGCGCAGAGGATGAACCCGACCGTCGGCACGATGGGGTGCCGATCGACCACCACGGCGAGTACCTCATCGTCGATCCGCCGAGGCGCCTGCCATCGCAGGGAGCCTTGTCAAGAATGGGTCGGGAACCGGTCCATACCAGCACGCTTCACCCACTCGGGCGAATCGCGTGCGGCGCGCTTGTCGTCGTTCTCGCGATCGGGATTGCGCTCGGTTGGTGGTTTGGAGTGATGCGCTAGGCGAGACGGCGGGCACACGAGCGGCGCAGGTTGCCGCTGACGCCCGGCTCGAGGAGACCGGCATGCTGCGGGCGTACGATCGGAGCCGGACCCACTGGCTCTCGCTCGAGCCCGGTGTGCTGAGCCAAGCGACGGACTGGATGGAGCGCAGGCGCGCCTGTGGGGGCGCCTGTTCGACATCGTCGACGAGTACCTGAGGGAGGACAGGCCACGATGAAGACTGCGCCGATCGTGTCACCGCAGGAGTGGGATGCCGCCCGCGAGGAGCTGCTGGTCGAGGAGAAGAAGCTGACCCGCGCCCGCGATGCGCTGGCCGCCAGGCGCCGCCGGATGCCGTGGATGGCGGTGGAGAAGGAGTACCGCTTCGACGGCCCGGAGGGCCCGGTGAGCCTTCTCGGCCTGTTCGAGGGTCGCCGGCAGCTGATCGTCTACCGCGCCTTCTACGCGCCAGACGTCACCACGTACCCACAGGGGAGCGGCGCCTACCCGAACGTGCCTGCGTGGGCTGCTCGTTCCTCGCCGACCAGGTCGCGCACCCCGCCCACCTGAACGCGCGGGACACGACGCTCGCGTTCGTTTCGCGCGCTCCCCAGGCCGAGATCCAGGGTCTGAAGGAGCGCATGGGCTGGGAGCTGATCCCGTGGTACACGATTACCGACGACTTTGACAAAGACTTCGGCGTGGACGAGTGGCACGGGACCAACGCCTTTGTCCGCGACGGCGAGCGGATCTACCGGACCTACTTCGTCGACAGCCGGGGCGACGAGGCGATGGGAAGCACCTGGAGCTACCTGGATCTCACGGCGCTCGGCCGTCAGGAGGAGTGGGAGGACTCGCCGGAGGGCTGTCCGCAGACCCCGCCGTACGCGTGGTGGAACTACCACGACGCGTACGGTAAGACCCCGTAATCCTGGGTCCGCCGCTTATTCCGTGAAGCCGCCGTCATTCTGTGGAGTTCGGGGTTGGTTGAACGTCTGGACACGGACTGACGTCGAGCTTGCCTCCGGGGTGCTCGACTCCCTGGCCATCACCGGCGAGGCCGTCACGCCCTTGCTGGTAGCACAACTGCGGGCATTCCTGGCCCAGTCCGGAATCGGGCTGGCGGCCGAATGACCCGAGATGCTGCTTCTGCCCCGACCGGGCCGGGCCGTCCCCGCTAGCCGTTCGAGCTGATCTGAGTACGGCTCGAACTCTTGGTGTCAGTCGCGATACCTGCGATCATGCTGTTGAGCTGCGATTTCGTTGCGCGTTGGTGCGCGTCGTTTGGTCGTGCTGAGCAGCGTCAGCCGGAACAGGGACGGAACAGACGGTCGGGTCTGGTCAGCGAGCTCGTGGCTCACTTCGGTAAGACGCGAACAGAGCCCCCGCCTGATGGCGGGGCTCACTATTTCTGGCGGGATTCGCGGTTGTGTCGCAGTTAGTTCGCAGGCCGCATACGATATATTCCACGTTCCCCTGGCGGGGTTACCCGTATCTCCCCCCCATACGGGCCGCCCGGGAACGGGAACCCCGCCCAGCTCGACACTGGGCGGGGCTTCTCTCGGTCCGGGTCAGCGCGTTCGCCTGCCACCCCAGCGTGCCCGGTACGCCTTTGGTTGGCCACGGACTGCCTCTCTACGCTGGTGAAGAGTTCCCTGCCGTCAAGATGCACGTGACTGTGAACCTCGATCACATCCCTCCCCGGCAGTGCCGCCGTAGGCGGCACCTGGCAGGGCCGCGGTGCCCGCGCCCCGGAACCTGACCATCTCCGGCCCGGCGGCGGTCACCCACGACGAACCGCCCGCAGTGGCCCGCGATCCCGGCAAGCTGCTCGGAAGGCTGGCATCCGGGGGTGAGCCGGCCTGTAGGCCGGGTCTGGTGCAGGGAAGTTCCTGGCCTCGGCAAACGTGCCCCACATGTTGCCCGACCTGCGGCTGAGATCGCAGCGGTTCTCATCGCTTCTGAGCAGATCGCAGGGCGATGTGCCCCCGATGTGCCCCGGCCGACGTTGCTTGTGACACGTAAGTGTCAACGGGATCGAACAGAGGCTGCGTCAGGTGCGTTGTCGCGCAGCGTCCGGTCGAGCGCGACGTTGGTCAGCGCACCGTTCCCGGAACTGCCAGGCGGCGAAGGCGAGCAGTCGTCAGATCGAGGTCGTCCATCCTCGTCGGGCCTGCTCCTGATATCGGCAAGTGATCTCCTCGGTGTGAACGAGTGGCAGGAAGGTCAATAGCGGTCATCTGCGCAGGTCGGAGTGTTGATACCGGGTGATCGCGGGCAATTGGAGGCAATGTGGTTGCTGCCGTTTGCTGCTGCCGTCGAGGACCCGCCGCTCGTCCGTATCCGGCCACGGCGGGGAGTATTCAGGGCCTAGGCCCGCCCCATGGTGCCTACGCCGCCACGATCTCCAACGGCCTTTGGGTTCCTGGGGTGCAACTGGGGTGCCGCTCTATCGGGCTCGCAGCGGGCACGGCTGCTGCGGACAGCGTTAAGGTCGTTTCTGTGGTGAGTCCACATCCTCAGAGCGCCCTGATCTTGGAGGTTCCCGAGGCGGAACCGGCCGTGCAGCGGCTCCGGGAGCGCCTTGACGCAAGCGCGCTGCTTGGCGTTCCCGCGCACATCACAGTGCTCGCCCCTTTCATTCCTGCCGATGCGATCGATGCGGCGGTGCTGGGCCAGCTCGACCGCCTATTCGCAGCCGTCAGTCGATTCCGCTTCCGGCTGGACCACACGGGCTGGTTCAGCGTTGAGGTGTTGTGGCTGGGCCCGCAGGAGCCTGCTCCGTTCCAGGCCCTGACCCATAGGGTTCACCAGGCGTTCCCTGCCTTCCCCCCGTTCGGAGGCTGGTTCGTTGAGGTCGTGCCCCATCTGACCATTGGCTATGGACACCCGCTGAGCGACCTACGCGCCGCTGAGAAGGCTGCTCAAGCGCACCTGCCGATTGAAGCACGCGCCAGCAGGGTCGCCCTTATGACCCAGCTGTCTCCGGGCGGCCAGTGGGTCAAGACTGCTAGCTTCTCTTTCACTTAATAGCGACCGTCCACCACCTATAACGGCTGAGAGGCCTTAACTTCGGCCATGACAAGAAGAAAGCGCGGAAAATAAGCGTGTTTACCGTCGATCAGCGGAATGCTCTCCGCGAGCGCGTCCTGCGGCTCGGGAAGGCGGATGACCGCATCGTAGCCGGGGCCGTGGTGGGTTCGCTCGCGGTGGACGGCGGCGATCGCTTCTCCGACGTGGACCTCACATTCGCCGTAGCCGACCATGTACCAGTTGCCGACGTGCTTGGTGATTGGACAACCAGGCTCGTAAATGAACTGGCCGCGGTCCGGCTCACCGATCTTGAGCGCGGCCCGACGATCTACCGCGTCTTTCTGCTGCCGGACGCGCTTCAACTCGACCTTTCGATGACACCGGCGGCCTGGTTCCGGCCCGCCAGTCCGCGATTTCGGCTTGTCTTCGGCAAGACGGCTGCCGGTGAGCCCGCGGCTGTGTCGCCGGCAGGCTCGGTCTTCATTCCTACGCCGCCGGTCGCCGCGGACCTGTTCGGGTGGGGCACCATCTATGCGCTCCATGCCCGCGCATGCATCGAGCGGCGGCGCGCCTGGCAAGCCGAGCACTACGTCAACGCCGTGCGTGATCATGCGCTGTCGCTAGCGTGCCTGTACCAGGGGCTAGTCGCGGTGCAAGCCCGTGGGTATGACGATCTTCCCGCTGAGACCCTAACTTGGTTTGAGGGCACTCACATCGGCGCGATTACGCCTGGAGCGCTGCGGGCAGCTCTTGCCGCGTCGGTATTGGCGCTCACCCGCGAAGGTCTTGAGGCGAATCTGCCGCATGCAGATGTCGTCGCCCAGCGTCTCTCGGATTTCTGGGAAGGCGTCCGCCACTAACGGCTGTGAAGTGTTCGTCTCGCGCGAGCATCCTCGACGCTGCATGTCCTACACCACAGCCATCAAGTGGTCCATCCCCTGCCCTGAGCGGATGGCGATCATCCGCCTGGTCGGCGCGGTCCTGGCGCGTAGAACGATGAATGTGCTGAGGGCCGCCGTTAAATGGGTATCGAAATCCTCGCCCGTGCCGGAAGACGGAAAAAGCGGGTGAAACTGACGATGCTAGCGTGACAAATGTGAGGATTGGTGTCTGCCTGAATGCCCACTGAACGCCCCATCTCGCCCAGAGAAGCCTGGCTGTCCGGGGATCATTTTGCTGAGATTACCTTATTGCCTGCGGTGTAGCGCTAGGTGTAGCCTGCCGGAAGCAGAACGACCAGGGACAGGCTATGACGAACAGGTACCTTTCTCGCGCCTGCGGCAGCCTTGGAAAAGGAGGGCAATTCTGCGAGGACGCTTTGCGCTCCGGTAAGGAGACGTAGCCCCCTGCACCGCTGCTGAATAGCTACGAACAGGGCTCATTAATAGGAGGTTTAGTGAGTCATCTTAAGCATGTCAAGGTGATCGCACCCCTAGCGGTATTCCTGGCTGTGCCAACCGTGCTGGCTACTGCCGGTACCGCCGTGGCGGCGACCGAGACGCCACTTGTCACCGTCTCCAGCACAGACCCCTATGCGGGCTGTTCGGACGCTGGCCAGTCGGGCACCGTGACCGCGGATGCCGAGGTGGAGCCTCAGGTCGCCGTCAACCCGCATGCAGCCGGCAACATCATCGGCGCCTGGCAGCAAGATCGCTGGTCGAACGGTGGCGCGCGCGGCCTGGTCGCGGGTTTCTCAACCGATGGCGGGACGACCTGGGGCCAGAGCCAACTGCCCTTCACCGGCTGCGTCACCGGGAGCAATCCCGTCCTGGACCCGTTCACCGGGACGCCCTACAACCGGGCCTCGGATCCCTGGGTTTCCATCGGGCCCGACGGGACCGCGTACGCCGTCGGCCTGCTGGCGACCGAGAGCACCGTCAGCGGAGGCGGCAACAACGACACAGGCGTCGCGGCCGCTACCTCGACTAACGGCGGCCAGACCTGGGACAACGCCCGCCTGATCAAGTCCGACCAGGGAACCAGCCCCGTTTTCGAGTTCACCCACTTCTTCAACGACAAGGAGTCGGTCACCGCAGATCCAACCCACGCTGGCACGGCCTACGTCGTGTGGGACCGGCTCCAGGCCCCGAGCCACAGCCCGGATGCGGCCCTGCGCGCTCACGCATTCCGCGGCCCGACCTGGTTCTCCAAGACCACCGACGGCGGCAAGACCTGGACAGGCACCCGTGCGATCTTCGATCCCGGGCAGAACAGCCAGACCATCGGCAACGTGATCGTGGTCAATCCCAAAACAGGTGTCCTGTATGACTTCTTCGAGCAGTTCTCGACGACCGGCTCCCCCAAGTTCACGCCGCGGGGCGTCAGTGTCGGCTTCATCTCCTCATCCGACGGCGGCACCACCTGGTCGCGGCCGACGACCGTCGCGGCCCAGCAGTTCGTGACGGACACCGACCCGAACACAGGCGCAGCCCTTCGCACCGGCGAGGGCCTGCCCTCGGTCGCCATCGACCCGAGCACCGGACAGCTCTACGTGGTCTGGTCCGACGACCGGTTCACCGGAACCGTCAACCAGATCGTCATCACCACGTCCGCCGACGGCGGCAAGACCTGGACCGCGCCGGCAGTGATCAGCACGGTCACCGGCAGGCCCGCCTTCACCCCCACAGTGGCCGTCAACTCGGCAGGCGTGGTCGGCGTCACCTACTATGACCTCCGCAACCTCCCCGCCGGAGACACCACGACACTGCCGACCGACTACTGGTTCACCGCGTCATCCGATCACGGCACCAGCTTCGGCGATGAGACCCATATCGCGGGCTCTTTCGACTTGCTGACGGCACCGAACGCAGGTGGTTTCTTCGTCGGGGACTACGAGGCCCTGGGGGTCAATGGAACAGCGTTCTTCACGCCGTTCTTCGTCCAGGCGGAGCCGCCGAGTACAACTCCTCCGACAGATGTGTTCACAAACTCTCTAACTCCTTAATCGCATCTCAATGCCTTAGGTGACAGAAGCCGCGTCCACCCCAGGGCGCGGCTTTTGTCAGAGCAGCATCCTCGCGAGTGCGTGCCGGATCTGGCTGGCGAAGCCATGGGTACACGTTGCCATAGGTACCTGTTGCGGTACTGGGTCGGTGTCCGACTCGGGCCGACTAGCGAGACGTTAGGACGCCCCAGCAGGACCTAACCTGCGCTCACGGCTCCGGAGAGCCCTGCTCTGTGGGCTTGTGACCTGGGAATGCGACCCCACTGCCAGAGTCCAGGGGTGCACCTGGGTGCAGGCATGCGGACTGACGCTTAGGCGTCAACTGGTGAAGCGGTGAGTCAATAGGCGACGGTTCCGCAAAGCTGAGGCCACTGGCGACCCATTGGTGGCGATCTGCGCGATCTGCGCGATCTGGATCGCCCCGGGAAATTTGGAGGCCCTTGTTTGCCGAATACAGTTATGCTACCAGGGTAGTTTGCTGATCGTAGTAGCTTTCCTCGAATTCTTTCGGCGGGACATATCCGCAGGCGGAGTGGAGCCGCTCGCTGTTGTACCAGGCAACCCACTCCATGGTAGCGAAGGTGACATCCCTGACGCCTTCCCACGGGCCGTCCCGGTCGATGAGCTCTTTCTTGTAAAGACTATTCACCGATTCCGCAGCCGCATTATCATAGGAATCACCCTTGCTCCCCACCGAGCGGACCGCGCCAATATCACCCAGCCGGTCCGCGTAGCGGATCGAGGTATACTGCCCAGGCTGAACACCCCGGTCGGAATGATGAATGAGCTGACCGCCGATCTTATCCCCGGATGACCAGATCGCCATCTCCAGCGCATCGAGGGCAAGCTCAGCCCGAAGCGCATCCGCGACCTGCCACCCGACAATCCGGCGGGAAAACAAATCAGTGACAAACGCGGCATAAACAAAACCGCTGGCCGTATCCACGTAAGTGATATCAGCGACCCGCCGGCAGGCAGGCGCGACCGCGGTGAAATCCCGCTCCAGCAGGTCAGACGGCCGAGGCTGCCCGGCCCGGGCCGGGACCGTCGTGCGCGGCTTCCTCCTCCTGGCCGCCGCGCCCGCGATGCCGAGTTCCCTCATCAGCCGCTCGACCGTGCACCGCGCCACCTCGGTGCCTTCCCGTTTCAGCTGCCGCCACACTTTCCGCGCCCCGTAGACGCGCCGGCCTATTTTCTTATCCGCCCATGCGCGCATGATCTCCTTCTTCAGCCACTCATCCCGCACGCTACGCGCCGACGCCTCGCGCTCGCGTTTCTTCGCCGCGTAATACGTCGACGGCGGAATCTCCAGGACCGCGCACACCGGCTCCACCCCGAACCGGTCACGATGTGAATCAATGAACCCGACTAGCGCGGATGCCTGGGGTCGAGTTCCCGGGCGAAATACGCACTCGCCGCCTTCAGGATCTCATTCGCCCGGCGCAGCTCACGGACTTCCCGTTCCGGCTCCGCGATCCGCTTCTTATCCACGGTCGCAGTGCCGGGCCGCTCCCCGGAATCGACCTCCGCCTTATTCACCCAGTTGCGCAACGTCTCGGTATTGATACCGAGCCGCTGGCCTACCCGGGCGATCGACCCACGCGCGTTCCCAGTCTCCGCCCGCAGCTCGAAGACCATCTGCACTGCCCGTTCCCGCAGCTCATCGGGATACGGCTTCCTGGATACCATGAACCCCAACCTTCCCAGAGGTCGCAGCCTCCAAGGAACCCGGGGCAGTCCAATCAGCTCATCGAGCCCTGATGATCCCTCGCATATGCCATCACCACGGCACTCGTCAGCTCGAACGAGAAGGTAACCATCTACGGCTGTCGTACATAAGGAGTTCACTGTCTTCCTGCCAACCTACTCCGTACCCAGAAGGCCGCGGCGATGATCACCACCAGAACGATCAGCCACAAGAACACCAAGGGGCTGGTTCCCGGGGGCGGTTTATATCCGGCCGCGAGGCACTCGCGAGGAGGAGGGACATCGACGCTGAACCTGACGTCGAAGTGGGCTCCCCCGCAGTCAGGATCACGTAGTCTTCCCCGGGACCTGCGTTCGATGGGACCATCAGGGTCACGTGCCCACTGCCCTTAAGTTTCCGGAGTTGTGTCCCATTTCGGGAGATTCGACTTCGTGATCTCGATGGTGTAAGTGACTTCTTCGGTATGCCGGGTACGGCGTTCGGTTGCGGTTCTGCCGGATGTTCGCTGGCGGCCGGA
>WNGJ01003786.1_pt1 | contig 16188 bp, 20 predicted proteins | sample 5400611 | NCBI WGS metagenome assembly WNGJ01 (sample SAMN13153375, study PRJNA577476) | soil metagenome | isolation source: 40 cm soil or saprolite under Garry oak tree replicate 1 | place: USA:California | collected 2016-06-15 | reverse complement strand
AGGATTGGCCGCTTGTCGGCCCGCAGCTCTTCGAACTGTGGAATCAGGCCTCGAACAACTTGCGTGCCGCCTTGCGCGAGGTGGCTCCTCACCTCAAACCGCTGGCCGGGACGATGCTGGCCCTTGCGGGCAACGCTGGGGTTGGAACCCTCAAGTTTCTGCTTTCTGTTGCGCTGGCTGGCTTTCTCCTTCTCCATGGCCCGCAGCTCGTTGCGGCGGTACGACAGCACTTTTGCTGACGCTGTTTCTCGGCATTGTCGGTGTGCTCGACAACATATTGAAGCCCTTGGTGATGGGACGCGGCTTGACCACGCCCACGCTCGTCATTTTCATCGGTGTGATCGGAGGAACGCTCGCGCACGGAATCGTCGGGCTCTTTATCGGGCCAGTCATTCTGTCCGTGGCCTGGGAGTTGATGGTGGCCTGGATACGTAACGATCGCGTCGGCCCGGCATCATCGCGGGAGTAATCGCTGGAATGCGCCGCCATTTTCGCGGCCACAGTGACGTTGACTTAAATCAAAGTCCCGATTGGCGAGGGGCATTGAATGAAAATCGCGGGACAAAAGAGGGCGGAACATGTCGATGGACAAGCCAATGCTTTCAGGCGACCCCATGTCGGGGCTTGTCGCCTCCGCCGTGGAATACATGATCGATGCGGGACAGCGCAGTGTGCTGTTCCTGGACATCTTGCGCAGGCGCGGCGACCAGTACCAGGAGCACATTGCCCAGACGGCGCCGCATGTCCTTCAATATGCCGCCGAACTGATCATCGACGGCCGCAAGCTGGATGAACCGGTGAATTATGCGCTGGTGCGCATCATTCCTCCCAAAGACGTCGAGATCAATCTCGAGCGGCGGCCGTTCATCGTCGTCGATCCGCGCGCCGGGCACGGCCCGGGAATCGGCGGATTCAAGGCTGACAGCGAAATCGGCGTCGCCATGAAGGCCGGCCACCCATGCTATTTCATCGGCTTCCTGCCGGAACCAATGCCGGGCCAGACCATTGAGCGCATCGCATACGCAGAGGCCCTGTTCATCGAGAAAGTCATCAGCCGTCACCCCAACGCCGATGGCAAGCCATGCGTGGTCGGCAACTGCCAGGCCGGCTGGGCCGTGATGATCCTTGCGTCATTGCGGCCGGAGCTGTTCGGACCGCTGATCATCGCCGGTGCGCCGCTTGCCTATTGGGCGGGCGTGCACGGCAAATATCCGATGCGCTATTCCGGCGGCCTGTTGGGCGGAAGCTGGCTGACCGCGCTGACCAGCGATCTCGGTGCCGGCAAGTTCGACGGCGCCTGGCTGGTGCAGAACTTCGAGAACCAGAATCCGTCGAACACGCTGTGGACCAAGCAGTACAACGTCTATTCCAAGGTCGACACCGAGGCGAAGCGCTACCTCGAGTTTGAGCGCTGGTGGGGCGGGCACGTCAATCTGAACGCCGAGGAGATCCAGTTCATCGTCGATGAGCTCTTCATCGGCAACAATCTCGCCGCCGGCAAGATCGAAATGTCCGACGGCCAGAAGGTAGACTTGCGCAATATCAGGTCGCCGATCGTGGTGTTCTGCTCCGAGGGCGACAATGTCACCCCGCCGCAACAGGCGCTGGACTGGATTCTCGATTGCTATGCCGACGTAGATGAGATCAGGGCCTATGGGCAGACCATCGTCTATACGGTTCATGAAAGCATCGGTCATCTCGGCATTTTCGTGTCCGGCGGTGTCGCCAAGAAGGAGCATGCGGAATTCTCCAGCAATATCGATCTGATCGACGTGCTGCCGCCGGGGCTCTATGAAGCGACGTTCGAGGCCAAGGGAGAGGAGACCACGAGCTCCGAACTCGTCGTCGGCCAGTGGGTGATGCGCTGCGAAGCGCGGACGCTCGACGACATCCGCGCCATGGGCGGCAATTCGCCGGAGGATGAGAGGCGCTTCGCTGCCGCCAGGCGCGTATCGGAGATCAATCTCGCCGCCTACCAGAAGTTCGTCCAGCCCTGGATCAAGAGCATGGTCACGCCGCAGATGGCGGAGATGATGCGCAACCTGCATCCGGTGCGGCTGCAATATGAGGCCCTCAGCAGTCAGAATCCGTGGATGACTGCCGTGAAGTCGGCCGCGGAGGAGATCGAGGAGGACCGCAAGCCGGTTTCGAAGGACAATCCCTTCCTGGCGTTCCAGGAGCAGGCGTCCAAGCAGATCGTTCATGCGCTGGATAGCTGGCGCGACTCGCAGGAGGCGTTGAGCGAAGCGATCTTCCTCAACGTCTATGGCTCGTCGGCGCTGCAGGCGGCGCTGGGGATCGATCCGAAGTCCGAGCCGTCGCGGCGGCGCGAGATGTCGGCCGAGCACCGTGCCATGCTGGAGAAACGGATCGCCGAGCTGAAATCCAGGATCGGCGCAGGCGGCCTTCGCGAGGCGGCCATTCGGGCGCTGCTCTATATCGGTTCGGCAAGGGGAATGGTCGACGAGCGCAGCATCGAGGCGCTGCGCCAGATCCGTCGCGACTACAGTGGACCGCGCGTGACGCTGTCGGAATTCAAAACGCTGGTGCGCGAGCAGTTCTTCATGCTGTTGCTCGATCAGGAAGGGGCCTTGGCCGCGATTCCGAAACTGTTGCCCGAGGATGTCAATCAGCGGCGCGCGGCCTTCACGGCGATACGCGAGGTGCTGTCCGCCAGCGGCGAGATCGTCGGTGAGCGCGCGAGCCGCCTGCAGCGGATCGCCGCGTTATTCGGCGTCGATGCATCGGAGGGATCGGAGACGGCATCGAACGTTGCCCCTTTCGATCCCAAGGCGAAAGCGTCGTAACGCAGGCCGCAACGAATGGGAGCGACATCATGTCCGCCGACACGACGCAAACGCAGTCGCCCAGCAAATATGACCGCCTGATCGCGGCGGCCAAGGCCGTGCCGCCAGTGCCGACCATTGTCGTGCATCCTTGCGATGAAACGTCGTTGCGCGGAGCCGTCGATAGTGCACAAGCCGGCATCATCCGGCCGATCCTGGTCGGACCGGAAAGGAAGATCAGGGACACGGCGAGGAAGCACGGTCTCGACATCTCAGGCTTCGAGATCGTCAACGCCGCGCATAGCGAGGAGGCCGCGGCAAAAAGTGTCGAGCTGATTCACGCTGCCAAGGGCGAGATGCTGATGAAGGGCAGCCTTCACACCGACGAGCTGATGCGCGCCGTCACGGCGAAGGTAGGCGGCCTGCGCACCGACCGGCGCATTAGCCATGTGTTCGTGATGGACGTGCCGGCCTATCCCGAGACTTTGTTTGTGACGGATGCCGCGATCAACATATTCCCCGATCTCGACGCCAAGCGGGACATCATCCAGAACGCCATCGATCTCTATACTCAAGCCGGCTTCGGCAAATCGCCACGGGTGGCGATCCTATCGGCGGTCGAAACCGTTACCTCCAAGATTCCATCCACCATTGAAGCGGCGGCGCTTTGCAAGATGGCGGATCGCGGGCAGATCACCGGCGGCGTGCTCGACGGACCGCTTGCCTTCGACAATGCCATAGATGTGGAAGCGGCGCGGATCAAGGGAATCAAGTCTGAGGTCGCCGGGCGGGCGCAGATCCTGCTCGTTCCCGACCTCGAATCCGGCAATATGCTGGCCAAAAATCTGGCCTACTTTGCCAAGGCGGATGGTGCCGGCATCGTGCTCGGTGCCCGGGTGCCTCTCGTTCTGACGTCGCGTGCGGACACGGCGCGCGCGCGGATGGCTTCCTGCGCGGTGGCAGCGCTCCACGCACATGCCAGGCGCCAACATGCTCCAACAGTTGCCGCGTGAACGCCATGGACACGATCCTTGTCGTCAATGCAGGCTCCTCAAGCGTCAAGTTCCAGATCTTTGCGATCGAGGGAGAGGGAACGCTACGGAGGCAAATCAAGGGCCAGATCGATGGCATCGGCAGCCGTCCGCGGCTGCGGGCAAACGGCGTGAACGGCGATCCGCTGGCAGACCGCGCCTACCCGATTGAAGCCCTGCCAGATATTCCGGCCGCGATGGTCATCGCGGGCGGCTGGCTACGGGACGAGCTTCGCATCAGCCCGATGGCCGTCGGGCATCGCGTTGTTCATGGCGGTCCGGACTATGACCGGCCGGTACTGATCGACCATGGCGTGGTGTCGCGCCTGGAGCAATTTGTCGCGCTGGCGCCGCTTCATCAGCCTCACAATCTAGCACCGATTCGGTCGCTTCTTGCCAATTTTCCGGCGCTTCCGCAGGTGGCCTGTTTCGACACTGCGTTTCACCGCACGCATGGCGCCCTGGCCGATTATTACGCGATTCCCTATCAGCTCCACGCGGAGGGTGTGCGACGCTATGGATTCCACGGCCTTTCCTATGAGCACATATCGAAGACCTTGCCGCAAATCGCTCCGGATGTCGCGAAGGGACGGGTGATCGTCGCCCATCTTGGCAGCGGCGCTTCGATGTGCGCGCTGAAGGCCGGACGGAGCATCGAGAGCACGATGGGGTTTACCGCGCTTGACGGGCTCCCGATGGGTACGCGTCCGGGACAGGTCGATCCGGGTGTCGTGCTCTATCTCATATCCGAAAAGGGAATGTCGGCATCGAACGTACAGAATTTTCTCTACCGCGACTGTGGATTGAAAGGGCTTTCCGGCATCAGCAACGACATGCGCGAGCTGGAAGCGAGCGAAGATCCTCATGCGATACTGGCGATCGAGTATTTCGTCTATCGGATCGGCCTCAACGCGGGGATGCTCGCGGCAGCGCTGCAGGGAATTGATGCTTTTGTGTTCACGGCCGGCATCGGGGAAAATGCAGCCCGCATCAGGGCGCGCATCGCCGAACAACTGGCATGGCTTGGCGTCGTGCTCGACCCCGCCGAGAATTCGCGACACGCGCGGCTGATATCGCGGTCCGACAGCCGGATCCCGGTATACGTCGTGCCGACGGACGAGGAGCTGATGATCGCGCAGCACACATTGTCGCTCCTTCTGAACCGGCCATCGGCCAACGCGAACCGTGCGAGGGTGTCATGATTATTCCCGTTTTTCCGGATACCAAGGTCGCCTTGAAGGGCAAAAAAGGCCTGATCGTCGGCATCGCCAACGATCAATCCATCGCCTGGGGCTGCGCCAAGGCGTTCCGCGCGCTTGGGGCCGATCTGGGGGTCACCTACCTCAATGATCGCGCGAAAAAACACGTTGAACCTCTCGCACGGGCCCTGGAGGCCCCCATCTTCGTGCCGCTTGACGTGAATGTGGAGGGGCAGACGGAGCAGGTATTCGAGAGAATCGAAAAGGAATGGGGACGCCTCGATTTCATGCTGCACTCGATCGCCTTCTCTCCCAAGGAGGCGCTGCACGGACGAGTGGTTGACGTCGGGCGGGACGGCTTTCTGAAGACGATGGAGGTCTCGTGCTGGTCATTCATGCGAATGGCCCACTTGGCAGAGCCATTGATGAAGAATGGCGGAACGTTGTTCACGATGACCTATTATGGCAGCCAGATGGTGGTGGAGAACTACAATGTGATGGGCGTGGCGAAAGCTGCCCTTGAGTCTGCCGTGCGCTACATGGCGGCGGAGTTGGGTCCAAAAGGTATCCGCGTTCACGCGATTTCGCCCGGGCCGCTTGCTACGCGCGCAGCGTCGGGAATCCCTGAATTCGACGAACTGCTCGACAAGGCCCAGTCGAAGGCGCCGACGCGGAGTCTGGTCAGCATTGACGACGTCGGCAACGCAACGGCCTTTCTGGCGCTCGATGGAGCAAAGCTGATTACCGGCAGTGTCCTGTATATCGATGGCGGCTATCACATCATCGATTGAGCGCGGTCGCCGGCGGCGATTCACCGATAGTGCAGAGCAATCAGCTCGGCAACACAAGCCGGGCGCTTGCCGCCCTCGATCTCGATCACGAGATGATAGTTGACGCGCAAGCCATCCGGCGGCACGTCCTCCGCCTCGGCGACCGTGACGCGGCCGCGCAGCCTCGACCCCGCCGGCACCGGCGCCAGATATCGTATCCTGTCCGCGCCGTAGTTCAGCGTGGTGCGCAATCCCTTCAGCCCGATCACCGACCGGATGAAGAGCGGTGCGAGCGCGAGCGACAACAGACCGTGGGCGATGGTGGTGCCGCCGGGCAGTTCCCTTTTGGCGCGCTCCTGGTCGACATGGATCCATTGCTCGTCGCAGGTCGCTTCCGCGAAGCGGTTGATGCGGTCCTGGGTCACCTCGATCCAGTCGCTGGCGCCGATCTCTGTGCCGACGGCGGATTTGATCTCATTGAAGTCGCTGAATATCCGCATGTCCGTCACCTGCTCAGATCTTCATTTCCGGGACCTTGTCGGGAACGATGAGTTCGGCTTCCGTGACCGCCATCACCTCGCCGACGCTGACGCCGGGCGCGGTCTCCAGCAGGGTGGCTTTGCCGTCGGGGAACGCGATGACGGCCATGTCGGTCACGACCAGGTTGACCGGCCGCGCCGAGGTCAGGGGCAGGGTGCACTTGGCGACGATCTTCGATTTGCCCTTCGCCGCATGCTGCATGGCGACAATGACCCGCTTGGCACCGCTGACGAGATCCATCGCGCCGCCCATGCCCGGCACCATCTTGCCGGGGATCATCCAGTTGGCGAGATGCCCGTGCGCGTCGACCTGCAGTCCGCCAAGCACGGTGACATCGACATGACCGCCGCGGATCAAGCCGAACGACATCGCACTGTCGAACGTGCTGGCGCCAGGCAGTGCGCTGATCGGGCGGCCGCCTGCATCCGTCAGCAAGGGATGTGCCAATCCTTGCTCAGGGATCGGCCCGGTCCCGATCAATCCGTTCTCCGACTGAAAGAACACCTTCAGCTCAGGCGGAACGTAGTTGGCGACGAGCGTTGGAATGCCGATTCCCAGATTGACGAGATCGCCAGTATGGAGCTCCTGCGCGACGCGCCGGGCGATGATCTCCTGTGCGTCCATGTTTCACCCGTTCGGGTTCGTAATGAGATAGTCGACGAGCGGCGCCGGCGTCACGACGTGGTCGGGTGCGATGACGCCTACGGGCACGATGTGCTCCGCCGTCACGATCACGGTGTCGGCCGCCATCGCCATGACCGGATTGAAGTTGCGCGCGGTGAGCGCATAGGAGAGGTTGCCGAGATAGTCGGCGAGAAAGGCGTGGACCAGGGCGAACTGCGCCCGCAGCGCGGCCTCGAGCAGGAACGGCTTGCCATCGACCTCGATCTGGCGCTTGCCCTCGGCAACCAAGGTGCCGACGCCCGTTGGCGTGAGCACGCCACCGAGGCCGCAACCGCCCGCGCGAATGCGCTCGGCGAAGGTCCCCTGCGGAATGAGATCGACGGCGATTTGATTGGCCAGCATTTGCTGTTGCGCCTTCGGATTGAGGCCGATGTGGGTCGCAGTGAGGCGCGAGACGAGAGCCGCATCGAACAGCTTGCCGACACCTTTTCCCGGTGTCGCCGCGTCGTTACTGATCACCGAGAGACCGGTCTTTTGCTGCCGCACCACCTCGTCGAGCAGGCGCTCCGGTGTCCCGACACCCATGAAGCCGCCGACCATGATGCTCGCGCCAGTTGGGATCATCGCGACGGCTTCTTCGACGGAAACGGCCCTCATGATTGGAGCTCCAGTCAGCAGGCGATCAAAAGAAGGCGACAGTGGAGTGATGTTGACGAGCGGTCAGCGCGCTCCTTTGATCTGCGTCAAGGCTTCTCATCATTCCCTTCGCGGGCGGAGATGCCGACACCCTCGAGCGCTTCGCTCCAGAGCTTGCGCACTTCAGTGTGGCGGCGTTCGAGAGCCGAATTCACGGTGTCGCGAAATGGCACGAGGCTCTCACCCTTCAGGAAGAGAATTTGGGCCTGTAGGAGCCGGCTGCTCTCGAATTCGATGCGCCGCAGCGTCATCACGAAGGGATCGTTGGTATTGGCGTCCACCGGCAGCAAGGCTGCCGGCCGGATGCCGGCGTGAGCGGCATGTGCAAGCGTTGCGAGACCGACCGCCAGCGCCAGCGGCTGATCTGCAATCCCTTCGATCGGCCGTGGAGACCATGCGGTCTCCCAGGATGCGGCCATGTAGCCCAACGCGACATCTGGCACCCACGAGGTCGCGCGCAGTAGCAGGGAAACGAGCTCGGTTTCGCGGTAGAACTGCGCGTTCAATTCGGTTTGCCAGGCGGATTCGAGCTTCAGCGGCAGGGCAAATGCGAACTGCCGCGCCAATGCGCCATGGGCCGAGATCAGGAAGGCCGCGACGCGCGTCTGCTGTCGCGGCGGCACGCGGCCTTCGGAGTTGAGAGGGCCGAAAAATTCGCTCATGGGATCGTCCCCTGCACAGGAATCGCGCGCAGATGATCGTAGCCGGCGGGAAACGGAACGAGGTCGCCGCCGGCTTCCTCAGGCGCAATCCAGACGGCCTTGTTGCCCTGCCAGCGTCCGGCCAGCACGTCTTCCGCGAAGCGCGCGAGCAGGTCGGCGGTGAGCGCCGGCTTCTCCAGCGTGAAGGCGTGATAGGCTCGTGGGATGATCACGAGCGAGCTATTGGGAATCTGGACGCGGAGGGTTTCGTGCAGGGCGCGCGGCGTCAGAAAGTCGAACTCGCCGTTCAGGATCATGGTCGGCACGCCGATCGCCGAAAGTTGCGGCGTCAGGGGCTGGAAGTCGAGGAAGGACTCCATCAGGTTTTGCAGGGCGTAGACGTCGTTGACCAGCCAGCCCTGCCGTTTCACGCTGTCGAGCTTGTCCAGCACCGGCCTTAACCATTGATCGGAGACGTTCATCGGCAGCAGGAGGTCCTGCAAATAGCTGGTGCCGCCGAGGATCAGCCCGGTGCGCAGGGCATTGCCGAGCAGGAAGAAGTTGCGGCGGAAGCTCTGCGAAGCAGCTCATCGGCACCAATCCGGCTAGCCGCTTGCCATGCGTAATCGCATAGCGCAGCGCGATCAGGCCGCCGAAGCTGATACCGCTCAGGAACAGGGGCCCGTCGCCGAGCTCCCCGACCAAGAGATGAAGCGCTGCGACCTGGTCATCCTGGCTGATGAAGAGCGCGGGCTTGTCGGACGCGCCCTGGCCGAGCAGATCGAACGTCGCGACACGAAATCGTCGTGCGACCAGGGCGTCGCGATAGGCCGTCCACAGCTCGGCATATTGCGTGAGCCCGTTGACGAGCACGTAGGCCGGGGCGTTGGCCGGACCGTCGAGCTCGTAGCGGATACGGTAAGAGCCGTGGGTGAGGAAAGGCATCGCGGCGATCCGGCAGGTAATTCGATGCGGACATCCTCCCGCGCCAAGTTCGGATTCCCTTGAGTTAAATCAAGCGATGTGGCGCCGCCACTCCTAGCGTCCGATCAAATTCAATGTTGGAGGAATTCGCAATGATCGGGAGACAAGCGATGCGGCAATACGTCATCAGCCTGCTTTTGCTGCTGATCGGTACTTCGCTCGCTGTCGCACAACCCTTCACCCGCCGCTCATCGCAGATGCAGCATGACGGGCTCAAGAAGACCTATGAAATTGCGAACTTTCGCCTCGGCGGCAAGTACGGCGCCTGGTTCGGAGGGCTGGCCAAGTAAAAAGCGGAAGCCGGATTTGCAACTGCGCTCCAGCGGGGGGTAAGCGATGGCGCTTCAATTCTTGGTCGGCGCAATCGTAAGTGTGGTCAACATCATGATCCACGCGCTGGTGACGGTCGCTGCGATCGGTATTGCCCGCACCGCGGCGCTACGATACACCGCGTGGCCGAGATCGCAGCTGATGGGCGTCATGGTCGTGACCGCGGCCGTGCTGATGGTGGCGCACACCCTTGAAGTCTTCGTCTGGGCACTGGCCTATGCGATCGTCGGTGCGGCACCCGCCGGCAGCGATATCCTTTACTTCGCCTTCGTCAACTACACAACGCTCGGCTACGGCGACATTACTCCCGTGGAATCGTGGCGGTTGAAGGGACCGATGACCGCAATGAACGGTATTCTGATGTTCGGCTGGTCGACGGCGGTATTGTTCGAGGTGCTGCGCAAGACGTTTGAGCACCTCGCGTCAATTGCCGCTCCCGGAGAGCCGTTCAGTGCTGCAGATCCAGGCTAGCGAGCTGTTGCCGGTCAAGCAGCAGGATCTGACGCTGATTGTTGCCGATAAAGCCGAGGATGCCCAGCTCATGCAACCGCGACAGCGCGCGCGACACGGTTTCGAGGGTCAGGCCGAGATAGTCAGCAATATCGCGACGGCACATCGGCAGCGCCAGGACGCCGGCCGCCGTCAGCCGCCGGTCCATCTCGATCAGGAAGGCAGCGACACGCTCCAGCGAGGTCTTGCGGCCGAGCAGAAGCATGTGATCTTCCGCGTGCTGCAGGTTGTTCGTGGTCATGCTGAGCAGATTGCGAGCGACCATGGCATCGCTCTCCGCCACCAGTTCGAGGCTGCGCCTCTTTATTAGGCGCACCGTGGTGTCGACGATCGCCTCGGCCGTGAATCGATGCTCGCTGCTGTTTTCAAGCCCGAAGATGTCGCCGACCAGATGAAACGCGCCGATCTGGCGGCGGCCATCCGAAAGCAGCTTGTAGCTTCGCGCCGCACCTGTCTTGACCTGATAGACGTAATCCGCAGGTTCTTTTTCGCCGTAGATTTCGGTGCCTTTCTTGTAGGTAAATTCGTTTAAACTCAGCCTCGAATTTGAGGCACTCTCCATGCCGAACTCGCCGAGTATGTTGGGGAGGCTTGACGGATCGGTGCTGACGCGGACAAACATGAGCCAACTCCTGACCTGAACATCACAATTTCTTGTTAATCCTTGGACGTATTAAGTCACGGAGAATGCGAAGCCGCCGTCCCACTCCCGCCAAAGTTGATCTACAACGAAGGCGGTGTTCCTAACCATTGTCTCAAGGGGCATTGTACTAAGGGACAGGTCGGCCAAAGACGTTGGACTGCTGGGAAGATTGATCACGGTAACCACGTGATTCGTCGTCGCCGACGTGGCGCGGCGTTCCGACTTTCCCGGCCGTTGGCCGCCTAGGAGGGGAGATTGCCTGGCCTCATTCACGTGGTTGACGACGACGCGTCGTTTCGGAAGGCCATCGAACGCCGGCTGAAGTTAGCCGGCTATGAGGTGGCAACCTATCCATCGGCCCAGCAACTGCTGGAACGGCTTCCAGACAACCGCGAAGCGGGCTGCATTCTTCTTGATGTGCGGATACCAGGAATGAGCGGTCCTGAACTGCAAAGTCGGCTGAGCGACCTTGGTATAACCCTGCCGATCGTTTTCCTTACCGGACATGCAGATACTGCAACGACTGTGCGGGCGATCAAGGCCGGCGCCGAGGATTTTCTGACCAAGTCGGTGTCATCGGAACAACTGATTGACGCGATCGAGCGCGCAATGGTGCGCCACGACGCCGCGCGCATGCAGCGCAGCAAACTCGATTCATTTCGCGCGCATGTCGCAACGCTGACGCCGCGCGAGCGACAGGTGTTCGAGTTGATTGTGCGTGGCAAGATCAACAAGCAGATCGCGTATGAATTGGGAACGACCGAGCGCACGGTTAAAGCGCATCGCCATCAAGTGATGGAAAAGATGCAAGTGCACTCGCTGGCTGAATTGGTCTCGATCGCGGAGCGGCTCGGTATCCTCGACTCGAACCGCAGTGCAGGCAGCTAATGCATGAAGCGGACCCGGAGGGAGCGTTGGCGATTGAACCTTGTTTTTCGAAAGTACATGCACCAACAAAGCGATATCGCCCCGATGACGTTCGAACAGACGTCACTGCGCTATACCGGGAAAAGCTGGGTGGTCAGGTTCCCGGTGAACATCCCTGTACAAAGGGACAATATGAAAGTTTGTTGACGACGGCTATCGCAGGATTACGTTACAAACCTGGAGCTTGTCGGCTGGGGGCAGCAGATCAGGACTCCGGAAGACTGCGGAGCCGCGATTGCTGGCGAGCGCAAGTCATGAAACTTATTGAAAGACCTGAAGGCCGACCAACTTGTCGACGCGAAAATCTGTTTTTGTGGTGGATGACGATCCCTCCATGCTCAGGGGCATGAAGCGGCTATTGAGGGAGCATGGCTTCGATACGGGACTGTTTGCCTCAGGGGAAGCGCTGTTGCGCCATGGCGATTTCGGCAAGGCTTTCTGCATCATCCTGGATATCAATCTGGATGATGAATCCGGCATCGATCTGCGTCGCCGGCTCACGGACAAAGGCATCAGCTTGCCGGTCATCTATATCACCGGCAACGACAGCCCGGCCAACCGTTCGGCCGCATTGGAGTCGGGATGTATCGCTTACCTGACCAAGCCGTTTGCCGCACAGTCACTCATCGAACCCATTGAAAGAGTGCGCGCAGCCGTCTCTTAGGCGATCCTCGGCTCACTCATCAATGTCCTGTTCGAACGTCTGCGCGGGTGCGCCCTTGTGGACCGACGCGAACTGACCAAGCGGCAGCGACGTCGTGAGCGACAAGAGGTTTGAATCAACGAATTCCAGCCGCAACGTTTGCCCCGAATTCATTTCCTGGAGCATCTTCGGGTCTGCCACGTTGCCCGCGATGCAGGCGTTGGTGAGGCACCAGTTATAGGGCGCCTGATAGGGTGTGCCCTGGTCGACCGTGAGCTTGATGCCGGCTGGCAGATACATGCCGACGGGCGCGAACAACTGCAGCCGTGCAGTGCCATCGCCTTCGCGCTCGATGATATCAAAGCGGACCGCCGTTTGGCCGGTTGCAAACGTGCCGGTGATCGAAGTCCGGCAAAGCATCTTTGCGCCGCCTGGCTTGAAGCAAAGTTTTCGCCAGTCTCCATAGGTGACGTCCTTTACCTCTCGCTGCCCGCGGGGCGCAACTTCGGTGCCTGCAGGTTTTGGTGCGACGGTCGAGTTCTGTTGCGACGCGGCTCGCTGGTTGGATGCAACGCCCGCGACCGCCAACAAAATGGCCGCGAAGGCAAGCTTCGCATAAGAGTGCCTTGACCGCGTTTCAGTGCGATGTGAGCCTGTCATGGTTGCGCCTCCAAGCTTCAGCGTTTCCTATCCCTGCTCGTCGAGAAATTTCGTCACCAGAGGCGACCAGATCGGGATGGCGTCGGGAGAGCCGATGAAGAAATGTCCGTCATTGCCGAACGGCGGCATCAAATGGTATTCGGCCTTGCCGCCCGCGGCGCTAAATGCTTCGTGCATGCGTTTCGACAGGGCAGGGCCGAAGAAGGTATCGTTCTCGATGTAGATCCACAGCATCGGCACGCGCGACGTGCGGCCGAACTCGCCGGTCGCTTCCACCAATTTGTCTGGCGCGCAATTGTTGTTTGGCTTGCCGTCGACACGGCCGCCACGGCCGGCGGCAAAGGTGATGATCGCCTTGACCTGCGGCGGGTTCAGACTCGACAGTGCGATTGAAGCCCATCCGCCGGCGGACTGCCCGACGACGATGACGTCCTTCGGCACGATGCGCTTTTCCGCCGTCAGGTAATCGATGATCCAGAGGTCAACTTGCGCGACCGCAAGGCCGGGAGCGCGGAAGTTGGGATTGCTGCACTTTCCGACCTTCGAGAAAAACGGGCCGTAGATTCCATGCTCAGGTATGTCGATGGCCGATGCGCCGTATCCGCTGCCGACGGGGGCCACCACGAGATAGCCGCGCTGGGCAAACCACTTGGCAGCGTCCCGAAATTCCACAAGCGGGAAAAAGCTGCGGCCGGTCGGATTCATTGAAACGCCATGATTCATGATCACGAGCGGGAACGGCCCGTCGCCGACCGGTCGAACCAGATAGGCGAACATTGGAAGCGGCAGCGGCAGCGCCCAGATCTCTTCCTGGATGCGGCGGGATGCGCCCTGATCATCCGCGCGCGACGGCGTGACCAAGCTGGAGAGAAGCAGCAGTAACGCAGCTACCAGGCTCCGTGAGCTCTGCTGAGACATGTTATGACTCCCTCGATCTTGCGACCTGAGCAGTACTCAGCCAACAAAGGTGCAGGCCACGATGATCGGGCCGAGTACAGTCAAGACAACGTTTCCGACGGCGTAAGGCACGGCAACGCCGAGCACGGGTGTCTGGCTCTCGGCGATCTCGCAGCATCCGGTTACGGCAGCGTCGACCGTCATGGCGCCGGCCAGCGCACCGCAGGTGACGACCGGATTCATGCGAAGCACGTGGTAGGCAAACAAGGTCGCGATGATCAGCGGCACCAGCGTGACGACCATCCCCATGCCGACCAGGAGCAACCCGTGCGCCTGGATCGCCGACCACGCGGCCTGGCCATTGCCAAGCCCGATCGCGGCGATGAATCCACCGAGTCCGAGGTCGCTGAGGGTCTGCTGCGCGGCGGGTGGCAGTGCCCCCATGGTCGGCCGCCGCGAACGCAACCAGCCGCAGACGAGGCCCGCAATCAGCGCGCCACCGCCGCCGCCGAGCGTCAGCGCAATGGAGCCGACCTTCACGCTCAAGAGACCCGCGACCAGTCCCACCGCGATGCCTCCAGCGAGGAAGGCGATGTCGGTACGATCGCCCGAGCGCAGGATCTGCCCCACCTGGGCTGCGGCGCGTTCAATGTTGCGGGTGCTGCCGACCAGCGTCATGATGTCGCCGACATAGATCCTGGTATCAGGACTCAGCGGAACTTCTCGGCCCATCCGCGTGAGCGCGCGCAGGAATACGCCACGGGCGTTGTCGCCAACGCGTTCGGCGACCTCCTTGATGGACCGGCCATGGAGCTTGCGACTGTCGACCAGCACCTCAACCACATTGCCGGGGATCGCTCGTACGATCTCGTCAGCGTCGATTTCGATGCCGATGACGGGTTTGGCGGCGACAATCGCGGCGGTCCGTCCCGTAATGACGATGTCGTCGCCGGCTTCGAGGACGGTGTCCAGATGGGGTTCGACATCGGTCCCTCTGCGGACAATTCGCTCGATGACGGTACGGCTGCCGATCTCGTCTTCGATTGTCTTGACGGTCCGGCCCACGCCGGCCGAAACGCGATAGGCGCGCGCCTGGAATTTTCGATAGGCCAGATTCTCGGTCTTTGGCGGGTTTCCACCAGAGAGCTCCGCCTCGAGCTTCGCCGCCTCCTTCTTCAAGTCGATCCGCATCAGCTTCGGTGCGACAAACGGGACGAACAGCAGCGTGAGGATATAGCCGAGTACATAAGTGACGGCGTAGCCGGCGGCGATGTTTGCCTCCTGCTGGTCCAGCACATTCTTGGGCAGTCCGAGCTGTGCCAGCGCACCTGATGCGGTGCCGATCACCGAGGATTGCGTCAGGGCGCCGGCGGCGAGACCGGATGCGGTGCCGGGATCAAGCCCAAAGGTGAACGCGAAAATAAGAACCATCACCAGGCCGGTGCCGCCGAGCACCAGTGCGAGCGCGACCTGGGCGAGGGTCCTGACGCTTAGGGAGGCAAAGAACTCTGGTCCTGACCGGTAGCCGATCGTGAACACGAACAGGCTGAAGAGAACAACCCTGAGCAACGACGGGAAGGTGAAGGTGCCGAGCTGCCCGATTATGACGGCCACGATCAGCGTGCATGCCGTCGTGCCGATCGAGAATCCGGCGATCCTGATGCGGCCAAGGACCGTGCCGATGGCGACAGCCAGGAGCAGGAAGATTTCCGGGGCTATCTCGACGCCTATACCTGGATCATCCATGGCGTGATGGCTAATGCCCAGACGGCCAACCTGGTCTTGCTCTGGGTTTACGGCACGGTTGGCGAGTGGGAGCGGGCCTTTCAATTCATTCCCCCGATTGCTGCATTCATGGTGGGCGTCGTCATTGCTGCGTGGCTGCGTCGCGCCACGGGAGACCGGGCCAGCGCGATCAGCACGCTCATCGAAATTTTGCTGCTGATCGCGATCGGTATCCTGCACAATCGGTTGCCGGATCTGGCGGGAACGCTGGGCATTTCGTTCGTTGCCGCCATGCAAACGGCGATCTTCACCAAGGTTGAAGGCGTGGCCTACAGCTCGGTGATGATCACCGGTAATCTACGTCAGGCGATCGAGGGACTGTTCGCCGTGGTCTCCGGACAATTTGGCTCGCTTCGCCATTCCGGCATCTTCGCCGCATTGTGCGTCGCCTTTGGCATGGGGGCGGCTGTCGGCGCCTACGCAACGAAGGGCATCCCGGACTTGGCGCTTGGCCTGCCGGTTGTGGCACTGCTGATCGTCTTGTTTCGCTGCGAGATACGCCCCAACAAGGAACGCCTATGA
>WNGJ01003496.1_pt1 | contig 16188 bp, 10 predicted proteins | sample 5400611 | NCBI WGS metagenome assembly WNGJ01 (sample SAMN13153375, study PRJNA577476) | soil metagenome | isolation source: 40 cm soil or saprolite under Garry oak tree replicate 1 | place: USA:California | collected 2016-06-15 | reverse complement strand
CGGTAGCGTGAAGTAGAGCGTAAGCACCGTGTCCTTGGGATTGAAGTCGAGATAATAGCCCGCCGACGGCTCGTCGAACTCGATCTTCTTTCCGTTCGCCTTGGCATAGGTGAAGAAGTCGTATTCCTTGAGCGAGGTGACGTTGACTTCGGCGAGCGGCGCCAATTCTTCCCGAGTGAACTCGCCCTTCTTCTTCGATTCGATCCCTTGGGTCGCGAACGTCGAGAACATGTCGTCGAAGGTCCAGGCGTGGCGCACGCCGGTCACGGTACCGTCGGGCGCGTAGACGAGCTCGCTCTTGACGGTCACCCAGATGTGGGGATGCGCTTGCGCCGCTGCGGTCGCGATGACGAGACCCGCGAATGCCGCCAGAGCGCAGAAAAAGAAACGATGGATCATCGATTTGCTCGCCAAGGCTCCCCTGCTTGCGCAACAAATTCCGCGCGCACGCAGGCGCACGATATCACGGACTGCGGCGGAATGGAGGCGCGAAATGTCGTTCCGCCGACGTTGGAAAGTAACGCGAAATCTACGCCCCCGCGGCACCGCCGTCGGCGCGCGGATCATGAGCGCCTTCGCACGTTCCATCCGCATGCAACACCACCGTCCCGGCATGACCCATGACGTCCGAATAAGGCTCCGCCAACACCTCGACGTCGTGCCCGGCCGACAGCAGGCGGTCCACGAGCGCGCCGTCGAAGCGCGCTTCCATGCGCAGATTGCCCTGCATCGAGCCCCAGGTGCGGCCCAACAGCCAGCGCGGGGCGTCGATCGCGCGGCCGAGCGGCATCCGGTAGCGCACGTGCCGCGTGAATATCGCCGCTTGAGTCTGCGGCTGACCGTCCCCGCCCATGGCGCCGTAGCCCACGATGCGGCCATCGGCGAGCACGGCGAGGGCCGGATTGAGCGTATGGGGCGGCAGCCGGCCGGGCTCGAGCGCGTTCAACGCGCCGCCGTCGAGCGAAAAACTCGCGCCCCGATTCTGCATCAGCACGCCGGTCCGGGGCAGCACCACGCCGGAGCCGAATTCCCAGTAGAGCGACTGGACGTAGGAGACGACGAGGCCCGAGGCGTCGGCGGCGCCCAACCAGACGGTGCCGCCCTCGCCAGCGGGCACGGGCCAGCGCGCGGCCTTGCGGCGATCGATCGTAAGCGCCTCGGCGTCGAGGAACTTGGCATCGAGGTAGCGATCGACCGGATGCGGCAGATCATCGGGATCGGTGATCACTCGGTCGCGGACGCCGAAGGCCCGCTTGGTCGCTTCGACCAGCCCGTGGATGTGATCGAAACCCTCACCCTGCGGGACGCGCAAGCGCTCGAACAGCGCGAGAATGATCAATGACGCCAGGCCCTGCGTCGGCGGCGGGGTGTTGAACGCGCGGCCGGCATCGACCGCGACCGAGAGCGGCTCGGCGAGCGTGGCGCGGCAGGATTCGAGGTCGGCGCGCGTCACCGGGCTGCCGACGCGGTCGAGATCGCCGGCGATCTCGCGACCGACGTCGCCGCGGTAGAAATCGTCGAGCCCGGCGTGGGCGACATGGTCGAGCGTCGCGGCGAGCGCTGCCTGCTTGAGCGTCGCGCCCGCGTGGGGCGGCTTGCCGTCGAGCAGGAACGTCGGCGCGAAGCCGGGCACGTCCTTGAGTTCGGCAAGCTTCTCGGCGGTGAAGCGGGCCTGGCTGCGCGTGACGATCGTGCCCTCGCGCGCATGGGCGATCGCAGGCGCGAGCAGATCGCCAAGCCGCAAGCGCCCGCCATAGGCGCTGGCCGCCTCCAGCGCCAGCATCCAGCCGGCGACCGCGCCCGGCACGGTGAGCGCCGCGAGCGCACCGCGCGGCGGGATCGTTTCGTAGTCGCGGTAAACCTCGCGCCGCGCATTGGCGCCGGCGTGACCGGCCGCCATCAGCGCGCGCACGCGCCCCGACGGCTCGCGCACGAGCCAAAAGCCGTCGCCGCCGAGCTGGGTCATGTGCGGATAGACCGCAGCGATGGTCGCTGCCATCGCGACCATGGCCTCGAGCGCATTGCCGCCTTCGGCGAGCGCCGCGCATCCGGCCTCGACCGCGGCGTGGTGCGGCGCGGCGACGACGCCTCGGCGATGCCCGGCGGTGTGAAGGTCCATGGTCAGCGCTCGCCCGATCCTGCGCTGTCATCCTCCGCGCAAGCGGAGCATCCAGTAATCACAATGCTCGCAGTATGCAGTGCCCGTGCATGATTGAGCGTTCGGAGCATACTGGATCGCCCGCTTTCGCGGGCGACGACACTGAAGATGCGAGAGCTTGCCGGCAATCTAAGCGGCGTCCTCGCTCAACCCCCGCCGCTTGAGCAAGCCGTCAGGCGTCGGCAATCGCCCGCGGAAGGCGGTGTAGAGCTCGGCCGGATCGCGCGCGCCGCCGGCGGCGTAGACATGATCATGCAGCTTCTTCGCGACGCCGGCGTCAAAGATGTCGCCGGTCTCCTCGAACGCCGCGAAGGCGTCGGCGTCGAGCACCTCCGACCACAGATAGCTGTAGTAGGCCGAGGCGTAGCCGGCGCCCGCGAATACGTGCTGGAAATGGGTGGGTCGGTGGCGCATGACGATCTCGGCCGGCATGCCGATGCGCGCGAGCACCGCCTGCTCGAAGCCGTCGATGTCGAAGGCTTGGGCGCCGCCGGTCGCGGGCTTGAGATGGAGGTCGAGATCGATGAGCGCCGAGGCGACGTATTCCACCGTCGTCTGGCCCTGGTTGAAGGTGCGGGCGGCGACCAGCCGGTGCAGGAGATCCTCCGGCATCGGCTCGCCAGTGCGATAGTGAAGCGCGAAGCGGCGCAAGATTTCCGGCCGCTCCAACCAATGCTCGAACAGCTGCGAAGGCAGCTCCGACCAATCCAGCAGCACGCTGGTCCCCGCGATCATCGGGTAGGTGACGTCGGAGAGAAGCGCGTGCAAGGCGTGACCGAATTCGTGGAACAGCGTCTTGGCGTCGTCGAATGAAAGCAGCGTCGGCTCGCCCTCGCCCGCCTTGGAGAAGTTCATGACATTGACGACCAACGGATGGATGTCGCCTCTGAGCTTTTCCTGGTCGCGTAGGGTGGTCATCCAGGCGCCGCTGTGCTTCGACGTGCGGGCGAAATAGTCGCCGAAGAACAGGCCGCGATGGCGCCCGGCGGCGTCCCGCACCTCCCACACCCGCACGTCGTCATGCCAGACCGGGACGCCGTCGCGACGCTCGAAGGTCAGGCCGAACAGGCGGTTCGCGGTGTAGAACGCGGCCTCGATGATCTGCTCGAGCTGGAGATACGGCTTGATCGTCGCCTCGTCGATGTCGCAGCGCGCCTTGCGCAGCTTCTCCGCGTAGTAGCGCCAGTCCCACGGCGCGAGCGCGAAATTTTTTCCCTCCGCCTGCACCAGGGCCTGCAGGTCGTCGCGATCCGCCACCGCGCGGCGGCGCCCCGGCGCCCAGATGCGTTCCAGCAGGGCTCGCACGGCCTGTGGCGTTTTCGCCATGGTATCGTCGAGCCGGTAATGGGCGAAGGTCGGATAGCCGAGCAGCCGCGCGCGCTCGGCCCGCAGCGCCACCATCTCGGCAATGATCGCCTTGTTGTCGGTTGCGCCGCCGCCGTTGCCGCGCGCGATCGAGGCGCGAAAAACCCTTTCGCGCAGGTCACGCCGCGCGGAGAATTGCAGGAACGGCTCGACGCTCGAGCGCGAAGTGGTGACGGCGTGCTTGCCGGCAAGCCCGCGCTCCTCGGCCGCCGCCCGCGCTGCCGCGCGCACGAAATCCGGAAGACCGGCGAGGTCGTCTTCGCCGTCGAGCACCAGCGTATAGCTCTGCTCGTCCGCCAATACGTTCTGGCTGAACGTGGTGCCGAGCGTGGCGAGGCGCTCGTTGATGTCGGCGAGCCGCGCCTTCGCCGCGGCGTCAAGCGCAGCGCCGGCGCGGACAAATTTCAAGTGATAGCGCTCGAGCAAGCGCCGCTGCTCGGCCGAAAGCGCAAGCCGCTCGCGTGTCCGGTAGAGGGTGTCGATGCGGCCGAACAGGGCCTCGTCCATGAGGATCCTGTCCCAGTGCTTGGCCTCGAGCGGGGCCAGCTCGCGCTCGATCGCGAGAATCGCATCGTTGGTGTGGGCGCCGGCGAGGAGATCGAAAACGTCGACCGCTCGTGTGAGCGTCGCCCCGCTCGATTCGAGCGCCTCGATGGTGTTGGCGAAGGTCGGCGCGGCCGCATTGCCGGCAATGGCCGCGACCTCGGCCGCGTGCGCGGCAAATGCGCGGGCAAAGGCAGGCCGGAAATGCTCCGGCTTGATCCGGCCGAAGGCCGCCACGCCGAACGGGCCGCCCCATTCCGCGAGCAACGGGTTGTCGCCGGCTTCGGAGGCGAAGACTTGGGTCTGCTCGTTCATGTGGGTCATATGGGATGTCAACGCGTGCATTGCACCTTCGAGGCGGCCGAAGTCGGATAGATCCCACTTCGGCTGAGAGGGGCAGCGCGCGATGCGGCCGGCGAGTCAGATCGCCAGGAACCTGTTGCGCGTCTGGAAATCCTTGAACGTGTTCTCCGGCACCTCGAAATTGGTCGCCAGCAGGAGGTGCGGATTGGCTCCGATCCAATCGGCGAGCGAGATCGACTCATAAGTGCCGTTGTTGAGCGCGAGCAGGAGCTCGACATCCTCGTTGCCGATGTTCTCGATATAGTGCCCGTAGCCCTGCGGCACGTAGCCGACGTCGCCGGCGTTGAACTCTTCGGTGCGGACGCGGCCGTGAGACCCGAACACGGTCATACGGGCGCGGCCGGCAATATAGTATTGCCATTCGTCGGCGTTGGGATGCCAGTGCGGCTCACGGAGCGCGCCGGGCTTGATCTGCATGAGCGCGCCGGTGACGGTCGTCGAGATCGGAAACTGGCGCTGCGATACCAGGCGATTGGTGCCGCCCGGATAAGTGTCCGGGCGCTGGGCGAGCAGGCGGTAGCGATGGGTGAGCGGCCCGCTATCGAGCGTGCCGGGCCCCGGATTGGCGGGAAGCGGCGGCGGCACCGGTCCCTTGGCGATATAGACCTCGCGCTTGGGGAAATTCGCGAAGGTCGACGCCGGCACGCCGAAGTACTTCGCCAGCACCTCGGGCGGCGTATGTCCGACCCAATCGGTGATGCTGAACGTGCCAAACTCCGAAAAGTAGCCGTTGTCGAACACCAGCACGAACAGGCAGTCCTCGGAGCCGATGCCTTGGATCGAGTGGCCAAACCCGCGCGGGAAATACCAGACGTCGCCGGCATTGAAGTCGACGATCTGCGACTGGCCTTGCGGGTTGATTGTGGTGACGCGGCATTGGCCCTTGATCACGTAAGCCCCACTCCGCCGCATTGGCGTGCCAGTGCAATTCGCGCAGGCCCCCAGGGACGAGCGACATCAGCACGCCGGCGATCGCCTGCGACACCGGGAATTGCGCCACCGTCGCCTCTTTCGGCCAGCCGCCGTCCCACGTTTTGGGTGCGACCGCGCCGAGCTGGAAGCGGAAGGACGGCAACTCGGCGCCGGCCAGCGGCGCCGGCGTTGGCCCGAACGGCGGCTGTCCCTGCCCGAAAGTCTCCGTGCTCGTTGCAGCTGCCACCATACCGCCGGCAGCGGCGGCGCCCAGCATGTCGCGACGTGAGAATTCGGTCATTCGTAACCTCCTCGGATCAAGCGCCCTGCCGTGTCGACAGCGCAGACCGGTGTCACAGCTCTCAATCGCGAGTCAACCAAGCTCGGCATGCCCGTCGCGCCGGCGTATTCTGGACGCACCCGCAGCGACCCAATCAAATGGAGGCCCCATGACCGCCATCACCCTCGCGCAGGCCGACCGCCTCATCGACGCCATCCTCGCGCGCGGCGTCGAGCTCGATTGCCGGCCGCTCTCGGTGATCGTGGTCGAGCCCGGATGCAAGGTGAAGGCGTTCAAGAAGGAGGACGGCAGCTCCATGATCCGGTTCGAGATGGCCTACGGCAAAGCCTATGCCGCGCTCGCCATGGGGCGCTCCTCCAAGCTCGTGAAAGTGCGCGCCGAGGAGAAGCCGATCTTCATGCGCTATCTCATCGCTGCGACCGACGAACAGATTTTTCCCGAGGGCGGCGGTTTGCAGATTCGCGATGCCGCGGGCGAGGTCATCGGCGCGGTCGGGGTGACCGGCGACACCGAGGACCGCGACGAGGAGCTCGCCGCCCACGGCATCCGCGCGATCGGCCTCAAGACCGACGAGGACTGCGCGGCCATGGGCCGCCGTCGCGGCATCCGGCTGACCAACCGATGACAGCAATTGCGAAATTGCGCTAGTGTCCCGATTCCGAAGTTCGCAAGCCCTTGCGGCACGTGCTCTTGCGAACTTCGGAATCAAAGGGACACTAGCAAACTTATGACTCTAGTGTGGTTTTTTGGATTTGAAGTTCCTATGCGAGCTCGCTGCATAATGATAGGAACTTCAAATCCACCACACTAGGATTTCGCGGCCACGACCAAATTCAAAAACTGCGGGAGGATTCGCATGGCCGCTCGTCGAGCAAAATTCGTCGTGATGGCCGCCCTGCTCGCAGCCGCTGCTGCGTCCTCCATCGCCTCGCGGGCCGCACCGGCGCTCGACTACGAGTTCTTCAAGGTGCGCGTGCAGCCGATCTTCCTGCAAAAGCGCGACGGCCATACCCGCTGCTACGTCTGCCATGCGGAGAGCAACAACGCGTTCCGGCTGGAACGGCTGTCGCCCGGCGCCAGCAGCTGGAGCGAGGAGCAGTCGCGCCGCAACTTCGAGATGGCGTCGATCCTGGTGAACCCGGGCGATCCCGCGACCAGCCGGCTGTTGCAGCAGCCGCTCGCGCCCGAGGCGGGCGGCAACGTCTTTCACTCCGGCGGCCGCCAGTTCACGTCCAAGGACGACCCGAATTGGAAAACTCTGGCCGACTGGGTCAACGGGGAAAAGTTCTAGAAGCCCCTCGCGTCGCAGCGATACGCGGCCGCCGACCGAGCCACGCTCACGACGGACGTCCCGGACGGTGGTGGGCACGAAAGGCGATACCGTTGCGGCCGCGCAGCGCCGTGTCGGAAGCAGTAGACGGCGCCGGCTCAGCGCATCGCAACAATGCCTTGTGAGCCTCCCATTCGCTCGCCGCGTCGAGCGTCTCGAGAAACTGCACGTCGCCGGCGGCGAGCAGCGCAATGGGGAGGCCGTCGCGGTAGAGCAAGCGGTTGCCCGTTAATGCCGGAAGCCTCGGCCCCGGGGTAAGGATTCCCACGAGGTTGAGGGGATCGGCGCCAGAGAGCGACAGCAACGCGCCCGCGGCCGGCCGGCGCCGCGCCTCGCGCAACATGCCGATCGCGTCCGGCAGGGCAAATTGCTCGCCGGAGAAGCCGGCGACGAAACGCCCGCCGCGGATGTCGCCGCGGCTCTCGAGCCGGCGATAGACGCGCAGCAGGTCCCGCCAGGGCGGGAGCCAGGCGGCCTCGCGTTCGATGAGCCGCCAGAACACGACGCCGTAGCGGAGCAACAAGGTCCGCGCCACGTGCTCGATGTGCTCGGAAGCCGCTTGCGCCGGCGCCGCGGACGTCGCCGGCCGCGGACGGCGCGCGAGCGCCCAGCGACCCGCCTCTTCCATGCCGAATTTCACGGTGCGACGGCGCCGCCGCCCGCCGGCGAGCGGCCTGCGCTCGCCGGACGGCACCAGCAACACGCGCAAGCCCCCGAAGCTGTCGGAGCTCACGAGGCCGAGCGCGACCAGTTCGGCCAACGCCTCCTCGACCTGCGTCCGTAGCAGGCCGGTGCCGTCCACGAGCTCGTCGAAGAATGACGCCCCGTGCTGGCGAATATGATCGGCAACCACCTGCGCGCGGATGCTGGGTTGGACATCGTCCGCTTGGGGCGACAGCGACGTCCAATGCGCGGCATGCCGGCGCGCCACCAGCGTGATCGGGGTCGTACGCACGGGGCTCGCCCGGCTTTCGCCGCCGTTGCCCGATCGCGCGGAGCGCGGCCGCAGCCGCATCCACGCCACCTGCCCCGCCAGGCAGCGGTCGTCGAGCCACGTCGGCTCGTATCCGGCGAGCCGCGCCGGCAGGATCTCGCTCTCCCAAGCCCCGGCCGGTGCCTCGAATCCCTCGAGTTGGGCGACCACGGTATCGACGGCATCCGGCCCCTGCATGCGCGCGTCGGCCGCGACGCGCTGCCAGGTCAACAGAAAGCGCAGGAAGTCGCGCGCCGCGACCGGCTCGATCTCCGCCCGCAACCGCTTGACCGTGTAGCCGTGAATGCGGGCAAGCAGGCGGCGCTCGCACCATTCCTCGCCATCCGCTGCCGGCGTGAAGCGCCCGCGCATGGCGAAGCCTTCGGCCTCGAGCGCCGCCAGCGCGGCTGCGATCTCGCTCGGCGCAAGTCCGAGCGCAGCGGCGAGCGCCTCGCGGGTGACCGGCCCGAGGCCTTCGAGCCGGCCGCGCAGGATTTCGACCAGCGCCTCGTCGCGCCCGCAATTCGCGCCGGCAGCGGCGGCGGGAGCCGCGATCGCGGGCTCGAGCTCGGCGGTGGGCCACAGCGCCCGGAACTGCGGCAGCCGTTCCGCCGCGATCCACAGCGTCGCATCGGGAGCATGCAGCCGCGCCACGCGGTTCGCCCGGGCGAGGTCCGACAGCCAGTCGCTCCAGCCGGGCCCGGCGCGGGCTTCGTCCGCGCCGAGGAAGCCGAGCCAGACCAGCGCGTCGTGCAGCTCGTCGGCGTTGGCGGCGTCGGGCCATGCTTCGCCGCGAACACGCGCGATCGCCTCCGGATCGAGCCGACCGAGGTCGGACGCGGTCTCCGGCGAGAGCCAGCGCCGGCTCATCACGGCTTGGGTTCGGCGCTCCTCCAGCGGCGCGTCGTCGAGATAGGCGTAGGGACGCGCGGAGAGCACCTCGAGCGCCAGCGGCGAAGGCTCGGTCAGGTCGCGCGCGACGATGCGAATGTCACCGGCTTCGATGCGCTCGAGCAGGCGCTCGAGACCCGCGAGATCCATCGCCTCGTTGAGGCAGTCGTCGATGGTCTGGCGCACCAACGGATGGTCCGGGATCTCGCGCTCGCCGGGGAGGTTTTCCGCGCAGGCGATCTGGTCGGGAAAGACCGCCGCGATCAGATCTTCGGCGCCCATGCGCGCGAGTTGTGGCGCCACCTTCTTGCCGCCGCGGAAGCGCGGCAGCGCGAGCGCGACGCCGATTACCCAGCGCCAGCGCGTGATGAACATCGGCGCATCGAGCAGCGCCTGGATCAAGAGCGGCCTGATGGTGGCGGAGTTGAGATAACGCGCGACATCGGCAAGCTCGAAGCTGTGCGCGGTGGTCAGCGAGAGGACGATATTGTCCTCCGTCGCCGCAGCCTGCAGCTCGAAATTGAATTTGCGGCAAAAGCGCTTGCGCAGCGCCAGCCCCCAGGCGCGGTTGATGCGGCTGCCGTAGGGCGAATGGATGACGAACTGCATGCCGCCGACCTCGTCGAAGAAGCGTTCGAACACGATCGTGTCGTGCGTCGGCAGGCAGCCGAGCGCCGCATGCCCCGCGGCCAGATATTCGAGGAGTTGCTCGGCCGCGGGCTCGGCGATCCCGACGTCGTCCGCGAGCCAGCGCAGGATGCTCTCGGCCTGCTCGCCGCCGCGCAAGCGCGCGGCAATCTCGGCGCGCAGGCGCGACACGGCGGCCGACAATTCGTCGCTGCGACCGGGCGCTTCGCCGAGCCAGAACGGAATGGTCGGCGCCATCCCATGGGCATCCTCAACGCGCACCACGCCGCGCTCCACGCGCATGATGCGATAGCTCTTGTTGCCGAGCTGGAAGATATCGCCGGCCATGCTCTCGACCGCGAAATCCTCGTTCACGGTGCCGATGAAATGGTTCTCGGGCTCGAGCAGCACCTGATAGTCGGCGTTGTCCGGGATCGTGCCTCCGGATGTCAGGGCGGTGAGCCGGGCGCCGCGCCGGCCGCGCAGCAGATGGTTGACGCCGTCGTAGTGGATCAGCGCGCCGCGCCGGCCGCGGCGGGTGCTGAAGCCGTCCGCCAGCATGCCCACCACCGCCGCGAAATTCTCCCGCGCCAGCGCGCGATAGGGAGAGGCACGGCGCACGAGCGCATAGAGTTCGTCCTCGTTCCATTCGCGCGCGGCCACTTCGGCGACGATCTGCTGCGCCAGCACATCGAGCGGCTGCTCCGGGATCGCGAGGCGGTCGAGCTCGCCGCGGCCGACGCTGTCGAGCAGCGCCGCGCACTCCACCAGCTCATCGCGCGATAGCGGAAACAGCCGGCCCTTGGGCGTGCCGTCGATGGCATGCCCGGACCGTCCGACGCGCTGGAGGAAGGTTGCGATCGAGCGCGGCGACCCGAGCTGGCAGACGAGGTCAACCTCGCCGATGTCGATGCCGAGCTCGAGCGAAGCGGTGGCCACCAGCGCCTTGAGCTTGCCGTGCTTGAGCCGCTGCTCGGCATCGAGGCGCTGCTCTTTGGCGAGGCTGCCGTGGTGTGCGGTCACCTGATCGGCGCCGACGCGCTCGGACAGCTGACGCGTCACCCGCTCGGCCAGCCTGCGGGTGTTGACGAAGATCAGCGTAGTGCGGTGCGCCGCGATCAACTCGGCCAGGCGTTGATACACCTGCTCCCAAACCTCGGCCGACATCGCGACCTCGAGCGGCGACTCCGGGAGGTCGAGGGCGAGGTCGCGGGCACGGCGGTGGCCGGTGTCGATGATGGTGCAGTCGACGCCGGAGGGTTTGCTCGCGCCCGCCCCCACCAGGAACCGCGCGACCGCCTCGATCGGCTTCTGGGTGGCCGAAAGGCCCACACGCAGCAGCCGATCGCCGCAGAGCGCCGCCAGCCGCTCGAGCGAAAGCGCCAAGTGGGTGCCGCGCTTGTTCGCGGCGAGCGCGTGGATCTCGTCGACGATCACGGTGCGGGTGGTGGCCAGCATCGAGCGGCCCGACTCCGAGCCGAGCAGGATGTAGAGGGATTCCGGGGTGGTCACCACGATGTGCGGCGGGCGGCGGCGCATGCGGTCGCGCTCGCCGGGTGGGGTGTCGCCCGTGCGGACCCAGGTGCGGATGTCCACGTCCGGCAAGCCTTGCGCCTTGAGGCTTTCGCGGATGCCGGCCAGCGGCGCTTCCAGGTTGCGCTGGATGTCGTTCGAGAGCGCCTTGAGCGGCGAGACGTAGACGATCTGGGTTTCGTCCTTGAGGCCGCCGTCGAGCCCTTGCCGCACCAGGCCATCGATGGCGGCGAGAAAGGCCGCGAGCGTCTTGCCCGATCCGGTGGGGGCGGCAATCAGCAGGTGCCGCCCGGCCTGGAAGGCAGGCCAAGCCTGCGCCTGCGCCGCCGTGGGCGCAGCAAAGCTGCGCTCAAACCAGGCGGCAACGGCCGGATGAAACAAGGAACCTGTCGTCATGAAACCGGAATACCGGCGGGAGAGATGGCGGCACGCGGGCGCTGCGGCGATGTCGTCCGCGACATATGGGTTGCTTGCCGGCCGAATCAATCCACTCCAGGGCGGGCCTTCCACATCGGCAGGGGGAGCACCCGAATTCGCGGGCGCTGCCCTCCGGGCTCCCGCCGCGGCCCAAAACGATCAGTTCGTCACTAGCGTGGTGATCCGTTTCGGCACTTCGCCCACCGGGATGACGGCCTTGACCGTCCTGCTCTCGGTATCGATGGCGGTGACGGATTTGATGGCGGCGTTGGAGATGTAGATCGTCTTGCTGTCCGGCGTGAACGTCACCCAGTTCGGCACCGACGCGATCGCGTCGTGCCCTGGGAGCTTGAGCGCGGGCAGCGCCACCTCCCCGATCAGCTTGAGGTCGGCGAGCGAATAAACGAACACCGCGTTGTTGGGGATGCTGGTGACCCACAGTGTCTTGCCGTCGGGCGCGACGCCGATCCCGTGCGAGGGCGCCGTGGCGCGGCCGGCATCGGTTTCGAATTCCGCCGTCGTCGCCGGCAGCTTGATCCTCGCCACCTCCTTGCGCGCGGCGAAATCCACCACCGCGAACCCATTGGTGTCGGAGAGCTGCACGAAGATGCGCTTGGTCGAGCCGTCCGCGCCGGCCTCGATCGTCATCGGGCGCACCCCGAGATCGAACGGCAGCTCCCATATGGGAACCTCGCGCTCGAGATCGATGACGGTCAAAAGCTTCCCCGGGATCGAGCCGGTAATCAGGTGCTTGCCATCGGGCGTCACGTAGATGTTGTGCAGCCGCCCCTTCACCAAGATGCTCTTGGTCCGCGTCAGCGTCTTGGCGTCGATGACGTCGACGGCGCCGGTCCCGCGCGCGATACCGACCAAGATGCGATCGCCATTCTTGGTGACCGCGATGTTGTTGGGGTGGTTGCTCAGCGGCACTTTCTTGGTGAGCGCCCCGCTCTCGCGGTCGAACACGTCGAGCGTGCTGTCGGCCTCGTTGCTGACATAGACCCGCGAGCCGTCGGGCGAGGGCGCGATCCCGTGGGCCGCCTCGATGCCCTTGATCTCCTGCACCACCTTGTTGGTCGCGGGATCGATGACGTGGATGCTGTCGCCGGCGCTGTTGGTGACGTAGATGAAAGCCGCCCCACCCCACGCCGGGAGCGGTGCGAGCGCCAGCACGAGCCACAAGTGCCTCAAGATGCGTCGATAGCGGGCCATGGAATGTCCTCACGCCTCTGTGCGACGGCAGGTTACGCTCAGCCATCGGTAAACATCAAGGCAAGCCCTTGGGGCTCTCCCCTGGGACTTCGACCGTGCCAGCGTGCTATAGGATTGCCGTCGGCGAAGGCGAAATCAGGAGTCGAAAATGCCCCGTCACGCCCGCTACCTCCCCCACGGCGTCATCCCGGCCGTGCTGCTGCCCTTCAACGATGACCTTTCGATCGACGAAAAGGGCTTCCGCAGCCATCTGCGCGACGTGGCGGCAACCAAAGGGCTCTCCGCCATCACCATCAACGCCCATTCGACCGAGGTCGCCTCCTGCAGTTTCGAGGAGCAGCGGCGCGTGCTCGCCATCGCGCAGGACGAGATCGGCGACCGGCTGCCGCTGGTCAACGGCGTATGGGCGGACGGCAGCATCGAGGCGGCGAGGATCGCCCGCATGGCGGCGGACGGCGGCGCCTCCGCGCTGCTGATCTTCCCGCCGGCGCCGTTCACCTTGGGGCAATCGCCGGAGATGGCGCTCGCCCACTTCAAGCGCATCGCGGATGCGACCGACCTCCCCCTCATCGCGTTTCAGTATCCGCTCGCCACCGGGCAGGGCTACCCGCGCGACACGCTCCTCAAGATGGTCGACGAGGTGCCGAGCATTCGCGCCATCAAGGACTGGGCGGGCAACGTGCCGCAGCACGAGATGCATATCCGCACGCTGCAGAGCCTGCCGCGGCCGGTAAACGTGCTCACCACCCATAGCGCCTGGCTGCTCAGCTCCCTGGTGCTCGGCTGCAACGGGCTGCTCTCGGGCAGCGGCAGCGTGATCCCGGATCTGCAGGCGCAGCTGTTCCATGCGGTCAAAGCCAACGACCTCGCCGAGGCGCGCCGGCTCAATGACCGCATCTATCCGCTGGCGCGCGTGTTCTACGCCGACCCCTGGGCCGACATGCACAACCGCATGAAGGAGGCGCTGGTGCTGCTCGGCCGGCTGCCGCGGGCGGTGGTGCGGCCGCCGCTGGTCAAGCTCGCGGACGTCGAGATCGACCGCATCCGCGCGGCGCTGGCGGAGGCCGGCCTGCTTCCCTCGAAGGCGCGCCGCGACGCCGCCTGAGCGAGCTTGATTCGGTCCATGCTTTCGCAGAGATTGCGCCCGCCCACGGGAGCGATGCCATGAGCCGCGGAGAAAACCCCACCGACGATCGCAGGATCGCGTGGCAGAACGTGCTGACCGTCGTCAGCGCGGCGATCCTGATCGGCGCCGAGGTGTTCGGCGCCGCCTTTGCCGGCGGCTGGGCGGTCGCCAGCTACTTGGATTTGGGGCCTTACGGCGTGCACATCATGCAGGGCATCTTCTTCGCCTGCGGCATCGCCGTCATGGTCGCGTTCATCCGCAACGCCCGACGCGTCGAGCCGTTCACCACCCGCGGCTGACGACGCTCTCGCGGACGCGCTTGCCCATCCGGACGATCGGCGATCCGCGAGCGAAGGGCTCGCGCGAAAAAAATTCTTGTCAAGTGCGTGAACATCGCTTATGTGCGCAATTGCCCAATTTCGCACGTGCCTGTGGCCGTGTGTCGGTCGGTGGGCATCCGGACAAGAGGCCGGACAGCCGCCCGGAGCAAGATCGCAGACTGAGTACTGCGATCGTCTGAGCTCCGAATCCACTTGACCGGCAGCCGGAGGCGAAACCGGCACACCCCGCGCTCAACGGGGGACGCGGCTTAAAGCAACGACGGAGCGGGCTTCCTTGGTCTCTGCCGGCCTTCCACCGCCGGCGTGGCTACCGAAGAGGCTTGTTCATCATTGCCGGCCGTGCGGAGTGGGATCTCCCCATTCCAATCCAAGGCAGCACAGCGGGTCGAGAGCCCACGTTCGCCAGTGCGTCCCCATCGCGCACCAGGCGAGCAAGTTCACAACCCGCATCACCGGGCGGTTCGCCGCCTGCCAGCCCTGGGGAGAGCGCTCAATGACCGCGCGCATCCGCCAATTCCTGCGTAAGCGGGCCGAGGACGGCCCCTGCCTCGTCGTCGATCTCGACGTCGTGCGCGAAAACTATCTAGCCTTCGCCAAGGCGCTGCCGGATACGAAGGTGTTCTATGCCGTGAAGGCCAACCCGGCGCCCGAGGTGCTCTCGCTCCTCGCCGCGCTCGGGTCGAGCTTCGACGCCGCCTCGGTCGCCGAGATCGAGATGGTGCTCGCGGCCGGCGCACCGGCGGAGCGCATCTCCTTCGGCAACACCATCAAGAAGGAGCGCGACGTGGCGCGCGCCTATGCGCTCGGCGTGCGCCTTTATGCCGTCGACTGCACCGCCGAGGTGGACAAGATCGCCCGCGCCGCGCCCGGCTCGCGCGTCTTTTGCCGCATCCTCTCCGACTGCGTCGGGGCGGAATGGCCGCTGTCGCGCAAATTCGGCTGCGAGCCCGCCATGGCGGCCGACGTGCTGGAGCACGCCCACCGCCTTGGCCTCGAAGCCTATGGCGTCTCCTTCCACGTCGGCTCCCAGCAGCGCAATCCGCACGCCTGGGACCGGGCGCTCGCCTCGGCGGCGGCCGTGTTCCGCGAATGCGGCGAGCGCGGGCTGAGCCTCACTATGGTCAACCTCGGGGGCGGCTTCCCGACCAAGTATCTCAAGAACGTGCCGACGGTGAAGACCTACGGCTCGGCGATCTTCCGCGCGCTGCGCCGGCACTTCGGCAACCGCATCCCGGAGACGATCATCGAGCCGGGCCGCGGCATGGTCGGCAATGCCGGCGTCATCGAGGCGGAGGTCGTGCTCGTTTCCAAGAAGAGCGAGAACGACGACGTGCGCTGGGTCTACCTCGACATCGGCAAGTTCGGCGGCCTCGCCGAGACGATGGACGAATCGATCCGCTATCCGATCCGCACCCCGCGCGACGGCGACGAGCTCGCGCCCTGCGTGCTGGCGGGGCCGACCTGCGATTCAGCCGACGTGATGTACGAGCGCGAGCCCTACGTCTTGCCGATCAGTCTCGAGATCGGCGACAAGGTGCTGATCGAGGGCACCGGCGCCTACACCGCGACCTACTCCTCAGTGGCCTTCAACGGCTTCGCGCCGCTGAAGACGTACCACATCTAGCGGACGGACGGAGGTCTGAGATGGTTACCGTCCGTAAGGAACGGCCGGCCGAGGCTGCAACGCGTGACGCGCTGCTCGACCTCTCCTACGGACCGGCCCGATACACCAAGACGTCGGAGCGCCTGCGCGAAGGGCGTCGGCCGGAACTGGCGCTGGTTGCCGCCGAGGGCCGCCGCATCGTCGGTACGGTGCAGCTCTGGCAGGTGTCGGCCGGTCCTGACCGGCCGGCGCTCTTGCTCGGTCCGCTCGCGGTCGCGCCCGACCGCCGCAGGCGCGGCATCGGCTCGACGCTGGTGCATCACGCGCTGCGCGAGGCCGCCCGTCGCCGCTATGGTGCCGTGCTGCTGGTCGGCGACGCGCCCTATTACTCGCGGTTCGGTTTCTCCAGCGAGAAGACCTGCGCGCTGTGGCTGCCCGGGCCTTACGAGCGGCACCGGCTGCTTGGGTGCGAGCTCAAGCCCGCCGCGCTCGA
>WNGJ01026938.1_pt1 | contig 16203 bp, 13 predicted proteins | sample 5400611 | NCBI WGS metagenome assembly WNGJ01 (sample SAMN13153375, study PRJNA577476) | soil metagenome | isolation source: 40 cm soil or saprolite under Garry oak tree replicate 1 | place: USA:California | collected 2016-06-15 | reverse complement strand
GCCGAAGAACAGCGGGGCGCCGGGGATGTCTTTCAGGGCCTCGGCCCGGTGGTACAGGTCCGCCTTGAGGTACTCCTCGGAGACCGGGTCCCCGCCCATGGCTCGCAGCGACAGCACGTCCTCGCGCATCAGCCGGAGGAACTCACGTGAGCGCCGCAATTGGTCGCGCTCTTCGGTCAGGACGGGATCGCCGCCGGACCGTTCGGCCTCATGATTTTCTTTTGCCTGTGACGCAGCCACGAGGACGGGAACTTACCAGGTAGTCACGGAGAAGTCACGCGGTTTTCTCCTCCGCCGCGGGCCAGGCTCCCAGGCCGCGCGGGGTGAGGAAGGCGTCGAAGACGAGCTCGGACGCGCCGGTCAGGGCGCCGAGGTCGCCGAGCGTAGACGGCAGCAGCGCGGGCGGGACGGACCGGCGGAACCGCATCAGCGTGGCCAGGTAGCCGGCCCGGACCGCGTCCGGCGCGGCCTCGTACACCTCAGCGGCCAGGCCGGACAGCCCGACGGCCTCCGGGTCCTGGGCGTTGACCAGCGCGCCGATGCCGCGGCCGAGCGCCTCGGCCGCCCGCGTCAGAGCCTGGCCGCAGCCGGGATCGGTGGCCGCCGCCGCGATGATCTGCTCGGCGCGGACCATCCGGTCGCCCTCCTCGGCCTGGCCGGCCGCGCGGAGCAGCCCGCGGGCGCCGGCGTCGAGCTCCCAGCAGCCCACCGAACCGCAGCGGCACGGCTCGCTCCCCCCGGTCAGCGGCATGTGCCCGAACTCCCCCGCCGCGCCGTGAGCGCCGGTCACCGGCTGGCCGCCGGCCAGCAGCACCCCGCCGATGCCGGTCGCGACGTGCAGGTGCAGCGCGACGGAGACCCCCCGCAGCACGCCGCGGCGGGCCTCGGCCAGGCCGGCCAGCGTCGCGTCGTTGCCGGCCAGGACGGGCCCCGGATATCCCTCCCCGCCGTCGTCCTCCCCGGCGCCCAGGGCGCCGGCCACGTCCAGGTCCTGCCAGTCCGGCAGGGTGGGCTGCACCATCTGGCCCGCGCTGACCGGCGAGGGGACGGCGACCCCGATGCCGACCACGCGATCGCCGAACTGGCGGCGGCGGATCTTCAGCCTCGCCGCGACCTCGGCCAGCATCCCGGTGCCCGAGACGGCCTCCCGCTCCTGGCGGTCGAGCACGGTGCAGCGCCCGGTCAGCTCGAAGGCGGCCATGGTGAACGAGTCGTCCCGCAGGTCGACCGCCAGCGCGACGGGCCCCTGCGGGTGCGCCGAGGGCACGCCGGTCGGGCGCCCCCGGGTGCGCGGCACCTTGAGCTCGGCCGACGCGCCGGCCGGGCTGCTCAGCTCCTCGATGAGCTGACGTCCAGCCAGGTCCCTGACCAGCACGGTGGCGGTTCCCCTGGCCAGGCCGAGCTGCCTGGTGAGTTCGGCCCGGGTGAGCTGGCCGCCGCTGTCGTGGACCGCGCGCAGCAACCGCGCGAGATTGTGCGCACGCAACTCCGCACTAGTGGTCGCCGCGCCCTCGTCCCTCCGCACACTCTGATCGTGCCATGCCGGGGCCCCGTCCCGGCGCGCGGCGGTGTTTCTCAGGGTTCAGTACTCAATCGCAGTCGGGTGCGGGGCGATGGCGACCACGGCGCCGGCCGGCGCGACCGTGACCGCGGCCAGGGCCGCGCCCCCGGCGCCGCCCAGCAGGGACGCGCTGGTCAGCACCCCGAAGACCATTCTGCCGATGCGCGGCATGGAAACCTCCCGTATTTTCCCTTTGTCGGCGTTGGAGAACCTCATCCCAGGCTGTCCTGTTACAAGATCAAAGACAAGGCGAGCCGGCGGCGAAACGAAAAACGCCCTACCAGTCCCAGTGAAAGCCGACGGTGGTCTTCTCGGCCAGCCGCAGGTAACGATGGACGGCGAATTGGCTGTCCAGGGTGACGCTCTCCCGCTCGATGATGGGCCCGTCCATCCCGTCCCACACCGCCCACACCACGCTGGCCGGCAGCTTGCCGGGATGAAACTCCACGCGTATGTCCAGGTTCTCCACGAAGGACTGCACGACGCGGCGGAACTCGGGCGGGGGCGGCACCTGGTAATGAAAGCTGGTCGAATATTCCAAGGTGGCCGTTTCCCCAGCCGCCAGCGGCTTGGCCAGCAGCATATCCACGACGAATAGTTCGGCTATGGGCTGGTAAACGGGTCCGGCGAGGCCGCTGAATCCCTGCCCGACCTCAATGGTCAGGGCATTGGTGTCGGCTCGGTAAGGCACCCGGTCCACGCCGTCGACGACCGCTTCGATGACGTGGATGACGCGGTGCCGCTGCGGCAGCCCGTCCGGGCCGAGATAGTGGTGATCGTGCAGGGATAGCGTCTTGACCTGCGGGCGGCCGAGCAGGCTCACCTTGTCCTCACCGATCGCCCGCGGGCCGGAGAGCACGCGGACCTGAGCGGAGCCCTCCCACAGTTTCAGCAGCCGTTCCCGCTCGAAGGCACCGAACCCGAAGGCGTCCGTGAACAGGGTCAGCGTGGCCCTGCTGAGCAGCTTGCCAGACAGCGCCCGCGAGGCGGTGTCCTTCAGTTGCCTGGGCAGCACGTCGACGTCGCCCTGGGCCCTCGGGTGCTCCCACAGGTAATGCGCGAGCACCTCGGCGACCGCGAGCTGGTTCACCTGTCCGAGCCTGCTTCGCTCGGCGTACTGCTCCCACTTGCGCCGGTAAGGGCCGGGACGGAGCAGCAGCTCACGCAGATATGCCGCGGCGTCCTGCGGGCCAGTTGGCATGGCTGAATCTCCTGGCTTTAGCTGGGCCACAGTCTCCTCTGTGCCGGTTGGGTTGGCCGGTTGGGTTGGCCGGTTGGGTTGGCCGGTTGGGTTGGGGAGTCCGCTGAGAACTAAGCGCGACATTTGCCAGCTATGGTATGCCTGTTCTCCCGGAGGGGCCGTCCCCCCGCCCGCCCCGGCCAGCTGAAACACTGTCGCTGTATCCGCGCGACAAGGGTAGATTCGTGTTATGCCCGGGACCGACGGAGAGCCGCGCTGGCTGAGCCATGACGAGCAGCAGGCGTGGCGCGCCACCGTGCACCTGTCCCAGCTGCTCATGCGCCAGCTCGACCGTGACCTGAACGCCCACGGGCTGAATGCGCACGACTACGAGATCCTGGTCGAGCTGTCCGAGGCGCCGGACCGGCGCCTACGGATGACCGAGCTGGCCGACGCGACCAGCCAGTCCCGGAGCCGGCTTTCCCACCAGGTCTCGCGTATGGAGAACCGCGGCCTGGTCCGGCGCGACGACTGCGAGGGCGACAAGCGGGGTACGTTCGCCGTGCTGACCGCCGAGGGCATGGCCGTCATCGAGCGGGTCGCGCCCGATCACGTGGAGAACGTGCGGCGGCATTTCATGGACCGGCTGTCGCCACGCCAGCTCGAGGAGATCAGGGACGCCTTCGGGCCGATCGTCGAATACCTCCGCAAGATCCGCGAGCGCGACTAGCCCCCGGGCTAGAACAGCACGGACATGAGCCGGCCGGTCTCGGTGAACCCGACCCGGAGGTACGCCGCGCGGGCCGGGGTGTTGAAGTCGTTGACGTAGAGCGACACCAGTGGGGCGATCGAGCGGGCCGCCTCCACCACGACTGCGGCCATGCCCGGCGCGGCCAGCCCCTGGCCGCGGGACTGCGGTCGCACCCACACCCCCTGCACCTGGCACACCTGCGGCGTGACCGCGCCGATCTCCGCCTTGAAGATGACCTGGCCGTTCTCGATCCGGGCGAACGCACGACCGCTGCGGATGAGCTGCTCCAGCCGGGCCCGGTAGGACGCGCCGCCGTCGCCGGTGACCGGCGAGACGCCCACCTCCTCGGTGAACATGGCCACGCAGGCAGGCCACAGGATGTCAATCTCGTCCGGCCGGACCCGCCGGACCAGCGGATCGGGCGACACCAGCGGCGGTCCGGGGGTGACCATGACCGGCTGAACCGGGCGGACCTCCCTGGCCGGGCCCCAGTGCGGCCGCAACAGCCCCCACAGGGCCTGGATCTCGGCGGCCTGGCCGACCACGGACGAGCACCGCCGTCCCTGCCGCAACGCACGGTCGGCGAACGCCACCACGGCGTCCGGGGTGGCGGCGACCGGGACCAGGTTGGCGCCGGAGTAGCAGATCGAATCGAGCCGCCCGCCGGGCGTGTGCCCCCACATCTGCGCGCCGAGCCTGCCCGGCTCGAGGCCGAGGGCGCGGACTCGGGAGCTGACGAAGACGTTCGTCACCGGATCGCGGTCGCAGATGGCAAGTACGGCACCGCGATCCCGCTCATCGAGCAGCCGCACCGAGGCGGACCACGGCGGCTTCACCCGCAACATAGTCCCAGCCTACACGCGACGAATCCGCAGAAAATTCTCATCGCCGCCATCCGGCCGCGTTTCCGCGGCCTGCTGCGGCGCCCCGCCGGCCATGTCCGGGTCAGGTTCCCGGCGTCGGTTCGGGCACGGCCGGGCAGGTGGCGTTGACCAGTCCCGCCGCCCCGGGGAGCGCCCCGGTGCCGAGGTAGGCGTTCAGGTAGCCCTGCACGCAGGAGTTCGAGGGCTGTTCCAGGGACTGCCCGTGGTTGCCGCCGCCCTCGACCACGACCATCCGCGCGGACGGCAGCAGCTTGTGCGCGTCCTGCGCGCCCGCGTACGGGGTCGCCGGGTCCAGCGTGCCCTGCAGCAGCAGGATGCCCGGCAGGCCGGCCCCCTTGATCTGCAGCGGTTTGGCCGGACCCTTTACCGGCCAGAACGCGCACGCGGCGTTGAACCAGGCGTTGTCCCAGGCCTGGAACGGGGCCTTCCGGTAGACCTTTTCCGTGTCTGAGGTCCAGAAGGACCAGCTGCGCGGCCAGTTCACGTCCGAGCACTGGACCGCGTTGTAGACGGCGAACTCGTTCTCGTTCTGCGCGCCGTTCCCCTGGTACTGGGTGATCAGGTCGCCGGTCTGCCCCGCGTTCAGGTAGGACGACAGCGCCTGCGCGAGCCCGGGCCAGAGCTGGTCGAGGTAGCCGCCCTGCAAGAAGGTGTCGTCGAACTCGTCGGCGCCGATCCTGGAGTTGACCGGGTGCGCGAGCAGCCGGTTGCGGGCCCGGTACCAGGCGGCCTGTACCTGCGCGGGGGTGGTGCCGAGCTGATACGTGCCGTCGTATTTCGCCATCCAGGCGAAGAATGCCTCCATACGTCCCTGGAACGCGTAGTCCTGGTCGATATTGTCGGCGTACCAGACCCCGGTCGGATCGACGATGCTGTCGAGGACCATCCGGCGCACCCGGTCCGGGAAAAGAGTGGCGTAGACCTGGCCGATATAGGTGCCATAAGAGAACGCGTAGTAGTTAATTTTCGACACGCCGAACGCCGCGCGGATAGCATCCATGTCACGGGCCACGTTCTGGGTCGTCATATAGGGCAGCAGCCAGCCGAACCTTTGCCCGCAATCGGTAGCGTACGTTTTCGCCCTATTTATGAGCACCTGCTCGGCGGCGGCATTCGCCGGGATGTAGTTCGGGCGGACACCGGAGAAAAAGCCGGGATCGCAGCTGAGCGCGGGCACCGAGGACCCGACGCCGCGCGGGTCGAAGCCGACGATGTCGTATTCGGCGGCCACCGCCGGGCTGATGCCCTGCGCCACCTCGGCCGCGAGCGGCAGCCCGCCGCCGCCGGGCCCGCCCGGGTTGACCAGCATGCCAGTGCAGCGTGCTGTGCTCCGGGATGACCGGCCCGGTCGCCTGCGGCGGCCCTCCGGCGCGCGTGCTCCCGGCAGCCGACCCGGACGAGGTGGCCTGACCGGAGGATGCGGAACCCCCGGAACATGCGCTGACTCCGAGCAGGACGGCCACGCCCGCGGCCAGCGCCGCGGCGGTGCCCCGGGCCGGGCGCCAGCCCCGGCGTGACATCGACATGGACCCCATGGTCCCCCATCATGCCCGACGCGACCCGGTGCCTCGCCCTGTCCCGCGCGGAGCCGTTAGCGGCCGGTAACGGTCAGGACGCGGCGGCGCGGTGGCGCTCCTCGAGGGCCTTCCGGTACTCGGCGACAACAATCTCGGTCAGCTCCTCGACCGAGGTGTCCCGGCTGTACTTGTCGAAGGTGATCTTGCCGCCCTGCAGCAGGTTCACCCGGTCGCACACCGGGAACACCTGGCCGTAGTTGTGCGCGATGATGATGATGGAGATGCCCTTCTCCTTGAGATCGCGCACCAGGTCGAGGATCATCGCCCCTTCCTTGACGCCCATGGCGGCCAGCGGTTCGTCCAGCAGCAGGAGCTTGGCGTCGGAGAACACCGAGCGGGCCACCGCGATGGCCTGCCGCTGGCCGCCGGACAAGCTGGCCACCTCGACGTCCACCGACTTCAGGGTCTTTATCCCCATGTCGTCCAGGTGCTCCTGGGCCTGCTTGCGCATGATCTTGTTGCGGAGCAGCGGCCAGCGCACCGGCTCCCGGTTCAGGAACATGTTGTGGTACACGGTGAGCTGGTTGACCAGCGCGAGGTCCTGGTAGACGATATCGATGCCGAGCGAGCGGGCGTGCTGCACCGAGGTGAGGCTGATCTCTTGGCCGTTGAGCAGGATCCGCCCGCTGGTCGGCGGCTGGAAGCCGCAGATGATCTTCAGCAGGGTGGACTTGCCCGCGCCGTTGTCGCCGATCAGGCCGAGCACCTCGCCGCGCCCCAGGTGCAGGTTCACGTCGACGAGCGCCGTCACGGCGCCGTAACGCTTGGATATGTGCTCCACCCGCAGGATGTCGTCGCCGACCGGCGTCGGGTCGCTGCCGGTTTCCTGTGTGCTCACTTCGCTGCCTCCGTGCTGGGTCTTCTGGCCTGGCTAGGCTGGTCCACCGCGTCCCGATCTGGACTGCAGCCGGCCCGCGCTTCGCAGCCGGGTGAGATAGGTGTTGGCGATCATCGCGAGCAGGATCGCCGCGCCCAGGATGATCTGGAACTTGTTCGAGCTGATGCCGCGCAGGTTGAAGCCGTCCTGCAGGATGGCGAGCACGAGCACGCCGAGCCAGAGCCCGATCATCGTGCCGGAGCCGCCCAGCATGGCCGTGCCGCCGATGACCACTCCGGCCAGGGCGATGAGGAGCACCGCGAGCAGGCCGGCGCTCGGGTCGATGATGTTGTTCTTGAAGGCTTCCAGGATCCCGGCCAGCGCGGCGAACCCGCTGCACAGCATGAAGTTGCCGATCTTGATCCGGTTGACCTTGATCCCGGCTTCCCTCGCGCCGAGCAGGTTGCCGCCGACGGAGACCGTGTACAGGCCCCACCGGGTCCTGGTCAGGATGACGTGGAAGAGCAGGACCAGGACGCTGGCCCAGATGATCTCCGACCACGCCTCGCCGCCGAACCAGCGACCGAGCCCCAGTGAGACCGCGGGAATGTTTATCTGCTGCGCGGAGGAGATCGTCAGCGCGTAGCCGTAGATGATGTAGCCGGTGCCGAGCGTGGTGATCAGCGACGGGACGCCGAAGACGGTGGTGACGAATCCGTTGACCCCCCCGATGACGACCGCCAGCAGCAGCACCGTGATCACGATGGCGAGGAAAGTGGGGACGCCGGAGTCGACGAAGAAGTGCATGACGTACGGCGACAGCATCCAGACGAACCCGACCGACAGGTCGATCTCGCCGCAGACCATCAGTAGCACCAGGCCGATGCCGATGACCACGTACGGGGCCATGTACTGGGCGATGTTGACGAAGCTGCCGTGGCTGACGAAGGCATGGGTGGTCGTCGCGAAGTAGATGAACATCACCACGGCGATGGCCAGCACGCTGGCCTCGCGCTGCTTGAGGAAGACGGTGGCGGCGCGGCTGAGGACGCTCGGTCCGCCTTTTCGCCTGTCAGGCGCGGTGCCGAAGATCTCCGGGCTGCGCTCGGCAGTCTCACTCACGTCGCTCATCCCTATCCCGCCCATCCTGCTGCGTCACCGGATGCCTGTGTCCAAGTGTCATACCCAGGCGCCGCGGCGATTCACCGTGGCTCGTAGCACAGGTGAACCGCCGCGGGCCTGCTATTTCCAGCGTGCCACAACCCGGTCAGACGGAGATCGCCCCGGTGTGCTTGATGTACACCTGGTTCTTCGTGGGACGAACTTCAGGCCGGTGTTCGTGGGCGACGGCGCCACCAGGCCGCCGGAGAGCTGGAAGAGGTAGAGGTACAGCGTGGGCAGGAAGCCCTGCAGGTACGGCGACTGGTCGATGGTGAAGTCGATCTGGCCCGCCTTGACGGCGGCCAGGGTCTGCGGCTCCAGGTCGAAGCCGCCGGCGTGCACCTTGCCGACCAGGTTGTACTTCTGCAGCGAGGTGCCGAGCAGGGCGGTGTCGCCGCCGTCGACAGCGAAGGCGCCCTGGATGCTGGACCCGTGGGACTGGAGGAACTGGGGCAGCACCTGGGCTTCCTGCGTCGCCGAGGCACCCGTGGCCACGCCCTTGTTGCCGAACATGACCTTCATGCCGGCCGCCGTCAGGGCCTGCGCCGCGCCGTCCATGCGGGGCTGGATGTTCAGCGAGCCGGGCTGGGCGATGAAGCCGACCGCGGTGTCGCCCGACTTCATCAGCGAGGCGAGCCGCTTGCCCACCTCCTGGCCCGACACCAAGAGCTCCTGGCCGACGTAGGCCATGCCGTTGGTGGGGTTATCGCTGGCACCGTTCGCGTTGTAGGTGATCACCGGGATGCCCGCCGACAGCGCGCTGTTGATGGGCGCGGTGAACGCCGTGGCCGAGACCACGGTGGTCGCGATGCCCGGAGAACCCGCGGTGATGGCGGCTTGGATAGCCGACAGCATGGTGGAGTTCGTCGGCTGGGTGGACAGGGCACCCGTCCAGGCCGGCGTGGGCAGGCCGAGCAGGGCGGCGGCGTCCGCGAACCCGTACTGGGTCGGCGTGAAGAACGAGTTGTCCGTCACGTGGCACACGAACGTGAACTTCCACTTGGGCGTGGTGGGGAAGTTCCCCGCCGCCGCCTTCGCGGTCGACGTCGGGGCGGCGCCGCTGGAAGTCGACGAACTGCACGCCGCGATAAGCGCCGAGGCGGCCGCCGTCGCGCTGAACAGGCCGGCCCCCTCGAGCAGCCGACGGCGAGAAGGCCCGTCCTTCATGTTCAGGGTCTCAATCGCTTCGTCGACTACTGGGTCGATCTTTTTCCTCATCTAAGGACCTCCATGGAATTTTCCCTGGGACGGGATGCTCTCCCGAGCCAAGCCCGCAGCGTGCGCGGCGAGTCCCGTCGACTTCGTCGCGAGAGAGATAACGCGAAGACACTCTTATTCCGATGTCCGCTCGTCGGATCGCCCAGCGTGACCGCGCCATGGCCATAATGCGACCGGTAATCAGCGCAACCTGGCGAACCGCCGCTGACGCTAAGTCTGTTCATGATCACCTGTCAAGGCACCACGCAGGCCCGATAATCGACCGAGCCCGTTTTGATATCAGCCTCAGCACGAGCACATACATGCCCGCTGAGCAAAACGAGCAATCGCTGCCGTGAGCCTCGGTTTGCCGCCTCCCCCCTCGCGCCGCAGCCGGATGAACTGGTCCGGGTCATTTCCATGGCCATGCCAGGTCTTGCCTCACTGGTAACTCAACGAAACCATAATCTCACCAGCACCACGGTAATCAAATCATCACAGACAAGAACGTGTGCGACGATGTTAGCGCTAACAAGTCACTATTTGGCAACGAACGCGAAACACCCTCGATACGCTCCCCGCCCGCCCGCACTCCCTTAGGAGGCTCGGAGCCCAGGCTCGGAGCCCGCGCTCGGCGCAGGCCCCGGAGCTGCGCCCGGCGCAGGCCCCGGAGCTGCGCCCGCTGCGCCTCGTCATCGAGTGTCGTTACTTCCCCTATGGAGGCCGTCGCGTAGCTGGTCCGCGCCTGCACCCAACGGCACCTGCCCCGGCCCTCCGGCCTGCCCCGCCACCGCTTCCCGCATGCCCCATGAGTCCCGCGCGCCCCGTCCCGGAACCCGGATCCGCCCGCCCGCCCGCGCCAGCAACCACGCCGATGTCACATCGACGTTGGGCCGCGGCGGTATTCCCGGCTGACGCGACAGGCCCGGCGCGACAGCCTCCATGGCGGGGGTTCGACCCGCGATGAGGCCAGGGCGATCCGGGGGGCGGGTGTGGCGTGAGGGGGGTGGCCGTGGGGGCGGACTGGCGGGGCGGACTGGCGGGGCGAGTACGTGCCGTCAGGGGGCGGCTACGGGCCGCTGAGCTGGCAAAAAAACCCATGTATTCCGACATGCGCGCCCGGAACCGAACACGGTTCGCAAACGTCTCACTATGGACGGATGACGCAAACCGGGGGCGACCGCCCGCTCCCGGCGTCATCCGGTGAAAGAGGGGAAGCAGTTATGCTTGCCAGACACCGCCAGTCACTCATCCTGCAGGCCGTCAGGAGCGATGGCAGCGCACGCGTCAGCGATCTCACCCAGCGGCTCGGCGTTTCCGACATGACCATCCGCAGGGACCTCGAGGTACTCGCCAGGGAAGGCCTCGTCGAGAAGGTGCACGGCGGCGCGGTCCTGCCAGGGACGCCCGCCAGCCACGAGCCGGGTTTCGAGACCAAGCTGGTGCTCGAGCGGCCGGAGAAGTCCGCGATCGCCCGCGCCGCCGCGAGCCTGGTCACGCCGGGCACCGCGATCGCGGTGGCCGCCGGGACGACCACGTTCGCGCTGGCCCAGTGCCTGCTCGACGTGCCCGGGCTCACCATCGTCACGAACTCGCTGCGGGTGACCAACCTGTTCAGCGGGACCCGCGGCCTCGACGGCACGGCCGACTCGGTCGTGCTGACCGGCGGCGTCCGCACCCCCTCGGACGCGCTGGTCGGCCCGGTGGCCGACCTGACCATCAGGTCGCTCCACTTCGACCTGCTCTTCCTGGGCTGCTACGGCTTCGACACCGACGCCGGGCTGACCACGCCCAACCTGGCGGAGGCGGAGACCAACCGGACCCTGATCCGGGTCGCCCGCCGCGTCGTCGTCCTGGCCGACCACACCAAGTGGGGCCTGGTCAGCCTGAGCTCGTTCGCCCGGCTGAGCGAGGTGGACGTGCTCATCACCGACGACATGCTGCCCGCGGACGCCAGGGCTCAGGTAACGGAGCAGGCCGGCGAGGTCATTTACGCGGAGAGCATGCTGACCAGCCGCGTGTCGCGGCAGTCGGCCTGAAGCGCCTGGCGCGGGCAGGCGCCCGCGCCGGGCAGGCGCCCGCGCCGGGGAGGGGCATCAGTAGGTCGTGACGACCGGATGCCCCTCGCCGTCCTCGGCGACTGCGCCCTGCTCGGCCAGGCGCATGGCCTCCTCGATCAGCGTCTCCACGATCTGCGACTCGGGCACGGTGGCGATCACCTTGCCGCGGACGAAGATCTGGCCCTTGCCGTTGCCCGAGGCGACGCCGAGGTCCGCCTCGCGGGCCTCGCCCGGGCCGTTGACCACGCAGCCCATGACCGCGACCCGTAGCGGCACCTCCATGCCTTCCAGGCCGGCGGTCACCTCTTCGGCCAGCTTGTACACGTCGACCTGGGCCCGGCCGCAGGACGGGCAGGACACGATCTCGAGCCTGCGCTGGCGCATGCCGAGCGACTCCAGGATCGAGATGCCGACCTTGACCTCCTCTACCGGGGGCGCGGACAGGGAGACCCGGATCGTGTCGCCGATGCCCTCGGCCAGCAGGGCGCCGAACGCCACCGCGGACTTCACCGTGCCCTGGAAGACGGGCCCCGCCTCGGTCACGCCGAGGTGCAGGGGGTAGTCGCACTGGCGGGCGAGCAGCCGGTAGGCGTTGATCATCACCACCGGGTCGTGGTGCTTCACCGAGATCTTGATGTCGCGGAACCCGTGCTCCTCGAACAGGGAGCATTCCCACAGCGCCGACTCGACCAGCGCCTCGGGGGTGGCCTTGCCGTACTTGGCCAGCAGCCGCTTGTCCAGCGAGCCCGCGTTGACGCCGATCCTGATCGGGACCCCGGCGGCGCTGGCCGCGCGGGCGATCTCGGCCACCTTGTCGTCGAACTGCTTGATGTTGCCCGGGTTCACCCGGACCGCGGCGCAGCCGGCCTCGATGGCCGCGAACACGTACTTCGGCTGGAAGTGGATGTCGGCGATGACCGGGATCTGCGACTTCTTCGCGATCGCGGGCAGCGCCTCGGCGTCGTCCTGGGACGGCACGGCGACCCGGACGATCTGACAGCCGGAGGCGGTCAGCTCGGCGATCTGCTGGAGCGTGGCGTTCACGTTGGCGGTGAGCGTCGTCGTCATCGACTGCACCGACACCGGCGCTCCCCCGCCGACGGGCACCGAGCCCACCATGATCTGGCGGGATAGCCTGCGCTCGGCCAGTGGCGCCGGTGGCGCCTCCGGCATTCCGAGGTCAGTACTCATAGTCCCCATCCGTTTCGGTAAGCAGATCCCCGATCTTCTACCCCGCCATTGAACCATCCCCCGGCGACCGGCCGAGGCCCGACGCTGACGGGCGCGTCGGGGATGAACCTGCCAGTGAACCGGCACTGTTAGCCCGCGATATTCACCGGGTTCACGATGTCGGCCAGGATCAGCATGACGCCGAAGAAAATCAGGACCATGAAGATGCTGAAGCTGACCGGCAGCAGCTTCGCCATGTCCACCAGGCCGGGATCGGGCCGCTTGCGCAGCCGGGCGAACCAGGCCCGGATCCGCTCCCAGACGACCACCGCGACGTGCCCGCCGTCCAGCGGCAGCAGCGGGAGCATGTTGAAGGCGCCGACGAAGATGTTCAGCGAGGCGATCAGCAGCAGCACGAAGCTGACCTTGAACTGCCAGCCGACCTTGGCGGCCACCGCTGTGCCGGTGGCCTCGGCCGCGCCGACCACGCTGCTCACCTGCCCGGCGGCGGTGCTGCCCCGGTCCTTGCTGAACAGCTTGGGCAGCGCCGCGGGCAGCGCGCCGACCGCCTTGACCGAGCCGACCAGGACCTGCCCGAACGCCGACCCCGCGTACTGGGTGGCGCGGACCGGGTTGGCCGGTGAGAACACCACGGTCGGCGCGATGCCGAGATAGCCGCCGCTGCGGCCCTTGACCGCGGCCAGCGTGGCGTGCAGCGTCAGCGTCTTGCCGTCGCGCTTCACCGTGATGGTCGCCGTCGACCCGGTCGGCGCCTTGCGAATCGCGTTGCCGAGCTGGGTCCAGTTGCTCACCGGCGAGCCGTTGAACGCCGTCACCTGGTCGCCGGAGCGCAGGCCGGCCAGCTTGGCCGGGGACGGCTTGTCCGAGGCGGCGCAGGTGCCGTTGGCCAGCTGAGTGGTGCTCGAGGCCACGCAGGTGCTGACCGTGCCCAGCTGGGTGGTGTTGTCGTTCGCGATGCCTATGCCGAGCGCCAGGCTGAAGATCAGCAGGAAGGCCAGCACGAAGTGCATGAACGAGCCGGCGCAGAGCACGACGATCCGCTGCCAGGCGGGGTGGCGGCGGAACGACCTAGGCTCGTCCGCAGGGTCGTCGACGTCGTCGAGCGAGTGCATCCCGATGATCTTGACGAAGCCGCCGAGCGGCAGCGCCTTGATCCCGTACTCGGTCTCGCCCCGCCGGGTCGACCACAGGGTCGGCCCGAAGCCGACGAAATACCGGGTGACCTTCATGCCGAACTTCTTCGCCGTCACGAAGTGCCCGGTCTCGTGCAGCATCACGGAGAAGAGCAGGGCGACGATGAAGATGACCCAGCCGATCAGGTCCATCCCGCCGTCCTTCCCTCAGGAGTTAAGTTCACGCGCCCGCCGCCGGGCCCAGTCGTCGACGGCCAGCACCTCTGCCACCGTGCTGACGGCCGTGCGCGCGGCGTCGTGTTCTGAGACTATCCGGGCGACGGTGTCAACGATGCGCGGGAAGCCGATCCGGCCCGCCTGGAAGTCCGCCACGCACGCCTCGTTCGCCGCGTTGTACACCGCGGGCGCGGTGCCGCCGGCCGCGGCCGCCTCCCGGGCCAGCGCGACCGCGGGGAAGGCCGCGTCGTCGAGCGGCTCGAAGGTCCAGGTCGCCGCCGTCGACCAGTCCAGCCCCGGCGCGGCCCCTGGCACCCGGTCGGGCCAGGCCAGGCCCAGCGAGATCGGCAGCCGCATGTCCGGCGGGGACGCCTGGATGATCGTCGCGCCGTCGGAGAACTCCACCATCGAGTGCACGATCGACTGCGGGTGCACCACCACGTCGATCCGGTCGAGCCCGAAGCCGAACAGCAGGTGGGCCTCGATCACCTCCAGGCCCTTGTTCACCAGCGTGGCGGAGTTGATCGTGACCAGCGGGCCCATGTTCCAGGTGGGGTGGGCGAGCGCCTGCTGCGGCGTGACGTCCTCCAGCTGGTCGCGGCGCCAGCCGCGGAACGGGCCGCCGCTCGCGGTCAGCACCAGGCGGTGCACCTCGGCGTCGCGCCCGGCGCGGAGGCACTGGGCGATGGTGGAGTGTTCGGAGTCGACCGGGACGATCTGCCCCGGCTTGGCCCGGCTGGTGACCAGCGGGCCGCCGACGATCAGCGATTCCTTGTTGGCCAGGGCCAGCACCCGGCCGGCGTCCAGCGCGGCCAGCGTGGCCTGCAGCCCGGCCGCGCCGGTCACGCCGTTGAGCACCACGTCGCACGGCCACGCCGCCACCTCGCTGACCGCGTCCGGCCCGGAGAGCACCTGCGGGGGGCCAGGGCGTGCAGCCCGGTCCGTTCGGGTCATAAAGGAACCGAGTGCGGCCTGTACCTCGGCGGCGGCGGCCGGGCTGGCCACGGCCACGGCCGCCACCCCGAACTCGACCGCCTGCCGGGCCAGGACGTCGGGCTGGCCGCCGCCCGCGGCCAGGGCCACCACCCGGAACCACGCGGGATTGCGCCGGACGATGTCGAGCGCCTGAATGCCGACCGAGCCGGTCGAGCCGAGGATCACGACCTCGCGGGGCTGTCGGGTCTGGCCGACTGCGGGCACCTGGGATTCCACCGGTCTATTGTCCGACACCGCGGGCCGTGCCGGGACCGCCGCCCTGACATCGCCGTCGGACAGCAGCGTGGGCGCCGGCGCGGGCCGGGGCATGACCGCGGGCCGCCACCCGGGGGTGGCGGCCCGCGACCTGGTTACTCAGAGGTGATGAGCCAGCGCTCCCGCCGCGGCGATGACGCCCCGGCAGGCGGCCGTCTGGCCTTGCGCGGCGATGACCGGCCGGCCGCCGAACGCGGCCGCCTCCAGCTCGCCCTTGATGCGCAGGGCGAGGGCGTCCCGCAGATGGTCGAGCCCGGTCAGCGCGGCGTTGACCGTCTTGTACTCGGTATCGGCGGCGGTGCTGGACTCGACGGCGGCCGTCGAGGCCTGCAGGGTGAAGTTGCCGAACTGGCCGACGCTGGAGTTGAGCTGCTTGTAGCAGGCTCCCAGGCTGGTCACGCCCGGCGCGCTGAGCGCCCGGTTGGGGGCGGACAGGACCTCGCTGATGACCCGGCCGTCGTGCTCGTAGTCGTCCTTCAGGCCGGTCAGGTACATCAGGGTCGGCCGGATGTCGGTCTCGTCGACCCAGGTGCCCGTGGTGCCGCTGTTGGCGACGACCACCTGGCCGCTGTTCGGCCCGGCGGAGTTCGGGCCGGTGGCAGGCGCCTGGCCGTCGAGGCCGAGGGGCTTGACGCCGGGGCCGGCCAGGCCGAGGTAGTTGGTGTTGATCTCGGCCGCGTAGTCACCGTGGTTGTAGGCGAACCCGGTGTTCTGGGTGACGCACGGGGAGCAGGTGGCCGAGCCGGGAGTGAGGAAATAGTCCGGCTTGGCGAACAGCGCGAACGTCGGGGTCCGGGCCGGGTCGGCGTTGACCATGTGCAAGATCCCCATCTCGGCCGGGTCCGCGAGGTAGTTGGTGATCTTCTGGGTGCCTCCGGCGTACGGGTTGCTCGCGGTCAGCCCGGCGACGTCACGTTCCAGCGTGCGCACCGGCGGCGCGTTCGGACCTGGGTTGCCGGTGACGTAGAACTCGGGGGCCGAGTCTGATTCCAGGGTGAACGGCGTGGTGTCGTTCTTCTGGGTGGCGAGCAGGCCGGTGACGTTGCCGGCCAGTTCGCCGAACGACCCGGCCGGGTAGGTGCAGGCCACGGTCACGCCGTCGCAGTTGGCCGGCGTGGGCTGGATGGACCGGCCCACGTTGGCGCCGGCCACGTGGTCGCCCTCGTCCGAGCTGAGCACGAATTCCGTGTTGGACGCGTTGATGCCCTCGGCCGCCAGGCGCTG
>WNGJ01003489.1_pt1 | contig 16203 bp, 15 predicted proteins | sample 5400611 | NCBI WGS metagenome assembly WNGJ01 (sample SAMN13153375, study PRJNA577476) | soil metagenome | isolation source: 40 cm soil or saprolite under Garry oak tree replicate 1 | place: USA:California | collected 2016-06-15 | reverse complement strand
GAGCGCCCAGGGCCGCATTAGCAGCCACTGCGGCGGTGAAGGAGACGCCGGGAGTTTTGTCCGTAGCCGTGATGCTTTGAATGTTCGTGACAGTTATGTCGCCGGGTCCGCTGATCGTGACTTGCATATTGCCGTTCAGACCAGGTCCGAACAGGAGTACGGTCGCGGTTGTGCCTTGCGAAATAGTGGCCCCGGTGTTGGACGCCGTATTGCCCGTTCCGAGGCTTTCCGCGTTCGGAGTTGGACTCGATGCAGGAGTAGCAACGGCAATGTCAACGCCGGTTGTAGTTTGTCCCCCCGAAACATTAATGATCGTGGCCTGAGCGACAGCTCCGCCGCCTCCGCTTCCACCTCCGCCATTGCCACCACCACCACCCGCAGTCGTTCCTCCACTGCTGCTGCCGCAGGCGGTCACGCCCGTCAATAGAAACAAAAGAAACGGCAGGAGAGCCGCATAGCAACCGGTTGACTTCACAATATCCTCACGTATGTTTCGGTTCGATGCAGTGATGCTGGATGTGGTTGCTACTTTAGAACCTACCCATTGTGGGTAGGCGCACATCCAGCCCCTGGAATATCTTGGAACGCCAATCGCGTAAACGTACAATTGCCGAAATCAATGAAAATGATGGATGCAGCCCAAACGGCTCCGTTATTCAGGAGCCGGCTTCTCGTCTGGTATGAGCGCAATAAGCGTGATTTGCCGTGGAGACAAAATCGTGATCCCTATCGAGTGTGGCTCTCGGAAATCATGCTGCAGCAGACTCGCGTAGCTGCTGTAACAGAACACTACAGCAAGTTCCTGCGCCGTTTTCCCACGATTGAAAAACTTGCTAGGGCCCGAGAGTCTTCCGTACTGGCCGCGTGGAGCGGGCTGGGCTATTACCGGCGTGCCCGCATGATGCATGCTGCGGCCAAGGAAATCGTAACGAAGTACAGCAGAAGAGTTCCTCGAACTGCGGAAGAGCTGCGCACACTTCCCGGAATTGGTCGCTACACGGCGGCAGCAATTGCCAGCATCTCATTTGACGAACCAAGAGCGGTGGTGGATGGAAATGTAGAGCGAGTCCTCGAGCGCGTGGTCGGAGAGACGCTTCCACAGAAAGAGTTGTGGCAGACTGCGCAGGCGCTGCTGAGCCCTTGCAGGCCGGGGGATTTCAATCAGGCGATGATGGAATTGGGGGCCACGGTATGCCTGCCTCGAGAACCGTTGTGCCTGGCTTGTCCAGTACGTGAATTGTGCGCGGTGCGTGGCGAATTGAAACGGGCAGGGGAGAAGCCTCGCCAAAAACGCGAGATTCATTTTGCGCTGGATTGCGCCGCCGACCGGGTGTTCCTGGTGGAACGGCCAAAGCACGCATCGCTGATGCCTGGCATGTGGGAATTGCCCGAGATTTCTGAAGCCAACGGATCCGCCGACGCTTGGCTTACGTTGCGGCACTCGATTACGGTTACGGATTACTTGGTTCGCGTAGACCGCTGTGCGGCACCTCAGGCGGTAACGGGGAGCTGGATTTCGCAGCGACGGATCTCGAAGCTGCCATTAACCGGTCTGGCGCGCAAAATCCTGCGTGCAGCGAATGTCATCTAAAAAGGAGGTCGAGAGGCCCATGAAATGGCTGCGCAACATCTTCGGAGGATCTAGGATGGCAACTTTGAAAGCGGGAACGTCGGCTCCAGACTTTACCCTGCCGACCATCGAAGGCAAGAAGTTTTCCCTGCGCGACGCGCTTGCCCGCGGACCGGTGCTGGCGGCCTTTTTCAAGGTCTCCTGTCCGACATGCCAGTACGCGTTTCCTTTTCTGGAGCGGATTTACAAAGCCAATGGCAATAAAAATGTCACGATTGTGGGCATCTCGCAGAATGAAAAGAAGGATACCGCCGCCTTCATGAAGGAATACGGGATGACTTTTCCGGTATTGCTGGACGATACCAAGACTTTTCCAGTCTCCAACGCCTACGGGTTGACCAACGTGCCATCCATTTTCTGGATCGCCGAGGATGGAGAGATCGAGATTTCCAGCGTGGGATGGGATCGCCAGGAAATTGAAGTCATGAGCCGTAAGGCGGCGGAGAGTGCCGGAGATCGCAGCAAGTCAATTTTTCAGCCCGGGGAGAACGTGGCCGATTTTCGCGCAGGTTGAGGGTCGAGAAACTAACCCGCGGTCGCGGGAACCAATAAGAGAAGTAAGGTCTCGGGTCTCAGGTCAAAGGTTCTAGGCCTCGCGTGCGCCTGCAGGGCAGACCTGAGACCTGGCACCTTCCCGTACAATAGACAGTTCTCAATCACCATTTGTTTCCTACAGGAGCATCGCAGCATGCGAGATAGGGTTTGCCTGCTTGTAGCAATCATTTTGATTTGCGGCATTTGTCTGGCACAACAGTCACACCAGCCGATGCGATCGTCGGCTGCCGCTTCCGCGCATCTCTCTCCTGCGGCGATTGCCGCCTTTCAGAGAGTCGACCCGGAGCGGATTCGGGCCCACGTCCGTTTTCTTTCGGACGATCTGCTCGAAGGCCGCGGCACCGGCCAGCGGGGTGGAGACATTGCGGCTCAATACATCGCCACACAATTCGCGCTTTACGGTCTGAAGCCGGCAGGCGACAACGGAACCTATGTGCAAAAAGTTCCCATGGTGGGCATCACGCCGCAACCTGCGACTACGTTTGCGTTCGTTCCCGCCAAAGGTGGAGCGAACGACCTAAAGGTGCTCGACCAATACGTGGCCTACGATCAGACTCAGCAGTCCCAGTCGGACGTCAATGCCGAAATCGTCTACGTCGGTTATGGAATTGAGGCGCCGGAATATAACTGGGATGATTACAAGCTCGCGGACGTCAAAGGCAAAGTTCTGCTCATGTTGGTGAATGAGCCGTCGTCTGACGATGCAAAATTCTTCAAGGGCAAGGCGCTGACCTATTATGGGCGCTGGACATACAAATACGAGCAAGCCGCACGCAAAGGCGCGGTGGGCGCGATCCTGATTCACCGCACCGATATGGCGAGTTATCCCTGGGAAGTGGTACGCAATTCCAACTCAGGCGAGAAATCATTTCTGAAACTTGATGGCACGCCCAAGCTGAAAGTTGCGTCATGGATACAACTCGATGTCGCGAAACAGTTGGCGGCAAACTCGGGGATGGATCTCGACAAGATGATGGCGGACGCGCAGTCGCGCGATTTCCGTCCGATAGCGCTGTCGGCGAAGTTGAAAGCGCATATGGTCAGCAAGGTTCGTCCATTCGAATCTAATAACGTGATCGCAATGTTGCCCGGCGCCGATCGTAAGTTGAAAGATGAAGCCGTTATCTACACGGCTCATTATGATCATCTCGGCATGCGCCCCGACATGTCGGGGGACAACATTTACAACGGAGCCAACGACAACGCAACTGGCTGCGGCATTCTTCTGGAACTGGCTAACGTTTTCAGTTTGGCAACGCAAAAGTCACGGCGGTCCATTCTGTTTACTGCGGTCACAGCCGAAGAACAGGGATTGCTGGGCTCTGAGTATCTGGGAAAACACCCTCCCATACCCGCTGGCAAGATTGCTCTGGATCTTAATTATGACGACGTTCCTCCACTCGGCTCTCCCGAGGAAGTCGAAGTGTCGGGATCGGAGCGCACGACGTTTTATCCCATAGTGCAGGCGTTGGCCAAGGAGTTTCGCCTGAACATCCGTCCGGATGCGCGTCCCGAGGCTGGACACTACTACCGCTCAGACCACTTCAGTCTGGCACGCGTGGGGATCCCCGCATTCTCCGTAAATGAAGGGATGAAATACAAAGGCCACGACGTGGCGTGGGGGATGCAGCAGGCAGACGAATTCACTGCGAAACACTATCATCAGCCGAGTGACGAATATCTTCCAGAAATGGACTTCACCGGAGACGCAGCGATGGCACGGTTCGGTTTTGCCTTGGGATGGCAGGCCGCCAACATGCCGAATCTGGTGGGATGGGAAAAGGGTGACGAGTTCGAGGCGGCGCGGATGAAAAGTATGAGCGGCGGTCAGTAGATAAAATCTTTAACCACCAAGGACACGAAGTACACGAAGGAATTCCTTCAATCGCCCATGGTTTTTAGATTGGGGCTGAGAATCAGCTTGGGCTCGGTAGCGCGTTGTACATCTTCCGCGGTCACTCCGGGCGCGATTTCTTCCAGTAGAAGACCGGCGGGCGTCACTCGAATGAAAGCCATTTCCGTGACGATTGTGTCCACAACCTTCACGCCAGTTAGCGGCAGCGTGCATTTTCTCAGAATTTTGGGTTGAGAATCTTTCGTGGTGTGCTCCATGGCCACGATCACACGCCGCGCGCCCGCAACCAGATCCATGGCTCCGCCCATACCCTTGACCGTCTTGCCGGGAATCATCCAATTAGCGAGGTTGCCCTGCTCGTCCACTTCCATGGCGCCGAGCACACTCAGGTCAACGTGGCCGCCGCGGATCATGGCGAACGAATCGGCGCTGGAGAAATAAGCTGTGCCCGCCATCTCGCTCACCGTTTCCTTGCCGGCATTGATGAGGTCCGCGTCTTCCTGGCCTTCGACGGGGAAAGGGCCGATGCCCAGCATGCCATTCTCGCTTTGCAGAATCACATCCATATTTGGGGGGACGTGATTGGCGACGAGCGTAGGCATTCCGATACCGAGGTTGACGTAGAAGCCATCCCGCAACTCAAGAGCAATTCTCTTTACGATGCGCTCGCGCTTTTCAACGTCTTTCGAGATTGTTGGTGGACTAGACATAAGCAGTGGCTAGTGGTCAGTGGCTAGTGAATCGAGTTCTTGTTATTGTCCCGTTTTCCACTAGCCACTAGCCACTTTCTTTACCGTTCTTCTTTCAATACGTTTCTCGAACAATTCTCCCTGGAAAATTCGGTTCACGAACACGCTGGGAGTATGAATCAAGTCGGGTTCCAGTTCTCCTACTTCGACCAGATGCTCAACTTCCGCAATCGTTACCGGGGCGGCGGTTGCCATCATGGGATTGAAATTTCGTGCTGTTTTGCGATAGACAAGGTTGCCCCATTTGTCGCCTTTCCAGGCTTTGATGAAGGCGAAGTCGGCTTTCAGGGCGCGTTCCATCAAATATGTCCGGCCGTCGAACTCGCGAGTTTCTTTCTTCTCAGCCACCAGGGTGCCAACTCCGGTTGGGGTGAAGAACGCGGGAATACCCGCTCCGGCGGCACGAATTCGCTCGGAGAAAGTTCCTTGGGGAACGAGATCGAGTTCTATCTCACCTTTCAGCACCATTTGTTCCAACAGTTTGTTCTCGCCGACATAGGTGCCGATGTGTTTCCGAATCTGTCCCGCCGCAAGCAGCAGGCCCATGCCAAAGCCGTCCACGCCCACATTATTGCTGATGGTGGTGAGATTCTTAACGCCCTTGCGGACCAGGGCGCGGATCAGATTCTCCGGAATGCCGCACAAGCCGAAGCCGCCCACCATGATGGTGGCGCCGTCGGAGACATCGCGGATAGCCTCGTCGGCGCTGCCGACTACCTTGTGCATAAGCGAGAGATTTTAAATGAAATTGTCGATTTGTGATTTTTGATTGTTGATTGCAAAGCTAGAACTCTATTTCTTTTTTCCAGGCCGCGAGGTATCCCGCAAGCGATGGGCGCGTTCGAACTCCATGGCCAACTCCCGGGTATCCAGATTCTCCCGGAGATGGGCAAGACGTTGCTCCAGTTTGAGTAGAGTTTGCTGAATGTTTTTCTTGTTGGTGAGAGCGATGTCGCGCCACATACTGTATGGACTACCCGAAATACGCGTCATTTCGTGTAGCGCGCGGCCTCCAACTTCGAGCATTGGTTTGTTGCCGTATTCATCCACGAGAAGGGCGGCAAGCGCGGTGGATATCAACTGCGGCAGGTGACTGATCCAGGCGCAGAGCTGATCGTGCTCCTCGGCATCTATGGTGGAAATGCGCGCGCCGATTTTCTTCACCCACTTGAGAAATTCTCCACTAAGCCCGTCGTGCACATTCTGTCCGGGCGACGGAGTTACCAGCCAGGCCGCACCCTGAAATAAATCTGGGTCGGCGAATTCCACGCCAGCATGCTCTTTCCCGGCCATGGGGTGTCCTGCGAGAAAGCGATTTTTCGTGTTGTTGGCGAAAATCTTTTTCGCACGTGAAAGGATTTCTGCCTTGGTGCTACCAACGTCTGTAAGCAACGTTTGTGGTGAAAGCGTCGGGCCCAAACGCTCGATCAACTCGATAATCGCGCCGACAGGGGTGGCCAGCAGAACAATCTGACTGCCGTGAACGGCTTTCAGCGGATTGCCCTCGCCCGCATCGATGACGCCGAGTTTTTGCGCACGTTTGAGGACCGACTCGCGGTCGCAGCCCACAATGCGTCCCCGGAAGCGACGTTTCTTCAAAGCCAATCCGAACGAGCCGCCAATCAAGCCGGTTCCGATGATTGTGATCTGGCGAATAGCCATGAAGTTTTCGTGCTACCGATAGTGCTCTATCGCGCCAACACAAGCGCGCCTGAAGTTTAGGATTAAGCGATCTTTCGGTGTACCGCGGGAGCGATCATACGCAGCTCATCCATCAAAGTGCGGAACTGCTCCGGGAAGAGAGATTGGGCGCCATCGGAAAGCGCTTTGTCCGGATCATGATGCACCTCAATCAGGAGCGCGTCCGCACCGGCCGCTACCGATGCGCGAGCCATGGGCGCAACTTTGTCACGGCGTCCCGTCCCATGCGATGGATCGGAAGTCATAGGCAGATGAGACAACTTCTTGATGATCGGGATAGCGGAGATATCCAGGGTATTGCGCGTATAGGTCTCGAAGGTCCGAATGCCGCGCTCGCACAGAATTACGTCGTAGTTGCCGCCGGCCATGATGTATTCCGCCGAAAGCAGCAACTCTTCGAGGGTAGCGGCGATGCCGCGCTTGAGCAGCACCGGCTTTTTGACCTTGCCCAGCTCACGCAACAAATTGAAGTTCTGCATATTGCGTGCGCCTACTTGCAGGATATCCACGTAAGGCAGCATGAGAGGGATTTGCGAAATCTCCATGACTTCGCTGATCACCAGCATGTTGAAACGATCGCCTGCCTCTCGCAACAATTTCAGTCCTTGTTCGCCCATGCCCTGAAAAGAGTATGGCGAACTGCGCGGTTTAAAGGCGCCCCCGCGCAACACGCGGGCTCCTGCTTTGCATATCAGCTCCGCAACGGTGAATAGTTGCTCGCGCGATTCCACGGAACACGGGCCCGCCATGACTACGACTTCGTCGGCGCCGATCTTCAGTCCGTTAGAAAATTCGATGACAGTCCCGTCGGGACGAAAGCCGCGTCCCGCCAGCTTGTAGGGTTCGCTGATGCGGTGAACCTGCTGCACGCCATTGAGCACTTCGAGATTTCGGATATCGAAATCAATGCGCGCGCCCACTGCCGCCAGCACCGTTTGCCGCTCACCGGTGGTGCGGTGCACGGAGAAACCCATTCGCACCAGATGCTCGATGACATGCTGGATCTGCTCTTCAGTCGCCGTGTCTTGCATTGCAACAATCATAAGTAGGGTGTCGCTATAGGCTCAGTTAGCTCCCGGTCTTAATCATTTACCTCTGAATCTAATTCCGTCGCGCCAAGCTCTTCAGCAGCCTGAGGCGCGATTTCCTCTTTCTGGATCTGACGCATCACATCCATAATGCGTTCGTAAATGAGCAGCAAATCACGATCGGGCAGCGGTCCCTGATTCAATTTCCGAACATTGCCAAAAACCGCTTGCTCACGATCGGGTTCATAGATCGGCATACCGGCATTGCGCTTGAGTTTTCCAATTTCATGGGCAGCCTGCGCCCGCTGATTCAGCAGTTCCACCAGGCGGCGGTCGAGTTCGTCGATTTTCTTGCGCCAATCTGCGATGTCCATAAGCGCCGTCAGCTTTTAGATCTCGGCTCCCAGTTGAAAGGTCAAAAGGTTCTCTTTCGATTACCGTTGGCCTTGCTTGGCTGAAAACTGGGAATTGTCGGCCAATAACTGTCGCACAAATTGTGCCACAGCCTGCGGTTCTTTTCCTGGATTGCGCTCAATAGTCTCCACAATGGCACTGCCCACTGCCGCCGCTTCGGCAAATTCTCCCACCGCGGCGAATTGTTCCGCGTTGGAGATGCCGAACCCCACGGCAATGGGGAGTTTCGTATGACGGCGCACGCGGCGAACCAGTTCCCGCGCATCCTCCGGCAACTGTTCTCGAGCCCCGGTGACCCCGGTACGGGAAACCGCATAGACAAATCCGGTAGACGCCTTGGCAATCTGCTTCAGTCGATCGTCAGGGCTGGTAGGCGCGGCAAGAAATACTGTGTCCAAACGTCGCTTTCGCATCTCGCGCAGATAGTCTCCTGCTTCTTCTGCGGGCAGGTCGGTAATCAACGCGCCGTCGATGCCAGCGTCTTCCAGTGCTGCGCTGAATTTGGATAGTCCCATACGCAGGATCGGGTTCAGGTACGAAAAAATAATCAATCCTGCCCGCGATTTGTTACGCACTTCTTTTCCCAGCTTTAGCACTTGCTCAAGCGAGGTTCCATGGCGTAGCGCCCGTTCGCTGGCTCGCTGGATTACCGGACCGTCTGCCACGGGATCGCTGAAAGGGACACCGAGTTCAATAATGTCTGCTCCCGCCTCGATCGCCGCCAGCACGATAGCGCATGTTGTGGCGAGGTCGGGATCGCCGCAAGTAACGTAGGCGATCAGAGCGGGACGTTTTTGGAACGATAAGGACACGGGTATGTTGATTGGTGATTCTTGATTGTTGATTGAAAGAATGTACGAAGTACGATTTTCGATTGACGATTTAAGAGCAAAACCACGAGCAGCTTGGCTCCAGAATCAAACAATCACCAATCAAAAATCAACAATCGTACTTCGTACTTTCCTCACTCCAGGTTCAAAGTCTTCCTCAAGATCCCCATGTCCTTGTCTCCGCGTCCGGAAACGTTCACGATCACGATTTCTGATTTCTTCATTCTCGGGGCTCGCTTAGCCGCCTCGGCTATGGCGTGTGCGGATTCGAGCGCAGGGATGATGCCTTCGGTCCGAGCTAACAGAGTGCAACCCTCCAGCGCCTCCTCGTCGGATGCAGGGACGTACTCGGCCCGGCCAGTATCTTTGAGCCAGGCGTGCTCGGGGCCAATCGAGGGATAATCCAGTCCAGCAGATACGGAGTGCGTATTCGCGATCTGGCCCGCGTCGTCTTGCAATACGTAGGAAAACGTTCCTTGCAGCACGCCCGGAGAGCCTCCGCGAAAACGCGCAGCATGATCACCCAGCAGTTCGCCGCGACCGCCGGCCTCTACGCCGATGAGTTTTACCCGCTTGTCCTTGATGAAGTGATGAAAAATGCCGATGGAGTTCGACCCGCCACCAACACATGCAATGATCGCGGTCGGCAGCCGGCCTTCAGCATTCAGAATCTGCGCACGAGCTTCGCGTCCGATGACTATTTGAAAATCGCGCACCATGGTGGGATAAGGATGCGCGCCCAACACGCTGCCCAACAAGTAATGTGTGGTTCGCACATTGGTGACCCAATCGCGCATGGCTTCGTTGATCGCGTCCTTTAACGTGCGAGAGCCGGACTCGACCCCGCGCACTTCCGCCCCCAGCAGGCGCATGCGAAAGACATTTAATTCCTGCCGCCGCATGTCTTCGGTGCCCATGTACACGACGCATTCGAAACCAAAAAGGGCGCATACCGTCGCCGTCGCGACACCGTGCTGACCGGCGCCGGTTTCCGCGATGATCCGGCGCTTGCCCATACGTTCGGCAAGCAGAGCCTGTCCCAGGCAGTTGTTGATTTTGTGAGCGCCGGTGTGAAGAAGGTCCTCGCGCTTAAGATAGATCTTCGCTCCGCCTAGTTTTTCAGTCAGCCTGCAGGCAAAGAAAAGCGGCGTCGGACGGCCGGCATAAGAGCGCAACAGTTCGTCGAGACGAGCCTGGAACTTGCGATCCCGCTTCGCTTTTTCGTAGGCGCGCTCAAGTTCTTCGAGCGCTGACACCAGAGTCTCAGGGACGTAGCGTCCGCCATAAACGCCGAAGCGGCCCGCCGTTCTCGTCGAGTCTTTTTTCCCCCTCGGAATGGTGGCAGTTGCCATTGGTTAACTTGTTTCGCTTCGTCGTACCGCCGCAATGAAGGCTTGGACTTTTTTCGTATCCTTTTTGCCCGGGATTGCTTCAACACCGGAGGCGACGTCCACACCCCAGGGTTTCAGTATACGAATAGCTTCGCCGACATTGAGCGGATTCAGACCACCGGCTACGACTACCTTTGCGGATTTGGTCATAGCCTCGACCAGGGGTGCGGCTTTTTGCCAGTCGAAAGTTTCCCCCGTCCCGCCTGGCTGTTGCGATGTACCCGAATCCAGAAAAATCGCGCTAAACGCGATCGAACCTTGATTCGAGCCGCCCCACTTGGTTCCTGCGTCCAGGAACAGGGCGGCCGGTAACGCCAAATATACTTTTTTATTTCCAGGAGATAAGCCCTGAAGGCCATGGTCCGCGGACCTGGAATTGAAATGCAATTGCAAAGCCGTCAATTGCGCCCGGTCCGCGATATCGGCAATGTTCTCTGGAGATTCGTCTACGAACACGCCCACCTTCTCAACTTGTGGTGGCAGTTGGGCAACGATCGCACGAACCTTCTCGGGATCAATGTTCCGCGGGCTCGGCTTGTAGAACACGAATCCTAACGCGTCAGCCCCCGCATCAGCAGCCAGCAACGCGTCTTCCACGTTCGTCATCCCGCAAATCTTTATCCAAGTCATAGGAAAAGTGGTCAGTGGCTAGTGGTCAGTGGCCCGTACGTTCTCCAGAGTCGATCGTGATTCACTGACCACTGACCACTGACCACTGGCCGCTACTTGCTTCTGCCATCAGCGTGCGCAGCGCATCACCGGGGGATTTCGCGTTCATCAGCGATTCGCCGATCAGGAATGCTTGATAGCCGGCGGCGCGCAGGCGAGCGATATCCACTCCGGAGTGGATTCCGCTCTCGGCAACACTCACTACGTTTTTCGGAATCAATGACGCGAGATGAAAGGCGGTTTCGAGGTCCACGGTAAAGGTTCGCAGATCGCGGCTGTTTACCCCGATCAGGTCGCAGCCTGCGTCCACGGCGCGTTGTAATTCTTCTTCGTCATGGACCTCGCAGAGAGCATCCAGTTCTTGATCCCGTGCGGCGTTGGCCAGGGTGCTCAACTCCGCCGCTGACAGCGCAGCCACGATCAGCAAAACTGCATCGGCACAGTAGGCGCGGGCTTCGAGCAACTGGAATTCGTCCACAATAAAATCCTTGCGCAGACACGGCAGCCGGGTGCTCGCGGACGCGAGTTGAAGATTCTCCAGCGATCCCTGAAAGAATTCTTCGTCCGTCAAGACCGATAAGGCGGCAGCGCCGGCAACCTCCAACTCACGGGCGAGCGTGGCCGGATCGAAGTCGGCGCGAATCAATCCGCGCGATGGAGAAGCCTTTTTCAGTTCCGCAATGATGGGAATGCTGCCGCGCCCCTTAGCCTCGAGGGCACGCCGAAAGCCGCGCGGGATGTGGTCTTGAGCCTGCCTCTCCAGCAGGCGGAGATCGGCCTTCACTCGGGATTGAGCGATTCTTCGGCGCGTGGTGGCCACAATCTGGTCGAGCCTGGAGGGCATGGCGAATGCTGATGATTATACGGGAAAGGTCTCCCTCTCCAGGCGATTAGAGCCCGGCTACGCGGTGTGTGTCTCGAGGTCGCAATTTAGCTCAAGCAGCGACGTCATGCATCAGAGTCCGATGCGGATGTGGGGGTCCGACTCCGTTTTCCCATCCCGCTCAAATTCCACGGCATAAACACATCCTTCAGTGTTCGGTCTAGGCGGACCGGAATAATGGCCGAGGACGTGAGCAGACGGTGGCGAAGTATCAAAGGGATGTGATCGACAGTCATTGTCCCCTGACATTCGCGAAATTTTCAACTCAAAAGGTTTGTGTTTGCTTGTGTACCAGACTATAACGTCCCCCGCTTTCACGCTGAGACATACGGGGTCGTGAGGGTGATTATACGGTTCAGCATAATCCACGTCATAGAACTTCGCAGCCGCGCGTGTGTGTGGCAAAGCCCGCGAAAGATCGTAGGCTGATTTGCGATTGACTGAAGCGCAGTCCTCCGCCTTGGGTGATGAAGGATGTTTTGCAGGCGATGGGGTTTCCTTCTTATTTTCAGCCAGCAGAAAACCGCAAAAAAGTAGCAGGAGTGTAACGACAGGGGGCGCGATCTTCATAAGCACCTCTCATAATTCCGGTTGGCCCAGGCGCTGGTAGCGTAGCAGACTGCGCAGTTATTTGATAATGATGACGAAAATCGCTCTCTACGGCCGGTTTCCTGCGACAAGAAAAACTTCGGGGATAATAATCCCTGATTCCGTGAGTTACAAACGGATTCGCCGTCCTATGCCGAAATATGAGTTTATCTCGGGAACAAACATCCCTCTGACAATCTGCCATCTTGAAACGAGGCTGTTGGACTGATATGACATACCACGAATGCTAGACTCAGCCCATGCGGACGGACATTTTACCTCTTTGTGATAAACACTATCGGACCATGCAGGGATTATTATGTCTTCACGAAGACCTCTAAATGGAAGTTTACAGGTGCGACGGGATACGTGACTCTCGAATGGCTCCAAAGTTGGACAGGCACATACAACAACGAAGAAGAGAACATCGCTTTGGCCCCGGTTGACAACAATCGAACTCCAGAGCAGATAGGCATCTACTGGCTTAAGTCGTGGAGTCGGAAATAATCTTTTTCATTGACGGTTGCATTGTTCAGAAGGTATTTCTGTGAGCGGCCATCGGTCGCCATCGTTGCAAGCATAAGCACAAGATGATTAGCAGTATTGTTGGCCCTGAGAATCAGGGTAGGGTCATCTTTGCTTATCCCGAACCACTCTAGACCGGGGCCAAGGTTCACGATTCTTTTTACTCTGCTGTCGTACACGTAGATGTCGTAGGCTATGACTTCAATGTTTTTGCCTACTGGCCCCACACCATTCCCGTCATCCATCGGGCCGACAGTGAACGAGAGAAGTACGTCATTTTGGCTGTGGGGTTGCGACTGCCAGTTGATACCGCTGTTGACGTAGCCTTTTAAGCACAGCCCACCCCAATTGCGTATACGTTTCTCGATACTGGAGATTGCTGCCGAGTCAGCACGACTTGCTTTGTTAACGGTGCTGTTGTTGAGTTTCTCCGAATGCCTTCAGACTTATGAGTGCTACGAACAGAATCAGAATGCGTTTCATGTCCCCCCTCGGTCGGAACGGGTCAGTGTCCAGAGCGGTTATGCTCGTTATATCGTGTACCGATTTACTGGCCTGCCCTCGTGGCTGCTGCCACTTCTTGGAAACCGACTATAGCGGGGAAACGCAATCACCTTGGAGCGAGTCGCACGCCGAAAAAATAAACCGAACAGGCGACACATGATGCGTTTCATCTTTTCATCTCGTAGTAACGGAATAGCTCTCCCAAAATAGGTAGGCGACGAAGCCAACGATGGAAAGACCCAGAAGAAAAATTGACCCTGTGAACCACCAGTCCATTTTTGACTTCTCTGGCACGATGAAATGCTACAGCTTGCCTGCCAGAGCCCCTACGTTACGCTCGTAATGAGCTTCTGCCGGGGCTGAGGGTCACACACTGGGACAGAAAGTTAGCGGTACGGTCCATTCCTTCTCGTTTTCGTAGAACCAAAATTGAGCGTCGAAATATTCTAGGGTCGAGCCGCACCACTCACATTTGGTTGGCTCCAGCGGAATAGTAGACTTCCGGTCAAAGAATTCCTTGAAGGATTGAAGAAGTTGCGAGTTGGGAGTTGTTCCCAGAATGACCTGCTCTCACGCCACTTTCACACGGCTCAGGCTCCCCAGCGGGTGCGACGGCTCGGGTTGTACTTCAATCCTGCGTAGTGCACGCAAGAAGTACGTGGCATCCTCCAAAGCACGTTCCTCTTCACTGTTGTCTCCGGCTTTCCGAACCAATTCCCGCCCACGTTGCACAAGGGCTTTCTCCGCTTCAGCAATGTGCAGGGGCAGTTTTGATGGGTCCAACTCAAGAATGGCGTATCGGTAAAGTTCCCGCCAGTTTGTGCTTTCTGATTCAGTCCGAGGAGGAGACGACTTCTTTGCCATAAACGGGGCTCCTTGCGCGACAATTGTCAGATATCGAACGTCCCATCCGTCACCAGTCCACTCAAGGAACCATCCTCTGCGTAGAGGACAACGAAGCCTACCTCCGAGTCCGCAAGGCGGTTCTTGAAAGAGAAGGCTATTCAGTACTCGCAGCGAGTACAAGCACCGAAGCCCTTAGATTGTTCCGAGACGTGGCGGTATCCCTCGTTCTTTCCGACCACATGTTACGTGGGACAACGGGCGTGGCACTGGCCCAACAGTTGAAAGCAATCAAGCCGCATGTGCCGTTCGTCCTCTATTCAGGAACGGTGCCAGAAATAATGGGGAACGTGGATTGCTTCATCAGCAAAGACGAGACTGTTCTCAATTTTCTTTCCATCATCAAATCCCTCATTAAAAGGGAATTTGAATCACACTAGGCTTCCACTCTTCCCTGCCTCGGCGAACTAGGATATGCTGGCCACCGTCTCAAGGTCTTTGCAAAAAAAGGCTGGCATGGTTGGGACTTCGAAGCCCATTCAGAAGCATCGCCTGACCAAACTTCTATTCGTGGATGATGAGGAGGGCATTCGACTGACGCTTCCTCTCCTTTACATGCACGTGGCTTTGATGTGAGGGTCGCGGCCAGCGTGCCTGAAGCACTCTCTGAAATAAAGACCCACAAGTTCGATGTTTTGCTTTCAGACCTCAACATCGGTGAGGATGGCGATGGATTCACCGTGGTACGGGCAATGCGAAAGGCTCATCCGCACTGCGTAAATATTCTGCTGACCGGGTATCCCGCCTTTGAGAGTGCGTTGCAGGCTCTACATGATGAGGTAGACGATTATTTCGTGAAGCCTGCCGACCTTGATTCCTTGGTTAGCACGATTGAACGCAAACTCCGCAGTCGTAAGTGAAGTGTTGGGGAAAAGCCTGCGGCCCTAGAAGAACGGCTTTCCGCTGGGGTTCTGGCTAATTGATTATATTCGTACAACGCACAGTAAGAAGGTCAAGCCGGGTCATGGCAAACCACAAATCCCGTGTCCCCAAAAGACGGCGACCGTGTGATGACCGCTAAACTGAAGGAGATATTAAGAGGCGGATATTCGCCTCCTCAACGGCACGTTATAGTTGAGAGACATCCCGTGGGTAATGTTTACTTTTTTGGACGAGCAGCACGCTTGAAAGTGTTTGTGCCGTGGATAGGTTACGCGGTATTTTTCTTGGCTGCGAATGGCTCCATGAGTTGCAGACGGATGGCGTGCAGGCCGTTCTGGAAACCAATCAGTTCGGAGCCCAAAATTGTGATGTCGAGTGTTCCCCAGTTTTTCTGAACCAAGTTATAAACTGCCTCTTCAAGGAAATGCACTTCCTCGATAAGCATTCGCAACGTATAGCCCTTTTTCTTCCGCTGAACTCCATACTCGCCATTGAGCAAAATCGTGACGCTGCTCAAAACATCGTGTGAATCGAGTTGTCGTGCCAAGCCGTTTAGGAGCATCGGCAGATACTCAAGACGCTCGGAATCGGACAGGCGAATTGCCGAGATTTGCGGATGACGCTTGATTGAATCGAGCATCTGTTCGCCGATGTCCGTTGTGCAATCTTTCAGCAGCGTAGTTACTAGAACATCCAAGTCGGTAGGTTTCGTCAGGTAATCGTCCACTTGGGTATGAATGGCATGCAGTGCAGTTTCGAGAGCCGGGTATCCGGTCAGGATGAGATTCACGCAGTGCGGCTGAATGTGCCGCATAGCACTTATCACCAAGAAACCGTCGCCTTCCTCCGCAAGATTCAGGTCCGCAATTAGGACATTGAACTTGACGGTATTAATTTCAACGAGGGCTTCTGGCACGCTTGCCGCAACCGCAACCTCGAATCCTTTTTCTTTCAGAACAGGAGGTAGGGTGAGCCGAATGCTCTCTTCATCATCGACAAAAAGGATACGTGCTGAATGCATGCACTGAGGAAAACGGTCCCAGTGGGAAAGGGGATTTCTTACGATATCACATGGACATTAAAGACAACCTGTGAG
>WNGJ01008624.1_pt1 | contig 16207 bp, 14 predicted proteins | sample 5400611 | NCBI WGS metagenome assembly WNGJ01 (sample SAMN13153375, study PRJNA577476) | soil metagenome | isolation source: 40 cm soil or saprolite under Garry oak tree replicate 1 | place: USA:California | collected 2016-06-15 | reverse complement strand
TGTCGTCGCTCTATCCTTCCTGGGCTCAGTGCGCGCCGATCAGACGATCCAATCGGTGCAGCAAGCTCTCACGGAGCAAGGCTTTTACTATGGCAACGTTACTGGCGAAAAGAGCGCCGAGACTACTGCCGCGATTCGCCGTTACCAAATTCGCAACGGCTTGCAAGTCAATGGCGAAATCAATTCGGAGACACTGCGCTCGCTTAACGTACGTTCGAATTCAACCTCATCTCCTCGGGGCACGTCTAACTTCGCGGTCACTCAGCCAACCCCTTCCCGCCCTAACTACAACTCGCGCCCTGCATTGGATTCATCTTCCCGTTCATATAACGAGTCTGGACGGCGGGTCGAGAACCAAGTTTTACTTGGCACGCCTTCCGGGTCGGCACCGCCCGAAATGCACATGCGCATGGTCGCAGAAGTGCAGCGTCAGCTAGGGAGCCGCGGATATTATCGAGGCGGGATTGACGGCAGATATGGGCGTGGCACTGCGTTCGCAGTGCGCGCGTTCCAATCGTACTCCGGAATTTCGCCGTCCGGTCAGCTCGACCTGAGGACGCTCGAGGCACTTGGGTTGCCTGGCGAGAGCCTGACGTACTTGCAATCGGCGCCTGGGGGATATGAAAGCAGAGTGTGGGTGCAGAAAAAATTCAAACACGGAAAGTGGAAACTGAAGTGGAAGAAGCATCATTGGGGTAACAACGGCGACGAATATGAGGATTGGGAACGAAATTGGGATTACGGGCGACATGAACGCGGTGACGGTGATGACGAATAGTCTGCGCGGCGGATTCGCTGGGTGGGAATGATGCTGGCTTAGCGCAATTAAAGAATGGCGTCGGGTCTAACCTCCGAAAGATTTCGCGAGCAGGCTATTCAATAGGCTTTGGCGTGGCGAGCAACGGCGAGTAAGATCAAAGTTAAATCGCTGAATGAAGTCTCGATATGATGTTGTGATTTTGGGAGCTGGCCACAACGGGCTCGTGGCGGCGACTTATCTCGGGCGCGCCGGGTTAAGCGTGCTGCTCCTGGAAAAGAACAATTACATCGGCGGAGCGACCACTTCGCAAAAGGTGTTTCCCGATTATGATGCGCGACTGTCTCGCTATTCGTACCTGGTCAGCCTGTTTCCGGAGAAAATCATTCGCGATCTCGGACTGAATCTTGAACTGCGCCGGCGCGCAACGGCATCATTCACGCCATACGCAAAGGATGGTCGCGATGACGGATTGCTCTTGAGCAACGTCGATGAAGAGAAGAGCCGGCAATCGATTGTCGATCTTACCGGAAGCGACACCGAGTACGGGCAGATGAAGAAATTTTACAATTTGTCTCACGTTTTTGCCGAACATATCTGGGACACGATGCTGGAACCGCTCATTGCGAAAGAAGATTTCCGGCGGCGGTTCGATCTTGGTGATGTTTCCCGCGAAGCGTGGCGCAGTTTGACCGAGGAACCGCTCGGTCTCGCGATCGAACGTTATTTGCAAAATGATCTGGTCCGCGGGCTCGTGTTTACCGACGCGAAGGTCGGCGTCTTGACACATCCACACGATTCGTCGCTGGTGCAGAACCGCTGTTTTCTTTACCATGTCATCGGCAACAAGACCGGGGAATGGAAGGTGCCGGTCGGCGGGACGGGCACAGTGGCGCGCGAGTTGGAGCAGGCCGCGCGCAACAGTGGCGCCGAAATGTTGACGAATGTCGATCTGCGGACCCTCGAGCTCAGTGGAAAGACGCCCAGCGTGGAGTTTGAGATCGATGAACAACCGCAGACGGTTGAGGCGCGATTTCTCCTGGTAAATTTTGGCCGGAACGTGCTGGCCAGGTTTGTTGGTAGATTGTATCAGCCGGATCCGACGGACGAAGGCTCCGTGTTCAAGATCAACATGCTCCTGCGCCGTTTGCCGAAATTGAAAGCGAACAAATATCCGTCGGCCGAGGCGTTCTGCGGAACATTTCATAGCGACGAAGGCTACGAACAAATGAATCTCAGTTATCATCAGGCGTGCGAGGGGCGGCTGCCGAATAAAACACCGTGCGAGGTCTATTGCCACACCCTGACCGACGACAGCATTCTCGCTCCGGAGCTGCGCGAAAAAGGTTTCCAAACGATGACGTTGTTCGGGCTCGACACGCCGTGGAGTTTGTTTGCGCGGGACAACAAGACTATGCGAAAACTCGCGGAGACCAAGTTCATCGAGAGCATGAATCAGTGGTTGGAAGAGCCACTGGAAGATTTTCTGGCCGTTGCGGGTGATGGAAGTCTCTGCATCGAAAGCAAAAGCCCGGTCGATATTGAGGACGCGCTTGGAATGTACCACGGTAACATTTTTCAGAACGCGCCGACGTTTCCATTTGCCGAGACGAAGGCGCAGATCGGTAAATGGGGAGTCGAGACCGAGTTTGAGAATGTGTTTCTCTGCGGTTCAAGTGCGCTGCGGGGCGGGGCAGTCAGCGGCATTCCCGGGCATAACGCGGCGAAGAAAGTGCTTGAAATGGTGACAAGTGGCCCGTGACGGATGACAAGTGGCAAGAAAGAATGCTCGAATGGGAAACTCGGAACGCTGATCCTGCCGATGTCGCGTCAATCGATGCCATCGTCACGGCCGCTTACGATTCAATCTCGGGGCCGCCAGGCAAGCGTGACTGGAACCGAGAGCGCTCGCTATTCATTCCAGGCGCGCGTTTAATTCCGACGGCGGAAAAGGCCAGGGAGACAAGTCCCATCGGCGAGATCGTGCCGCACGTGCTGGACATCGACGGCTTCATCGCACGCGTCTGCGATTATGTCGAGAAGAACGGATTCTACGAAAAGGAAATTGCGCGACGCACCGAACAGTTCGGTCGGATCGCGCATGTCTGGAGCACGTACGAGTCGCGCCACAAAGCGGACGATCCCGAACCCTTTATGCGCGGGATCAACAGCATTCAGTTGTTCTACGACGAGAGTCGTTGGTGGATCGTAAGCATTTACTGGCAGCACGAGAGCCCCGCGCATCCGATCCCAGAGAAATATGTCGCAACAGGAGGTTGAGAGTTGACGAGCGCGGAGCGCTCGGGTCACCTACGGACTCCGAACGCGTTCGCTAGTTCGAGGTCCGTGCGGGGCGAGGACAAACGCGTTTACTTTCCTGGCAAATCGGTCGAGGACGGACGGAGCGGATTCGGCCGAATAGCGGAGCGCGATGTACGCATTGGAGATTTGTCGAATCCGGTCGGACTCGTTAGGCAGTAGCTTTGCGGCGCGATTTGAGAAATCGGATGGGCCTTCCCACGGGTCGCGCCGCGCGCCAAGGCGGGCGGCCTTGCGACAAAAACGTTCGTACAATGCCTTGACGCGATCTCTGCGCGAATGCGTCTGCCACCATATCCATGCGACGTAAATTGCGAGAAGAGCGACAGCGATAAGCAGTGTTTGAATAAGGAGGGAGATAGGTGCACCGTCGGCGATGCCAATTTCAGTAAGGAATGACTGCTGCGCCTCAGCATCGAAACTAAGAACGCGAGTGTCCCACGCGTAGTTAAGTGTGTCCCAGGCGAGCCGGACCGTGGTAAATATTGGCTGATGCGAGAAGTTCCTTGCGAAGGTGTTGTTTCTTGTCTGGCTTGAAGTGGCGCGGCGGTCGAGAAAAGAAGTGAGTCCGAGGTTGACGCGCTCGGGCGCGACCACGCTCGTCGGATCGACTCTTTCCCAGCCGCTCTCCGGAAGCCAGACCTCGCACCAGGCATGTGCATCCGCTTGTCGCACGATAAAGAACCGGCCGACTTCGTTGTAATCGCCGCCCAGATAGCCGACGACGACGCGTGCTGGAATTCCAGCCAATCGCATCAAGGTGGCGAAGCCGGCGGCGTAATGCTCGCAGAACCCGGCGCGGCGACGGAAAAGGAATTCGTCGAGATCGTTCCGTTTGTATTCGCCCGGTGAAAGCGAATAGCGGAAACCCTGGGTGCGAAAAAATTGTAGCGCCTTATTTACCACAGTGCGAGGGCTGGCGCTGGCAGCAGTCCAGGATCGCGCCAATTCGCGCACCGCCGGACTAATCCACGGCGGCACTTCCAGTAATATCTTGCGTTCGCGCGGTCGGAGTTCTTGCTCGGAAATTCTGGGAAAAGATCTGACTTCGTATCGACGCGGTTTTCGGATCAGGTGATCACTCAACAAGTAATTGCCGGTCACGAGAGTTGCATCGGACGGCGGCTCAGATGGTGAATCCAGTGCGAACATCCAGCGGCCACCATGCGGCTCGATCGTAATCCATTGTCGGATCGCTTGACCCTTGCGTGCCTGCCGAAAGGCGCGAGGAATCGACGCAGGTGCACCAGGACTGCGCCATTCCAAACCTTCGCCCTGCCACATGACGGCGCCGCGCCAATACATCGCCGGTAGCGACGGGATCCTGTCGTCGGGGAATTCCGCGTGGAAAGCCACGCCCGAAGACTGCGCAAGTGATGCGACGCTACCGGGGGAAAGTCGATCCGAAAAACCGCCAGCCATCCAGCTCGGTTGCGCGATTTGAAATCGAAATCCGGTGTTTATTCGCGGAAATAAAAGAAACAGCAAGATGATGAGCGGCAATGCCTGCGCAAGGAGCTTGCATGCCGTCAGCACGGGCGGCCAGACAGCGCCGGGGGACGATCCGCGATAAAATTGGATCAACGACACCAGCAGCAGAGCAAAGGCGATCATCAGGCAAAGCGCGATCGTCAAATCCTGCGAAAGAAAGAATCCGCAGAGACAGAGCACCCAAGCGATCATGACCATGATCTGAAACTCGCGGGCGGAGTGCGCTTCCAGAATCTTGAGGGACATTAGCACGACGATGAGGGATACGCCGGGCTCGATTCCTTTCAGAGAACCGTAGCTAAAAAAGATGGCGGCGAGTGTCACGCCCGCCAGAAGAAATTTCCAGATCACAGAGCGCAACCGATATCCTTTCGGCTCCATCCAAAATTTCGCCGCGAGCGTAACGAGAAAGAGCAGTGGCACCCAGGTTGCCAGGGTGCCGAACATGGGCGGCAATGTGAAAAGCATTGCGGCCGCGAGCCACAGAAGCGGCCGCCGGGGAATGCGCCTATCTCTTTTGCGAGATGCTCTCACTTGAACAAGGCGAGTGTCCGCAAACACCGATGAAAATGCCGCTCACCAAGCGACGGCGCGATCTCGGCCGCCGGCAGACGTAAGCCGTATGGATGCCGCACGCGCTCAGCCTCGATCACCCATAGCGCGAGCTGCGAAAGCCGCTCTTCCGGGTCGCTGAACCCGATTGCAGCAAAATCGAGATAGAGCAGGCCATCCGCTTCGGGCGCGAACTGCTTCGTCATTAGGGGTTGCCCGCGCGCCTAGGCGCGCACGCCCGCGAAATCGTCGCCTTCTCCAAAGTCCGGCCGCGGCCTGTTCTGCGTCGAACGCGCACTGCCCAGCGGGAGGTTTGGATCACCGGTAGGCTTGGGGTAGACAAGATAGCGCTGCGGTACCGCGATGTGTCTCGACGCCCGGAGGAACCCCAGCGGGTACACGCTGGCGAGGCACAACCTTCCGATCTCGTGTTCGCCCCGAGCCGTCGCGCAAAATCGAAGGATCACCCGCGCCGCTTTGCCGGCCGGGATGTCGTCTATCTGCTCGAGATCCCCACCAAGGTCCGGCAGCCTAAGCGCAATTCCATGCCGTGTGGCGCGGGATTCATTCGCGATCTCGAACGGCAGCGAAACCTCCTGTCCCGCAAACGTCGGTTTCACAGATTCCGCAGTCGCTTTCAAACCTCCCAGATTTAAGAGCGTGTGCGGAATCGAAATCAGGAATACGCCCGTCAGAGCAAACATGAGCACGTAGACCGCGACGTTATTCTGACTCGATGCTGCGTACCACATGGCGACGAGAACGAACAGCAGGCCGATTAGGTTCCCGGTCGGAGAAACGAGCGCAAATCCGCGGTGTGTCATGGCACCGGTACGCTGCGCAGCAAGGCGTCGGCGAGCATGCGCCCGCTTTGGCCGGGCTGCTCAATATCGTGTCCCAGCCGATGCGCCATCACCGCGACGCCGACGGCCTGAATGTCTTCGGGGAGCACCATGTTCCGCCCGTTCATCAGGGCCCATGCCTGCGCCGCATGGAAAAAAGCCAGGCCCGCGCGTGGCGACAGGCCGGTGCTATGGCGTTGTCGCGAGGCGTCGAGGAGATCCTGCAGGTAATCGAGCAGCGCGGACGAAGCATGCACCTTGCGGACGCTCTCCTGAAGTTCGAGGAGCGTTTCCCAGCCAAATACCGGCTTGATTTCCTTCAGCATCTCGCGGCGATCCATTCCCAAGAGCATCGCCCGCTCGCTGGCGCGGTCCGGCACTCCCAGCTCGATGCGCATCAGGAAACGGTCGAGTTGCGATTCGGGAAGCGGAAAGGTGCCGACTTGGTGCTGTGGATTCTGTGTCGCGATGACGAAGAACGGCTGGGGTAATTCGTGTGTCACGCCGTCAGTCGAGATGCGGTGTTCCTCCATCGCTTCGAGGAGCGCGCTCTGCGTCTTGGCCGTCGCGCGGTTTACTTCATCAATCAACACCACCTGCGAAAAGAGCGGCCCGCGATGAAACACGAAGCGCTTTTCATCCCGGTCGAAAATGGAATTGCCGAGAATGTCGGCTGGAAGCAGATCGCTGGTGAATTGAATGCGCTGAAAGCCGAGCGCGAGTGAGCGTGCGAGTGCCTGGGACAGAGTCGTCTTGCCGACGCCAGGGATATCTTCAATCAGAAGGTGGCCACGCGCGAGCAGGCAAGCGATCGCGAGCTGCACCGCCGCGGTCTTCCCCACGATGACTTCGCAAATCTGCTTTGTGAATGCATCAACGTGTTCCCTCACGCCGAAACGATCCGCATGATACAGGCCGTGCGCAAACATGGATGCATGGAAGAAACGGAAATGCGGTGAATTTAAAGAGTGCCGTACTGGTCGGCCTCAGCGAGGGGAATAAAGGCCAGAACGGTAATTTTTCTTCGATGGCGGCGCTACCGGCTGGGGATGCGTGTCGCGATAATGTTTGACAGCCAAACCGAGAGCGAAGGCGAGCAAGACAAAAGCAATGACGCGCTTTTCCTCTCGAGTGAGAACGAAGCGCTGCCTCAGCGCCTCAAATCGTAAACGCCAAAGTCTCTTCAATTCGCTGACTTGTCTTTGATCCGTGGCTGAACGCGAGCGGAGCGATACTTTCCCTTAATATTAAAGTCATAGAACCGCGCCTTTGATTCCGCCGAGATTAAGTCGCGATACATTGAAGACGGTACATCGAGATAACGATAAATTGCGCCATTTACGAATTCGATTTCGAGAATGTGACGGCGTTTGCTATAGCCAACTTTCGCAATGGCACTTGAATCAACGCGCCGCAGCGGAATATGGGAAATGACCTGTTCCGAATCGCTGGCTTCGGGCGGATCGGCGCAGCGGATTGCCCCGACCGCAGTCAGCATCAGCATGACAATCCAAACGCATCGCATGATCGTGAATGTTATACGTTCACGGCGAACTCACGTCGAGCGAACTTGGGCGGCATTAGCTCGGGTTGCTGTTCAGATCGCATTTGCTGGGTCCCGTGCGATGCTCGGGCGTGAAATCATTGCCGGGTAGCACCTCTGATGATCCCGGCCGCCTCGCTGCTGATCTGGTCGTGTTTTTCCTGATCGCATATGCGGTCAGCTGGCTGTTCTGGAGCTGCGCTATTCTGCTTCACCTATCGGTTGCACCAGAGCAGAGCTGGCTTGGCAGATCGTTGTACTTTGGCGGTATCCAGGGGCCGTTTCTTGCCGGGATCGCGCTGTCGTGGGCACGTGGGCGTGTCGAAGGGGTTCGGAGTTTTTTGGGCTGCATAGTTTGCCTGCCCTTCAATCCGATCTGGCTTTTCATCGCAGTTGCAATCGTACCGTTGATAATGCTCGCGAGCCTTGGCCTGGCGGTAGTCTTGGGCCGTGCCACCGTTCCGAATCCCTTGGTCATTCGGCCTTCGATGGGCTGGTCGGGACTCCTGGTTGGCCAATTATTGATTATGAACGGTGAGGAGTATGGATGGCGCGGATATGCACTGCCACGAATGGAAAAGCTCGGCGGAACGCTCGGAGCCAGTCTGTTGCTTGGGGTGCTTTGGTCGTTGTGGCACGTACCGCTCTTCTACACCACGGGGTCGTGGCAACGTGGATCAATCTGGGCGTACGTCGGAATGATCACTGCAACCTGTGTCGTGCAGGCCGCAATCTTTTTCCGAGCCAATCAATCTGTCCTGCCCGCGATGTTGTTTCATGGGTCGCTGAACGCATCGCAGTTTGTGCTCGATCTGCCGGCAGCGAACAATCGTTATCTTCCGTGGATTTGGGCCGTGGCACTGCTGCTGGCGATTGCGCTGTTGCCGAAGCCGCTTTTCAGATGGCCGGTGCGACAAACCTGGCGTAGCGAGTAACAAAAATTTGCCTTCTGATAGGAAGAAAACGTTCAATTCATTCGACTGTCACTCAGCGCAGGCTGTTAGCTTGGACGCGCGGCTCGTTCTTATTGCCCAAGTGGCGTCGTAATGTCGGTCCCGGGCGGCGGTGTGAATTCGAATGTCGATGGAGGAAGTGGCGGGCGTGTCTGGTTTGAGTAACTAGTCACGATCCGGTCGCCATTCACTTGCAACATTTCTGTGCGCTCTGCTCTCAGGTTGCCATCGATGCGCAAATTGAGTTTTTGAAAGATCCGTTTCATCGCGGGCGCGCGCGGTGTCAGCCCCAACTCGTAAACTTTGTCGATCTTAGCCCCGGTGATGTCGAAAGTGTTTTCGACATTTTCAAGATTCAACGCGGAATTGATTGCGGCAATGATCGAATCCAGCGGCGAGCGCGAGCCGATGGAATAACGCTCAGCCGATTTAAAATTCGGATAATAAATCCAGAGCTGATGACCGTCGCTCACCGTCAGGCTGGGTGACTTGCCCCTCGCTTCCCGCCGAAACTTATTTGGCGGCTGAAACCAAACGCGGCCAGAACTCACAATTGGTTTTTTCATCAAACGCAAAAACCGTTGTTCCTGAAAATCAGCTTGCGTGATCCGGTTCTCACGAATTCGCCCCAGAAGGTCCCTGAGCTCCGCTGGAGAAAGCGGGCCAGAGCTGGCAAAGCTCGTCAGAGAAACGAGACTGAGAATTGTTGGAAGAATCATTCGCATGAGATTAGCGATCCTAGCGCATTTGAAGCTCATCTTCGTTTAAAGGTTTCGGTTCTGTCGCGGCCATCGCCGGTAACGTAAAGAAAATCGTCGCAACTAGACTCCAAAAAATGCCAATCGCGCAGGCGCTGCCAAGACCGCTCAACGAAGGATTGCGAGCCAGCACCAGCGAACCAAAGCCGGCGACGGCTGTTAGTCCAGCAAGCAAGACAGGCTTCACCACGCCCGCAACGTCGTGCTCGATGTCACGCGTTTTTTGCCAGACCAATATCAGGTAGATTCCGTAGTCCACGCCGATTGCCAACACGAGTCGAAAGGAAAGGACATTGAGCAAGTTTAAGCGAATACCCAGCAGTTTCATCGAAGCGATCATTGCGCCAATCCCAAACGCGAGCGTGATGACCTGGATGATCCACAGACGCAAGTCGCGATATAAAATCGCCAATAAGGAGACGTCGAAGATGGCCATTAATGCGCTGATAATGAGAAGTTGCCGATGCGACCACGGCAGCAAGTCGGCAAGCGCATAACTCCAGCCCGAAAGGATTATTGGGACCTCCGCCACCGGCAGGTCGCGACCCAACTCTACCTGCTGCGCATGCGTGGAGACTGGTGCGTTCGTGGTCACAAATCCGGTCGTGAGCAATGGTTCGTGCGCGAAGTAGCGATCGACCAAAAACCACCAGCTCGATGATACGGGCAATCTTTCGCGCCAATCAGGGAGAGGCGCGTTTGGATCGGCAAGATTTTGCAAATTATCGAGCAGCGTGAAAGCGGGTGTGAATGCGTCACGATTGAATCCTTCGGCGTCGAGCGTTTCCTCGAGTGTTTGGCGTGCCGTTTGAAAATCAATTTTGCTCAACTGTTCGCGATTTCGCTGCATCGATTTTGGTGAAAGACAAAGTGCAGCCGGCGTGGAGAAGTTTTTAATTTTGCCTGCGGCCCGAAGCTCACTCCAATGGACGTCAATTTTCTGCCAGTCGTCGTGCAATTCTTGCGGATTGCTCGCACGCACGATTGCGAGGACCGGCTCCCAGCGTATTGGCATTTTGTGCATGATCTCTTGAAGCGCGAGGCTGGCACGACTGTTTTTCGGTTCCAGTGAACGTGTGCTCGCCTCGAAGTGAAGCGGAGGAACGGGTGAAAAACCGATTGCGGTCAGCGACAACAAAAGCGCACTTGCAAAAATCAACATGGGGGCAGGGCGCTGCAGGCTCCATCGCACATATTTTTTTACCATCTCGAAGACCCAATCGTGATGCAGCGGAGGCTGCCGTTCGCGGATGAAAAGAAACAGAATCGTGCACATAAAAAGACCGGCAAAAAAAATGCCGATCGCAATCAGCACGCCGAGCTGTGAGAAACCCAGCGACCCGCTCAGGATGAGCGCAAGAAATCCGACCGCAGTGGTGAGTGCGCCAAAGAAAATTGCGCGGCCAAGTTTCGCAACGGAAGTGGCGATACCTTGACGATGTGATTCTCCATCGATTCGCGCTTGCTGATAACGGCCAAAAGTGAGAATGGCAAAGTCAACGCCGAGGCCGACGAGAATGGCGCAAAATCCCACACTCACCATGCTCAGCCGTCCAAAAATGAGAAAACCAAGCGTCAGCGCCACCAGACATGAGAGCAGGAGTGAAAATCCCATGCCGATTAACGGCAGCCACCGCCGAAAACCGACAAAGAAGATGCTGCCCACGAGTAAAACTGAACCGACCAGTGTTGCGACGATGTCGTAACGCATGCTGAGGGAAATTTCCGCCACATACGCTGAGCGCCCGGTCACGAGAACTTCGAGAGGACCACCATCCCAGCCCTGGCGTGCGGTTGGACGAAACGCGTTTACCTGACGCATCAAACGCTGGCACGCGAACGCGCTAATTGACGGCTGGTTTGTTACCGCCAGAAAAACCCGCATCGTCCGATCAGGAGAAGTGAGGGGCTGCTCTTCTTCGATCCCGGTGTTTTCTGCAAAGGGTTTGAGTGCCGGAGCGATCAAACCGAGCGGATCGAGCCCGAGCTCAAACTCCGGGCGCGGTGAGCCCGCCTCGATCTGCTGATGGAAGTGCTGTAGGCGCTCGCGGATCTTCTCCGGTTGCAAGATCGACATCGTCTCCTTGAAAACGGGCGGGTCGAGGTTCAGGAGCAATGGCACCGCGATCGATTGCAGATCGCGAATTCCATCAGGCGTCTGCATCGGCGAACCGGCCAGGACGCGTGTGCACCAGGGTTGCTGCCGCAATTTGTCAGCGAAAACCGGCGCAAATCCTTCCAGTTTATCGACATCATCCGGACGGCAAACGAGCGCGAAAGTCAGTTCTCGGGTTTGCTCAAACTCGCGATCGTAAATTTTCAGTCCCTGCACCGAACGAAAGCTCGACGGCAAAATGTTGAGGACGTCGGAATCAAGTCGTAGTTGGGTGACGAGGATCGCAATGCAGCCGATGCCAACTACACCGACCCAAAGCCAAACCTGCGCACGCCACTGCGTGACAACTCGCGCGATGAGATCGCTGAAGCGCATATCCGGTTGCAAAAACGAAACACCGATAGTTGCGTTTCAACCCTGGCGGGTCAAAAACGGAACAGAAAAGTTTCGTTGCCAGCGATGTATCGCAGCGATTGTTGATCTTGCGAGCGAATCAGTTTGTCCCGGAGTCCGACCCAGCCGCGCAGTTGTTGCGGTGCGTGATCAATCGGACCGGACCAACCGCTTCGCGCCAGAGGGCCTTTGATTTCAGCGAAGCTTGCATTCTGGCGCAACGATAGCAACGACACCCCGGGTCCTTTGGAAAACGTGAGCGCGAAATCGCCAGTTCTTGAAAAGCGAATAATAACGTCACCGATGAGCGTCGTTCCCGCCGTGCGATATAAAAGCTGTCCGCTGCGCACGTCCCAATTGCCTGCGGGTTCGGCAAATTGATACCGCGACACTATCGTACAGCTGGTAAGATCGACAATCGACAGCGCGATGATTATCGCACGGAAGAAAGTTGATTTGGACGGACGCGCGCCGTCGCGCCCCTGAAGTTGTAGAGGATAGCTGCGCCTGCCCCTCCAAACTAAGGTTTTCACGCGGATGCGGCTTCAGAGGTTACCATATCTGCAACCTCTTCTTTCTTCGGAACAAGTGTGAGCCGTGGGGCGATCGCATAATATTTTTGTAACCAAACCAGGAAATAAAAGATCCACATCCGCCAGCGGATGGCAAAACTATTGCCGATGTTTCCACCGAGCACCGCATTTACTGCTGGCGGGAGCCCCAGGACATCGCGCGGCGCCAGAAAAACTTCGATGAATTCTTTTGTGTACCAGGCGTTGACAAAACGCAGATAAATGTCCATTGCACGATTGATCGCCCGCTCATAGCGCTGGAAGAGCCGGCGCGCCGTATGCGGATGATCCAACACTTCGTTCAAAGTATCGGCGCAGCGTTCGCCGCTGAAAACAGCGAGAAAAACGCCGCTACTAAAGATTGGATCGATAAATCCGGCAGCATCGCCCGCGAGCAGCCAGCGATCGCCATGTAACTTTGTGCTGCGATACGAGAAATCGGTAGCAACGTAAACTTTCGAAGCACGCTGCGCGTTCGGCATTCGTTTGGCGATGATCGGTTGTTCTGCGAGCGACTGCTCTAGAAAATTTTCGGGACTCAATTTCGAACTTCGGAAGACTTCGCTGTCGAGGACAACACCAATGCTGGTGCGTTCGGCGGTCAATGGGATCACCCAAAACCAGCGGTCGATTCCGCGAATCAGAAGCGTCAGCGTTCCGTCGCGGCCTTCCGCGCGCCAAACGCCGTCGTAATGCGCGAAGATCGACAATTTTTGCAGATGATCATAAGTCTTTTTGATCCCGAATTGAGTGCCAAGGACGGAGTTGCGTCCGCTTGCGTCGATCACGTACCGAGCGCGAATTGTTTGTGAAGAGCGGTTCGATTTCACGCGAAGATCGACATGTTCGTTTGCAAACTCGACACACTCGACGGTTGCTTCTTCACGCACCTTCGCGCCGCTCTCAGTGGCATGATCGAGCAGCACTTTGTCGAAATCCGCGCGGGTAACTTGGTAGGAGTGATCTGTTTGCGAGCGAAATGCGTCCTTGAAGTAGAACTTATTTCCCGTCTCGGAACATGAGCCAAACATTTCGCCACCGAATTTTTTCATGAAGCCCGCACGCAAAAATTTTTCGTGCAAACCAAGCCGCGTGAACGCCTTCATGCTGAAAGGCAAAAGCGATTCGCCAATATGAAAACGTGGAAATTTGTCGCGTTCTAACACGATCACGCGTCGTCCGGCCCGCGCCAGCAACGCAGCCGCAGTGCTCCCGGCCGGTCCTCCGCCAATGATTGCGACGTCGTACATGTCGATCTTCACGCGCCGATTATCTTACTAAACTTCCCAGTTAAGCAAAGCGGTGGATCGAGCACTCCCTGCTCGATGTTAGAATGGCGGCAGAGCCGCAAAACAAATAGGGTCGCCCGCCGGAGCGGCCGATCCACCTTGCGACCGCCGGCAAATCGAATTAACAGAAACGAAGGAATGAAACTAATCGATCGCTTTGTTAGTCGCGAGTTGCTGGTCAACGTCTTCTTCGCGATTGCGGTCCTGAGTCTCGTCCTCGTGGTGGGTAACATTTTTCGCAAGCTTCTCCCATTACTCGTGAACCACGACGTGCCAATGGAGTACCTCATCACCTTCATCGCCTACGTGCTGCCTTTTTCGCTCATCTTCACGATCCCCTGGGGATTGCTGACGGCTATCCTGCTCGTCTTCGGACGGCTCTCTGCTGATAATGAGTTAACTGCGCTGCGTTCAAACGGCGTAAGTATTTCGCGCATTTGCATTTCGCTCGCCGGTATCGCGCTGGTTTGCACCGCGATCTGCTTGTGGCTTAATGTGCAAGCAGCGCCGGCCGCGCAGGAAAAATTGCGCAGCACGATTTTCGATCTCGCGACGCGCAACCCAATGGCGCTTTTTGGCAGCGATCAAGTGATCGATCAATTTCCCGGGCGAAAAATTTATGTGGGAAAAAAAGAGGGGAACAAGCTCGAGAACATCACGGTTTTCGAACTAAACGAAAATTCGCTTCCGGTAAAGGTCACTTACGCGCACACCGGCATGCTCGAGGCCGACTTGGCGAACAGGCAGATTCTCATGCATCTTTATCAGGCGCGTTATCAGGCGCGAGACGAAAAGAATCCCTCGGATCTGACAAAAATTCGCGATGGAATCAACATGGTGGAAGGCACATTGCCGATCAGTCTCGAAGAGCTATACGAAAAAGAAAAGAAAAGACCGAGTCGTTCCGCCTTGTCGATTGAGCAACTGCTCGACCAGTTAAAAAGCGAAAACCAACGGGAGCGCAGCGCCAGCCGAACAGAAATAAACAAACGCTTTTCATTTCCGTTCGCCTGCATTGCATTTGCAATTATTGGTGTGCCGCTGGGCGTGACCGCGCATCGCCGCGAGACTTCGATTGGTTTCGCGATGGGACTGATCGTCGCGGTCAGTTACTTTTTGTTCGTGATTATTGGTGACACTCTGCGCGGAAACCCAAGAGTGCACCCCGAACTGCTGGTCTGGTTTCCGAACGTCCTTTTTATTGTGCTCGGCGCATTTTTGTTTCGGCGACTGGCGCGACAATAAATAGTTTTAAGATTGATGCTTATGCAAAAGCCCGTTTTGCCGCGCTTTGATTATCAACCGAAACCATACGCCGGCCCTCCCGCCGACGAAGTTCTCCGGTTACGCAAGCAATTCCTGAACCCGGGAATTTTTCTCTACTATAAAAACCCGATGATGCTCGTCGAGGGCAGGATGCAATATGTGTGGGACGAGCACGGCAAAAGATATCTCGATGCGCTTGGCGGAATCGTGACAGTAAGCGTCGGCCACTGTCATCCGCATGTTGTCGATGTTGCGCATCGGCAACATGAAACACTGCAACATTCCACCACGATTTATTTGCATCCGAACATCGCCCAGTACGCGCAAGCGCTGGCCGCGAAAATGCCGGGCGATTTGAAAGTTTGTTATTTCGTTAACTCCGGCTCAGAAGCGAACGATCTCGCATTGCTCATGGCGCGCGCTTACACGGGCAACTACGATGTAATCGCGTTGCGCAACGCTTATCATGGCGGGAACGCCGCGACAATGGGCCTGACCGCGCATCGCACTTGGAAGTTTAATGTGCCGCACAGTTTCGGCGTGCATCATGCGATTACTCCGGATCCCTATCGCGGTCTATGGGGACGCGATGATGTGGACGCGGGAAACAAATATGCCGCTGATGTGAAGAATCTGCTCGACTTCGCCACATCCGGTCAGGTCGCCGGATTTATCGCAGAGTCAATCCAAGGTGTGGGGGGCTGCGTCGTTTTTCCCGAAGGTTATCTCAAATATGTTTACGAACATGTGCGCGCGGCCGGCGGCTTGTGCATCGCCGATGAAGTGCAAACCGGCTTTGGCCGCACCGGCACGCATTACTGGGGATTCGAAACCCAGAGTGTAGTTCCAGATATCGTGACGATGGCGAAGGGGATCGGCAACGGCTGTCCACTCGGAGCAGTTGTCACTACGCCGAAAATAGCGGCCACGCTCGCCCAACGAACGCACTTCAATACGTTTGGCGGGAATCCGGTCGCGTGCGTGCAGGGAAGAGCCGTTCTCGAAATCATCGAGCGGGAAAAGCTTCAGGAAAATTCGCGAACAATTGGAAACCGGCTTCTCGCCGGGCTGAATCAGTTAAAAGAAAAACACCAACTGATCGGCGATGTCCGCGGCAAAGGCCTGATGCTCGGGATCGAGCTGGTGAAAGATCGACAATCAAAAGAACCGGCCAAAGAAGCGAGCGCGCAAATTTTGGAGACATGCAAGGAAATGGGATTGCTCCTCGGTAAGGGGGGTCTTTGGGGACAAACGATCCGGTTCTCGCCGCCGATGTGCGTGAATGAACAGGATGCAGATTTTCTTCTGGAAGTATTGGATCGCGCGTTTAGCGATCTGTAGCCGCACGTCGCACAA
>WNGJ01004299.1_pt1 | contig 16207 bp, 15 predicted proteins | sample 5400611 | NCBI WGS metagenome assembly WNGJ01 (sample SAMN13153375, study PRJNA577476) | soil metagenome | isolation source: 40 cm soil or saprolite under Garry oak tree replicate 1 | place: USA:California | collected 2016-06-15 | reverse complement strand
GTGATTACGTCACCGTTGCACGCGCAGCGCTCGCATTTCGGGCCGCATGTTGCATACAACTTCGATATCAAGGAAACGGCGATCGGCGCGCAGCTTCATTTGCCCGTCGACCGGCGTGTCGAGCTGTATCCCTCGTTCGACTACTACCTGGTGGATTCCGGCTCACTCCTGGGCTTCAGCGCTGACCTGAAGTTCTGGACACCCAGAGACCCGCTGTACCTGGGTGGCGGTTTGAACGTGCTGCGCACCGGCGGTGGAGGCACATCAAACAACGACACCGGTTTCGACCTATTCGCGGGGTTGGAGACCCGCTTCGGCGTGTCGCATCCCTACATCGAGATCCGCGGGCTGTTTCATGACGGATCGTCATTGCAAGGCGCGTTCGGCATCAACATCACGCTGTACTGATGTGGCCGGGGACCGGGTCCGGAACATGTCAAGTCCAACTCACATGCAACCTTTCGTGCGGTCCCTGCGTCTTACCCTCTGAACGATTCGAACATGTCTCTAGCTGGAGGATGCGATGCGCGGCCTGACCCTGCTGGTAGCGACGATCCTGACATTCGGATACGGCTTCGCCGCCCAAGCCGCCATGACCGTGGACCGCGCGGAGACGTTCCGCCGCGTCGCGACTACGGTCGACACCCCGAGCCCCGCGGCAGACGCTAACCGCGTCTGGTATGGTGGGATGCTGGCCCCCATTACCGTCGAGGCTCCTCCCCCAGATAAGTGTACGACCTAACAGAAGCACGGACCGCCCGCGCAGTTTCGGCGGGCGGTCGCGCATCGGCGCGAAACTTATAAGATTGAAGGTGCGTACCACCCCGTAACCATGGACATGACTGTGGACCAGGCAGCCACGACACCCGCAAAACGTTTCTGGCGCACGTGGCGTCGCGAGCTCGTTCGCGGCGGCGTGCTCTTTGGTTTGGTGGTCTGTGCCGGCCTCTTCATTCGGAGCATCAAGGTCCACGTCCCTTCGCCCCTCGGCACGCTCGGCTCGTTCGGCGACTTCAATTGGGGTGACGGGGAAGCCAACGACCTCTTTGGCCACGGTCGCGAGGTCGGCGACGCGTGGGATTACCGCGCCCTGATCAAGCCCACGCAACACGTCTGGATCCGCAACACGAACGGCCCGATCGAAGTCGTTGCAGGAACCGGCGACAGCCTCATCGTTCATGTCGAGAAGAGCTGGCGTAGGTCGGACCCGCAGAGCGTGCAGATCATTCCCGTGCTCACCGAGCGTGGTCTGACGGTGTGCGCGGTGTGGGAAGCTCGCGAGCGCCGCTGTGAGGAAGGCGGCGATTATCGCATCAATGGCGTCAAGAAGAATGACGTGGCGGTACGCTTTACCGTGCAGCTGCCGCGCAACGTTCCCGTGGATGCGTCCACGGTCAACGGCGAGCTGCAAATCGACGGCGTGAGTGCGCCAGTGGACGCGAAGACCATCAATGGTCGCGTTGCGGTGAATACCTCAACGGGTCCGGTCAATGCGACCACGATCAATGGCAGCATCGAAGCCAATATGCAGGCGCTGACGACCGGTGACGTGCACCTCACCACCGTCAATGGCTCCGTGAGCGCGGGACTGCCCCGCCAGATCAATGCGGAGATCGACGCCCAAACGGTGAACGGCCGCGTGGAAACAGACTTTCCCGTGAAGATCGTCGGGAAGATCAGTCCCCGGCACTTGCGTGGCACGATCGGCAACGGCGGGGCGACGCTGAAGCTCGTCACGGTCAACGGGTCCATCACGCTGCACGAGGCGGGTGCCACTCCCAATCCACATCCGGGAATGGCACCCAGGGCGCCGCGCCATCCGCACGCGTGGGTTCCCGCGCCGGAGCGACCTTAGGGCGTTGGTGGTGCCGCGGCCGCCCGGCCGATGCTAAAGGGCCAGCGTCCCGGGTACATGGTCGCGAAAGCGTAAACCATCAGACACGCGCCGGTCAGCGAGATGTTCTTCCAGAACTGCGCCGCCTGATTCGCCGCCATCATCGGATCGGCGATTCCCCAAAACTTGTGAACCATGAACGCCGCGGGAATGAGAAACGCGGCGATGAGCAACGCCCCCCACCGCGCCTGCACACCCAGCAGGATGCTCAGTCCTCCCGCGAGCAGCATGACACCCGCGACTGCTGTCAGGACCGTCGGCGCGGGGACGCCCGATGCTCCGGCGTACTGCGCGTACATGCTGAGCTTCGTGAGATGATTGAAGCCCGAGTAAATAAAGAAGAAGGAAAAGACGATCCGCCCGATCAGCAGCACTAGACCACCCATGAGTTACCCTCCCAGGTAGCGCGCGACTTCCGCAGGGAACGTGCGTACATCGATGGGCTTCGTGATGTAGCCGTCAAATCCGGCGGCGCTGGCGCGCGCGCGATCATCCGGCAACGCGTACGCGGTCAGCGCGACGACCTTCCACGAGCGCTCGGGTAAGCCTTTCAGTTCCTCCAGCAGCGCGTATCCATCACGACCCGGCAGCTGGATGTCCAGTAACACGAGGTGGGGGGCGGGCTGGTGCGTCCGTACGATTTCGGCCAGCCGGTCGCCGTTCGGGAGTCCGATGACCTGATGTCCCTTAATGGTGAGGAGCGTCGTGAGCAGCTTCAGGTTGTCGGGCTGATCTTCGACGATGATGATCGTGGCCACGCTCACCTGGCCTCCGGCAGCGTAAACCAGAAGGTGCTGCCTTTCCCCATCTCGCTTTCCACGCCCATCGTCCCGCCGTGCAGCTCGACCAGCTGGCGAGACAGGGCGAGGCCCAGTCCCGTGCCTTCATACTTGCGACTCGCCGAGGCGTCGAGCTGGGAGAACTCCTTGAACAGCTTCGGCTGATCCTCCGGGGCGATCCCGATTCCCGTGTCGCTTACCGCAATTCGTACTTCGGAGATCGACCCACCGTTGACGAGAGCGGCCACAACGGTGATCCGCCCACCATCGGGCGTAAACTTGATCGCGTTGGAGAGCAGGTTGAGCAGCACCTGCCGAACGCGCCCGGGATCCGCCTGGACGCGCAACTCGGCCGGCGGCGGAGTGACGACGAGCGCATGCTGATGCTTCTGCAGCTGCGCCTGCACGCTGCTCGCCGCTTCATTGAGCAATCCGGCGAGCTGGACCGACTCCGGCTTCAGCTCCATGCGCCCCGCTGCAATACGCTGGAGATCGAGCAGCTCGTTGATCAGCTGTAACAACTGCCGGCCGTTGCGAGCGACGGTGTCGAGAAAATCCCGCTGTTGAGCGGAGAGAGCTGCGCCGAGATCCTCGGTGAGGAGCAAATCCGTGAATCCGATGATGCTGTTGAGGGGTGTGCGGAGCTCGTGCGAGATGTTGGACAGGAACAGATCCTTGGTCTTCATTGCGCCGTCGAGCTCGGTGTTGAGCTGTTCCAGCCGTTGGGCCGTTTGTCGCACTTCGACGGCCAGCCGCCGTGTGTTGTGGTGCGCGGACCCGCGCTCGCAAGCGATCGCGAGGTTCGGCGCCGCCTGCTCGAGCGCCGCGCGCTCCTCAGGACCGAAGGTTGTCCCCGGCAGGACGCCCAAAACCCCCACCAGCTTGGTACCGCCACGCAGCGGCACGAGCACGAGGCCTTGCGGCACCGCCGCGGTTAACCGGAGCTGATGGCGCACCGGCTGCACGGCCTCGCCGTGATAGTGGATCGCCTGCGTGGCATTCCCAACAAGATCCCGCATGGTTGCGCGGGAGACGGGGCGCGCTTCCACGCCGCGCGCCGCGGTGGGTGCCCACTCATTCGCATCATAGGCTGGCTGGTACAGTACGATCCCCGTCGCCCTCGTCGCGCCGGCGATGACGCCGAGCGCCTGGCTCAGTCCGGTCGTCGCATCATCGGCCGAGGTATTGAGCGCGGCGAGAAGCTGTGACAGGTACGCCTGCAGCTCTTCACGCGACGTGAGCGTCTTTGCCATCTGATTCACGCCGCGGGCGATGACGCCGAACTCGCCAGCCTGATCCTCCGGCAGCGGCTCGATGAACTGACCCTCCGCGACGCGCAGGAGTGCCTGCGAGATGCGCGCGAACGGCGCCGCGAGACGGCGACGATTGTACCAGAACCCGAGACCCAGTACGGCGAGCATCGCCACGAAGAGCACCGTCGACGCGAGCGCCGCCTGGACGGCATCGTCGCCCGCTTCGGCGGCGATCTCGGCAGCCGCCGCTTCGTGCATCCGATCGAGCCGCTCCGCGAGGATGACCATGGCGGCCTGCGTGGCGCGCGCGCTCCGCCACGTCGCGACCTGCGTGACCAGGCCCACGAGCGCCACGGCGATGAACGTCGCGGCGAAGAGTCGAGTGATGCTTGGTGCGGCCCCCGCTCCCGCCCGCATGGGGCTCCATAATATGCGAGCGCCGTGTACCTTCCAAGCCGTGCGACCCCAGACCCTCGGCCTGATCGGGCTCGGCGCGATTGGCGGATCGATTGCCCGGCAGGTCAAAAAGCCGGGACGCGGGGACGGCATCACCGTGGTGGGATGGTCGCCTGAGCCCGCCGAGCGCGCCCTCGCCGCGCAGCAAGGGGCGCTCGACGATGCACCCGCTCGCCCCACCGATGTGGCCCATCTCGCTGATCTCCTCATCCTCGCGGCGCCGCCCGCCGCGAACCTCGCCCAACTCGAGGCGCTGATCCCGCACCTCAAGCCCGGCTCCCTCGTCACCGACGTCGGGTCCGTCAAGCGCGGCATCGTCGCGCGTGCGGAGCGGCTGGAGCTCGCGCAACGCTTCGCCGGTAGCCATCCGCTGGCGGGCACGCACCGCCACGGCTTTGAAGCGGCGCGCGCCGACATGTTTCGGGGCGCAGTCGTGTATGTGACGCCCTGCCAGGATGGCGGCGATGCCGCGCGCGAGATCGTGCACTTCTGGGAGGATGTGCTGGAAGCCGAGCCGGTGGTGCTCGATGCCGCCCGGCACGATGCACAGCTCGCGGCGACGAGTCACGTCCCGCAGGTGATCGCTTCGCTGCTCGGGGACTTCCTCGCACGGCATGCGCCGCCGGGCTCGTCCTTCGGAACCGGGGCAGCGGACACGACGCGTCTCGCGGCGAGTGAGCCCGCGCTGTGGACCGAGATCCTTTTGATGAATCGCGACGAGATCCTGCCGGCGGTCCGCGCTCTGGAAGAATCACTCGAGACGGTCGAGCACGCGCTCGAGGTCGGCGACGCAACCGCGCTGTCGGCGTGGCTCACCCGCGCGGCGGTCTGGCGGCGACGGATTGGCGGGAGTGGCCTCTAAGGCGCGGCGCATCGCCGGCGTCGTCCGACCGCCCGGCGACAAGAGCATCTCGCACCGCGTGCTCATGCTGGCGGCGCTCGCCCGCGGCAAGAGCGAGATCTCGGGCCTGCTGACGGGCGACGATGTGAAGACCAGCGCGCGTGTGCTGCGCCAGCTCGGTGCGGAGATCTCCAGGATCTCGGAGTCGGGAGTCAGGATTTCGAGCTCCCGACTCCTGACTCCAAGCTCCCGCCTCAATTGCGGCAACTCCGGCACCACCGCCCGGTTGATGCTCGGGATCCTGGCCGGTCAGCGGTTCGTGACGACCCTGACGGGCGATGCATCGCTGCGGCGCCGGCCGATGCGACGTGTAACGGAGCCGCTCAAGCAGATGGGCGCTGATATAAAGGAAAAGGGAGACGGGCTCCCGCTCACAATCCGGGGCGGCAAGCTGCGCGGCCTCATGTACACGAGCCCCGTCGCCAGCGCACAGGTCAAAAGCGCTCTGCTCTTTGCCGGACTCACGGGGCAGGTACCGGTAACTATTCGGGAGCCCTATCGGTCTCGCGATCACACCGAACGTCTGCTCGCGCATCTGGGACTCGGCGTCCATGAGCGTGACGGCGCCATCGTCTACCAACCGGGCTCAGCGTCCACAATTCCAGGCTTCCAACTTTCCGTCCCTGGCGACATCTCGAGTGCCGCGTTTCTCATGGCGGCGGTCGTTCTGGCGGACCAGGGCGAGTTGGTTGTGGAAAACGTCGGTGTGAACCCAACGCGCACGGGATTCCTCGTGGTGCTCGAACGGATGGGCGCGCATATCGAGCGCGTGAATCTGCGGGATGAAGGCGGCGAGCCGGTCGCCGACTTAGTCGTGCGGCCGGCGACCTTGCGGGGCACCGAAGTGTCCGCGGCGGAGATCCCCACGCTTGTCGACGAAGTGCCGGTGCTTGCGGTGCTCGCCAGCCGGGCGAGCGGCGATTCGGTATTCCGGGAAGTTGGTGAGTTGAGAGTCAAAGAGAGCAACCGGCTCGAGTTGATTGCCGCGAACCTGCGCGCGGTGGGAGCGAAGGCGGAGGCGCGCGGGAATGACCTGTACGTCGCTGGAAATGCGCAGGCGCCCCAAGGGCGAGTCGAGACGGCGTCGGATCACCGGCTGGCCATGGCGTTCGCCGTGTTGGGAACGTTGGCCGGATCAAATGTCCAGCTGTCTGAGAAGAAGTCGGTAGCCATCAGCTATCCCAACTTCTTTCGCGACCTCAAGGCATGCTTCGAGTCATAGCGATCGACGGCCCGGCGGCATCCGGCAAGAGCTCGACCGCGGGCCTCGTGGCGGAACGGCTGGGCTGGGCGCACCTCGACTCGGGTGCGCTGTATCGCGCATTGACGCTCGCCGCCCTCGACAACCTGGGCGAAGAGGCCTGGCCCGCGCAGCAGATCGTAGACCTGGCCGAACGGCTGCCGGTGCGGCTGGTCCTCGTGGACAACCGCTTCCGGCCCGAGGTCGCGGGCGCCGATGTGGAGCAAGCCATTCGCGGCGATCGGGTGACGCGGTCTGTCTCGATGATGGCCGCCATTCCCGAGGTGCGGACCTGGGTAAACGCCCAGCAAAGGAGGGCGGTGGAAGGTGTGAAGGCTCGTGGAGGATCAGGTGTGGTCGTGGATGGTCGGGATATTGGCACAGTCGTTTTTCCGGAGGCCCCACTGAAGATTTTTTTGACGGCCACACCCGACGAACGCGCCCGACGCCGGCTTTCCCAACGAGGGCAGGCGATGGATGTCAACCTCGTACGCCGGGAAAGTCAGGCACTGGCCGCGCGGGATGCGGCTGATTCCAACCGGCCAGTCGCCCCCCTCAAACCCGCCACAGACGCGGTTTTGCTCGATACGACGGCACTCACGCTGCGGCAGCAGGTGGCGCGGGTGGTTGAACTGGCGCGGGGCCTGTTCCCTGGGTAGGTTTCCGCCCGTAATTGACAGGCTAGAGCCTGTCCTCGGCAAACACTGTCTTGAAAGGACAATGAATGACGAGGCAACCCCAAACCTAAAACCGAACCGGTGTACCGAATGCTCGTAGAAGCACGTGACGTAGAAGAATTCGAAGAAGATCTCCCCACTCGCAAGGCTCCCCGTTCGCAACTTCGCGTCCGCTCCGGTCTCGACGAGGAATATTCCTCCGACGAGATCGCGAAAATGACTGAGCTGTACGAGGGGACGCTATCGAATATCGAAGAAGGCGAAATCGTCAAATCCAAAGTGCTGCGCGTCACCGACACCGCCGTCATTCTCGACGTCGGGTTCAAGTCGGAAGGCGCGGTGGCGATCGACGAATTCAAGGATCCGAAGAGTCTCAAGGAAGGTGACGAGATCGAGGTGTTCCTCGAGCACCTCGAGGACCAGGAAGGCGCGGTCGTCCTATCGAAGAAGAAGGCCGACTTCATGCGCGTTTGGGAACGGATCCGCGAGGCGCACGAGAAGGACGAGGCCGTTACCGGCACACTCGTCAAGAAGATCAAGGGGGGCGTGGTCGTGGACCTGATGGGCGTCGACGCATTTCTCCCCGGCAGCCAGATCGCGTTGCGGCGCGTCCCCAACATCGATGAGCTCCTCGGCCAGAGCTTCGAGTTCAAGATCATCAAGCTGAACAAGCGCCGTCGCAATATCGTCGTCTCGCGCCGCGTGCTGCTCGAGGCCGAGCGCAAGACCAAGCGCGACGTGTTGATGAAGGAGCTGTCCGTCAATCAGGTACGGAAGGGCGTCGTCAAGAACATCACCGACTTCGGCGCGTTCATCGATCTGGGCGGCGTGGACGGCCTGCTGCACATCACCGACATGAGCTACGGCCGCGTGTCGCATCCGTCGGAGATGGTGCAGATCGGTCAGGAGCTGGAGGTCAAAGTCCTCGACATCGACTGGGAGCGCGAACGCATCTCGCTCGGCCTGAAACAGCTGCAGCCCTATCCGTGGCAGAACGTCGCGGCCAAATACCCGGTTGGGACGCGCGTGCAGGGCAAAGTCGTTTCCATTACGAACTACGGCGCCTTCGTCGAGCTCGAGCCGGGCATCGAAGGCCTGGTCCATATCTCCGAGATGAGCTGGACGCGCAACGTGCGGCATCCGTCGAAGCTCGTGTCGATCGGCGAGTCGATCGAAGCCGTCGTCTTAAAGGTCGACGAGACGGAAGAGAAAGTCTCGCTCGGCATGAAGCAGACCGAGCAGGATCCGTGGATGGCGCTGCCGCAGAAGTATCCCGTTGGCACGCGGCTCCGCGGCAAAGTCCGCAACCTCACATCGTTCGGCGCGTTCGTCGAAATCGAGCCTGGCATCGACGGCCTGATCCACATCTCCGACATGTCGTGGACCAAGCGCGTGCAGCATCCGTCCGAAGTCGTGAAGAAGGGCGATGAGGTCGACGTCTTGATTCTGAACGTCGACGCCGAGAACAAGCGGATCTCGCTCGGATTGAAACAGGCGCAGGAGGATCCGTGGCTCCGCATCGGTGAGACGTACCCCGTCGGCACGGAGCTCCGCGGCCGGGTGATGCGGTTGATGGACAAGGGTGTCGTCGTGGATCTTGGCAGCGACATCGAAGGATTCGTGCCGATGTCGCAGCTCGGGATTCCGGATATTCAGCAGCCGGGGGACGCGGTGAAGGAAGGGCAGGCGGTCGAGCTGAAGGTGCTCGAGGTCGATCCCATCCATCACCGGATCGTCCTCGCCGCAACCGGATTCCCCAAGGACGACATCATCCCGGTGCCCGCGCCAGCTCCTGTCAGTGACGAGACGCCTAAGGTAGACGCCTAAGAGGCCGAGAGGCTGAGGGGCCGTGAGCTCTCGGGGGCGAGGTTATCCTCGCCCCTTTGCGTTTCGAGTCCTACATTTCGCGCATGTCAATGCGAGAAAAGCTCGAGCTACTGCAACAGAAGCGTTCCGAATCCGAGCAAGGTGGCGGTTCCGATCGTATCGCCACGCAACATCAAAAAGGCAAAATGACGGCGCGCGAGCGGCTCGACGTGCTGCTCGATCCCGGCTCGTTTGTCGAGCTCGGCCGCTTCGTGACGCATCGCGCTACCGATTTCGGCCTCGCCGAGCAGAAGATTCTCGGGGACGGTGTCGTGACGGGATGGGGCAGGGTCGAAGGGCGGCTGGTCTACGTGTTTTCACAAGACTTCACGGTCTTCGGTGGATCGCTGTCGGAGCCCCACGCCGAAAAGATCTGCAAGGTGATGGATCTCGCCGTCCAAAACGGTGCGCCGCTCGTCGGCCTGAACGACTCGGGCGGCGCTCGGATCCAAGAAGGTGTCGCGTCGCTGGGCGGCTACGCGGACATTTTCTTGCGCAACACGCTCGCCTCGGGCGTCGTGCCGCAGATCAGCGCGATTCTGGGGCCCTGCGCCGGCGGCGCGGTCTACAGTCCCGCGATCACCGACTTCATCTTCATGGTGCGCGGCATCTCGTACATGTTCGTCACAGGTCCCAACGTCGTGAAGACCGTGACGCACGAGGAAGTCGATTTCGAGAAGCTGGGCGGCGCCGACGTGCATGGCGGGACGTCCGGCATCGCGCATTTCGTGCACGACTCCGAGCTGGAATCGATCACCGCAATCCGCACCCTGCTGTCGTTCCTGCCGGGCAATAATCTGGACAGTCCGCCGACCCGCACGCCCGATGATCCTCCCGACCGCCGCGAGGAGGCGCTGCTCGAGGTCGTTCCGGATGAGCCGACGAAGCCGTACGACATGCACGACGTGCTGCGCCACGTGGTGGACAACGGGGCGTTTCTCGAGGTGCAGCGGGACTACGGCAACAACCTGATCGTCGGATTCGCGCGACTCGCCGGACGGCCGGTGGGCGTGATCGCGAATCAGCCGGCGGCGCTCGCGGGCGTGCTGGACATTGCCGCGTCGCTCAAGGGCGCGCGCTTCATTCGTTTCTGCGACGCGTTCAACATCCCCTTGGTGACGTTCGAGGACGTGCCCGGCTTTCTCCCCGGCGTCGCGCAGGAGCACGGCGGCATCATCAAGCACGGCGCGAAGCTGCTGTTCGCCTACTGCGAGGCGACCGTGCCGAAGCTGACGGTCATCACGCGCAAGGCGTACGGCGGCGCCTACGACGTGATGAGCTCGAAACACATCCGCGGCGACTACAACGTCGCGTGGCCGACGGCCGAGATCGCGGTGATGGGACCGAAGGGGGCGGTGGAGATTCTCTATAAAGGAGAGGCGAGCGAGGAGCGCACCAACGAGTATCGTGAAAAATTCGCGCATCCGTATCAGGCGGCGGCGCGGGGGTATCTCGACGACATCATCGACCCGCGGGATACGCGCCCGCGCCTGATCGAAGCGCTGCTCACGCTCGAAACGAAACGCGGCCGGAATCCTCCCAAGAAACATGGGAACATTCCTCTCTAAGGCGATCCTCGGCCTCCTGCTGCTCCAGGGGACGCAATCGCCGCACCCCGACTCGGTGCTGGCGGAGCTGTGGGCACGCGTCACCGCGGACTCGACCAATGGCCCGGCATGGCTCGAGCTGGGACGGGCGTACCTGCAACGTGGCGCCGAGTATCACGCCCACAAGAAGCCGATGACGGTCGATACCGTCTGGGCGCATGCCACGCTCGACACGGCCCAGCTCGCCCTCGAGCGCGCCGCGCGATTCTCCACCGGCACGCGCACGGCGGACTCGGCGCGCGTCTATCGCGTCTATGCGTACGGCGAATTGGCGTACGTGGACTGGGAAGCGGGAGGGATCGCGGCGGCGACGCTGACCTGGCACTCGCTGCCGGAGTCTCTGCGGCTGCCGCCCGTCCTCGAAGAGCTCGGCGAAAATCTGCTGCGCGCCTGCCCACACCAAGGCATTCTGTTTACCGCCGGTGAGACGGACACCCAGGCTGCCTGGTATCTCCGCTTCTCGCGCGGCTTGCGACCGGACCTCACCGTGGTGCCGTTCGATCGCTGGCGCGGCGACAGCGTGCTCCGCAACCGCGCCCTCCGGGAGCTGCGCACGCGCGATCGCTCGCTGCGGGCGCTGGGGCAGTCGCGGGCGATTTGCGCAAGTATGGCGTTCGAGCGGCCGCCCGACGAACGCAGCGTCAAGTGGGACAAGCGGCCGCTCGTCTGGGTGAGCGGGAAAGAGACGAAGGCGGATCGCGTGCCCCCGGAGGACTTCGTGTTCGCCGCGCTGCGGCAGGCGGTCGACGAGCATGAGACCTGGACGACGGTCGCGACGACGATCTACCGGCGGGCTGTGAGCAATGCTGGCGGTCTCTGCAAGGCATTCGACACCTTCCAACTCGGGTCTGAGGTCGGGTGTCATTGAAGCGCGTGCTGGTCGCGAACCGCGGTGAAATCGCGGTCCGCGTCATTCGCGCATGTCACGAGGAAGGTCTCGAGGCCGTGGCGGTCTACTCCGAGCCTGATCGCCTCGCACCCCACGTCCGTCAGGCCGACGCCGCCGTACTGCTCGGCCCCGCGCCGTCTGCGGAATCCTATCTCGACATTCGCAAACTGATCGCGGCCGCACGGGAGACGGGCTGCCAGGCGGTCCACCCCGGGTACGGTTTTCTGTCGGAGCGCGCGGCATTCGCCGACGCCTGCACCGAGGCGAGCCTGGTCTTCGTCGGCCCACCAGCTTCGGCCATCCGGGCGATGGGCGACAAGACCGAAGCACGCCGCAGAATGCTGGCGGCCGGGCTACCGGTCGTCCCCGGAACGACGACGCTGCTGCGCGATCCGATCGACGCGCGGAAAGAGGCGAAGCGCCTGGGCTATCCCGTGCTCCTGAAAGCGGCCGCGGGCGGCGGCGGCAAAGGAATGCGGCTCGTCGCCGGCGACGCGGAGGTCGAGAGCGCCTTCCAGGCGGCGCGGCGCGAGGCTCAGAAGGCCTTCGGTGATGGCAGTATGTACGTGGAGAAGTATCTCGAACGACCCCGGCACATCGAGGTCCAGATCCTCGCCGACCATCGTGGCCGCGTCGTCGCGCTCGGCGAGCGGGAGTGCAGTATCCAGCGCCGCCACCAAAAGCTGATCGAAGAATCACCGTCGGTGGTCGTGTCGCCGGCGCTGCGGCGCCGGCTATCGGAGGCTGCCACGGCGGCTGCCGGCGCCGTCGGGTACGTGAGCGCCGGGACGATCGAGTTCCTGCTCACGCAGACGGGTGAGTTCTATTTCCTCGAGATGAACACGCGGATTCAGGTCGAGCATCCCGTCACCGAGCTCGTCTACGGTGTCGATCTCGTGCGAGAGCAGCTGCGCATCGCCGACCGGCAGCCCATGCGCGTCCACGGCGCAGCCGGTCCCGGTGGCCAATTGCATCCGCGAGGGGCTGCGATCGAGTGTCGCATCACCGCCGAGGATCCGTTCAACGATTTCCTCCCGGCGACGGGCGTGCTGCAGTATCTCCGCGTGCCGAGCGGCCCGGGCATTCGCTGGGATGCCGGCGTAGAAGCGGGCAACGACGTGACCCTGTTTTACGATCCGCTCCTCGCCAAGCTCATTGCATGGGGCGAGACCCGTGAATCTGCCATCCAGCGCATGCGACGTGCGTTGAGCGAGCTGGTGATTGTGGGACTGCCGACGAGCCAGCCGTTTCATCTGCGCGTGATGGATGATCCCGAGTTTCTCAAAGGCGAGATTGACATCAAGTATCTGGAGCGCGCCGGGGCGCGTGTCCTCGCCGCACCGCCGCGACCGGGGTTGGAGCGCGCGTTGGCGGTCGCGGCAGCGATGGTCGCCGATGCGCGCCGGGAGCGACCGCCGCAGGGCCTCTTGACCGCCCGACCGTCGCAGCTGGGAAGCTGGATCGACACGGCGCGGCGAGAAGCACTTCGGGACGGCCTGGAGTGAACGAACTCGTGACCATTACCGGCATCGCGGTGGGTGGTGACGGCGTAGGACGGCTCAACGATGGCCGCGCGGTCTTTATTCCTCGTACCGTGCCGGGCGATCGCATCCGACTCCGTGAAGGATCGTTGGAGAAACACCGCAACTTCGCACGCGCGGAACTGGGAGAAATCGTGGAGGCGGGGCCAGGGAGAGTGGCCCCGCCCTGTCCACATTACGTCCACGACCACTGCGGCGGCTGCCAGCTGCAGCACCTCGCGTACGACGGGCAACTGCAGGCCAAGCGCGCGATCGTTGGCGACACGCTGCGACGGATCGGCAAACTCAAGATCGGCGACCCAGAAATCGTCGAAGCACTGGATGAATGGCGGTATCGGGCAAAGGTCTCGTTGGCGGCGAAGGCCCAGGCGATCGGTCTGCACCCCTACGACCGATCCAACTTTGTCTTCCCGCTCGCCGACTGTCACATCACCGATTTCCGTCTCATGGCGTTGTGGCGCGAGCTGCGGAGTCATCTCGCCCTCCTGCCGCCGTCGCTGACGTGCCTCACGCTACGGCTCGATCGCGAGCAGCGGCGTCACATCATCGCCGAATCCGCGGGTGAGCCGTGGCTCCGCGCCGAAGCGCTGCGTGACGCGATGCAAGTGGACTACGAGTTAGTCTGCTGGTGGCAGCCCGTGGATGGTGCCGCGAGGGTAATGGCCGGACCCGCGACCGGATTTCCGGCGACCGCGTTCGAGCACGTGAATCCGGGCATGGGGATGCTGGCGCGCCGCTGGGCCGTGGAGCAGCTGGGAGATGTACGCGGCCAGATGGTGTGGGATCTGTACGGGGGCGTCGGCGACACGGCGGCCTTGCTGGTCGAGGGGGGCGCCGGCGTCGTGAGTGTCGACGCGGATGAGAAGGCCGTGGCCTGGGGACGCAGTCGCCTACCAGCCGCGCGGTTCATCGCCGCGCGTGCCGAGGATGTGTTGGCGAGCCTGCCGGCGCCGCATGCGGTCGTCGTCAATCCACCGCGCGCCGGATTGCATTGGGACGTCTCGCTGCGGCTCACGTCTGAGCCGGTGGCCAAGCTCGTCTACATCTCCTGCGACCCCGCGACGCTTGCGCGCGACCTGCACCGGCTGAACGTCAACTACATCGTCAAGGCGGTGCGAGCCTTCGATCTGTTTCCACAGACGGCGCATGTGGAAACGGTCGCGGTCTTGGAGGCTGCCTGAATCGAGGACGATGAAGTACCACGTCACCCTGCGTCAACGCACTTACGTCATCGATGTCGACGGCGGCTCGGTGACGATCGATGGCGATCGCCTCGAAGCGCATGCTGCTGCGATCCCCGGGACACCCCTGCTGCACGTGTTGCTCGGCAAAGAGTCCTGGACCGTGGCCTGCCAGCAGCTCGACGCCGGTCGGTGGGCTCTCGGTGCCGTTGGCGAGCGCGTCGAAGTCGAGGTACAGGACGACCGGTCGAAGCAGATCGAGGCTCTGACGGGGCAGGGGCGCAAGCTGGTGGCAGGCGGAGTCGTGAAAGCTCCGATGCCGGGACTCGTCGTGCGAGTCGAGGTGAGCCAAGGCACCGTGGTGGAAGTTGGCGGTGCGACTCACCGCGGCATCGTCACACAGATTCATGTGAAGGCCGGCGACCGCGTGGAAAAGGGGGCGCCGCTCGTCACGCTCTCGGCCGAACCCACGCAACGGTAGTGGGTCAATTTGAGGTGATTGCCTGATCACTCAGGCATGCTTCTTGTTGACCCACGGAAAGGAACCGTTCCGTGGCGTTGCTGAGAGGGTACTTGTTTCTGATTTCATTCCTGTGTACAGGCGTCGCCATTTTCTTTGCGTGGCGGGGAGACAGGGCAGGGGGGATCGTATTTGGGATCGCGGCGACGGTGATTTGTGTGTTTTCTATGTGGATGCTCTCACTCGATGCGCCCCAAGTTAAAGAACACGTTTCTCAGGGGGTCGTACTGACTTTTCTCCTTATAGACGTAGGACTTATTGCCTGGTCCTTTATACACTGCCGTAATGATGACATCTAGCGTCACCGTTCCCGCAAGTATCTGACCGTATGTCGGCTCCGCGAAAACAGCGTGTAATCGCGCGGTCTCTGTAGGAAACAGAGTCGAAGGTTTATCTGGTAGTCTCGTCGTGGGCTGAGCAACGTCGTTGAGGAAAACCTCCCAACTGAGGACGAGTTCTTCCGCCGGAACAGTGCCAAAGTTTTTCAGGATAGGCGTGATGTTGAGTTGTCGTTTCGTCTGGTCCATTCCCGGGATCAAGGATTCCACCCCGACATAGGGCCGATTGGCGGCATCAAATGCATGTTCCGCAATGGTGGCCGTGCGAGCGGTGGCATACCAGAGTCCAGCGGATACCAGGAGATTAACGACAGTCGCGACCGCGATGACGACGGTGGCAACGGTGACCGGATCATGCGTCCAGCACGGCCGGGAGAGAATCACGCGGCGAAGCTACGGCTTGCCGCGAACGTTGCCAGGTCTTAGGTTGCCCGTATGCCTAAACGCTCAAGCAAGCCATCCGCCGATGAAAACGTTGCCGCCGTGCGGGCGATCGATGCCCTTACGCAACCCGCACCACCCAGGGAGAAGAATCCTGCCGCTGTCGAACTTGGAAAGCTCGGCGGCCTAAAGGGGGGAGCGGCCAGGGCCCGCAAGCTCTCAGCCAAACGCCGTGCTGAGATCGCCCGCAAGGCTGCCCGCGCACGCTGGAAGCGTCCATCCCCGTAGAAAATCTGCGTCACAGCACTTGACACAGAAAAACCGATACGTCAGATTCCTGCATCTCTGATTTGGGGTGCAGCCCAATGGAATCGTTTCGCCTGCAGTTGAAGATCGGCCAGCACGAATTCAGCGCAGAGGGAGAGCGGGAAGCCGTCGAGCGCCAGGTTGACGAATGGCGCAAGATGATCGCCACTCTTCCCACCCTCCCGAGTCCGCCACCAGCCCCGCCGCAACCTGGGGGCCTCTCCCTAGCGAATCCGCCTACGGGTGGGGGGTCTTCCGAAGAGTTTGCCGACTATGACAAGGTCTTTCGTCACGACGATAAGCTTGTGACGCTTACGGTCCTTCCAAGGGGAGACAATCGGGAAGCCGAGGCCGCCCTCTTGGTCATGCTGGGGCGGA
>WNGJ01023876.1_pt1 | contig 16209 bp, 10 predicted proteins | sample 5400611 | NCBI WGS metagenome assembly WNGJ01 (sample SAMN13153375, study PRJNA577476) | soil metagenome | isolation source: 40 cm soil or saprolite under Garry oak tree replicate 1 | place: USA:California | collected 2016-06-15 | reverse complement strand
ACTCTGGAGACGCACGGCAGACCGCATTGCACCGGATTACCCCGACGTGTCGCTTGAACACCTTTTAGTGGACACCTGTGCAATGCAATTTATTCGACTACCTTCCAGCTTCGACGTTATCGTCACTGAGAATATGTTCGGCGACATTCTAACAGATGAGGCCTCAATGTTGGCAGGCTCTATGGGCATGCTTCCTTCTGCCAGCCTGGGCACGCGCGAAACCGCGCACGGCCTATTTGGTCTTTACGAGCCAATACACGGCTCTGCACCAGATATTACCGGGCAAAATAAGGCCAACCCCATTGCTGCAATTCTGAGCGTTGCCATGATGTTGCGCCACTCGTTCAATTTGAAACGAGAGGCACAAGCTATTGAGGCAGCAGTAGAGGGAGTTGTCGAAGCAGGTTATAGGACAGCAGACTTGCATGAGCCGGGCAAGGAAACTGTAGGGACAACGGAGATGGGCAGGCTGATAGCCAAAGCAATAACTGATTAAGCCTCACCCCATCATTGCCTTGGGACAGGGGCCCAAAGCACGCAACCTGGTTCGTGTATGTACGAGTTGTTTCTCAATTTCAGCCCGCTCTTTACTTTTGGGTTCCTGTCCATGAAGCTGCATTTCAGCGAGCTTTGCTTCTAATGAAGCAACTTCGTTCTCGTAGGTTTGTCGTTGTATATACCAGCGCGTTACAGCACGTTCAATGCCCATATACTCATCCTCGTGGATCTAGATACTATTAAACAGCAGCTCCATAGACGAGAGAGTTGAGGATAGTGATAAGTTCTTCATCCTGGTATGGCTTAACCACATAGGCATTTGCTCCAAGTTGCATGGCTCGTTGCTGGTGTTTTGTAGCTGCTCTTGAGGTTAAAATCACTATCGGCAGTGTTCGATACTGTGCTTGAGCACGCACAGTCGCCATCAACTCATACCCATCCATACGCGGCATTTCGATGTCGAGCACAACACCTGCAGGGGTTTCATTAGAAATCATCTCAAGGGCTTCAACACCATCACGAGCTACCTGCACTTCCCATCCATGTTGCTTGAGCATATTTCCCACTACGCGGCGAACACTTGGACTGTCATCTACAATGAGTATATGCTTTCCGGTAAGCTGCGTAACAGCGGGTTTCACTGCTGGTATTTTAGGTGAAGTTGAACTGAAGCGGCCAGAGGACAACTCAACATTTGTTCTTGCATCCGGCAGGAACGATTGATCAGAGGAACCCTCATATGGTGCTGGAGCGGCCATAGTGGCAGGTGAGCCACTAATGGTATGTGAACGAGAAGATAGCAATTCTATCAATTCAAGGACAAGCACAACACGCCCATTACCCATCACTGTTCCACCTGCTATACCATGCACTTGTCTCAGGTGTGGGCCCAGGTTCTTCATCACCACATCCATTTTTCCCTTAATTTCGTCAACTACCAGGGCAACACGGTGACGGTCGGTATGGACGAGTAGCAAAGGCGCTTTTTCGTCCGGCTGGCTTATGGGCAGTCCCAAAAGCTGTGACAGGAAATTGAGCGGATAGAGATCATTCTGGACAATAATTGCAGGTTTGCCTGCGAATGTCGATTGCTTGAAGTTATCCAGACGTCCGATGGAATCAACCATGACAGTGGGAATTGCAAACTGGTGTTCACCAACACGGATCATCATGGTGCTCTGAATAGCCAGGCTAGTTGGAAACTTCATAGTAAATGCCGTTCCCTGGCCTGGTGTGGACTCTACCTCTAGCGAACCTCGGAGGCGTGAAACACTATCTCGTACCACATCCAGACCTACGCCACGACCACTTTCTTCACTCAACACCTCAGCAGTCGAGAAACCCGGTCGGAAGATGAGTTCAATCACTTCACTGTCACTGAGTACCTGATTTGGATGAATAATATTTTGCTCAATTGCTGCATTACGCACGCGCTGTGGATCTATACCAGTACCATCATCACGCACGGTTATGACTACCTGATTCCCTTCATAGGCAGCAGATAATTTAATCTGTCCAGTCGGCGATTTACCTTTCTGGACTCGGAGTTCAGGCGTTTCAATAGCATGATTGACCGCGTTACGCATAAGATGTAACAAAGGTCCAGCAATTTCCTCGATCACAGTACGGTCTACTTCTGTCTCCTGGCCTTCCAACACAAACTCAAATTCTTTGTGCTGCTTGAGTGCTACAGCGCGCGCAGTACGATAGAGACGCGGGATCATAGTTGAAAGTGGCACCAGACGAGCTTTCATTAAGCGATCCTGGAAGGTCGTATTTAAACGATTCTCGCGGGCGAAGACACTTTCGCAGTCTCGAACGATAGCTTCCATCTCATTGCTGAGCGTTGTCATATCCGAGATACCTTCGCTCAAACCACGAGCGAGCTGGTGGAATTCAGTATAACGATCAAGTTCAAGTTCATCGAACTCTTGAATGTATGAAGGCTCAATACGATTATTTGGATTCTTTCCGTTGCCACCAAAGTTATAGCCCAGGCTCTGATTGCCCTGACCCGGCATCACCTGCACGGAGCGGCCACTGGGTAACGTGGTAGCTTCAAAACGGCTCTCGAGCTTCTGACCTACATCAAAGAGGCGAGCGCTACTCACCCCAGTATCAGCGACAAGCCTCATCAAGCGCTGCAATCGCTCCTCTAACACACTACGATTTACAAGTAGTTCACCAAAGAGGTTCACTAACTCATCTAGTTTGAGAAGAGGTACACGCACACTCAGGTCAGCCCGAGTCGCTTCTTGTACACTCGCGCCATGAGATTGCGGTTCTGCAACCACACTCGTAACGGATGCATCCGCCATAATTGCGGCTTCGCTCTCTTCAAACTCTGCTTCAATCACCTCTTCAATCAAGTTTGACAATGAAGATTGATCACCGAGCAATTCTGTATAGCGAGCACGGAGAGACTGTTCTGCAGCCTGGTTATCGGATTCGGAACCGCTTCGGTTTATCAGTATATCCAGTACTTCAGTAGTATCTAATATGAGACTGACAATGGATGGTGATACAGTAATGGCACCCTCCATCATACTATCGAGCAAATCTTCAGAAATGTGACAGAGTTCAGCAATAGTACGGAATCCCATCATACCAGCAGCGCCTTTAAGTGTATGAGTCGCACGCCGTATACCTTGTATCGGCTCAAGATTGGTGGGCATGTTTTCCAGAGTAGCCACATACATGCTGATCGTTTGCAGATGTTCTTCCGCCTCCAAACGGAAGATTTCGTTAGCTTCTTCGCCAAAATCGCCACCAAAAGAGGCTGTTGCTACTGTTGTTTGAGGAGGCACAAAAGTACTGATTGGCAATGCAGATAGCGGAGTTGTCGCAAAAACAGTAGGCTGTTCTTGAATATCAGGACCGAGAATGTCCTCGTCTTCTCCAGTAAGCTGACTGAGAAACTCACGACGCACTTCAATCTCTATCTCATTGCGCAAACGTACTTCAATCTCATGTGCGAGCGTAAGCGGTCGTGCCTCATATTCATGTTGTAATTCTTCGCGTACTCTCGCTTCTATCTCAATGCGCAAAGATGCGGGATCACCGCGACGCTCAAATGTCACACGCTCATGTACAGTCTCAGGTTCATGAGCAACCTGCTGCTCCCATAATGTCCAACCAGAATCATGAGTAAACATGGGTGCAGACGGATTCGATTGCAATTGTTCGAAGGCATCACCACACACCTCTATGGATGCGCGTAACTGTTGCAATGCAGAATGCATTTGCTCATCTGTCATCTCTACAGTACTGGTCATCTGTGTTAGCAAATCAAGCACCTTTTTAAGTTTGCTGTTTGCTACCCACATTACCGACAAAGGAAGATACCGCCTTACCTGCTCGGGGCTATTACGCAGATTGAGCCCCATAGCCTTTCCAGCCCATTCTTCCATGCGATCAAGCGCATCTTTTGATCCATCAAGGAAACTCTTGAATTCAGTACGTTGCCCCTCAATGATAGAAACTGAAAGGCGCAATTGGGCAAGCGTTCTCTTCAACGAAGAAGCTTGAGTTTCTAATACCTGAGCTTCTCCTTGTAGACCGTTGTAAATTTGAACAAATGAAGGCTCGTGTGGGTGAAGAATGATTCCTGTTTCAGTCATTTCCGGCTGGGATAGTTCATCCTCAACTCCGATCTCCTCTACAGCTTCGGTTTGCTCTTGCTGTGAAGTAGACTGATATAGAACCGTGGATAAATCTTGTGAAACTGAATGATGCGCTGTCCCGGCGAGCATTTCCAAGGCGCTCTGCTGAGTTTCTTCAACAGGAATAGGTGTCCCGATCTGGGAGGGCTGACGTGGCTGTGTATCATGAACGGGTTGAGGCGTCAGGTCGGTCCCCTGCTCTGAAACAGGCTCTTCAGGCCAGAAAACTTCTTCTCCTTTAGCCGCAGCAGGTGCATGAAATGATGCAACCATATCATCGAGAGAGGCTATTGACGTCTCGGCAGAAGGCTGTGTTGAAGCAATTACTTGATCCTTGATCTCCTCGTATGTGGGTGTGTTGTCTCCGTTTCGTGCGGATGTTTCGATCATCACGCGATATTGAGAATAGTCTGCATCGTCTTCTGCTATGACTGCATCCTCGTCGATACCATTATGAATGCCATCAAGAAGTCTATGCATACGACCAAGAGAGCGTTGTAGGAGCCCAATCGTTGGATGATCTAGAGTAGCAAGATCTTCTAATACGTCACCCAGAATATCTTCCATACCATGGGCGACATGCGCAAGACCTGGAAAATCCATCATAGAAGCAGAGCCGCCAATAGTATGAACGCGACGATACGTCTCCTCAAGCGCTTCTGGGTCACCCGGAGTGTGTGCTAAACGTCCGAGATTTGCCGAGATTTCCGGCAAATAACTATTCACTTCTTCGATAAATGAATCGAGGACTGATAGTTTATCAAATGTATTCGACATGCTTGGCGCACCCACTCATTCTAGTTCCACGATCTGAGAAGCAATGCTCCACGTAACTGGAACTCCGTATGCTATTGCCCCGAGTGTCCATTGTTCGGGAAAGGCATCTGATCTTGACCAAATGAAGGTTGACTCTGCTGAGGGTTTCTCCAACGCTGGTTTGCCGTCATAGATTGCCCTGGCTGCGATCCAACGTTTTGTTGTCCCATCCCTGGTACCGGAATAGAACCGGGTAATGCTGATTGATTTGAACTCCCATATGCAGATTCAGACATCGAGTTAAACTGCTGCTGTCCTTCAAATCCTTGCTGATTTTCGAACCTGGTCATATCTCCATAAACAGGTTGAACGCCAAACTGCTGCCCATCAAATGCCTGTTGTTGATTACCATACTGTTGACTATTATAGGTCATCTGGCTACCAAACTGCGACTCATCATATGCCTGCTGGTTACCAAATTGTTGACCAGCATTGAATTGCTGTCCACCATACCGGGGTGTACCAGTAAAGCCTGGCTGCGATCCAAAGTCCTGCTGGTTATTAGACGCAAATTGGTAAGCTCCAGAATTTCCTGATCCCGGAGGTTGAGGGAGTGAAAGAAAATCACTCGAAAAACCCTGATTCCAATCGTTCTGCATCCCCATCCCCATTTCTTGCTGGAAATACTGATCACCATTACCAACAGGTAAAGCCGGAACACCTGCCATGCTTGGGAAGACATCCACCATTTCATTGGCATGATCGGGCAATCGAAATGTTGAGACAGAAGCTCGCAGTTGATCAGCAAGTTCAGCGAGGTAGCTTACACTCATCGCAGCTTCTTGCGTACCTACATTCGACTGACGGGTAATCTCAGAGATCTGTCCCATTGCAACAGCTACATTTTCTGAAACTTGTGCCTGCTCATTCGCAGCATGCGCGATAGTCTCAATCATTTGGGCTTGCCGTTCCACAGCAGTATAGATGGAGTTGAGGGCTCGTCCAGCCTCGTCAGCAAGTTGCGACCCTTTGACAACTTCCTGTGTGCTATCTTCCATTGCAACCACTGCCTCAAATGTATCGCCTTGAATGCTCTTGACCAGAGTTGCAATACGTTTTGTTGACTCGGTCGAACGCTCTGCCAGTAGTCGGATCTCATCGGCAACCACTGCAAACCCACGTCCATGCTCCCCTGCCATGGCAGACTGAATTGCCGCGTTTAGCGCTAGCAGGTTCGTTTGATCTGCTATATCTTCAATAATACGAACGATTTCGCCAATTTCATTGGAGCGCTCTCCAAGACGCTTGATCTTTTTCGACGTTTCTTGAACATTCTCACGAATAACCAACATTCCGTCGATAGACTGGCGTACAGCCTGTTGACCAGCATCAGCATTATGCAATGCATCCTGCGCTGCTTCAGCGCTTAATTGAGCATTACGAGCTACATTCTGAATGAAAATAGCCAACGCTTCTACTGCTTCAGTTGTCTGTGAAATCTGTTGCACTTGAGTTGAAGAGGCCTGAGCAAGTTCATCAGAGCGATCCAGAATACGACGCGTCGCATTTGTTACTTGCATTGCAGTAGCTTGGACTCTACCAACAACTTTAGCAAGCTCTTCAATCATATAGTTGAAGGAATCTGCCAAAACCCCAAGAGTGTCTGGCGTTACTTCTGCCTGGACACGAAGATCACCATCACCAACAGCGCTTACTTCTTGCAAGAGCTTTTCGATTTGTGCTTGTAGCGCCGCTGCATCGCTTGAGCTACTGGCAGGCGCGGCTGTTCCACCTGAAGTGAATCCCTGGTTATCAAATAGTGTGTTGATAGACATCGAAAGCATAGCGAATTCATCATCGCCGATGACCAAAGCTCGAACTGAGTGGTCTCCTGTCGCATATTTTCGACACACATCTACAAGCCCCTGAACCCGATCCAGGATTCTGCGACGCACAAAATAATTAACAAACAATACACCTAGTAACACGATCAGAGCGAATAACCCCACCATGTATACAACAACTGTTTGATCAACAACTCCCCTTATTAAAATACCAAGAACAATAATAGCGATGACAGGAATGGCAACTGAAGCAGCGAGTCCCATTACCAACAATGAACTTACTGTCATTCCGCCTCTATCGGTGTCATTCATCCTCCAGGCCTCCTCTCGTTTGAAGCATCATTTTGAAATATCACCAGGATACTCATGAGATCTCGAAATATCACCAGAATACTCCTAGAGATCTCTAAGAATAGTGTTGCATCTTGTCAGAGAATAGCAGACGAGCCGCATCCAACAAGATAATATATCGGTTTCCAACAAGTGCACTTCCAGAAGCATAGGAAGCCAACCATTGTGGAATATTGGCTTGACGTACATTCCCATTTATTGCGGATGGGGGAATTGGTATCATTTCGCTTACACTATCCACGGCCAGGCAGATCACCATTTCATTGTATTTCACTGATAATAGCCGGGTACGTGGATTAAAAGGCAAACGTTCCATACCGAGAAATGCGCGCAGATCAACTACTGAGGCAATAGATCCGCGTAAGTTGATCACTCCACTGATCCATGACGCAATGTTAGGAACTGGCGTCACGTCCGCAAGACGTTCTACACCATCGATATGCTCGGCTTTAAGAGCAAGCTCACATTCAAGTAGTGAAAAAACCAGGTATTGCTCACCAACAACAACTATTTCTGCCGGTACGTTTGTTAGTTCTCTTGGGGAGATCATATTCCCTGGAAAACTATCCATATTGCCTTGTGAATTACTTCTCATCTGTCTGGCAGTGGCGATGTCTCTATGAGGCTGTAGTCCATCTACTGTGGACTGCGGGATTCGTCCTGTATCGCGCTGCACCATTTAAAAGCTCCTAAATCTACAAGAGTTGCCGAACGTTGTTTACCAGCTCATCCTCACTAAAAGGCTTCGTCATATACATATCGGCACCTTGCCGAAGTCCCCAGGATTTATCAAGCGGAGTATTTTTGCTTGTTAACAATATTATTGGAATGTGCTTACTTGCATCCAGGCTTTTTAACCTACGGCAGAGTTGAAACCCATTCTGTTTAGGTAAGACTACATCGAGCACAATACATTCTGGTCGCTCCCTGAAGACTTTCTCAAGAGCCTCATCCCCATCCACTGCAGTTACCACATCAAAACCTTGATTCCGTAATGGAGTAGCGATCATTGTCAACTCTGTCCAACTATCATCAACTACAAGCACCTTCTGCCCTGGCATAACAGTATACCTTTCCTTTATAGGGGCGCAACACACATCGCCCAGTTAATGGGAAAGAATGGCTATAACAACGTGTCATTATGTTTTTCGGGAGGTTTATTCGGGGGACATTAACCATTCCTGATTCGCATATTTGTTCATTCAGTGGTTGAGACAAAGACTATCCACGACGCCTCAGACGCGTTCGCATACCTTCGTACTGCGGAGGCATACGCTGCTGCCAACCTACAAGATGCTTTTTAACTGTCTGGACCAACTCTACTGAGTCGAACGGTTTCGTTAAATATTCTGTTGACCCGGCAAGCCTTCCCCGCATCTTGTCAAACAAACCATCCTTCCCACTGAGCATAATAATAGGTATTGATCGAAACTGCAAGTTTTTCCGTACTATCTGGCAAATATGGTACCCATCCATGCGTGGCAACTGTATATCCAGGAGAATAAGAGCTGGCATTTCATCCGCCACCGAGGTGAGAGCACTTAGACCATCCCCAGCAGTAATTACTCTAATACGCTCGCGTTGCAGAGTCATTTGAACAATTTTCCGCACCGTGGGGCTATCGTCCACTACTAATACCGTTGGTATTGGTTCGATCATCTATATTGACCTCCTTTGTGTCTCTGATGACCAGTAAAGATTGCCATCACTTTGAGAGACACTACTTCTACCTTGCCCACTTTGGAATCCAGTTTCACTATACCGGTTACGCATCTGTTGTGTGTTCTGATGAGCCCGATAGAGTTGATACTGTTGAATCTCTTGATCAATTTCTGTAAGAAAGGCTTTCCAAACGTAGTTGAGTTGACGACCAGTATGCGAATTACCCACCTCATCATTCAACAGCGTTGAGAAAACAGTTCGTAAGAAGGTAGCAAGACCTAGTACAGCCTCCCAATAAAACTCCTCTAGCTTCTCTCCTTTCACCAACTTATCCAGATAAATGATTTCAGTACAGTCAAGCTGCCCATTGGTAAATGTCACCGTTTCCAGGATTGTATAGTGTTGATTTGCAATTAATTGCAGAGGCTGAGCAAAACGCCGTTCTAAATAGCGTACAATCTCCGTGATTGGAAGTTGTCCTCGTCCACGCAGACTTTTCGCATAGGTGCCGTGATGAATGAGCAACCCATTAATACATTGAGATAATGTTTCGATCAGTCCGAGAAGATGTCGTTCTGGGGCAAGATTCTGTCGCCGCTGAGCCAATTTATGTTGACACATGATGATGATGTTTGAGAGATCTTGTTGTAATTCTGTCTCTAACGCTGTATCAACTATCTCTATCAGGCGCAATTCCAGCAGATGATTCATTATACGAGCAACACGAGCTTCAGGGATCATCAAAACCATAGCCATCGCTTGTAGTGGTACTTCACCATTTGCCAGACAAAGCACTTCGATATGCTCCTGGCTCAATCCTAAGCTACGCACATCATTCCTCAAGAAGCACACTGTCAATATCTAGCGGCTGCATTCGGCTTTCAATCGTAAGCAATTGCCTATGGAAAGAGAAACGTCCATTTACCCAACGGAGGGCATGACTAATCGATTGTGTGACAGCAAATTCAAGACGGCGCTGCATTTCTGCGGCACTCATCCAATTGCGTTCAACCAGCATTGCTAATGCAACCTGAAGATTCCCTTGCGAAGCTTCTCGCACGGCTTGGGCGCGAGGAGGATCGAGTTTATTGATCAGGCAGAGCATACTCAGTAAATCTGATTTGATGTAACTCTCTTCATGCAGAGCCATGAGCTGGCCCTTACGTAGACTAATGGAAAGCGTTTCCGGCCCCGAGTGTACAAGCAATGTACCGGTTTTCCCACTCAGCGCGAGCATTTTTAGGATAGATTGAAGACCTAGCGTTTGTAGGTCTCCATCCATAATACGGTCTTGTGACTCCATTGTTCCTCTATTTCCTTATACCTTGCGGAAACATCTTCCCTGGCCTCTAAGGAAGTCCGTAATCGCATTTCACTCCCACTCAATAATAAACCCAGAATATTCCCATTATGGCAGTGTAAGGCAAAACAAGTTAGACAAGCATAAAAAACACGAAAAAGTCATTAAAATTTTATTAAAGTTTGCATTGGCTCGAAAATTAGTTTGGTTGCGTTTCGAGGGACGTCGCTGTGGATATAACCGATTGTGTTTCATCTTTATTTGCTGCCATAACTTGTGAGCGAAAAACATAACCAACTCCGGGTTCGGTGAGTAAATACTTTGGTTGTGAAGGCTCCTTCTCGATTTTCAGACGGAGTTGTCGCATATAGACCCGCAAGTAATCTGCCTCTTCACCATATTCAGGTCCCCAGACCGCACGTAGCAATGTACGATGCGTCATTACCTTACCAGCATGCAACATTAATTGATGTAACAATTCAAACTCTGTCGGAGTCAGTTTGATTTCTTGGGCGCCTGCAAGCACTTGACGCCGTAAAATATCTATACTTACATAACCATCTTCAGAGGTCAATACCTCCGGTTGTTGCACATTCATCCCCTCCGAGGCATTTGCAGCGCGTCTTAAACATGCCCGCACTCGAGCGAGCAACTCATCATTATTAAACGGTTTGGTTAAATAATCATCGGCTCCTTTGTCCAGAGCCTGCACTTTTTGCTTTTCGTCCGTTCGGGCTGAAACGACAATGATTGGAACCTGAGACCATTGACGCACCTGCACACACACACTCATACCATCCATTTCACCTGGCAACCAGAGATCAAGTAGTATGAGATCAGGTTGATGGAGACGCACTAATTCTACTGCCTGCTCTCCGCTGTCTGCAATCAAGACATCATACCCACTCATGGTGAGATTCCTGCGTAAGATTCGCTGTATCGGCGGTTCGTCATCTACAATGAGTATGCATTTCCCTTTTGTTTTCATGAGGCAAGCCACCCCTTATCAGGAAATTGGTAGTACAAAGGCAAAACATGATCCCCCACCAAGGGCAGGTTCGACCCAGATGCGACCCTGGTGAGCTTCAATAATTCCTCGGCTAATCGCCAGGCCAAGCCCACTACCTTGTGTGTCGAGACTGTAAAAGGTTTTGAAAATCCGCTCTTGCTCCCCATTTGGTATCCCGGTTCCATGGTCAATAACCCGTACACGCAAAAAGTGATGAGAATCTTTGGGCAAAACAACATCTTCATTCCCGGCAACGACGGTATCAATGGTGATAACAATCTCAGCATTTTCCGGACTATGGTATACGGCGTTTTCAAGCAGACAATACAAAACTCGTTTGATCTGAACATAATCAAGATAAACCATTGGCAACTGCGATTGAAAATCTGTATGCACGGTATGACCAGCTAACAACCGTTTATCAACAGCGATAGTACTATGTACTATTTCGACAAGGTCGCACCACTCTTTTTCGAGCACCAACGCGCTCATATCAATACGGGACATCTCGATGAAAGAGTTGATGAGAGAATGTAGATGATCAGCCTCGGCGTCAATGTCTTCCAGTATTTCGTTCAGCATCTGTTCATCCCAGGTAATATCAGGTTGCAGAAGCCCTGTCACCGCAGCTTTAATGGCTGTAAGCGGTGTACGTAAATCATGAGAGACAGTCGAGAGCAGTACAGCCTTGTTTTTTTCATCTCGTACCTGCTCAGTGATATCTTGAATCTGTAAGGCATTGCCTAAAAGTTGCTCCTGAGAATCATAAAGAGCAAAGCGCATAAATTGATAATGGCGATCTGAGGGGGCACTGTTTGGAAGCATCGATTGTGGGTCAGAAAAACGATTTCTAGGCTGCTTTGCAGAATGTTTATTGAAAGAAACTGGCTCTTGCTCTTTAGTAACTTTAGTCTCGACTTGAAATTGCTGGTGAGGTCGTCTTTGCACAGCTTCAGCAGCAATGATAAAGCGTAATGTATTTGTCGGCGGGAATTCCAGTTGCGCAACGTTCTGTTGATGCTCAACTAATCGTGCATCGTCTAAAGCGAGATCAGAGTAAGTGAATTCTTGCAGGTACGTACGTACTTCATCGACGTTGCGTATACGTAAAAGCAAATCTGCAAATGCATCTAGTAGGGTTAACGAGGAGATCTGAGAGAAAGGAAGATAAGTATCGAAATGCACCTGGCTCTCTAACGGCCACGGTATCTCGTGTGATTTAATTTTTAAAGAATCCTTCCCTCCTTCATGTGCCGAGCGTTGCAAACTTGCAAGGTTTCCCAGCTTATCCAGAGAAAGATGTATTCCACAAAATACTTCTGCTGCGCGATTAACATAGATACATTTCCCTTGTGTATCGGTAACAAACCAGGGGGTAGTCATGTCACTTCTAACACGCTCATAGAGTTGCGTTATTACTGGGGTAAGCGCTGCGCTCACATCACCTAATAATCCAACGTGAGCCAGGGCAGCTTCAGCTGTTTCTATAAGAGTAGCGGCTTTCTGCTCCTGAAGCAACGGTAGAACTGTTCCATTGACATAGTTTACATTTGTAATCGGCTGTTCATCCTGGATGGCATGCAGTATATTCTGTAAGTCACGTTCACTGGATGTCAGCAAGTGGTCACTGATAAAGCGTAATAGGCTGCTAAAACTGACACCAAAGGTCTGTTCAGATTCTTCCCGCACCCTTTCAAGCAATAGCAACTCATCTATTTCATCTGAACCGGAAAAGCTATTTTGTTGTCTGGCTGCGTCGAGTTGCTCGATTGCTTCCTGAAAGCGTCTTCGCTCCCTCGCCGCTTCCAATAACATGCCATTATGGATAGCAATTGTAGCCTGGCTGGCAAATAGAGAAAGAATATCTAATTTGAGAGGAGTAAAGCCTCCTGGTTCAGATGAGCAAAGCAAAAGCGCGCCATAAACCGTTGAGCCTGCCACCAATGGATAACTGAAAATAGAGCGGATACCCAGTTGTGAAGCAAATACCTTACTTACAGGAAAACGGCTATCCTCGGTAATATCATTTGAAACGTAAGGCTGGCGAAAGCGTAAAGTAAAACCGATGATGGCTTGTCCGGTTAAAGCTATTTCACGTTCAACAATTTTTTTCAAAATAACGGCATCCATCCCATACTGCTCAACCAGTTTCAGGCTACCACGCCGTTGATCCAGTGTAATTATTGCTGAGGAAACATCCAGTGCCTTCGCAATCCCAACCACGATTCTACTGAGAATCATGGAAAGATCCATCTCCGATGTAAGAGCACTGGAAACGTTCTTCAGTTCCTCGCGCTGCCGATCTTGTATTTCTACACTACCACCTATCTGGGCACTCTCGATGGCTGCTGCCAGGACATGGGCCACAGCACTGATAAGTCGTTGGAGCGCTTCATCGGCGTATGCATCAATTCGTGTACTACCCAGTTCTAGCGAACCAAGTATCTGATCCTCAACCACGAGTGGAACGATCAATGTAGAACGCAGGTACGGTCTACCACTCAGTGCGTCGCCACTTTGCGCCGGGAGACCATCTAAACCCTCTGGGTAGTTCCTTATTTCGAGAACGGCCAAATCCTGTGCAGGAGGTGAATCAGCAGTCTGATGCTGCTCGGTCGCCGTTTTGTCAGCATATTCCTGGTATTGCACAGTTTCACTATTCAGCAAGATGTACTCAACCATTGAGTCTTTTAAGGGATGCTGATGATAGTGAGCAATCCATCCATCTGCTTCATGTGTACAGACCACCACTCGAACAGCTTCTCTGTCGTGACGCAATAATACGATGCCAAAAACATCAAAAGGGATAGCTGGCTCTAATTCTGCAGCCAAACGAGCATAATCAGGCTTTATTCCGCGTACACGGGAAACAATGCGAGCAACACGCTCAACGATAGCTGACTGTTCTTGTGTTGGTGGTTGTGTTCTGGTCTCCATTCATACTTCCTGCGCTTTTAGCAAACAAATACCACCGATCCCCAGAGTATACGAATCATATGGTTTACCCAAATATCACTGTAGATGCTAATTAACACAACAATTCACAGTACTACATTGTAGCACATTTTGCACTACAATGTAGTACTCTTGAAATTACAAATACAAATGTGGAGTTAAATTAGTCTAAAGGTACTTGAAGAGTATACCATATTATTACTACATCAGAGCTGAATGTAGCCGATACTTCTTAAGTATACTATGGAGATGGATGTGCGTAGCCTGTCAGCTCGACATAGCCTTCACCTTTTACAACCTGACTTGCGTTCTGTCCTTGAATACTCACTGCTCCTTCCCAATAACTGTTACCTGTCGATTGAAAGACTACAAGTTCCTGGTTTTTCAATTCAGGTACAACCATGAGTGAGGCTCGCAATTTAGGATCATTTATCTCAAGCTTCCAACCAGATGGATAGTTTGCTCCTGTTAGTGAACTTCTCCAATGATTGAGAACAGTCACGTGAAGTGCACTTGCAGGCAGCAGAAAACCCCTGGCCTGCGGTCCTATATAGCCAATATAAGTTGAGATAGTCTTTCCAGAGGCATCCCGAATGAGATACAACATCATCTCAGTGTTGTTATTAAGCTGAATGCTAAACCAATCCCATCCACCACCACTAAGCGTGAGGAAGTTACCCCACTGATGGTCCATCCACGCCTCGCCAGATACCTGCAAGGGCTGATGATGGTCAACCAGGATCCCTGAGAGAGACATACGTGTACGTGAATAATAGTAGGAAAAACCACCTAGCCCATAAGTAATTAATCCATTTCCATTGTGTAATGTCGCGGGCTTTAGGCCAATTAATTCGATTTGCAAAGCATAATCATTCATCTTCGCAACCAGGTGATCCGACCCATTGACGCCTTTGATCGACCAGTCATTTATTTGAAGGTTTATGCCACTTGTTGAAGTACCATCAGGTATCAATGCATATGGTTCAGTCAGGCGACGTTGATCGAAATGGAACTCGCCTCGAGTTATATCACTGATTGCGAAGTGCGCAGCATAGACAGGGGGAAGATCACCTCGCAGGGCCTGAAAGAAGACAAGCTCAAAACCAAAGTGTTGCACTTGTCCACCTGGCACTGAGGCATTCAGATGGCCAGTATAATACCACCATTCTGTCAAATCACGATGTGCTGCCTCATCCTGAGGAAAGCGAATGGGCGGCAAAGGAGTTGCGGTAGTCGACAAATTCGCCGCGGGTAATTGAGCTGAAGTTGACACAACGCCTGGAAAACCACAAGAGGAAAGTAAGAGCGCTAAAATGAGAAGAGTAAGCAGGGCGGGGGCAAGCCCCGCCCCTACTATACAACGCCTAGCATCAAATTTATTACATCTATAGTAGGGGCGGGGCTTGCCCCCGCCCTGAAAATCCCCGCCCTTGCCGTCCCCACGTAACCCAATGATCTTTCGTCTTAATTTCATTGCATCCCTCCTATCTGAGCATCTTCTCCCGATTCAATAGAAAGTTCATCTTCTTTGCTCTCCTCTAATTGTTGACCATCTAAGCTTTCAACTAAAATTGGTGGTCTGCGTTGCACACCTACGATTGGAAGCCACCAGTTCCAATCGCCAAGTAAACGCATGGTAGCAGGCACAAGCAACCCACGTACTAACGTTGCGTCTAGAGCAACTGCCAACGCCATACCAAGGCCCAACGCTTTGACGAGAAGCATGTCAGCACTAGCGAAACACGCGCTAACCACAATCACGATCAAAGCCGCACTGGTGATAATTCTGCCGCTCCGCTGCATGCCAAGTGCAACTGCTTTCGCATTATCCCCGGTCTGCCAGTACGCCTCCTGTATACGCGAGAGCAGGAAAACTTCATAATCCATCGAGAGCCCAAACAATGCGCAGAACAAGAGAATGGGACTCGATGCCTCAACGAAGCCAAGTGGAGTAAAGCCGAGCGCTTGATGCAGAAATCCATTTTGGAATATCACAACCAATGCACCATAACTTGCCAGAATCGAAAGGGTATTCATTAGAATAGCTTTGAGCGGCAAGAACAGTGAACGGAAAAACAGCAGCAACACGATATAGGTGGTAATCGATACAATCAACACTGCTATAGGAAAGTCTGTGTACAGTGAGTCTACATAATCTATGTTGCCCGCGGT
>WNGJ01003487.1_pt1 | contig 16209 bp, 8 predicted proteins | sample 5400611 | NCBI WGS metagenome assembly WNGJ01 (sample SAMN13153375, study PRJNA577476) | soil metagenome | isolation source: 40 cm soil or saprolite under Garry oak tree replicate 1 | place: USA:California | collected 2016-06-15 | reverse complement strand
CGGAAGAGGACGAGGCAGATGACACGACAGAATCTGATAAAGCGTCGAGATGGCAAAGTCCGACCGACGTGCCGGATGATGTGCTCGAGCAAGCCAGGCGAATTGAATTCACGGTCGTTCCCTCGGAAAGGGCACAGGATCGACAACATGTTTTTAAAATACGCGTCGAATCGGAAGGCGAGCTCTACGTTCGTGTCGCGAAAGGAGTGCGCGCGTTTGGTGATTATCCTTTAGCGGAAGATTACAACGCCGTCGTTGCAGTGCCGCAGCTTCCGCGCGAAGTACAGATCGAAGGTCAAGGAGGTCTGCTGGCACTCAGCGGCGACCGGAAATTGTCGATCCGTTCACGCGCTTTGCCAGCGGTCGAATTTGAAGTTGCGCGCGTCGCAACTACTCAAATCAACCATCTCGTTAGCCAGACCGAAGGTAAATTCGAAGACCCGGAATTCCGGGCGCCGCTGTATTTCAACAAGGAAAACATCTCTCGCATTGCAATCGAGCAACAGCCGATCGCGATGGAAAACAAATGGAAGGCCAATTACTCGGCGTTTGATTTCGCGGAGCACCTCCGCAAACCAGCGGATGGCGGGAGTGAGCGCGGCCTTTTCTTTCTGACTGCACGCGGCTGGGATCCGGTGAAAAAGAAACCGATAAGGTCGGCCAGAGATAGCAGATTTTTGCTCGTTACCGACATCGGAATTTTGACCAAGAAAAATACCGATGGGACCAGCGACGTTTTTTTGATGTCCATCAAAAATGGTCAACCGATCAATGGCGCCACAGTGGAAATTCTGGGCAAGAACGGTGTGCCGATCCAGACGGCCCAAGCGGGCGCAGACGGTCATTGCGCTTTCCCTTCTGTTGAAAAATCGGAGCGCGAGAAAACGCCGGTGGCGTTTGTGGCGCGCAATGGCGACGACATCGCGTTCATGCCGTTCGCGCGCGAAGACCGTGTCCTGAATTTTTCGCGCTTCGAGATTGAAGGAGCACAGAACATCGCGCCGGAAGGTCTGGACGCGTTCGTTTTCACCGAGCGGGGCGTTTACCGGCCTGGAGACGAAATTCACATCGGCATGGTGGTGAAACAGCGAAGCTGGGGCGGCAACCTCAAAGGTTTGCCCATTGAAACCGAAGTGGTGGATGCGCGCGATCTGCCGGTGCAGACAAAGAAACTCAGTTTGCCGGAGACTGGCTTTACCGAACTCAGCTATCAAACCGCCAATGAATCGCCGACTGGCCTCTATACGTTCAACGTTTACCTGATCAAAAATAACAAGCGCTCGAGTTTGCTCGGTTCCGCTACGGCGCAGGTGAAAGAGTTTCTCCCCGATCGCATGAAAATCGAGACGCAGCTTTCCAAAGCTGCGCCGCGCGGCTGGATTCAGCCCAAGGAAATGCACGCCTCTGTTGCGCTGGCGAATCTTTACGGCACGCCCGCGACGGATCGGCGTGTAACAGGCAAGGTTGAGCTCGAGCCGGCGGCATTTTCATTTCCGGAGTTTCGCGACTTCACTTTCTTCGATCCGCTGTTTGATGAAAACAAATCTCGGACGGAGCAAACGGTCGATCTCGGCGAACAGAAAACCGATGGCGAAGGCCACACGGACTTTGATTTGCAACTCGAACGGTTCGCCGATGCGACTTACGCGATGCGATTCATTGCGGAAGGCTTCGAAGGAGAAGGCGGTAGGAGCGTTACAGGCGATGTCGGCGCACTGGTTTCCGCCCTGCCTTACGTGATCGGCTACAAAGCCGATGGCGATCTGCGTTACATCGAGATGAACAAACCGCGCGGCGTCGATCTAGTCGCAGTGGATCCACAACTCAACCGCATCGCAATCGAAAACATCAGCCTGAACCTCATCGCGCAGGAATATGTTTCTGTGCTGAAGAAGCAGGAAAATGGCAATTATGTTTATGAGTCAGTCCTGAAAGAGCGCCCTGCCAAATCAGAAAAAATCTCGGTGGCATCAAACGGTTATCATTACGCTCTGCCAACCGAGGAGCCCGGCGATTATGTGCTCGAACTGCGCGACGATCAGAATCGTATTCTCAGCAAGCTGCGGTTCTCGGTGGTGGGTCACGCTGCAATGACCGGCGCCCTCGAGAAAAACGCAGAGCTGCAGATCAAACTTAACGCCAAGGAGTATCGCGCTGGGGATGAAATTGAGTTAAGCGTGACCGCGCCATACAGCGGCTACGGTCTCATCACAATCGAACGGGAAAAGGTTTACGCCTACAGCTGGTTCCAAACCAACACCGCCAGCAGCATCCAGCACATTCGCCTGCCTCAAAATTTTGAAGGCACCGGTTACATCAATGTTGCGTTTGTGCGGGCGCTCGATTCCAAGGAAATTTTTGTCAGCCCGCTCAGTTACGGCGTCGTCCCATTCACTGCCAATATCGAAAACCGCCGACTCAAGATCGAGCTCCAGGCCGCAGCGAAAGCGAAACCGGGCGAACCGTTGCACATCAGCTACAAGACCGACCGGCCCAGCAAGATCGTCATTTTCGCGGTCGATCAGGGAATTCTGCAAGTTACCGCTTACAAAACGCCGGATCCGCTAACCTATCTCTTCCGCAAATGCGCTCTCGGCGTGGAGACGGCGCAGATCGTTGATCTTATCATTCCGGAATTTTCCTTGCTGCGTTCTCTCTCCGCGTTCGGTGGTGACGGCGGCGAAGTTCAAAAATTGAATCCGTTCAAACGCGTCACAGAAAAACCCGTGGTGTTTTGGTCCGGCATTATCGACGCCGACACGATAGCTCGTGAAGTTGTCTACGACGTGCCCGACTTTTTCGATGGCACGCTGAAGATAATGGCGGTCGGCGTTTCAAATGAAACAGCCGGATCAGCAGACCGCGATGCGCTCATCCGTGGACCTTTTGTCGTAACGCCAAGCGTGCCGGTGCTGGCCGCTCCCGGCGATGAATTCGAGGGTGGCGTGACCGTCGCTAACAATGTCGAAGGGTCCGGCGCCGATGCAGAGGTGGAGCTCCACGCCGAGACATCTCCGCAATTGTCAATCTTGGGAACGCCAATCCAAAAATTGCGAATCGCAGAAGGACACGAGCAAAGCGCGAAGTTCCGATTCCATGTCAACGACAGGCTCGGCTCCGCCGAAATAAAGTTCGTCGCGCGCCGAAATGGTATTGAGACGCGTCGCCGCGCCACACTGAGTGTTCGTCCGGCGGTTCCCTACGCGACCGATGTTCGCAGCGGCAATTTCAAAAAAGGCCACGTGGATGTTCAGATTACACGGGCGATCTATTCTGAGTTCGCCAAACGCGAGGCCGCCGTCGCTGCGGTACCACTGGGACTCGCGCACGGTCTTTATGTTTTTCTAAAAGATTTTCCTCACGGTTGTAGCGAGCAGATCACAAGCGGCGCATTCTGCCGGCTCCTGCTTTCGGATGAAGCCGACTTCGGTCTTAACCGAGCGGAGGTAAACACACAGCTTGAAAAAACGTTCGCGACTCTGCGACGCCGGCAAAACGATCAGGGCGCGTTCGGTTATTGGGCGCCGGAAACAGATCAGAAGATCAGTTTCAATTCGGTTTACGTGATGGATTTCTTGAGCACGGCGAAAACAGCCGGTTTTGCGCCGCCAGCGGACATGTTCGCGAGCGGCTTGCGCTACTTGCAAAAGATGGTCACGCTCGAGCCCTCGACTCTGGCCGACGCGCGAATCATCGCCTACGGGATTTACGTGCTCACGCGCGAAGGTGTCGTAACGACCAATTACATTCTTAATCTGCGCGATTATCTCGATCAACATCAGGCCGATATATGGCAAAATGACGTAACCGGCGTTTATCTCGCGGGAGCGCTCAAACTTCTGCATAAAGACAAAGATGCAGACGATTTGATCGGCGCCTACAAGATCGCGAATGATTCGAGCAGGGATTATGACGACTTCTGCCAACCGCTCGGAGCGAACGCGCAATACATTACCGTACTCGCCCGCACGTTTCCGGCGCGTCTCAAAGGAATTTCGGCTGCGGAATTTGAACAAATTCTGCAGCCGATCGGGCGCGGGGAATTCAACACGCTGTCGGCCGCTTATGCTGTTTCGGCTCTGAAATCGTACTCACACGCCATCGCGCAAACGCTGCCCGTACTCAGCATTGGTGAAATTCACAAAGACAAGCGTGAGGTTGCCCTAACGAGTGGTGCGAAATTGCTGCAACGGGCCGCTTTCTCGAAAGACGCGATTGTGCTTCGCTTCAACAGCGCTGGAAAGCTCAGCGGCCCGGGCGCTTTTTTCCAGGTGGTGGAAGCTGGATTTGATCGACATGTTCCAACGCAGCCGGTCACCGCGGGCCTGGAAGTTCATCGCGAGTTACTCGACAAGAACAATCAGCCGGTCACGCGGACGAAACTGGGCGAACCGATTCATGTCCGTCTGCAGGCGCGAAGCGTAGGCGATGATTCCGTCACCAACGTTGCCATTATCGATCTTCTCCCCGGCGGCTTCGAAGTTGTCGGGACATCTTTGCAACCCGGCGTCTCGACAATTTCTGGCGTCGATTATGTCGATGTTCGCGAAGATCGCGCCGTCTTTTACGGGACGGTTTCCAGCAGCGTACTCGAGATCAATTATCAAATTAAGTCAGCTAATCGTGGCGAGTTCACGGTGCCGCCTATTTTCGCCGAATCGATGTACGAGCGGGCCATCAAAGGTCGCGGCGTCGGAGGAAAGATCACCGTGACGGAGTAGCTACCTCTAGTTATAGAAAATGAAAACGATTGGGCAGTATAAGAAAACGTTGCTCGCGTTCTCGCTTCTTTGCACGGGTGCCGCTGTTACTTGGATCGCGCTGCCCAGGCCGCCATTACTCGATGGAATCTCATTCTCGCAATGCGTTCGCGATCGCAACGGGAAACTGCTTCGCATCACTTTGACAACGGACCAGAAATATCGGGTCTGGACTTCTTTGCCAAATATTTCTCCCGCGCTGATCGATGCCACCCTCCAATTTGAAGACAAATACTATCGGTACCATCCGGGAGTTAACCCAATCGCATTGGTGCGGGCGGCATTTGGTTTGCGACCGGGCGGGGCACATAGCGGCGCTTCCACCATCACCATGCAACTGGCGCGATTGCGTTATCATCTCCCTACCCGCACTTTCAGAGGAAAGTTCGTTCAAATTATTCGTGCACTCGAACTGGAGCGGCATTACTCGAAGTCTCAGATTCTTGAAGCCTATCTGAATCTCGCGCCCTATGGACGAAACATCGAAGGCCTTGGGGCGGCCAGTCAGATCTATTTTGGCAAGAGCGCCGGGCATTTGACGACGCCGGAAGCAATTTCGCTTTGCGTCATTCCGCAAAGCCCGACCCGGCGTGCGTTGTTTGCCGACCGCGATAACCGCTCACTCGATTCGGCGTTGAGCGGCTGGTACGATCGCGCAAAAACCAACTGGCAATTCTTCGCGCGCTCATTCAGCGCTCGCGCGCAAACGGAACGCACATTTCTGGCGCCGCACTTTGTCCAGCAAGTTGTGGCGGCCGAGAAAGGCCGAGACGAGATTGTGACCACCCTCGACCTCGCAAAGCAACAAGTAATCGAGCGCCGAATCACCGACTACGTTCGCGCAAATCGCAGTCGCGGAATCCAAAACGCGGCGGCACTGTTAATCGATACGCGGAGCATGGATGTGCTCGCACAAGTGGGCTCGGCAGATTTCTTCAACGGCGAAATCCAGGGACAAGTGGATGGAACACGTGCCCCGCGCTCGCCCGGTTCCGCACTAAAACCATTCGTTTACGCGCTTGCTCTGGAGCAGGGATTGATTCATCCGTTATCGATCCTATCCGACGCGCCGCAGAGTTTTGGCGATTACGATCCGGAAAATTTCGATCGGGAATTCGTCGGCCCGATCCGCGCATGTGACGCGCTCGCGCGAAGCCGCAATCTTCCCGCGGTTGAGCTTGCATCCCGACTGCGTCATCCCACGCTTTATGAATTTCTCCGCGGCGCCGGCGTCAAGTTACCGCGCTCGGAAGCTCTTTATGGATTGACCCTTCCGCTGGGCGGGGCCGAAGTCACGATGGAGGACCTGGTTCGCCTGTACGCTGCGCTTGCCAATAACGGAGAGTTGCGGCCGCTTCGCCGGAGTTCATGCGATCCAGTCGCCTTGCGCGGCCGCCGGATGATCATGCCGGAAGCAGCATTTCTAACTTTGGAGATGCTCGATCTGCCACGGACCGAGATTAGCCGGGCATATTCCGATCAAGCCGCGCCGGTGTTTTGGAAGACGGGAACGTCTCACGGTTTTCGCGACGCGTGGTCAATGGCTGTCTTCAATCATTACGTGCTTGCGATTTGGATCGGAAATTTTGATGGGCGCGCCAACGGGAATTTTGTCGGGCGAATCGCCGCTGCCCCGCTCTTGTTTCAAATAATCGACAGCTTACGTGCGGGCTGGCCCGAACCTAACCAGCCGCATCTCCCACCGCCCGGTGCAAATTTAAAACGTGTCTCCTTTTGCGCGGTGTCAGGCGATTTACCCGAACCGTACTGCACACAGCAGGTTGAGGGGTGGTTCATTCCGGGCATTTCGCCGATCAAACTTTGCGATGTGCATCAGGAAGTGCTCGTCGATGCTGCGAGCGGCTTGCGCGTGCCAAGAGATGACGGAACTCGCGAGCTCCGCCGTGAAGTTTACGAATTCTGGCCGACAGAGTTGCTATCGATTTTCCGACGCGCCGGAGTGCCGAGAAAATTGCCGCCGCCCTTTTTGCCCGGAACGTCCCCCGACTGGATCGCGCGCACTGGAAACGCGCCGCGAATCGTTTCGCCGGCTGAGGGACAAAAAATCCTACTGACATCGGTGGGCACGATCGCGTTGCGAGCAAAAACAGATGCAGATGTCCGCGAAATTTATTGGTTCGCGGGCAACACATTCATTGCCAGGACAAATCCACAAGACGTCATTACATGGAAAGCAGCGCCAGGCAGTTACGAACTCACCGCCCTGGACGACCATGGTCGCGCCGGGTCATCGGCATTCACGGTGCAATAGAAGGCGCACACCAACCAATAAACCCCTGACTCGCGCAAAGATTTGCGTTGAGATAGTTGCTGCAGTTCTTTGCAATTCGCAATCGTTAATCCGCATTTCGCAATCGCACCATGTCCCGCCAATACACGTTGCAACGCGCGCCAGCACCGACCTCGATTCATGTCGATTACGCTGCCGAGTTGAATAAACAGCAGTTCGCGGCTGTGACTGCGGCGCCGGGTCCGCTACTCGTGATCGCGGGTGCAGGGTCGGGAAAGACGCGCACTCTTACATACCGGGTAGCTTACTTGCTGGAAAATGGAATCGATCCTCGCAATATCCTGCTTCTCACGTTCACGAACAAAGCTGCGCGCGAAATGCTGGGCCGTGTGGCGAATTTGCTGCCGGTGGACTCAAGCGGACTCTGGGGTGGCACATTCCATTCCATAGGAAATCGGATCTTGCGCCGGCACGGCAGCGCGCTCGGCTACTCGAGCGCTTTCACCATCATGGACCGCGAAGATCAAAAGGATTTGATCGATGCCGTCGTAATCAGCGCAGGAATTGATCCGAAGGAGATTCGATTTCCGAAAGGCGATGTACTCGCGGAAATTTTTAGTTTTGTCGTCAATACGGAGAAACCGGTGGAGGAACTGCTTGCGGAGAAGTTCCCCTATTTCGTGCCGCTACTCGAGAAGATTCAGGACGTTCGGGAGCGCTACGAAAAAAAGAAAAAGGCAACTAACTCGATGGATTTCGACGACTTGCTGCAAAAAACATTGTCGATGTTTCAACAGCACGAACGAATCGCGGAAATTTATCGGCGACAGTTTCAGTTTATTCTCGTCGATGAATATCAGGACACGAACAAGATCCAGGCTGATCTCGTCGATCTGCTCGCACGCGACCATCGCAACGTGATGGTAGTGGGCGATGACGCGCAGTCGATCTACTCTTGGCGCGGCGCCAACTTTCAAAACATCCTCGAATTTCCAAAGCGTTATCCGGATGCGCAGGTGTTCAAGATCGAGATGAACTATCGCAGCGTGCCGGAAATTCTGGAAGTAGCGAACGCGGCCATTGCCGCAAACGTTCACCAATTCCGCAAGCACTTAAGCGCAACGCGCGAATCAGAAGCGCTGAAGCCAGCCCTTGTGGCGCTAAACGATGGAGCGGAGCAAGCGCAGTTTGTGGCCCAGCGAATCCTCGAACTGCGCGATGAAAATGTTGATCTCAACGATATCGCGGTGCTCTACCGCGCGCATTATCACGCGGTCGAGCTGCAGCTGGAGCTGTCACGGCGCGGCATACCTTATCAAATCACCAGTGGCATCAGGTTCTTCGAGCAGGCGCATATCAAGGATGTCACCGCGTTTATTCGCTTCGTAGCCAATCCTCGCGATGAAGTCGCATTCAAACGCATGGCGAAATTGCTTCCCGGCATCGGGAATCGCACGGCAGAAAATCTTTGGCGCGAATGGGAGAACGCCGTTGCGGCCGCGGGCGACTTGTCCGCGGTAGCCTTGGCGAAGGCGGATGACCGCGGCTCTGCAGCAACGTCCACGGAAGCCGGGGTCAACGATCCGCCTCAGGGGGGCTACAGTTTTGGCAACGCGCTATCGATCATGAAAGTTCCCCAGAAATCAAAGAAGGCGTGGGAGCAACTCGCGCACACGCTGGACGAAATCGCTCCGGCTGGTCAGCCGAATATGCCATCGGAAATGGTCACGTCCGTGGTCGAAGCGATCTACGACGATTATGCCAAAGCGAACTTCACAAACTACGAGCTTCGCCGCGAAGATTTGAATCAGCTCGCAATCTTTGCGCGGCAGTTTAAGGACGTGCACGAATTTCTTTCGCAGTTGGCGCTGATCAGCAACGTGGATGCAGAAGCCGCTTCAACTCAGATAAGCGACAAGGAAGCGGTCAACCTTTCCTCAGTGCACCAGGCCAAGGGTCTTGAGTTTCACACAGTGTTCGTAATCTGGCTGACTGACGGAATGTTTCCGAGCAATCGCTCGCTCGATATACGCGACGCGCTCGAGGAAGAACGGCGTCTGTTTTATGTGGCCATCACACGCGCGCGCGACGAATTGTATCTCACTTATCCGCAGATGCGTCTGAGCGGAGGATATGGCGACGTTTTCCAGCGGCCCTCGCGTTTTCTGCAGGAAATCCCAAACGAGTTAGTAGAAGATTGGCAAGTGCAGCGCCGGTGATTCCATAATTGTCATTCCGAGCGGAGCGCAGCGAAGTCGAGGAATCTCTCACTGTTTGATAAAACGAATTTGTAATCAGAGATGTCTCGACTTCGCTCGACATGACAAAGTGACGTGTGGACATGATGAATCTTTCCCCTGAACAAAAGATTGCTGGTGTTCTCGTGCCGCTGTTTGCGTTGCGCGGGGCAGACGATTTAGGAATCGGTGACACCGGCGCCCTCCGGGAATTTATCGATTGGGTTGCGCAAATTGGATTCAAGCTTGTCCAACTCCTGCCCATCAACGAGACCGGGGCCGACAACAGCCCATACAACGCGATCAGTGCGATGGCGATCGAACCAACCACGTTGCACCTAGCGCTAAACTCGTCGCCAGATTTAACACGCGAACACCTTGATGCTGCAATTGCTGGCGCCGATCTTCGCAGTCTTCGTGTTGGCGAAGTAAAATACCGCCAAGTCAAAAAACTGAAGCGGCGCATCTTAGAAAAAGCGTTTGCGAACTTCTCCGCGAACGCCAGCGAAGAACGACAGTTGGAATTCGAAACATTTTGCGAAGAGGAAGCCGCATGGCTGCGAGATTATGCCTTTTTTCGCGTCCTAATGGAGGAGAATGAGGATTCCGCCACTTGGAATCGATGGCCAGCGCAGCATCAGTCAACAGAAAGGGCGCGAAACTGGTTACGCGGCCTGCCGCAAGATCGACAAGCAGGGCTGGCAACCCGTCAAAATTTCTTCTGTTATGTGCAGTGGATTGGGCACCAACAATGGCGCGCAATCAAATCATACGCTGAGGAACGCGGCGTGGCCCTGATGGGCGATATTCCATTCGGCGTCAGTTATTACAGCGCCGACGTTTTTGCCCAGCCTGATGAATTCGTGCTTGATTGGTGCGGCGGAGCGCCTCCCGAGCCTTACTTCAAGGACGACGCTTTCACGCAAAAATGGGGACAGAACTGGGGCATTCCACTTTATCGCTGGGACAGAATGCGCGCGGGCAATTTTCAGTGGTGGCGCGAGCGCGTCCGGGCTGTCCGGCGCATTTTTCACCTCTTTCGCATTGATCACGTTCTTGGATTTTATCGCATCTATGCCTTCCCGTGGCGGCCGCGGAAGAACAAGCAATTTTTTCCGCTCGATTGGAATCAAATGCTCGAACGAACTACCGGCCGCGCACCACATTTCGTTCCGCGAGACGACGACACCCCCGAAAACTCCGAGGCGAACAAACGCGAAGGCGAAGAATACTTGCGCGTTGTTCTGGACGAAGCTGGGGCCACGCGAGTGATCGGCGAAGACCTCGGCCTTGTTCCTGATTACGTACGACCAAATCTGCGCGCGCTCGGGATCGCGGGATTTAAAATTCCGCAATGGGAGGTCCGTGGTGAACAAGTCACGCCTGGAAAAGAATACGAGCGGCTTTCCGTTGCGACTTATACAACGCACGATCACAAACCGATCCGCGCTTTGTGGGAAGAAGCTTTTGAGTATCCGACGGCGACATCAGAACAATCACGATTCGATTTAGCAAAGATCGCCGCCTTCGCTGGGTTCGATTCAGGAATCGACCGCGTTGATTTTGAAAAACATTTTTACCCTGCGATCATGGAAGCGCTTTTCGCAAGCGAGGCATGGCTCGCTATCATCATGATCACCGATCTGCTGGCGCGCAAATACCGCTTCAACGTACCTGGGACTAAGGCAAACTTGAATTGGACACGGCGAATCCGGCGCTCGATTGCGCAGCTGATTTCCAGTCCCAAAGAGCAAAGGCGAATGCGGCTAATCCATGAGCTACTGGTAAGAAGCGGCCGCGTTTAAGTACGTTTCGGTAACACACGCGTCTCGCGTGTTGGTTTCGACGTCGCGCCGAAACAGGCTGTCCTCAAAATCTCCTTGCTCCGGGGCGGTACGAACTCACAACAAAAGGTCGCGATCGCGAGGACGCGCTCGCCAACACGCGAGACGCGTGCGCTACCCAGATCTCGCCTTATGAGCTTTTCTCAATCGGTGCGCCAACTCTGTTGCCCCATTCCGTCCAGGAACCGTCGTAGTTCCGCACGTTATTTAGTCCGAGCAGATAACTGAGCACGAACCATGTGTGACTCGAACGCTCGCCGATGCGGCAATAAACGACTGTCTCCTCTTTGGGTCCGACTCCGCATTGATCGAAGTAGATTTTTGCCAGCTCTGAAGCCGGCTTGAACGTGCTGTCGTCGTTGGTGGCAGTTTTCCACGGCATACTCTTCGCCCCGGGGATATGACCGCCGCGCAGGACGCCCTCCTGCGGATACTCGGGCATGTGCGTAATCTCGCCCTTGAATTCGCCCGGTGAGCGCACATCGATCAGCGGCTTGCCGTTTTTACTTTGCGCCAATGCTTCATCGAAGAAGGCGCGAATTTCTTTGTCGAATCGTTTCTTCGGCACTGGATAATTTGTCTTTGCATATTTGGGGACGTCGCGCGTGATGGGACGGCCTTCCGCTTTCCATTTGTCGCGACCGCCATTCAGAATTTTCACTTTCTCGTGTCCAAAGAGCCGGAACGCCCAGAGTGCGTAGCAGGCCCACCAGTTGGCTTTGTCACCATAGAAAATGCAGGTCGTGTCTGGCGCGATGCCGTTGCGGCTGCAAAGCTCCGCAAATTTCTCAGGCGAGATATAGTCACGAATCACCGGGTCTTGCAGATCAGCGCGCCAGTCGATGTGCACTGCGCCGGGAATATGTCCGGTATCGTAAAGAAGAACGTCTTCATTCGACTCCACGATCCTGATCCCATCGTCTTTGAGATGTTTCTCCAGCCACTCGGTCTCCACCAGCGCCTCAGGATGCGCGTATTCGGTAAGTTGTGTAGCCATAGGAAACAAACTTCAGGCGACGCCGACAACCCGGCAAGAGGTTTTATAATTTCATCGCCGATGGAGCCTCACGACCATGCCGAAAACTCTGCTCGGACCCGGGCAAGCAATTTCGGTCAACGAGGAGCTACGGTCTTAATGTTTCTTTGCTTGCAAGAGCTTGATGGCGTCGCGCAACTCCGCGGCGCGCTCGTAGAGCTCTTTTGCAATCGCAGTTTCCATCTCGCGCCGCATGATCTCCAGCTTGGAAAGCGGGCGTTTCGCTTTCACTTCCTCAAGCCATTCGTCGAGAAATGCAATCTCAGAACTCTTCGACACCAGCTCCGGAAAGTTTGACTGTTGCAAAAAATCAACGATCGCGTCGCGGCCACGCTCAATTTCGGCTATCGCCTCCGCAAATTTACCCTGGCCGAGAAAAATGGAAGCCTTCGCACGGGTGTTCATCATGAGCACGTAAGGACGGAATTGTTGGAGGCTCCAGGAAAATTCCTCGCGGTCCGTGTGCTGAGAGACGAAGGTGAAAAGATCCAGGTTGCGCTGCGTGTCGCGCACGACGCCTTCGAAGTCATTGATCTGAAAGAGGCTCAGATAGCGATGATAATATTGGATACCTTCCTGTTGGAGTTCTGCGCATTGTTCGGAGGTGAGCTCGTAGGTTTCGCTTTTCGCCGCTGCGCGGGCCGCCCGCCTCTGATGATATTCCAGAAGCGACTCACAATTGTGCGGACGTCGGCCATCCGGTCGCCCGGCCAATTCCATTTGCAACACGCCTAGATCGACCCGCAGCTGCAATTTCTCACGGCCATCCAGCCCCGCGATTTTGCGCACCTTGATATTCCCATTCTCGTGCGGCCAATCCTTCAGGATCGTATTGAGGTCCAAACTCATCGTAACTAAACATCGGACACTTAAGGTTGCCTTGTCAATAATATCGCAAACTGGTGGAGATCTTGCGCTGCGATGCAATACCGGGCGATCGCAGCGCGCCCTGTTATCGGTTTTGCACCCGACACGCCTGTCGCTACAATGAGGAAAATGGAAAACGCGATCGAGTCGTTCATCCGTTTCCTCGCAATCGAGCGCGGCCTTTCCGAAAATTATCAGCTCTCTACACAAAGATCGCTGAGTGAATTCGCGCGCTGGTGTGCAGCCAGGAAAAAAATTGAAGACGCGCGCGCGGTGACATTGCCAGCGATCAGCGAATATCTCGCCGATCGCAAGCGCGCCGGACTTTCCGCTTCTTCGATCAAACTCATCGTGGTCGCGTTGAAGATCTTTTTCCGGTTCCTGGTCGCTAGAGATCAGCTTCAACGCGATCCGGCTGAAGCGCTGGCGCTTCCGCGGATCGAGCGATACCTCCCTGAAACACTGAACGAATTACAAATCGAGGAGTTCCTGGAAAGGATCGACACGAATGCTCTTCACGGGTTACGTGATCGGGCGATGATCGAACTGCTTTATGCAAGCGGTCTGCGTATTTCGGAACTGGCAAACACGCGTCTTGAGAATTTCAACTTCGAAGAGCGAGTTGTACGGGTAACCGGCAAAGGAAACAAGACGCGGCTTGTGCCGGTGGGCCGCAAGGCATGCGAAGCGCTGGCAGCGTACCTGTCCACTGAGCGGCCGAAACTGGTGAAGCGTCGCAGCAGCAGCGAAATTTTTCTTTCCCAGCGCGGTACCAAACTAACAACAGCACGGATCTGGCAGATCGTGAAAGAACATGCCCGACGCGCCGGACTCGAACAGCGCATTTACCCTCACCTTCTGCGACACAGCTTCGCGACGCATCTGCTGGGGAACGGCGCCGATCTTCGCATCATTCAGGAAATGCTCGGCCACGCCGACATTTCCACGACGCAAGTCTACACCCACGTCGATCAACAGCGATTAAAAGCTGTGCATCGCCAATTTCATCCCCGGGCCTAATCACTGCGCTGAGGCTACTCGACCAAGTTTGCGTTTGATCCCGTATCGAGCATCGAGTATCGAGCATCCGCGCTTGAGAGGCGCTGTTTATGAAGCGAATTCTGTTGCTGATCATTGCGGCCGCCGTTGCCGCATACGCTGGTTGGTACTACTGGAATTTTTCCCAAAAGGTTTCAAGCGCTCCTGTGGCCGAACTTCTCCCCCGGGACACAATCTTTATGGCGCACATGCCGGACTTTAGTCGCACACGCGACGAGTGGCGTCAGTCGGATATTTACCAACTATACCGCGAACCGGCCGTGCAGGATTTTCTGCGCAAGCCGCTGGACAACGTGCCAACCTCGAAAGCTTTTGGGACCCTGCAGGAGATCGAACAGCTGGACCCGAAGAACGCCTTCTTCGCCTTGACGTCCATCAGCGATAGCGCTCCAAGCGTTGTGGGAGGTTTTCGTTTTCGCGGGACCCAGGAGGATGCTGAAAGGGTCATCGGCAAATGGCGCGGGATGCTTTTGGAACAACGGTCAGGCACAAAGGGCGAGAAACTTCAGTATCAGGGCCATGAAATCGACGTGGTCACAGCGACTCCGTTTACTCTGGCAACAACATATGATGGCCCATGGTTCTTCGCGGCGACAAACGTGACGGAATTAAAGGCGCTGCTCGATCGCGTCGACCATCGCGCGAAAGATTCAGGGGCAACGCTTGATAAGGACGAAGCGTACCGGACAGCTACCTCGCACCGGCCATCGAACTACACAGCGTTTTTCTATCTCCAACCCAAAGCATTTTCGGAGCGACTTGCCGCGTTGCGTGCTGCAGTCCAATCAAGCCCGACTCCCGGCGAGACCACCATGCTTGAAAAAATGCGGTGTATTGCGGGTTCGTCGCGATTTGAGAACGGAAAAATACGCGACGTGCTTTTTCTCGGAATGCCAAAGCTGGAGACTGATGGTACGCTCAACCGCTCCTCGCTAACGCTTGGAACAAAGGAAACATTTTTCTATCTGGCGATGCTGCTCAATCTCGGGGAAAAGATGGAAACACTAAACCAGGCCGCTACGCTGGGCGGCGCGGTGCAGAAAATCTTTCAGGACTTCGCCACCAGCGGGATCGCAGCTGATGATTGGAAAGCTGCGTTTGGCCTCGAGCTGGGAGCGCTGGCAGACTGGCCATCCAGTGCCCATTGGCCATCTTTACTTCTGACTCTGCCAGTGTTGGACATGGCCAGGGCCAGCAAGATTATCGAAGCGTTCACACGCGCCGATGAAGGCGCAATCTGGACGCAAACGGAGAAGGACGGCGTCCGCTATTTCTCGAAACAGTCTGCCGCTACACTTGTCGCAATTACTCCAACGATCGCGTTGTCTGGCCAGATTCTTATCGCCGGTTTGAATCCCGTGTCAGTAGAAGAGGCCGTGAAACGCAGCACGAGTAGCTCGTCGGAGCTTGCCAATTCGCAAACGTATAAGGCGGCCGAGCGATTGCTGCCGGCGCCAACGAACTTTTTCTCCTACGTGGATACTGCGCTGCTGTATTCGCGCCTTGATGCTGCGCTTCGTCCGATGTTGCTAATGGCGGCGGCCTTCGTGCCTGCGATAGCTCGTTCCGTCGATCTAGGTAAGCTTCCATCCCCAGAGGTGATTACGAAACACCTGAGTCCGATTGTCTCCTCGCAAAGATATGACCGTGACGGCTATGTGGCCGAGTCCCTCGGTCCAATTACGTTAGACCAGGCTGCGCTCGGGCTCGCCATCCTCAGCAGCGTCGGCACGGCACGACAGCAAACCGGCACAGGTCTTGGCAGTCTAGTGCCGTCGTCGAGCGCGACGCCCCAGCCAGCGGTCAGTAGCCCGTCGCCCACGCCGTAGACTCTAGTGGCGGGCGTGTCGCCTGCGGTTCCCGCGTCCCGCCTACGGCCTTTTTTTGGGTATGCAGCCGGCATCCGCCTTAGGCGGACCACTACAAGAGAGAACTGCGCCATTTCGGCACTCTTTGGAGTTCCAGCCCCGGGAAATAAAGAAAAGTGCTGCAGTTAGGCGAAAATGTGCTATCTTTCTCGCCTTATGGCTATTCTAAAGAAAAATGCATTCTCCCGTCGCGTTCCTGATCTGGTAACTGAGGAGCTGGTCGCTGTCCTCTCACGGCGTTCGTCGTTCGAATTTAAGCAGTTGTTCGACATCGTGCACGAGAATCT
>WNGJ01004183.1_pt1 | contig 16213 bp, 13 predicted proteins | sample 5400611 | NCBI WGS metagenome assembly WNGJ01 (sample SAMN13153375, study PRJNA577476) | soil metagenome | isolation source: 40 cm soil or saprolite under Garry oak tree replicate 1 | place: USA:California | collected 2016-06-15 | reverse complement strand
CGCCCTGGAGGACTCGCCGAACGGCGTGGCCTCCGCCGAGGCCGCCGGCTGCCGCGTCATCGCGGTCCCGTCGCTGATCCCGATCGAGCCGGCGCCCGGCCGGATGGTGGTGCGCTCGCTGACGGAGCTCCGCGCCACTCCCGACGGAGTGTCGGTGCTGGCCCGGGGGGACGACCCCCCGGAACCCCCCGCTGTCTCTCCCGGGGGGACCCATCCCCCCGGACCCCCCTTGGGAGAGACTCATCCCCCCGGACCCCCCTTGGGGGGTTAGCCCCAGAGACCGTGCGCCAATCACGACTTAGACTTCGAGAGAGAGCCACGGGGAGGTGCGCGTGTCTACCTATGACAAGATTGCCTGGCTGCCACTGTGCGGAGGCCTGACCGGGCTCGGCCTGGTGCTGAGCTATCTCGCCATGCGGCGGCGCGGCATCGGTTCCGGCCTGCGCGGGGCCGCCTGGTCGCTGCTGCCGCTGGCCGCCTACCTGACCGGCTCGATCGAGATGTTCTGGAAGATGGGCGTCGCGATCGGGGACTTCGCCAAGGGCTTCGTGTTCTCGCCGCGGGTGTGGTCGGGGATCGCGCTGGCCGGGGTGGCCGTGGTGCTGTTCGTGGCGTCCGGGCCGCTGCGGCGGCGCAGGGTCAGCCGGGGCCGGGACAAGCAGGCTGCCGAACCCGGGCCCGCTGCGCCCCGGACGCTGACCCAGAAACCCGCCGCGACGGGCGGCGGACAGCTGGCCACCCGCCCGGCCGCTGCCGTACCCGCCAAGGAACCGGCCAAGCCGCGCAAGGGCAAGAAGGCCGATGACGATGACGACGACCTCGGGGACGTCGCGGACATCTTGCGTCGGCACGGCATCACCTGAGCCGAACTTCTTCCCACATCGGCTGTTTACGAGATGTTTTCGCGTACTATCGCGTCAAAAAACGGGCATCTGTCACACTAGAAACATGAGCACGTTAAGCATCAATAACCAAGTGAGTCTCATTGGTCTCGAAACTGACGTTCCATGACAAATCGGCACGACTTTAGTCACGATCAAGCTACGAGTACCGCGCGGGTCTGGTACCTCTGCGCGAAATGGCGCAACCTCACTACATACAGGCGAGGCGTCTATTGCGTACCCGAGGGGACTCTAGAAGAGTCGTGCGTGCGGTGGGCGCCGTTAATCCGAGCAGCAGGTAGGTTTTACGATGGCCGTACCCTTTGACGTCGCCTCAGGCCCCGGGGGCTGATCTTGGTCGCGATCATCGGCCCGCACCTCGTGCAAAACCCGGATGTCTACAATTCCAGCCTGATCGACCCCACGTTCCTGCGCCCCAAGGGCGCGTTCGGCGGGATCAGCCTGGCTCACCCGCTCGGCGTCGAGCCGCAGACCGGGCGGGACGTGCTCGCCAGGATCGTCGTCGGCGCCCAGTACTCGCTGCTCATCGCGTTCCTCGCCGCCGTGCTCGCGGTCAGCATCGGCACCTTCTTCGGCGTCGTGGCCGGCTACACCGGCGGATGGCTGGACTCGGTGATCGCCCGGGCCATGGATGTGTTCCTCGCCTTCCCGCTGCTGGTGTTCGCGCTGGCGCTGGCCGGCGTCATTCCGAGCAGCGCGTTCGGCCTGTCAGGGAACTCGTTGCGTATCGCCGTCCTGATCTTCGTCATCGGGTTCTTCAACTGGCCGTACATGGGCCGGATCATCCGCGGCCAGACGCTGTCCCTGCGCGAGCGCGAGTTCGTCGATGCGGCCCGCAGCCTCGGCGCGCGCGGGCCTTACATCCTGTTCCGCGAGCTGCTGCCGAACCTGGTCGCGCCGATCCTGGTCTACGCGACGCTGCTGATCCCGACCAATATCCTGTTCGAGGCGGCCCTGGAGTACCTCGGCGTCGGCCTCTACGTGCCCACGCCCACCTGGGGCCAGATGCTCTCGAATGCGGTGATTAACGGTTACTACTCCATCGATCCCGAGTACATGCTCGTGCCCGGGCTGGCGATTTTCATCACGGTAATGGCATTCAACCTATTCGGCGACGGGCTGCGCGACGCGCTGGATCCGAGGACCCGGTAACCAGCGGCACGCGGCCCTGACGCGAACGAGTAACAGGAGGCGTTTCACGGCATGAAGAGACGCAGCACCTTCGCGGTGACGGCGGTCGGCGCCGTCGCGGCACTCTTTATCAGTGCCTGCAGCAGTAGCGGAACCAGTAGCAGTAGCCCGACATCAACCACCGGGCCGGCGACGTTCAACGCCGGCACGACCAGCGTGGTCAACCCTTCCAACGCCAAGGGCGGGACGCTGACCCTCGCCCTCAGCAGCACGCCGGACTCGTTCGACCCCGGCAACACCTACTACGCGTGGGTGCTGGACTTTGACAATCTGTTCTCCATGCCGCTGTTCACGTACAAGTCCTGCCCGGGAACCTGCGGCGCGCAGGTCGTGCCGGACTTGGCGACGGACATGGGCACGGTCAGCGACAACGGGCTGACCTGGACGTTCCACATCCAGCCGAACGTCAAGTACGAGAACGGCACGGTCGTCACCTCCCAGGACGTGAAGTACGCGGTCGAGCGCACCTACGACCGGACGGTGATGGCCAACGGGCCGACCTACTACCAGGTGCTGCTCGCGGACCCGAAATACCCGGGCCCGTACAAGGACCGGGCCAAGAACCTGATGGGCCTGACCTCGGTCCAGACCCCGGACGCGACCACGATCGTGTTCCACCTGCTGGCGCCGTTCCCCGACCTGCCCTACGTGCTCGCGTTCCCGAACACCGCCCCGGTCCCGCCGGCCATGGACAAAGGCAGCAACTACCAGCTCCACCCGCTGTCTACCGGACCGTACAAGTTCCAGAGTTACCAGCTGAACAAGCAGCTCACGCTGGTGCCGAACACGGAATGGAACCCGGCGACAGACCCGAACGCCAAGCAGCTGCCCAGCAAGATCGTCGTTAACCTGAACGTGAACCAGGCCGACGTCGACAACCGGCTGCTGGCCGGAGACATCCACGCGGACGCGCAGGGAACCGGCGTGGCGGCGGCGGCCCAGGCCAGGATCCTGGCCAATCCGACCCTCAAGGCCAACGCCGATAGCGCGTTCACAGGCCGCGCGTGGTTCGCCTACCTGAACACCAAGGTGGCGCCGATGAACAACCTGCACTGCCGCGAGGCGGTGGAGTACGCGGTGAACAAGGTGAACGTGCAGACGGCGTGGGGCGGCCCTGTCGCGGGCGGGGCGATCGCGAGCACCTTGTTGGTGCCCGTCATCGCCGGCTACAAGTCGTTCGACCTGTACAACGCGCTGTCCAAGCCGACCGGCGACATCACGTCGGCCAAGCAGCAGCTCGCGCAGTGCGGCCAGCCGAACGGCTTCAGCACCAACCTGTCCTACCGCAGCGACCGGCCGAAGGAGACCGCGGCCGCCACCGCGATACAGGCCTCGCTGGCCCAGGCGGGGATCAAGGTGACGCTGAAGGGGTTCCCGTCGGGCAGCTACTACACCAACTTCGCTGGCGCACCGGCCTACATGCACTCGCACGGCATCGGCATCGCCATGGGCGGCTGGTCCGCCGACTGGCCGAACGGGTTCGGCTTCCTCGATGAGCTCGTCGCCGGGAACACCATCGCGCCCACCGGCAACACCAACATTGCGGAACTCAACGATCCGGTGATCAACAACCTGTTCACCAAGTCGAACACGCTCACCGGCGACGCCAGGACGGCAATCTGGTCCCAGATCGACATGCAGACCATGAAGGACGCCGCCGTGCTGCCCATGGTGTACGCCAAGTCGCTGGACTACCGGTCGCCGAGCATGACCAACGCCTACATCTGGGACCAGTTCGGCATGTACAACTACGCCGTGCTCGGCGTGAAGTCCTGACCTGAAGGCGCAGTGGCCAGTTCGACGTGCAGAGAGTAGGTGAAGGCGCCGCCGCCGGACGGGAAGCAGGCAGCCCCGTCCGGCGGCGGCGCCGGACGCGATGATCTTCTTCATCATCCGGCGCCTCATCTTGACGGTGTTCCTGCTGATCCTGGTCAGCATGATCACGTTCGCGATCTTCTTTCTGGTGCCGCGCCTGGCCGGGCAGACCGCCTACCAGCTCGCCGCGCAGTACGTGGGCCGCAACCCCATCCCGTCGGAGATCAAGGCGGTTGAGGAGAAGCTCGGCCTGAACGCCCCGCTGTACCTGCAGTACGGCCGTTACCTCAAGGGCATCGTGTTCGGCGTCCACTACAGCGCCGGCACCGATGTCAGCTACTGCCCGTTCCCGTGCTTTGGCTACTCGTTCCGCAACCAGCAGCCGGTCTGGCCGCAGCTGATCAGCGACGCCCCGGTCACGCTGTCGCTGGCCATCGGGGCGTCGGTGCTCTGGCTGATCGGCGGGGTGTCCATCGGCGTGCTGTCCGCGCTGCGCCGCGGCAGCATCTTCGACCGGTTCTCGATGGGCGTCGCGCTGGCCGGGGTGTCGCTGCCGGTGTTCTTCACCGGACTGATCGCCCTTGAGCTGTTCAGCTACAAGTGGCCGATCTTCCCCAACGTGCACTACGTGCCCATCACTTCGAATCCGCTACTGTGGGCGCGTAACCTGGTCTTGCCCTGGGTCACCCTGGCCTTCCTTTACGCGGCGCTTTACGCGCGGCTGACCAGGGCGGGGATGCTCGAAACCATGGGAGAGGACTACATCAGGACCGCCAGAGCCAAGGGGCTGCCGGAACAGCAGGTGGTAATCAAGCACGGGCTGCGGGCCGCGCTGACGCCCATCGTCACTATCTTCGGCCTTGACCTCGGCCTGCTGCTCGGCGGCGCGATTCTCACCGAGACGACTTTCTCCCTGCCCGGCCTCGGCCAGTTCACCATCCTGGCCATCCAGAACCAGGACCTGCCCGAGATCCTGGGCGTGGTCATGCTCGCCTCGTTCTTCATCGTCATCGCCAACATGGTCGTGGACATCTTGTACGCGGTCGTAGATCCGAGGGTGCGGTTCTGATGACGGGCTCCATGCTCGAGGTCCGCGATCTGCGGATTCATTTCCAGACCGACGACGGTCTGGTCAGGGCCGTGGACGGAGTCTCGTTCACCCTTGATCGCGGCCGGACGCTGGGCATCGTGGGCGAGTCGGGCTCGGGCAAGAGCGTCACCAGCATGGGCATCATGGGACTGCACCAGGGGACCAAGGCCGAGATCACCGGCGAGATCCTGCTGGACGACGAGAACCTGGTCACGGCGAGCTCGGTCAGAGTGCGGGAGCTGCGCGGCCTCAAGATGGCGATGATCTTCCAGGACCCGCTGTCCTCGATGCATCCTTACTACACGGTGGGCGACCAGATCATCGAGGCGTACCGGATCCACAACCACGTGAGCAAGAAGGTGGCCCGTCAGCATGCCATCGACCTGCTCGGCCGGGTCGGCATCCCGCAGCCCGCGGTCCGGGTGGACGACTACCCGCATCAGTTTTCCGGCGGCATGCGGCAGCGCGCGATGATCGCGATGGCGTTGTCCTGTGATCCCGAGCTGCTTATCGCGGACGAGCCCACCACGGCCCTCGACGTCACCGTCCAGGCGCAGATCCTCGACCTGATCTCCGACCTGCAGTCGGAGTTCGGCTCGGCGGTCATCATCATTACCCACGATCTTGGCGTGGTCGCTGAGCTGGCCGACGATATCCTGGTGATGTACGCGGGCCGGGTGGCCGAATACGGGGCGTCGGCGGACATCTTCGGCCGCCCTGACCACCCGTACACCTGGGGACTGCTGGCCTCGATGCCGCGGATGGACCGGGAACGGACCAGTCGGCTCGTTCCGATCCCTGGCACCCCGCCCAGCCTGATCAGGGTCCCCCCGGGCTGCCCGTTCCACCCGCGCTGCCGTTACACCTATCTGACCGGCGGGCGCTGCGACACGGAGGTGCCGCCGCTGCGCGAGGTGGTGACGCCGGGTCACGCGGCGGCCTGCCATCTGACCGCCGAGGAAAGGGCGCGGCAGTGGGCCGCGCTGTCGGCGGGCAAGGTCCCGGACGATGTCAGGGAGCCGGTGTCACAAGGCCCGGTGTCGCAAGGCCCCGTGTCACAAGACAGGGCGGAAGCGTGACGGAGCAGACCCAGGCCCAGACACCGCCACCTTCGGCCGGGAACGCCGCGGAGCAGGACGGCGAGGCTCTGCTGCGGGTCACTGCCTTGGTCCGGCATTTCCCAGTCACCCGCGGTGTCGTGCTCAGGCACAAGGTCGGTTCGGTGCGGGCCGTGGACGGGATCGACCTGTCGGTGTCCAAGGGCCAGACCCTGGGCCTGGTCGGCGAATCGGGGTGCGGGAAGACGACCACCGGCCGTCTGCTGACCCGGTTGGACGAGCCGACCAGCGGCCGGATCGTGATCGACGGCCACGACGTCACCCACCTGCGTCAGGGCCAGATGCGCCCGCTGCGGCGCGAGATCCAGATGATCTTCCAGGATCCTTACTCGTCGCTCAACCCGCGGCACACGGTGGGCGCCATCGTGAGCGCTCCGTTCCGGCTGCAAAAGGTCAAGGTGCCGGGCGGGACCAAGCGTCAGGTGCAGGAACTGCTTGAGCTCGTCGGCCTCAGCCCCGAGCACTATAACCGCTACCCGCACGAGTTCTCCGGCGGGCAGCGGCAGCGCATCGGGATCGCCCGCACGCTCGCGCTGCGGCCCAAGCTGATCATCGCCGACGAGCCGGTTTCCGCGCTCGACGTGTCGATCCAGGCACAGGTCATCAACCTGCTCGAGGACCTGCAGAACGAGCTGGGCCTGACCTACGTGGTGATCGCGCACGATCTGTCCGTGGTCCGGCACATCAGCGACCAGGTCGCGGTCATGTACCTGGGCAAGATCGTCGAGCTGGCCGGCCGGGACCAGCTGTACGCCAAGCCGCGGCATCCGTACACGGTCGCGCTGCTCTCCGCGGTGCCCGTGCCGGAACCGCTGACCAGCGCGGAGGGCCAGCGGGAACGACGCCAGCGCATCAGGCTGGAGGGCGACGTGCCGAGCCCGCTCAACCCGCCGCCGGCCTGCCGGTTCCACACCAGGTGCTGGAAGGCGCAGCAGATCTGCCGCACCCAGGAGCCGCCGCTAGCCGAGCTCGTACCCGGTCACCAGGTCGCCTGCCACTTCCCGGAAAACACCGCGCAGGTCAACGAGGACGCCGAGCCGACCGTGGCGAACTAGGCGTTCTCCTGGTCATTTTCGGTCCTCGCTTGTTACGCGTCGGGGAGCGACGGTTCGGGGATGGCCTCCTGATGCGTGGGCATGACCTCCGTCGCGGGCTGCTCGGGCAGCGGCGGAGGGGTGCCGCCGAACTCCGGGCACAGCGCCTTGTGGTTGCACCAGTCGCAGAGCCTGCTCGGCCGCGGCCGCCAGTCGCCGGCCTGCCTGGCCCGCTCGATGGCCTTCCACAGCGCCACCACCTTGCGCTCGGTGGCGAGCAGGTCGGACTCGTCGGGGGAGTAGCGCAGGACCTCGCCTTCGGCCAGGTACATGAGCTGGAGCAGCCGCGGCACCTGGCCGCGCAGCCGCCAGATCACCAGCGCGTAGAACTTCATCTGGAACAGCGCGTTGGCCTCGTACGCCTCCCGCGGCGCGCGGCCGGTCTTGTAGTCCACGATCCTGATGTCACCGCTCGGCGCCACGTCCAGCCGGTCGATGTAGCCGCGCAGTCGCAGCCCGGATTCCAGCGTCGTCTCGACGTAGGCTTCGCGCTCGGCGGGCTCGAGCCTGCGGGGGTCTTCCAGGGTGAAGTACGCGTCGACGATCGCCGTCGCGGACTCGAGCCACGCGGTCCGCTCGGCCTCGTTCTCGAACAGCTCGGCCAGGTCCGGCTCCTCGGCGGCCAGCCGGTCCCACTCCCCGGCCAGCAGTGTCCGGGCCGCCTCCGGGGTCCGCCCGGCGGCCGGCAGGTCGAACAGCCGCTCCAGCGCGGCGTGCACCAGCGTCCCGCGCGCGGTCGCCGTGGTGGGCGGCTCGGGCAGCCGGTCGATCACCCGGAACCGGTACAGGAGCGGGCAGGTCATGAAGTCGGCCGCGCGGGACGGGGACAGCGCGGGCCCACGCGGGGCCTCCGCCGCCAAGGTATCGATAGCCGCTGCTGTTTCCTCCACAGCGCAACCGTAGGGCAAGGCCCTGACATTTGGATGGATCTCCGCCGGGCACGACCCGACGACCCTGGCATCGACCCGAACGATCCGTACTGCACGTAGCATCGGTAATGTGGCAAGCACGACGCCGGAAAAGCCGCCCGCGACGGCGGAGAAGCCACCCCAGCGCCGGGAGTCCGGTCCTGGGTTCCTCATTGCGCGCCCGTTCGGCATCCCGGTGTTCATCTCGCCGTACTGGTTCGTGATCGCCGGCGTCTTCATCATCATCTACGCCAACGACCTCGCTGCGACCCTGCACGGGTCCACCAGGTTCATCGTCGCGGCGGCCTTCGTCGTGCTGCTCTACGTGTCCGTCCTCATCCACGAGCTGAGCCATTCCCTGGTCGCCCGCGGCTACGGGCTGCCGGTGCGCCGCATCCTGCTCTACCCGCTCGGCGGCTTTTCCGAGATCGAGCGGGAGCCGCCCACCCCCGGCCGGGAGTTCGTGGTGTCCGCGGCGGGCCCGGCGCTTTCGCTGGCCCTGGCCGCGGCCGGGTACGGCCTGATGCACGTGGTCTCGCCGGACACCATCCCCGGCACGCTGGTCAGCCAGCTGCGCTGGGCCAACCTGGTGGTCGGGATCTTCAACCTGCTGCCCGGCCTGCCGCTGGACGGCGGCCGGATGCTGCGCGCGGTGATCTGGAAGCTGACCGGCCGCCAGTCGACCTCGACCATCGCGGCCGCCTGGGCGGGCCGGGTGATCGCCGTCAGCCTGTTCGTGGTGCCGTTCGTGGCCGGCGCGGTGAACGGGTCCGGCGGCGACATGGTCACGGTGCTGTGGCTGGCAGTGATCGCGGTCTTCATGTGGACCGGCGCCGGCCAGGCCATCAAGGCGACCAGGTTCCGCGAGCGGCTGCCCGCGCTGCAGGCCAGGCGGCTGGCTCGCAAGGCGGTCTCGGTGGCCGCGGACACGCCGCTGGCCGAGGCGATCAGGCGTGCGGAGGAGAACCAGGCCCGGGCGGTGGTAATCGTCGACCACGAGGACAAGCCGATCGCGATCGTCAACGAGACCGCGGTGATGGCCACCCCGCCGCAGCGCCGCCCGTGGATGGAGGCGGGCGCGCTGGCCCGCACACTCGAGCCGAGCATGGTCCTGCCCGCCGACTTGTCCGGGATGGCGCTGCTCGACGCCATCCGCCGCGCCCCCGCCACCGAGTACCTCCTGGTCGAGCCCTCCGGTCAGGTTTACGGCGTGCTGGCCAGCCGTGACGTCGATCACGCCTTCGCTGGGGTATAACCGAGCATGACCAAACCGCGGCAGGGGCCGCTGATGCCGGGTGAGCCGGTCCAGCTGACCGACCCGAAGGGCCGCAGTCACCTGATCACGCTGCGGGCCGGCGCGTCCTTCCACACCCACCGGGGGACGCTGAGCCACGACGACATCATCGGCGGCCCGGACGGGAACGTGGTCAGGTCGCTGGGCGGTACTCCCTACGTCGTCTTCCGCCCGCGGCTGGCCGACTTCACGCTGGCGATGAAGCGCGGCGCGGCGGTGGTCTACCCCAAGGACGCGGCGCAGATCGTGGCGTTCGCCGACGTGTTCCCCGGCGCGCGGGTGCTCGAGGCCGGGGCCGGGTCGGGCGCGCTGAGCTGCTGGCTGCTGCGGGCAGTGGGGGAGCAGGGCACGGTGGTCTCGTTCGAGCGCAGGCCGGACTTCGCCGAGATCGCCCGGCGCAACGTGGAGCAGTTCTTCGGCGGCCCGCCGCCGGCCTGGCAGCTGGTGACCGGCGCGTTCGGTGCGGACGACCCCGGGCTGGCCGACTTCGACCGGGTCATCCTGGACATGCTCGCCCCCTGGGACTGCGTGGACGCGGTTGCCTCGGTCCTCGCGCCGGGCGGCCTGGCCTGCTGTTACGTCGCTACCACAACCCAGCTCTCGCGCGCCGTTGAGACGCTGCGCGGGCACGGCGGCTTCGACGAGCCGGCCGCCTGGGAGAGCCTGACCCGCGGCTGGCATGTGGAAGGGTTGGCCGTCCGCCCAGAGCACCGCATGGTGGGTCACACCGGGTTCCTGGTGACCGCCCGGCGGCTGGCCCCGGGAGTGGTCCCCCCGCCGCGCAGGCGCAGGCCCGCCAAGGGGGCCCAGGAGGAAGATCACAATGAAGATCATTGATCCGAACGGTCCAGTGTGTTACGTCACGTGTGAACGGTAACACGTTGCGATGCAGTTGTGACTAATTGGTACGTTCGCGGGCAGCAAAACGGCGTCGATACGGTGCCGGCAGGTTAGGGAATGCTCGTGAATAGGTAGAGTCCAGTTAACGGTGCAGGAGGAGGTGAGGGCCGTGCCCACCAGAGACGAAAGCGGGCGTGGACGGCACGAGGATGAGGTGAAGAGCCTTACTGCTCAGATCTCCTTCCTTGACGAGGAGATCGCCGTGCTACGGCGCAGGCTGGCGGATAACCCCCGGCAGGTCAGGCTCCTTGAGGACAGGCTTCGCGAGACCGAGGGGAACCTTACCGGGGTCAGCGCCCAGAACGAGCGGCTGGCGGCGACACTGCGTGAGGCACGCGACCAGATTGTCGCGCTGAAGGAAGAGGTGGACCGGCTGGCCCAGCCGCCGTCCGGGTTCGGCGTTTTCCTGAACCCGAACGAGGACGACACGTGCGACGTGTTCACCGGCGGCCGCAAGATGCGAGTGAACGTGTCCCCGAACGTCGAGCTGTCCGAGCTGCGCCCGGGCCAGGAAGTCGTGCTGAACGAGGCGCTCAACGTCGTCATCGCCCAGTCGTATGAGACGGTGGGCGAGGTCGTCATGCTCAAGGAGGTCCTCGCCGACGCCAGGCGCGCGCTCGTCATCTCGCAGGCCGACGAGGAGCGCGTGGTCCGGCTGGCCGAGCCGCTGCTGAACCAGCCGCTGCGGGCCGGCGACTCTCTGCTGCTTGAGTCCCGGTCGGGGTACGTGTACGAGCGGATTCCCAAGGCCGAGGTGGAAGAGCTCATCCTGGAGGAAGTGCCGGACATCTCCTACCACGACATCGGCGGCCTGGCCGGGCAGATCGAGCAGATCAGGGACGCCATCGAGCTGCCCTACCTGCACGCCGACCTGTTCAAGGAGCACAAGCTCAAGCCGCCGAAGGGGGTCCTGCTCTACGGGCCGCCCGGCTGCGGCAAGACGCTGATCGCCAAGGCGGTGGCGAACTCGCTGGCCAAGCAGGTCGCGGCCAAGACGGCGCAGGATGCCGCGCAGCATGCCGATGCCAAGGAGGGCAAGAGCTTCTTCCTCAACATCAAGGGCCCGGAGCTGCTGAACAAGTACGTCGGCGAGACCGAGCGGCACATCAGGCTCGTCTTCCAGCGGGCCAGGGAGAAGGCCAGCGAGGGAATGCCGGTCATCGTGTTCTTCGACGAGATGGACTCGATCTTCCGCACCCGCGGCTCGGGCGTGTCCAGCGACGTGGAGAACACGATCGTGCCCCAGCTGCTCAGCGAGATCGACGGGGTCGAGGGCCTGGAGAACGTCATCGTCATCGGCGCCTCCAACCGCGAGGACATGATCGACCCGGCGATCCTGCGGCCGGGCCGGCTCGACGTCAAGATCAAGATCGAGCGGCCGGACGCCGAAGCGGCCAAGGACATCTTCTCCAAGTACGTGCTGACCGAGCTGCCGCTGCACCCCGACGACATGGCCGCTAACGGCTCGTCGGCCCAGGCCACCGTCGAGGCGATGATCCTGCGCACGGTCGAGCGGATGTACACCGAGTCCGAGGAGAACAGGTTCCTGGAGGTCACCTACGCCAACGGGGACAAGGAAGTGCTGTACTTCAAGGACTTCAACTCCGGCGCGATGATCGAGAACATCGTCGCCCGGGCCAAGAAGATGGCCATCAAGGAGTTCCTGGAAACCGGGCAGAAGGGCATCCGGGTCAGCCACCTGCTGGCCGCGTGCGTCGATGAGTTCAGCGAGAACGAGGACCTGCCGAACACCACCAACCCGGACGACTGGGCTCGCATCTCCGGCAAGAAGGGCGAGCGCATCGTCTACATCAGGACCCTGGTCTCCGGCAAGACCGGGACCGAGGCAGGCCGGTCGATCGACACCGTGGCCAACACCGGGCAGTACCTTTGATGGCTGTTCGCGCTCAGGAAACCGTGTCAGCATGTCGCCTTCGCCGGCAACGGCATTAGGCTGCTTGATATGAGTGAGCTGGAGGCGCCCCAGAAGCGCGTGGGGGACACTTCATGAGCGTTCTGCGCGTCATGGGCACAGAGACTGAATACGGCATCTCTGTGCCCGGGCAGCCCGGTGCCAACGCGATGGTGACCTCGTCCCAGATCGTCAACGCGTACCAGGCGGCCACGGCCGCCCGGGCGCGGCGGGCCCGCTGGGATTTCGAGGAGGAGAACCCGCTGCGGGACGCCCGGGGCTTCGACCTGACCCGCGAGGCGGCGGACTCCTCGCAGCTCACCGACGAGGACCTGGGCCTGGCCAACGTCATCCTCACCAACGGCGGGCGGCTGTACGTCGACCACGCGCACCCCGAGTACTCGGCGCCCGAGTGCACGAACCCGCTGTCGGTGGTGATCTGGGACAAGGCCGGCGAGCGGGTGATGGCGGAGGCCGCGGCCAAGGCCGCGACGGTGCCGGGCAGCGCGCCCATCCAGCTGTACAAGAACAACACCGACAACAAGGGCGCCTCCTACGGCTCGCATGAGAACTACCTGATGCGGCGCGGCACGCCGTTCGCCGACATCGTTAGGTTCCTGGTCCCGTTCTTCGTCTCCCGCCAGGTGATCTGCGGGGCCGGCCGGGTCGGCATCGGCGCCGACGGGCGCGGCTCCGGCTTCCAGATCAGCCAGCGGGCCGACTTCTTCGAGGTCGAGGTCGGCCTGGAGACCACGCTCAAGCGGCCCATCATCAACACCAGGGACGAGCCGCACGCCGACCCGGAGAAGTACCGGCGGCTGCACGTGATCATCGGCGACGCCAACATGAGCGAGGTGTCCACCTACCTCAAGGTCGGCACGACCGCGTTGGTGCTCGCGATGATCGAGGACAAGTTCCTGGGCACCGACCTGTCGATCGAGGCCCCGGTGGCCGAGCTGCGCGCGATCTCGCACGACCCGACCTGCCGCCGCCTGGTCACGCTCAAGGACGGCCGGAAGATGACCCCCGTCCAGCTGCAGGCCGAGTACCTCGAGCTGGCCCGCAAGTTCACCGAGGACAAGTACGGCAACGACGTCGACGACATCACCACCGACGTGCTGGACCGGTGGGAGTCGGTGCTGAACCGGCTGGCCGATGACCCGATGCTGCTGTCCAAGGAGCTCGACTGGGTGGCCAAGCTCGAGCTGCTCGAGGGGTACCGGACCCGGGACAGCCTGAACTGGGACAATCCGCGGCTGCAGCTGGTCGACCTGCAATACTCCGACGTGCGGCAGGACCGCGGCCTGTATAACCGGCTAGTGGCCAGGGGCCGGATGGTGCGGCTCACCGACGACGCCGCCGTGGAGCGGGCCGTCGATAACCCGCCCGAGGACACCAGGGCCTACTTCCGCGGCCGCTGCCTGCGGCAGTACCCGGAGTCTGTGGCGGCCGCCTCGTGGGATTCGGTGATCTTCGACATCCCGGGGCGGGAGTCGCTGCAGCGCGTCCCCACGCTCGAGCCGCTGCGCGGCACCCGGGCGCACGTCGGTGAGCTGCTCGACCGCTGCCGCAGCGCTGCCGAGCTGGTCGCCGCCCTGACCGGTCAAGAGTAGGGGCCGGTCAGCAGTGACGCGCTGACCCCCCGGCCAGCGCCCCGGACCCTCCCACCCCGGATCCTGGCCCTGGGCCGCGGATCGCGAGTTCGTACCGATTTCAGCCCGGCGGGATTGGGCGGGACTCCCACGGGTGACGATAGCGTTGGGACTGACGGAGGTAGTGACATGGCAACATCGAAGGACACAGGCGGTCAGCGGCAGACCACGAGGCGCGCCGAGGAGACCGAGGAGACCGAGGCCGGCGGCACCGAGGAAGTCAAGGAGCGGCACGAGAAGCTCTCCGACGACGTGGACGCGATCCTCGACGAGATCGACGAGGTCCTCGAGGAGAACGCCGAGGAGTTCGTCCGGTCCTACGTGCAGAAGGGCGGCCAGTAGCGAGATCGGCCGCGGGCGCCGACGGTTCGCCGTAGGCGGACGCGCCGGCGTCTGTCGTGTCTTGCCGCGCTCCGGCGTGGCAGTAGGGTCTGTTGAGTACGTTTGCTATGACTACGGGAGGAGGTCCGCATTGGGTCCGTATTTCGACGGCAGCCAGTCCGGCCCGTTCGCCGGGGACCGGGGAATGTCCGGCCGGGGGCAGGGCGCTGCAGGCGGTCCTCCGTCGGGCTTCATGGGCCTGCAGACCTCCTCGTTCACCGATTTCCTTGCCTCGCATTCACCCGGGCTGCTGCCCGGCCGGATGACGTCCTCCGCCGACTCCGGTCAGGGGGCGCCTAACCAGGTCATCCGCGACCTGCCGCACGCCACCACGATCGTCACCGCCATGTGCGACGGCGGGGTGGTGCTGGCCGGCGACCGCCGTGCCACCGCCGGGAGCATGATCGCCAAGCGGGACGTGGAGAAGGTGTTCCGCAGCGATGAGTTCTCCGCCATGGGCTACGCGGGTACCGGCAGCGTGGGCATCGAGTTCGTCCGGCTGTTCCAGGTCGAACTCGAGCACTACGAGAAGATGGAGGGCCGGTCGCTGTCCCTGGAGGGCAAGGCGAACCGGCTGGCCTGGATGGTCAGGGGGAACCTGGCCGCGGCCATGCAGGGCCTGGTCGTCGTGCCGCTGTTCGTCGGCTATGACGACGACGCCGGCCACGGCCGGATCTTCAGCTACGACGTGGCCGGCGGCCCGTACGAGGAACAGCGGTTCTACTCCATCGGCTCGGGATCCTTGTTCGCCCGGGGCGCGCTGAAGAAGCTCTACACCGACGGCATGCCGGTGCGCGACGCCGTGCTGGCCTGCGTGCAGGCGCTCTACGACGCCGCCGACGACGACTCGGCGACCGGCGGGCCCGACCTGACCAGGCGCATCTTCCCGGTCATCGCCACGATAACGGCCGACGGCTTCAGGAAGCTGCCGGAATCCGAGTCCGAGGAGATCGCCGAGCAGGTCGTGCAGGGCCGGATGGCCCGGCCCGACGGCCCGGTTGCTCCGCTGCGGGACAGCTAGCGAGACCCCGGAACCCACCTCGTCCCGCTCCGCACCTAGGTAAAGGAAACGTCTGCGGTGTCCATGCCGTTCTATGTGTCACCAGAACAGTCCATGCGGGACAAGGCCGACTACGCGCGGAAGGGCATCGCGCGCGGCCGAAGCTGTGTGGCACTGCAGTATGCGGACGGGATCCTCCTGGTGGCGCCGAACCCGTCGAGCGCGCTGCACAAGATCAGCGAGATCTACGACCGGATAGGCTTCGCCGCGGTCGGCCGGTACAACGAGTACGAGAACCTGCGCAAGGCCGGGGTCACCTACGCGGATATCACCGGCTACCAGTTCGACCGTCATGATGTGACGGCGCGTGGCATCGCCAACTGGTACGCGCAGACGCTCGGCACCATCTTCACCGAGAGCCCGAAGCCGTTCGAGGTGGAGATCGTGGTCGCCGAGGTGGGTGCCCGGCCCGGAGACGACCAGATCTACCGGATCACCTTCGACGGCTCGGTGACCGACGAGCCGGGCTTCGTGGCCTTCGGCGGCCAGGCGGACCAGGTGTCCGCGGCGCTGAAGGAGCGCTATTCCGAGGACATGTCGCTGGCCCAGGCGTTCGACGCCGCGCTGTCCGCGCTGTCCGCGCCGGGCAACGGCGAGCGTACTGAGTTCGTGGCCTCCCAGCTTGAAGTGGCCGTCTTGGAGCGTGCCCGCGACCACCGGACCTTCCGCCGCATCCGCGCCGCCCGCCTCGAAGATCTGCTCCGCGAAGCCCGTCCCGCCCCCGCCGCCGACTCCTCCGACTCCGCCCCGCCCGGCTCCCCCCCGCCCGGGTCCACTCCGCCCAGTACCGGCTCCAGCCCCTCCAGCCCCAGTTCTCCCGCCGACTCCGGGCCTCCCACCGGCCCCACCCCCGGCAGCTCCGACCGCGGCACCGGCCTAGGCGGCGGCGACACCCC
>WNGJ01007462.1_pt1 | contig 16214 bp, 9 predicted proteins | sample 5400611 | NCBI WGS metagenome assembly WNGJ01 (sample SAMN13153375, study PRJNA577476) | soil metagenome | isolation source: 40 cm soil or saprolite under Garry oak tree replicate 1 | place: USA:California | collected 2016-06-15 | reverse complement strand
CCACGGCGAGCGCCAGCAGCAGCGGCCCACCGAACAGGAACACGAAGAAGCGATTATCGAATTTGAGATGCATGTAAAACATCACGACCAGCGCGAACTTCACCGCCGACAGCACCAGCAGCACCGGTACGAGGACTCCCTGAAACGCCGGCACGTAGAACACGCCGACCTCGATCAGCGTGATCATCACGAGGATCGCGGCCACCCGTACATAGGTGCCCGTTGTCGCATGTACTTGCTCGCTCATCCAGCCCTTCCCTTTCGCCTCATTGAATCAGGTAGACGACCGTGAAGATCACGATCCACACGACGTCCACGAAATGCCAATACAGGCCGGTGATCTCTACCGTCAGCGCGTTCGCGGGGCCCAGCTTCCCCCGCAGCGCCTGGATCCACAGCGTCAGCAGCCAGATCACGCCGACCGTGACGTGCGCGCCGTGTGTCCCGGTGAGCACGTAGAACGTCGAGCCGAACAGATTCGTCGTGAGCCCGAGTCCCTCGTGCACGAAGTGGCTGAACTCCCAGAACTGCCCACCCAGGAACACGAGGCCCAGCAGCGCCGTCACGAGCAGCCACAGCTTCCCCTGCTTCATGTCGCCGCGCTGCACCGCCGCCAGGGCGAGCACCATCGCGAGGCTCGACATGAGCAGGTCGAAGGTGCTGAACGAGGTGAACGGGATGTTCAGGATCTCGTGCGGGTACGGCCCCACGAGGCTTCGTCCTTTATAGACCAGATACGTCGAGATGAGCGAGCCGAAGAGCAGGCATTCCGAGCCGATGAACGCCCAGAACGCCATCTTGCGGCTGTCGAGCCCCATGCTGGTGCGGTGAGCCTCGTGCGCGTGTGCCATTTACATCTCGAAGGGCTCGTAAGCCCAGCGGTAGATCCCCACCACCACGACGAGCGCCCCGGCGATCACGACGGGCAGCAGATGCGACAGCGCTCCGATCGCCATCACCGGCAGGCCAAGCGCCGTGATCATCGGCCACCACGAGCCGCCCGGCACGTGGATCGGCGCCGGCGGGCGCTCCGGCAGCGGCGCCATGGGCGCGTGCCGCTCCGTTCGCCACAGCGGCATGCGGCTCTCGACCGAGGGAATGACGGTGAAGTTGTAGACCGGCGGCGGCGAAGGAATCGCCCATTCGAGCGTCGCCCCGCCCCACGGATCGTTTGGCGCAGTGACTGGCCGGCGGTAGGTGCGCAGCAGATTCACCAGGAACACGAGCGTCGCGATGCCGATGAGGAACGCGCCGATCGTGGACGCCAGGTTGAACCCGGCGACGCCGAGGTCCGCAGAATAGGTGTAAATGCGCCGCGGCATGCCCAGCAACCCGGAGAAGTGCATCGGGAAGAACGCGAGGTTCATGCCGATCAGCGTCAACCAGAAATGCCACTTGCCAAGCGTCTCGGAGAGCAGGCGCCCGGTCATCTTTGGCCACCAGTAGTACATCCCCGCGAACAGACCGAGAATGGTCCCGCCGAACAGCACATAGTGAATGTGCGCGACGATGTAGTACGTATCGGTCTGCTGCAGGTCGGTGGGCGGCGACGCGTGCGTCACGCCGACGAGCCCGCCGATGATGAACATCGCGATGAACGCGACCGCGAACAGCATCGCCGTCGTAAACCGGATCTGCCCGCCCCACAACGTCCCGATCCAGTTGAAGATCTTCACGCCGGTGGGAATCGCGATCAGCATCGTCGTGCCGGCAAACACGGAGTCGGCGATCGGCCCGAGCCCCGCGGAGAACATGTGGTGGCTCCAGACGCTCCACCCCAGAAACGCGATCAGCACGCCGGAATACACGACCACGGTATATCCGAACAGCGGCTTCTTGGAGAATGTCGGCAACACTTCCGACACGATGCCCATCGCGGGCAGGATCAGGATGTAGACCTCGGGATGGCCGAACATCCAGAACAGGTGCTGCCACAGAATCGGATCGCCACCGCCCGAGGGCACGAAGAAGTGCGTGCCGAAGAAGCGGTCGAACATCAGCAGCACGAGCGCGACGGTGATGACCGGGAACGCGGTGATGACGAGGAACTGCGTGACGAGGGTCATCCAGGTGAACACCGGCAGGCGCAGCATCCGCATGCCGGGGGCGCGCATGTTGAGAATCGTCACGATGAAGTTGAAGCCGGCGGCGAGCGACGCGATGCCGAGGATCTGCAGGCCGAGCAGCCAGAAGTCGACGTTGGGGCCCTGCGAGAACTGCAGCGACGTCAGGTTCGCGTAGCCGAACCATCCGGCATCGGGCGCCACCGACAGGCGGTCGGCGCCGAACAGTGGTCCCGCCACAAAGCTCGCGTTCAGGAACAACCCGCCGAGCAGGAAGACCCAGTAGCTGAAGGCATTCAGGCGCGGGAACGCGACGTCGCGCGCGCCGATCTGCAGCGGAATGATGAAGTTGAAGAACGCAGCCGACAGCGGCATCAGCGCCAGGAACACCATCGTCGTGCCGTGCATCGTGAAGAGCTGATTGTAGGTCTCGGCACTGATCCCCATGCCTTCGGGACGCGCCAGCTGCCAGCGAATCAGCAGCGCCTCCAGCCCGCCGATCAGGAAAAAGCCGAACGCCGTCCAGAAATAGAGCAGCCCGATGCGCTTGTGATCGGTGGTCGTGAGCCAGCTCTTCATTTCAAGCTCTGGAGATAGGCGATCACGGCATCGAGATCGGGGCCGGAGAGGTTCTGCGGCGGCATCAGCGCGCCGGGCTTCAGCGACGGCGCGTTCATGATCCAGCGGTGCAGCGACTCGGCGGTATTCGGGAACAGCGCGCCGGCGATCGTCCCGCGGCCGCCGACGTGATTCAGGTTGGGGCCGACCATCCCGGCGGACACGCCGGTGATGGTGTGACACCCGATGCACGCGCTGCGCCGGAACACCTGCTGCCCGTGCTCGGCCGGCGACCCCTTCGCGGGCGCGGCGGGCGCGGCGCGCTGCTGGTCCACCCAGCGCTCGAAGACGGAATCGGGCTGCACGATCACGCGCAGGCGCATGTTGGCGTGGGACGTGCCGCAGAACTCCGCGCACTGGCCCCAGTACTCGCCGACCGAATCGGTGCGGAAAGCGATGCGATTCGTGCGCCCCTGGGTCAGATCCCGCTTGCCCCCCAGCCGTGGGACCCAGAAGCTGTGGATCACATCGGCCGATGTCATGTCGAGCTGGATTGCCGTACCGGCAGGGATGTGCAGCTCGTTGGCCGTGCCGATGTTCAACGCTGGGTAGCGGCATGGTCGGGACGGCGATGAACACGAGAATCAGCGCGGGTGCGAGCGTCCATCCGATCTCGAGGGCGGTATGGCCGTGGACCGGTTTGGGCGTCGCGGCGCCGGGGCGCGCGCGATAGCGCGCGATCGCGACCAGCAGGATGGTCTCGACTATGATGAAAACGACGACGGCCCACCAAAAGATGTTCTTGAACAGGCCGTCGACTGCGGTGCTGAAATCGGACTTGGGAGCGAACACCGATTGGGGAAAGGGTCCGCTGCAGGCGGTGAGGAAGAGCAGGACTGCAACGAGAACTAACGGCACGGCGTCAAACTAGATCCGGCCCTCCGGCCCGTCAACGCACCTCGAGCAGCCGCTCCTGGGAGCCGCGCGCGTCCGCGCCGGGCGTGGCTTGGCGACGCCGATAGCTGCCGTCGGGCTCGAGATCCCAGGCTGTGGGGTCGGAGAAACCGCTGTCGAGAATGGCGTCGAGGCGCCGGCAGCATTCCGGATCCGTCACCGGGGTGACCACCTCGACCCGGTGTCGCAGATTCCGGGGACGCCAGTCGGCAGAGCCGATGTAGTACTGGGCTGGGGCGTTGCTGGCGAAATGAAAAATGCGGCTGTGCTCCAGGAAGCGGCCGAGCACGCTGATGACGCGAATTCGCTCCGAGAGGCCGACCACACCCGGCCTGAGCGTACAGGGTCCGCGCACCATCAAATCGATCATGACGCCGGCCTGCGACGCGTCATACAGCGCGGTGATGATCTCCGCATCGGTCAATCCGTTGAGCTTGGCGCGTATCCGCGCACTCCCGCCCGCCCGGGCGTTGCTCGCTTCCTGCTCGATCAGCTCGATCAAGCGGGGGGCAAGGAACAGCGGCGACACGAGGATGCGCCGGAACGCCGCCTGCGGCGGTCGCGATGAGCCCGACAGCTCGTTGAACAGATCGTTCACGTCGGCGCCAAGGGCAGGATCGGCCGACAGCAAGCCCACGTCGGTATACAGTGCGGCCGTCGCGGCGTTGTAGTTCCCGGTGCCGATATGCACGTAGCGCCGGATGCCGTCGGGCCCCTGGCGCACGACCAGCGCCGTCTTGGTGTGCGTCTTGAGCTCCACCAACCCGTGCACCACCCGAATTCCGCCGCGCTCGAGCTTGCGGGCCCACGCGATGTTGCGCTCCTCGTCGAATCGCGCTTTGAGCTCGACGAAGACGAATACCTCCGTCCCCCGCGCCGCGGCGCGCAGCAGCCCCTCGACGATGGCCGAATCGGCGCCGACGCGATACAACGTCATCTTGATCGCCACCACCGTCGGATCGTCGGCGGCCTCCACGAGAAAGCGGGTGATCGTCGCCTCGAACGCATCGTACGGATGATGCACAAGCACATCGCGCTCGGCGAGGATCTCGAAAATCGATCGGTCCCCCGCCAGTGGCGCGGCGCCGCGATGCGCGGGATAGTCCTGATCCGGCAGCGGCAGGCGCGCCAGCTCGCGCAGCGCGCCCTGGTCGATCAGGCCCTCCGCTGCGTACACGTCGCTGGCCCCCGGTGGCGTATCCCCGGCGGCGTCCTCGAACTGCAGCTCGCGCAACGCCAGCTCGCGCAGCGAGTCCGGCATGTCGCCGGCGACTTCCAGCCGGACGGCGGCGCCGTACGGTCGACGTTTCGTCCCTTCCTCGATGACCTGCACCAGGCTCGTGGCGTGCTGCTCATCCACTGCGAGATCCGCGCCGCGCGTCACCCGAAACGCGTGTGCCCCCTCGACCACCCGTCCCGGATACAGCATGCCGACGTTCGCGCGGATCACCGCTTCGACGAGCACGAAATCGCGCCCGCCGGCTACGCTCACGAACCGGGGCGCCGATTCGGGTACCTTGAGGTACACGAAATGCAGCGCCCCGCCCCGGTCCGCCGCTGCGTCACGCACCATCACCGCCAGGGACAGGCGCAGATTGGGAATCAGCGGGAATGGATGCCCGGGCGCGCGGGTCAGCGCTTGCGGTGTCATGAGCGGGAGTATCTTATCCGCGAAGTGACCGCGCAGCGTTTCCTGCTGCGGCCCCGTGAGGTCCTCCCAGCGCCGAATCACGATCCCCCTGGCGGCCAATGCCGGCTCGCAGACGTCGCGCCAGCAGCGCCCCTGCCGCTCGCACAGCGCCCGGACGCGAATAGCGATCGCGTGCAGCACCTCTTCGACGGACAGTCCATCACCATTCGGTTCGCCGCGCCGATCGACCGCCGCGCGCTTCAGGGCCGCAACGCGCACCATGAAGAACTCGTCCAGGTTTGCGCTGAGGATAGAGAGAAAGCGGATCCGCGCCAGCAGGGGGACCGCTGGATCCTCGGCCAGCTCCAGGACCCGCGTGTTGAATTCGATCAAACTCAGGTCGGCGTTCAGGAAATGCTCGGGACTTGGCGTCGCCACCGCCGGGAGCGGCGAGGGCCTCGCATAATCGGAGAGGCGCCGCTGCGCCGGACGCTCGGGTTCGCGGCGGCCTTCCGCCCCGGCCGACTGCTGGGTCAACATCTCGGTCCGCGCCGCTACCGTCAGGGCGGCGAGGGTACGCGGGTCCCGCAGATTGGCCGTCCCGGCTCCCGCCAGCAGCTCCCCAAACGGCACCCATTGCACACGGTGCGAATCGTCGCGTCTGCGCGCCCGGGTGGTGTTCCGCGCCAACCAGACCTCGAGGAGCGGCCGCGACGCGCCGCCGGGTGCCGCGCCGAGGAATCGCAGTTGTCCATCCGCGCTTCCGAACACGGTACGCAGCATCTCGCGACAGGCCTCCTCGCCGCTGCCGCCTCGAATCGGCAGGGTGAGTGCCTGCTCCTCGGCAAGCACCGCAATCCCGTCCCCATCCACGGCGATCACTGCCACCTCGCGGCTCTCGCTCTGGCTATGCGCCAACGCCCCGCTCTCCAGCTCTCGGAGCAGCTTCGTAGCGCGATCCACCTTGTCCACGAGCAGTGTTGGCAACCCATACCGCTCGGAGAAGCCACGGGCGACCGCCTCGAGTCCCGGCCGGCCCGACGTGAGCGTGCGGACGGTCAGCTCCTGAAATGTCGCCGCGCGCTGCGCGGCGCGAACCGTCACGACGTCGTAGCGCACTTCATAGGAGCCGCGCGCGAACAGGCGGCGGGCCGTTCGGCGCAACCGCCGTTCGGTCTCGAACTCGATGCGGCGCGTGAGTAACGCCGGGTCGATGAGCGAACGGAGGCGGCGCGCCGGCTCTGATGTCCCCGCCAGGGCCGTCGCGATGTCGAGATCCGGCACGTCGGCGCTGAAGGTCTGGGCTTCGGTCAGCGCGCCGCGGTCTTCCGGCCGGCCGACGGTCCGCAGCATCAGGATGCGCCGGTCATCCACTCGAATCCGCAAACGACAGTTGACGCCGCGCCGGCGCAGCGCCCAGTCCGCAGAATCGACATAGATGTCGCGCTGGAAGAACGTCTCGAGCGGGCCGGAGCGCAGGTCGAGCGGCAGCGGTGCCGCCACCATGCGGTTCAGGAGCTCGAGGTTCGGGACGTCGCCCTTCCACTGCGACGTCATGCTCAGAACCCGAAGCCGATCCGGGCAATGAAGCGTGTGCCCTCGGCACTGCTCGCAGCCGCCACCGACAGCGTGTTCGCCGGGCTCAAGAACGACAGCCAGAGGCCGCCTCCGGCGGCTGTATGCCAGCGGTCCGACGTCTCACCCGACAGATACACACGGCCGGCATCACCCAACCCGAACACGCCGAACTTCGTCGGCATCAGCAGGAACATAGTCCCGAGCGGCAGCTGCAGCTCGACGTTTCCGTATACGGCGGCGTCGCCCGCAAAGCGATGCTCGGTGAATCCGCGGACCGTCGTCGCACCGCCGATGTAGGCGGCTTCATAGAAGGGATAGGGGCCCCAGACCTTTTTGGCCGCCACCTGCACGGCGAACGTCGGCCGCAGGGGGACGTGGGGCGTGAGGTGAACGCTCGCCTCGACGTGCCCTTCGCCGAACGCGGACACGATGTCGAAGCCTTTCGGATAGAAGCTGCCGCCGATATGGAGGGCGACGCCGCGCCGCGCCGCGACGGGGTTGTCGCGCGTATCCACGCGCACGTCCGCTGCGGCGCCGATCTCCGCCCAGTCGCCGGCGCCGTACGGCAGCGTCGCGGCCACAAACGTTCCGGAATCGAGATTCGTGTGCGCAATCTTGAATACCGGGCCGAACGAGATGCGCGAGCTCCGCGACGTGACGAACTCCAACCGCGGTGAGACGAGGTATTGCTGCTGCCGCACCTTGTAGAAATCGCTCGAGCCGCTATCGGCCGTTTCGTTCCCGAAGCCGTAAAACCGCAGTACGTCCATCCCCGAGCCCCGGAGCTGCAGCGTCACGATGGCGGGGGGCAGGAGCCCGCGGAATTCACCGGTGAACTCCGCGCGCCACGCTTCCGCAGCGGTCGCATACCCGCCGCGCACGCGCAGGTGTGTCGCGTACGGCAGCCGCCGGAACCCGTAGATCGTTCCGTCCGCGCCCGTCCCCACGAACAGACCGAGATCGGACGTATACCCGAGCCACGTGAGCGGCAGCCAGCGCGACCCCCAGTCACGGGGCCGGCCGAGCGTGGACGTATCGCGGGGCGGCTCGCTGTAGGGCCGTCGGTCCAGCGACGCGCGCCCGCTCGTCACGTTCGTGCCGCGGTCGTCGTAGAAGCGGTCCGTCCCGGCGCGCGACGAATCGACAAACGCGTCGTCGCCGGCCCCGCCCACGACGCGCAACGCCGGGCCTGACCCGTCGGCTCCGCGCACGGTGACACGATCATCCTTGGCGTGGAGGTACAAACGGATCTCGGAGGTCTCGCGCCGATCGAACGTGCGCTTGAAGAACGGCGGCCCTCCGTCCCGGCTGGAGAGGCGCACCGCAACGCGGCCGCCGCCGAGTCGCTCGACGTCGGCGACGTCCCGCTCATCCGTGCCGTGCACAGCCACCACGCCGGCGAGGAGCCGATAGTAGCGGTCGCTGGCTTCGTGCAGATGATCGCGGCGGCGCCGCAGCGCGCGCTTGAGCGCCGCGCCATTGGCGCGAAGGTACTCCGCCGGCAGCCGACCGACCGCCGCGTCGATCACCGCATCGGTGATGCGTGACTGAATCGACGTGGCGATCGAATCCCACACCGGTCTCTCCAGATCCTGCAGCAGGCGACGGTCCAGCACCTGGCCGGCGTAGGTGAGGCGCCAGATGCTCGGGTAGTCGTCACCGAAGCCGATGAGCTGGGGCCAGTAGTAGCCCGCCAGCCCGACGAGCAAGCCGTCGAGCCGCGCGAACGCCTGATCGCGATCGCGTGGGATGGGCCGCCAGACGCGAATCCCGCCAGAATCGAACCGCGCCCAGCGCCACTGGTCCTGATGCCGGTCCCAGTCGCCGATGAACACGTCCACGAGGCGCGCCGTGAGAAACGCGCGGGAGTCCACACGGTTGCGGGAATCGCTCTCGATCTGGTCGAACAGCTTCGCGGTGGAGGCGAGGTCGACAGCACCCGCGAAGCCCGTTTCGTTGTCGGGAGGATCCGTCGGCCGTTCCTCGATCATGCCGAGCCGGAATCCCTCGCGGACGCAGTCGAGTCCCTTGAGACGTGGGTCGTCGGGCAACAGCACGATATGCGGCTCCACGTGGATGACGCCGGCGGCATCGAGGATTGGTGCCACCACGAGCGGGCCGCCGGGATGCGCGGAGCTGATCTGATCCCTGATCAGGTCCTTGGCGAAGGTCGCCCGCAGCTGCGGCGGAAGCGCCAGCGTCGGGTCCTTGTCCACCGAGCGAAATACGTATTGGCGCCCGTCCCCGCCCAGAAAGCGTACGGACTTGGTCTGGCGCCGGCCGCCGCAGCCGGTGGGCGTCAGCCCACCGCCAAATTTGGACAGGTCGAGCACCTCGACCTGCACCGGCGTCGTCCAGAGGTCGCGGTAGTGGCTTCCCAGCAGGACGCGATGAAACCATCCAGCGCGGTAATGCGCGCCGGCCACGACCTGAGCGGTCGATTGTGCACCGGCCGCAACTGGTACGAGGCTCGCGGCCAGCGCGACGCAGCATCTGAAGAGCGTATTCAGTTGAGCCATAGACTGTATGCCTCCGCGGCAATTCCTGCGCGATTGACGACCATCACTCCCAGCCGCGCCCGGCCGTCGCGCAGCACGTCTACGCGCATGAACCCGCTGGCACTCCGGGCGTAGCGCATGCCCTCGCGCATTGCCACCGGCTCGGTGTGGCCGAAGATGCCTGCGCCGCTCACCAGGACGTAACGCGCGCTCGTGCCGGTGATCACCTGCAACGCGTGCTCGTGTCCCGCAGCGTAGATGAGCGGTGGTCGATCGTGGAAAGCACTATCGAATGCCGAACGCATAGCGCGGTATGCCGCGCTCGACTCGTCCTGACTCGAGATGCCTTCCTTGCGGGCGATGGGGTAGGCCGAGCCGATCAGCGGTAGTGGGAGCCACAACCAGGACTTGGCGGCCCGCAGGGGAAACAGGTGGTCTTTCCATCCGAAATGCCCGCCATGGGGTCCACTGCTCAGCAAGGGATGATGCGCGACCACCACCACGACGCGTTCAGCCGCTGTTGCCAGCGACGCACGAAGGGAATCGATGACCTCCGCCCGGGAATCTGCCGGACACGAGGACGTCGGATCTTGCGGCTTCGGCCCGTCGTCCAGCCACCATTGTGTGTCGAGCGCCACGATTCGCACTGCCTGCCCGACATCGACCACCGCGGGCCCCGGGCAGCCGTCGCCGGGGAGGAGACGGAGACCAGCGGCGGCAATGAACCGCCCCTGACGCCGCACCGCGTCCCACCCTCCTGCGGCCTGCTTGTCCCAGTCGTGGTTTCCCGGCACAAACATGCCGCGCGCGCCGGTCGCGCGCAGCACCGCGATCTGCGCCGTGAGGCGGCGCTCCGCCTCCGGGCGGTCAGGTGCGCCGGAGTCGGGCAGGCCACGCGGGTACACGTTATCGCCGAGGAATACGATGAACGGATGGCTCGCCGCGGCCGCGGCGGCGCGCAACGCCATGAGGACCGGCTCTGAATCGGGCGGCGCGGCCGGTGCGCCCGCATCACCAATGAGCAGGAGCGTGACGTCGACGAGCTCGGGGGACGCGGCGGCCACGAGATGCCCGGCTCGGGTGGCGGGGCCGCATGCAAGGCCGCCCAGGCACAGCGTGGCGAGCGCGCGGCGCCACACCCGCCGTCTCATTCGCTCTTCCGCTGCTTCAGGCCTCGCAGGGAGCGGTACTCCACCGCGTCGATCGGCGGCGTGCCACGCGCTTTCAGCGCGTCCAACAATGAGGCGGCGGGAAACGCCGACTGCAACCGGAGCAGATACTCGAGCGTCGAGCGGCCGAGCTGCGCCGGTACGATCTCGGCCAGGCGCCACCGGCTCGTTTGAACTTCCAGAATCTCCTCGACGACCGCTTGCGCGGCTCCCGGCTGCGTCGTGTGCACAAGCAGTACGCCGTTGAAGCGCCTTTCCTTCTTATCATCGCTGCGCGCGGCAACGTACGCCTGGAGCCGCGCGGCGCGATCGGCGACTTCTTCCAGCTCCTGAGGCGCCAACGCCGCCAGAAGCTCGGGATCGCCCACGACGAGCGCGGCCGAGTCTCGCGCACTCGGCCCGAGCAGACCCACGGCCGGCAACAAGGTCGGCGTGCGTCCGCGTTGATCGGCGTAGATGTTGCCGACGTTGAACTTCCACAGCACGATCATGATCACGTTGAAAAGCACGGACATCACCGCCGCGACCGTCGGCGCAAACACGCCGGCGGCCACCCCGACCGCAAGCGCGAGAAAGATGTACACCGCGTCTTTGGTGTCCTTGAGCGTGTTGCGGAATCGGACGGCGGCCACGATCGCCGCGAGCGTGAACGCGAGCGCCAAGCTGTTCTGCACCAGGATCACGGTCCCCGCGACGGTCATCGGCAGGATGATCACGGTCTGCACGACGGACTGGTCGTAGCCCGAGCGCTGCTTCGTGAGCATGTAGACCCATGCGACGGGCAGCACGAGGGATAGGGCCGTCAGGATCGAAAGGCCCGTGACGAGTGCCCATTCCCCCTCGGACAGCCGGTGCGTGATCGCCGTCGCCTCTTCCAGATTGCGCCCCCGGCTCATTGCCGCGCCGAGCACGGAGACATCCCGGAAGCGCTCGACGAGCTGCGGAAGCGAAGGCCAGTAGCTGACGAGCAGCCACACGACGGCGCCGAGCAGCGCGTAATACGCCGCCAGTCGGAGGAACGGAGAAACGCGCACTCTCAACGAGGGACCTTCGCTCTCAAGTCGTCGAACCAATTGAGCACCACCGTAATGCGCGGCCGTCGCTGCACCGCAGGCAGCCTGGTCATCAAAAACCGTTCACCGTCGCGCGATACATCATAGCTCCGCGGCCGCGTCCACCCGGGACTGTCGGGATAGCGTCCGCTGAACAACGTGCGTGGCGGCCCGCTCTGCCCGGACACGAGATCCACGCTGACTGCCATCACGCTGTCACCGTTGCGGTAGACGAGCTCCCGCCCACCCCGGGTCCACAGCGGCTCCGATCCGTGCTCGGGCGAGACCTTCCAGCGCTTTAGCCGGGGATTCGGAAACGACTGCGCGTAGACCTCGACGCGGCCCGACTCATCGGAGTCGTAGGCCATCCAGCGACCGTCGGGCGACAAGGCCGGATGCGCAAGGTTGAAGCCATTGGCGAAGTAGCGCGCAGCCACCGGCGCGCCGCGCAGCGGCACGGTCCACAGCTCCGCGCCGGCGGGGACGCTCAACACGAAGGCGAAGAGCCGGCCGTCGGGTGTGACGGAGCCGGTGTAGCGATCGTACTCGCCGGTGAGCACCGGCTCCGCGGGACGGCTGGCGTCGGCCGCTCGGCGATACAGATCGAAGAACGGACGTTCGCTCGAGTAGACCAGCTCCCGCCCGTCAGGTGTCCACTCCGCTCCAAAATCACGGCCCCCTTCCGACGTCACGCGCGTGCCCCCCGACCGCCCGACTTCGAACATCCACACGTCGCCCAACGAAGCCGCCGACCGAATATCCACCGAGATCCGCCGGCCGTCCGGAGAGAGGCGCGGGTGATTGTAGCGGGCCCGGGTGGGGAGCGCGCGTGTGGCGTTGCCCTGACGGTCCACGAGCACCACTTCGCTCTCGGTGTCGTAGGAATTCAGCGGCAGGTAGGCGAGTGTCCCGTTGTCCGAGACGTCAAACGCCGCGGCGCCGTCGGTGGGGTTCATCGCAACGCTATCCACAACAGGAATCGCCGGCGCCGTGACCGCGAAACGGCGCAGGTCGAACGGCGCGGCGCGAATGGTTTCGCCGGCCGCATACAAGAGATAGCCGGCGGGAACGTAGAAGCCGAACACGCCGCCGGTCAGCACGACGTGTCGAACGCCCGTGCTGATGGAGACCACCTCGATCGTGGCACGTTCGGTGGGAGCGCGATAGGCGGTGAACATCACATGGTCGCCGTCGGGCAGAATCTGCGGCCACCAGTGCCCCAGCTCGCCCTTGGCGGTGTCTGGTTCCGTCAGTATGTGCGCGTCGCCGCCGCCTGCGCTGACGATCCAGAGGCCGGTGTTGTATGCCAGCGTATAGACGAGCTTGCCGTTTCTCCCCCAGCTGCCGCCCGCCCAGTCGGCACGCGCGAGCTCGACCGCGGATCCGCCTTCGACCGGCACCTTCCAGAGCTTGCCTTGCTTCGCGTACGCAATCCACCGCCCGTCGGGAGAGACGAACGGCCGGCTGTTCTGCGTCCCCTGCTCACCCTGACCGGCGCCCGCGATGATCTCCAGTTCCGTTTGGTCAAACGGCCGGCGCAGAATCTCCTCACGCCGGCCGACCATGGCGGTGACGAACAACTGGCGGCCGTCGGCGCTGAGGCGCACGATCGGCGTGAAGGTGGGCTCCACGCCCATATCCATTTCAACGTTGAACCGGATTGGTCCGGCGGACGGAGCCGCCGCGCGCCGGCTCCCCAGTCCCACCCACGCGAGTGCGAGCAGGAGCGTCGCGGATAATGCCCACGGTGTGGCGAACCGCGCTCGGCGCCCGGGCTGCCAGTGCGGCGCGCCCTCCCCCCCCCGGCCGGGGGTCAACGCCTCGGAAAACTGCGCCGCCGTCTGCCAGCGGTCGGCGGGAAGCTTCTCGAGTGCGCGCGTGACGGCATCTTCGATGTACGGCGGAACGGCCCGGCGCTTGAGGCGGAGCGGGCGGGCTTCCTCCGACATGACGCGTGCGAAAATCGCCTGCGCCGTCAGGCCGGTGAACGGCGGCTCGCCGGCCAGCATTTCGTACAGAACCACGCCGAGGGCGTAGACATCGGCTCGCGGATCCAGCGCGTGTTCCCCGGCCGCCTGCTCGGGACTCATGTACGCCGGCGTTCCAAGACTGACGCCGGTCTTGGTAATGCGGACCTTCCCGTCGTCCTGGCTCAACGCCAGCGCGATGCCGAAGTCGGCAATCAACGCGCGACCATCGTGAAACAGCACATTGTCCGGCTTGATGTCGCGGTGGATGACGCCCTGCCGGTGCGCGTAGTCGAGCCCCTGGGCGAGCTCGGTGGTGATCCGCAGCGCTTCGGCGACCGGCAGCTGTTTCTCGCGGAGCAGCCGGGTGCGGAGCGATTCGCCCTTCACGTAGGGCATGACGTAAAAGACCGTGCGATCGACCCGTCCGGAATCGAACAGGGGCAGGATGTGCGGGTGCTGCAGGTTGGCCGTCGTCTCGATTTCCTTGAGGAACCGCTCGGCACCGATGAGCGCGGCCAGCTCGGGCTGCATCACCTTGATCGCGACTTTGCGATTGTGCCGCCGGTCATGCGCGAGATACACGGTCGCCATACCGCCTGCGCCGAGCTCGCGCTCGATCGTATAGCGGTCGGCGAGAGCCTCCTTGAGAAGATCCAGCAGCTCATCCATGCGGCACGAGGTCAACGTCAGCGTCGTGACGTGTTCTCGGTTGCGACGTCCTCGAGCAGATCACTGCTTCCCATGAACCGGCTCCTTGAGGATTCGGAACCTACGTCTGTGCAGTCGCGCCGCTAGATGAGTTATCTTTGGCGGCCATGGCTGAACTGTTTGACCCTCAGTCCTGCATCGACCGCGGCGTTTCGGTGATCGACGACTTCGCGTCGGTCCCTCTACCCGTGAGCTCCATCGCTGAGCCGTCGTGCATCGTCGCTTTGACCAGGCCGAAATAGAGATCGGGCAACACCCACGCTTCGGTTTTTTCGTCGTTCGTCTTGATGTGCAGCGCGCGAAAACTCCCCGCCGGCACCGCGACCTGTTCCCAGCCCACGACCGTCATCTCCTGACAGCGACGCGTGATCTCCGCCGCGATGTTCTGACCGCCCATGCGCCCACCCATCATCTGCACCATCTGATCGGGCATGCGCGTCGCCGCATCCGTGCCGCTCTTCATGATCATGGCGCGCGGGCCGGCGCCGGCCCCATAGCCCAGCCCTGAGACCAGCATCTGAATGATCGTGTTCCCTTTCGGACCCTTCGCAGGATCGTTCATCGTCAATTCGTACCCGCATGGTCGTGCCCTCCGGCCGGCCGCCGGTCCACTTGTAGGTCGCCCACTGGCCCACCCGCATCGGCCGATGTTGGATGTCATTACACAGCTGCTCCTTGTCCTGCGCCACGAGCGGCGTGGCGACGAGCACGGCGAACAGCGCGACGGACGGTGCGGTGCGCATGCACAGACTCCGAGACGAGGAAGGCGATTATTATACATGGCCCTTTGATCTACGCGACCGTGGCGGAACTGGCAGACGCGCCAGCCTTAGGAGCTGGTGGGGCAACCCGTGGGGGTTCGAGTCCCTCCGGTCGCATGAAAAGGAGCACGGAGCGGGGAGCAGGGCGCACTATCCTCGCGGTGTCTGCTCCCAGCTCCGTGCTCCCTGCTCCCATTCCCACACCGATTAGATTTGGATCAACCGATGCCCGAGATTCTCGTAAAGAAGACCCGCGCTGAACCTGGCGAAGCCTCCCTCGAGGTCACCATTCCGCCCGACAACGTGAAGGCGGCCGAGGATCGGGCCACCAAGGTTTATCAGCAGCGCGCCCGCCTGCCCGGTTTCCGCCAGGGCAAGGTCCCCGCCGCGGTGGTGCGCAAGAAATTCGCCGATGACATCCGGCAGGAGACGCTGCGCGAGCTGGTGCAGGAGAGTTGGCGCGTCGCGCAAAAGCAGGAAGAGCTCAAGCCCATCGCCGATCCCCACATCCACAATCTGAAGTGGGAAGAAGGCGCTCCCGTCACGTTCGAATTCCACGTCGAGCTGAAGCCGGAGCTGAAGCTGCAGCGGCTCGGCGGCTTCCGTCTCACGCGGACGGTGCCGACGGTGACGGCCGCCCAGGTCGATGCCCAGCTCAACACGATGCGCGAACAGCGCGCCCCGTGGACCCCGGCCCTTGGCGAGAAGCCGAAGCCCAAGGACCTCGTCGACGTCATCATCGCGACGCGCGAAAACGGCGCGGAGAAGGACCCGCAGCCCTACCAGTTCGTCCTGGGCGAGGGTCGCGCCATTCCGGACGTGGAAGAGCGGGTCATGAGCCTGACGCCGGGCGAGTCGGTGGATGCCACCGTCCGCTTCCCCGATGACTTTGCCGAGGAAGCCAAGCGCGGGCAGACGCGCGACATCCGCGTCAGCTTGCGCGAGGTGAAGCGCCAGCAGCTCCCGCCGCTCGATGATGCGTTTGCCCGCGAAATGGGCGACTTCGAGTCGCTCGAGGCGCTCCGGGCTGCGGTCACCGCGGATCTTGGGAAGGAGGCGGAACGAGAGGCGGACGCGAAGCTGCGCACCGAGCTCGTCGAGCAAATCGTCCAGGCGAACAACGTCGTCGCGCCCCGCCCGCTGGTCGAGCGCGTGCTCGGGGCGTACGCACAGGCCTACGAGATCCCCGAAGAGCGCTGGCAGCAGTTCGCGCAGGAATTCCACAGCATCGCCGAGTCGCAGGTGCGGCGCGACCTGGTGCTCGATGTCGTCG
>WNGJ01007882.1_pt1 | contig 16215 bp, 15 predicted proteins | sample 5400611 | NCBI WGS metagenome assembly WNGJ01 (sample SAMN13153375, study PRJNA577476) | soil metagenome | isolation source: 40 cm soil or saprolite under Garry oak tree replicate 1 | place: USA:California | collected 2016-06-15 | reverse complement strand
GTCTGCTCCACCTGACCTCGGTTCCCCCCATCGAACGCGACGACTCGGTGGCTCGGTATTTCGAGATCCTGGCGGCGGGCTATGCGGCTCAACCGCCACCAGCGGCGGCGTCCTCTGCAAAACGCAAAGGCCGACGCAAGCAAAGCAAGGGCAAGAATTTGCTCGATGCCCTGCTTTTGCGTGCCGAGCAAGTGCTGGCCTTGCTCGACGACTTGCGCATACCTTTTACCAACAACCAGGCCGAGCGGGATCTGCGCTGGGCCAAAGTCCAGCAAAAGATTTCGGGCACCTTTCGCAGTGCCACTGGGGTCACGGCTTTTTGCCGCATCCGCAGCTATCTTTCGACGATGCAGAAGCAAGGACACTCCATGCTCTCTGCTCTCACCGCTGTCTTCCATGGTCAACCTTTACCGGTCGCTTGGGCACCTGAGTAGTTACAGCATTTCGTTCTATTCCTGGGAATAGATTTGTATCAGTTCTATCCATCTACCTGATATGTGCCGATGAGTGTCCTAGTTGCCAAATGTAAATACTAAAAGGGGGGTCAAAGTGGTTCCGCCTCTGCGAGTAAAAATATTCCTTTTTTGAATGAACGTTCGAGAACTTGCTTCTTTTCCTCCTTGCAAGTAAAGGGTATTTTGTTATAATTGCAGAGTATGTTAACAAAAGATGATCTCAAAGCAATTCTCGATACCATAAGCCCGTTTATTGATGCAAGAGCAAGAACAACAGAAACGCTTATTCGGGGAGAAATCACTGGTGCAAAAGAGGAATTGGAAGCACACATTGTAGCAGCACGAGCAGAAGCAAAATTGGATAGTCTGAAGGTACAGACAAAGCTCGATAAAGCCGTCAACGATCATGCAGAGCGGGTTGAAGTAGTAGAAAAACAAGCAGGTATTCCGCATCCACATAAACACTAAAGGGTAATCCATGCAGACCACACACACGTATTTCTTAGTATCAAGTGTCTACACCGGCACGAATAGCGGGTATCTGGTTGGGGGGGAAAACCGATATCCGCTATCTATTCCATACAGACTCATCCTGAATGATCAACATACTCCCGATATTCCTCACTGGTTTTATATGCTTCTCGTTCCTGTTTCTGTCAGGTGAAGAAAAGAAAAACAGGGAGATGAACCAAAGAAGAGGCAATGGTCATTGTCCAACATAAGCAGAGGAGACAAGTAGATCGCATGTATTGCACCCACAAAGAACTCGGCAGCCTCACACCACCGAGTCCCTCGTCTCCTCAATGAACCGAGGCGCAGAGAGCCTTAGCTCACCTATCATGGTGTAGGGACAACGCCCAGTTGCTGGAGCGCACTGAGCCGGTCAGCGAGACCCCAATGCTCCACCACCTTGCCATTAACGATACGGAAGATGTTGATCCCCATCAGCGTGATAGGCTTGCCTGTGGGAGAGATCGACCTGAACGCACCTTGATGGGTGCCATGGTAGCTGACAAGGGCTACCACCTTGTCCCCGTCAGCAAGAAGGTCCTCCACGGTGGCTTTCACGTCAGGGAAGGCATTAAGGTGCATACTGAGAAATTGGTTCGGCTCCTGGGGAAAGCCCGAAGGCACGGTATGGTTGACAGCATTAGGGGAAACGAACTGGTCAAGTGCAGCCACGTTCCTTTGATTAATGACCTCCTGAAAGAACCGCTGAACAAGAGCCTTGTTGTCTGCTGTTGACATCGGGTATCCTCCTTTCTTCATGGGTATACCTGAGAATAGAGAGAGCAAAAGCGAAACCCCAACCTTGCGGGGATACCCTCTCACCCCTTACTGTTCTGAGTAGAAAAGCACGCAAAGGTAGACTCCTTTGATATGATAAAAATTATATCACCTGGGCGCCGTTTGTATAATCAAAAATGGGACCACTGGTAATGATTGCTCTCTATATTACTGGAACAGCATGTTCTGGAACAAGGGTAACGACTTATATTTCCTGGGTTAGTGGCTGTGGTTGTTGTATCATTCGTTTGAGACAAGACATACACGCGAAAGAAAGGGCAAGTAAGAGGAAATTATTTTGCTCGAGCTTGTGTTCTTGATGCATATAGATTATCTCGCAACTATCTACGTCAAACCGGTCATGTCTCTCTATTGAGGGTTTAGAAGGAGTATATATGAGAATTCTTGCAACCATCGTCGGCGTTATTTTCATCATCGGGATCTTGCAAGACAGTTTCGAGACGGTCATCCTGCCACGCAGGGTATCACAGAGATTCAGGCTGTCGCGCATGTTCTACACATCGACCTGGATGATGTGGTCGTCTCTGGCTCGGAAGATGCGTCCGGGGAATCGCCGCGAGTTTTATCTGAGCTACTTTGGTCCGCTTTCGCTCATCTTCTTGCTGGTGATCTGGGCGGTCATCCTCGTCTTCGCCTTCGCACTGATCCAATGGGGGACCGGTTCAACACTCTCTGCACCGGAGAAAGATGTGACGTTTGGGTCCTATCTCTACTTGAGTGGGACAACCTTCATCACGCTCGGTATAGGTGATGTTACTCCACTGACAGGAATGGCCCGCTTTCTTGTAACAGGCGAGGCTGCCCTGGGCTTTGGCTTTCTTGCCCTCGTTATTGGCTATGTCCCTGTCATCTACCAGTCGTTTTCGCGGCGCGAGACCGAAATATCTCTCCTGGATGCTCGTGCCGGCTCACCCTCCAGTGCCACGGAATTATTGCGCCGCCATTACCGGGACCAACATATCGAGGAACTTATCCAATACCTGCAAAACTGGGAAAGGTGGAGTGCCGAATTGCTGGAGAGCCACCTTTCCTATCCCGTCCTGACTTACTATCGCTCCCAGCATGAGCGCCAGTCCTGGCTGGCAGCACTGACCACCATCCTGGATGTCTGCGCATTACTTATTGTGGGTTTTGATGGTATTTCCACCCCGACCGTACGCTTCACCTTCGCGATAGCGCGTCACGCGGCGGTTGACCTGGCACAGATCTTCGGGACGCCGCCCATGAATACGAGACTTAATCGTCTCTCCCCGGAGGGTTTCGCCCGCATGCGCGACGCCCTCGCTGAGGTAGGACTCAACTTGCAACATGAAGAGGATGCAGAAAAGCGTCTCTATGAGATACGACTGATCTATGAGCCATTTGTCAATGCCCTGGCGAATCATCTGCTGGTGAACCTTCCTCCCTGGGTCTCGGCGACCAGGACGGTCGATGACTGGCAGACTAGCGCCTGGGATCATTTTGCAGAGTGGTCACCTGCCAAGCTCGATGAGATCACGCATATCCTCGCTACTCACAAAAAGAAAGTAGCTCTGCGGCCAGGCGACAGCTACCCCCCGGCGAGCAAGGTGAACCCGGCTCCCTCGATTGCAATGGACGAAAGACTGCTTGAAGAGCGGTAACATCAATATATATGAGATAATACTACGGGAGACGTTGTAGAGGTCGTCAAATATAGTGGTGAGCAGTGGAAAAGGAGTGAAAACCTGTAGGATGTATTTAGATAAACCATTACAACACTTTCTCGATGAACTGGCTTCATCGAAGCCAACGCCGGGAGGTGGCTCTGCATCTGCTCTGTGTGGGGCGATGGGAGCGGCGCTTGCCAGTATGGTGGCCCGGCTCACACTAGGGAAAGCTGCTTACGCCGATGTACAGCCAGAGATCGAGAAGCTGCTGTCAGAAACTGAAAAACTGCGCGAACGCTTTCAGCAGTTGATGCAGGAAGATATAGACGCTTATGGCAGGCTCTCGGCTGCTTTTAAGATGCCTCGCAGCACACCTGAGGAGAACGAGGCACGCAGTAAGGCCGTACAGGCACGACTGGTTGAGGCTGCCCTTGTGCCGCTTGAGATGGTCGAATCTGCCTCTAAGCTGCTACAATATTGCCGCAGAATCGCCGAGATTGGTAACGCTAATGTGCTCAGCGATGTGGCTACGGGATCTCTACTGGCTTCAAGTGCCGCTAATGGGGCTGCCGAGATGGTGCGCGTCAATTTGGGTGTCATGAAGGACCCTGAACTTGTGAGTGTATTGACTAATCGCCTGAATGTAGCTCTGGAAGACATCGCAGAATGTAGCCGGCAGGTAACAGGTATTATAGGGGGAAGAGGGTGACGGCAGAAATTCTGGATGGACGTGCACTGGGCGCGGAGATCAAAGCAGAGTTACGCGACGAGGTGAGTAGGTATCTTCAAGAGCGGGGGAGACCGCCAGGCCTTGCTATCGTCCGCGTGGGTGGCGATGCTGCCTCTGGCATGTACAGCAAGGCTATCTTGCGCGTCGCTGAAGATGTAGGTGTCCGGGCCAGCCTGGAAGAGCTACCTGAGCAGACCTCAGCTGATGAATTACTCGCCATGTTGCAATATCTGAACGTGGATGAAGCTACCCAGGGTATTCTTGTGCAGATGCCTCTACCTCCCCACCTTTCACAACAAATGGTCGCTGATACCGTTGCCTCGGAAAAAGATATTGATGGTATAAGCCCTCGTAGCGCTGGTAATCTCTTTTTAGGTTTGCCAAGCTTCCTCCCTTCGACCGCTGCCGCCGTGATGGAGATTCTTGAGCGCACCTCAACACCGCTGGCAGGCAAACGAGTCGTTATCCTGGGACGGAGCAATGTGGTGGGCAAGCCGTTGTCGATGATGCTCTTGCAGAAAAATGCCACCGTTACCATTTGCCACTCGCGCACTACTCGCCTGGCAGACTTCACGCGCCAGGCCGATGTGCTTGTGTCAGCTGCCGGGCGAGCCAACCTGATCACCGCCGCTATGGTACGACCGGGGGCCGTCGTGATCGATGTAGGCATCAATGCCTTACCCGGGGGAGGTATCGTTGGCGATGTCGACTTTGCCTCGGTGCGCGAGGTCGCCGGCGCTCTCACCCCCACTTGTTACAGCAACTGGCATTCTCTTCCTGGTAGCGTTGGTACTCCTGCTCAATATGCATATCAGTATCCCCATCTCATTCTCAATCATCCCCCACAATAACAACACTGCGCAGTATGTGGCTCAGGCTCCTCCGGTCAATATCAAGCCTTCAATGGTGGGATTTCCACGGGAAGACGGCTTTGCCTGTGTGAATAATGTCGCCTGGTCACCTGATAGTAAATACATTGCTTTTATCGGGTACCAGAAAGATTGTGCGCAAGGTAATCAAATGTACGAGCGAGGCCTGGTAGCTGTGTATGATGCGCTTTCGGCTAAACTGGTCAGGCAATTGAGTCCCGATGAGGCTATTTTGCAGGCCTTTCACAAGCAATTTCCTGCAACCCATGATGCGCTCGTTATTAATTACGCTTCCATTCTCTGGTCACCTGATGGTAAGAACTTAGCGCTCACCTTTAACCTTGGCTTTCCTTTACTGGCAGGGCCAGGCAAATTTTTTGGAGTGATGCTTATACCTGATGGGAGTGGAAATGCGCAGGTATTGTTGCACTTCCAGAAAGTTAGTAGTTTGCCCGTTGAGTGGGACTTACAGCGGCACAAGGCCATAAACAATTCGCCCATTTCCTCTTTGCAGCCTTTTGTATCTGCCGGAACTGCCATTTCTCCAATCTTTACCTATCGTTGGGGGACGAATGGCGCTCTGATTCCCTCGCTATTCCGTCGTTACCGTTTAGTCATCCTTCGTTCCCAGCTCGATGAGTCTCAATTCGGTAGCGTCGGTGACCCTGATGGCGGCCGCTCATTCACAATCTGGCAGCCGGGGATGAGTACACTGAATACGCAAAATGGAGGTAGATCAACGGATGTGCCCGGGATATATACCTGGAATACCCTTTTTGTGGCGTGGTCGCCCGACGGGCGCTATCTCCTGGATGGGTTTTTCCTGGAAGGGCGATTGCAGCTACTTGACCAGCCTCTTCCCAGCCGGCAGACGTTGGCTGACTTGCATTTGCAGCAATTGCCAGTTTTGAAGGTACGTGATATGGCCCTCCAGCATCTCTTGCTGACATTGAGTGCTTCTAGCTCCAACGTATTGGTATCCTGGCACCCAGATGGTTTTGTCCTTGCAGCCTATAACTATCAAATAGGGGATTTAGATCTGTTCAGTTGCATGACAGGATACGAGATTGCTTCCTTGCTTCTGCCATCTCCCTTTGCAAACTTTGTTCTCGGAGGTACTACTATTCTGCGCTGGTCTCCTGATGGTTCTCGTTTGCTCTTGTTCGATCCGCAATTAGGTATGACACTGATCTGGCAGGCTAGTCACCTGGTAGGATGATCTTGAGATTCTCCGAAAATCTCCCCTTTTTATACATTAGTTAGGTACTGGCATACTCGTGATATAGTGAAGCGGGCTGTGCTGCAGCATATTTTGCTTCAGTTGTGACATAGCCGTGCCTGGAATAAATCCATAGCCATTGTAGATTGAGCCGCAATCCAGCCTGGGATCAGTACTGGAGAGCGTTCCTCCTTGCGAACAGGCCTCCGTCATAATGCCAATGAAGTTCATATCATGATGGCTCTGCTGGAGACTGACCCAATCCTGGAGGGTAGAAGGATCATAGATCTCTGGTAAGGAGATATCGAATGGAGCTTTCCATGCCACGTAATACCTGTCCTCATTTGTCCACGTCTGCTCTGCTTGACCTGTATCTGGATCTGTCAAGGGGGCACCTTGCCGCATATCACCAAAGTCAAGCAATGGAACTCTAGAAGTGTCGTTGCCATTAAAGCCATCAACAAACTGTCTCGTTCTATCGGCCCCATCCCAGGTGGTTTCTGCATCGTAGGCGCCCCAAACCGTGATTTGTTTGTCATAGTGCTGACTTTGCAACCACATATTCAGGCCGTTCACCGTACTTGCCCACTGCACCCCCACCTCTTTAACGCTGCACGAAGGGCCATCATATGCACATTGATGATGGTTGCTGAGGCCGATTGCCAGCTTGAGCCTGCAAGCCGAGGGATTAGCATGCCATGCCAGTATAAATTGCCTCGCGGCATCAGCGATATCCGTATCGGACCAAAAAAGGTTGGTATTCACAGAAGAGGTACCATAGATACCATGAGAGGTGTGGGGTTCGCCAAAATCGAGGATGACTAAACTGGCATAATTGCTCGTGCTGCATTGATGGCTTGTGACGGTCCACTGAATATCTTGCTGTCCCAACGCTTGCAAGTCTGAAACTCTGGTATCAGGAGAAGTTTCAACGTAGTGTGAACGTGAAAAGGTGGGCGTAGCAGTCTGTACGGCATCTATGGCTGCTACATCAAAGCCCTTTGAATGCTGTTGTATATTTGTATAGTCGGTTCTCAGACTCTGGAGTTGATCGTACAGGGTTCTGAATAAGTAATTGTCAGAATTTGATATTAGCTTTGGATCAGCATACCCTGCTACTGCATATACGAGTAGAACAAGCATAGTTAGAACAAGTACGATGGCGCCCTTATTGGCAAAAAAGATAGCCTGTCCTTCACTAATCTTTTTTGATTTGTCAACAGCCACCTCTATGACCTCCATGACCGCTATGTTTCTTATATCCTTTATTCGTCGCCTGCTAACGCGTTCGCTCTGCCCTCTCGAGAGGCAGTCACGATTGAAATATAGTGCAACGAAATAAATTCTCATGAAATCTCATGAGACTATGAGATGGTTGCGATATTACCATAGTCAGATGTGCATGCTTGTATAAAAGGCTCAGGAAATAGCAGGAAAGTACCATGCTATTACATGCTCTTGATCTTTTTCACCGTCCAGGTCAGACGCAACTCACTTTTCTATACTTTGCTACCACGACGACGGCGGGCAGCAGTCGCTTTCTGACGACGTTCACGGCGATGTTGAATGTTTGCCGCTCGTTGCTCTGGCGTTAATTCATTCTCACTTGCCTCATTTACCCTGCTGATGGTGTCATTTCTGATTGCTTGAGACGATTGGTTATTACGCATGGCACGCGTATTAAGAATAGCCTGGCGGATGACGAAACCTGCCAGCACTGCTGATAAGAGCAGCAGCACCAGGTAAAATATTCCCACTATTGCTCTCACGCTGCTGGGAAACCCGTTGGAATTGAGACTTATCAAAAATATCAATGAGAGGAAAATGAACTCAAGGCCTGTTAATATGTTGATCTGGCGGTACCATACCACCTGTTGTCCTCGTGCTCGTGCCTCTCGCATCCGTCTTCGTCCTGAAAAAATGTTATAGATTCCCAGCAGAATAAAGACGACGGTAAAAAGTGTCAGGGTGCGCGGGTCATTCATAGCCGGTCACTTCCTCCCGAAATATCGCTTGAATAGAAACTGTTTCTGCGTCGAGTACCTCTAATTCTACAGGTAATGTCAATTGTTCCGTTTGGTAACTATTCAGGTCGCCTCTTTGCTGGTCTCCTCACTGCCTCCGGCAGTTCGCAAGCGGTTTTGTGTGAGTTGCGGACAGTGCAGCTGCGGCTGCACTGTCCGCAACTCACACAGGAATGGGCGAGCCGCCTCCGGCGGCTCAGAGTTCTGAAGAGTTATTCCGTTTGGTTGATTGTATTGGCGGGCTTATCCGGATATACAGGTAGGCACTCTGCCCATTTTTATTATCCTTCGCTTGAATCAGGTGCACACCTATCGACCATTTTGCGGTCGGCATGGCGACATCGAATGTCCCTTCATCAGAAGTCAGTAGGGAGATTTCCAGGCCATTTGAGCCATTGATAGTGGTGGTCCCATCCAGCAAAAATATAATGGGAGCGCCGATATCAAAGTTTTCCCCGCGCAAGCGCAACATTTGTCCTTGTGGAATACTGACCAGTTGTGGCCCTTCCATTCTCAAGCGTGGCTGTGGTGTGTCTGTGGGTATGGTAGCACCGGTAGGGAGTGCAGTGTCGCGGTTAGGAAGATAAGTCGAGACGATAAAGGCTCCCAGTCCAATGATGAGAGAGGTCATGAGGAGGATGGCAATCCAGAAGCCGAGACCGCTATTCTGTTTATTTTGTCTGCTGGAAGATGCAATGATGGCGCGCATACGTGCGAAGCTTTGCTGCATAGCCATCAGTGGTTCAGGTACATCTGATTGCCCTCGTGAAACAGAGGTGGCTGGCCCGGCCTCGCTGCGCTGGCGATTGCGCCAGCTGGTACGCCATCGCTCTGCTGCCTGACTGGTGGCAGCGTAACTTTCAAAATTGTCTTCAATTTCGTTAAAATCGTCAAGGGCTTCTATCAACTGGGGGCGACCTTTGACCACCTCGACAGGGATTTGCTGCGTCTGTTGTTCAGAAATATGTTGTGTGTCTGGTCTTTGCTTCCGGGAAGGTAAAAAGGCTGGTCCCACAAACTGCTGGGGTTTCCGCTGATAACCACACTTTGCACAAAAACGTGCTTCTGCTGGAAGTTCAGCCTTGCACCTGGAACAGTAATACATGAACCTTATCTTTTCCCTATTATGTCACTGTACATTCGCCTGTCTACTTCGTAGTAAACGTAAGAGAATGCCTATTCCCACGCACACCAGCGGTCCTGTGACAAGATTAAGGATAAAAGTAAATTGGTCCAGGATATACAGTGTACGGATAGGAAAAGCAAAGATCTGGACTTGCAGAAGTCCTTGCAGTCCTCTCACTATCCATAAATCGGCAGGAAGTACCAGTAAAATTCCTAATACGCTTTCGAGCAGCAGGTACGCCGGCCAGCTTAATAATACATTCCGGCTTGAGGTATCACGACCCAGGTTACTCCGTGTATTCTGGTCGCGCATGGTCAGGAGCAGGAGACCTAAAGCCGCACCGTTGAAAACGTATGGTTCCAGGGCTTGTACGTCAAACATGCCCGGGTTACCAAGGAACAGGGGAATACGCCATAACTGCCATAGCAGAAAGATCAAGGAGTTTGGATCACTACCACTGAGGCTAAATGGAATAGGAATTTGCCATGGTAGCATCGTACTGAGCAAGCGCAGCGTCGGATAGGGACCGGGAAAAAATAGATTGGCCCGCAGCGAATAGTCAAAGGCAGCAGAAAAAACATATCCTACCAGCGTGGGAGCTAATCCAAGCAATAGTACCGAAATCAAATAGCTGACCAGGGAGCGCTGCGACTGGGCAAGATGAACAGGCTCCACCGCAGGAATTGGCTCAATGTCCTGTTCCTCAGCTGCCTCTTCGGTTATATCACCCGGTCTGCTCACCTGTACATCTTCTACCTCGGGAGCCGAGCTTTCTCGTTCTTCACCGCCGACGTTAGCGTGCGGCAGCTGGAGTCTATTGGTGGTTCTGGTTGGTAAGGGGCGCAGCGGCGCAAAAGCCAGGTGCCCCAGGGCAGCTCCCACCATACTAAAGATGACAGAGAAGACCGCAATCAACGCCCACGTAGTGAGAAAGCCAAGCCTTTCGTCATAAGCCAGGCTGAGGGCGTAAACTACATTGGGATAGGTGATGGCTGCCATAAACTGGAAAAGTGCCAGGAAAAGACCACCCAGGGCCGCTTCAAACAAGCCCGGACGAGAAAAGGTATGTAGCTTCCGAAGCGCAGTCACAAGGAGGCCACACCCCGTGGCGCTGAGTACAGCGGCAGGCGCCAATGATGTCGCCGGTTGTGGATTGAGACGCGCTGCCAGCGCAAACAGTCCTGCAATCAAAAGCACCACGCCAATAGCCAGCCAATCAACTTCTCTTACTCTCGCTGATTGCACCCCGGAAGCTGTTGGTTTTGTTGGCTGAACCTTTTCCACCTCGTCAGCTGATTTTTCTGTCCAATCTGTAGTAATCTCGCTCTGATCTTGTCCCTGCATTAGTTCCTCTTGCTCCTTATGAGGATATTAGCATATTAAGAGCGTAGCGACAAGAGGAAAAAAGCCGCCTGGACTGTGTCAAAAAAACTGGTGTGGCGACGCAGTCATCACACCAGTTTTTTTGACACAGTCCAACAACCCTTGACTATTGACGAAAAAACGCTAAAATCTCTATTGAGTCCTGTAGAATTTTGAGAATTATGAGGCTTCAGTGCATATTATCGTTGTCGGGGTCGATCACACAACTGCACCCATAGAATTACGTGAACGGCTGGCCTGTTCACTCCGCCAGATACCCCAGGTACTCAGGTCTGTACGGCAGGAAGTGCAGGAGAGCGTATTGATCTCAACTTGTAACCGTATAGAATTATATGCTATATGTCCAGAGGTAGATGAAGGCCGGAAATACCTGCTGCAAGTGCTGAGTGAAACCCGCCAGGTCCCGCTGGCTGAACTCCTCGATCATTGTTACCACATGACTGATGAGCAGGCCGTGTCACATCTCTTTGGTGTTGCCAGTGGCCTGTATTCGCTTGTGCCAGGAGAACCACAGATTCAAGGGCAGGTTGCCGAAGCTCTAGAAATTGCCCAGGGTGGTGGTTACGCCGGCCCGATCACATCAGCATTGTTTCGCGCCGCGCTAGGGACCGGTAAGCGTGCGCGCAGCGAGACAGGTATCAGCCGCAATGCAGCATCGGTGAGTCATGTTGCGGTACTGTTGGCGCGCCAGCTATTTCCCAAACTCAATGAAGCGTGCGTCTTGCTTGTAGGTTCTGGCAAGATGAGTGAAGTGGCGGCCCGCAATCTCTGTGATCATGGCGCTCAGCGGCTCGTCATCATAAACCGCACAGAAGACCATGCTCTAGACCTGGCGCAGCGCATTGGGGCCGTTCATCGCTCCTTTGCCGAGCTTCCCCAGGCATTGAGAGAGGCTGACGTCGTGATCAGTTCAACGACTGCTCCCCGCGCTATTATCACGCTTGACCTGGTGCGCGAGGCGATGAAATGGCGCAATGGTCGCTCTTTACTCTTGATTGATATTGCCCTTCCTCGCGACATCGATCCCTCTGTTACTACCCTGGCCGGAGTCCACCTGTACAATCTGGATGATCTGCAGGCCACAGTAAGTGAGGGGATACGACTGCGCATGCAGGAAGTCGTGCATGTGCAGTCTATCATTGACGGGGAAGTGCGCGAGTTTGACCGCTGGTTACGCTCGCTCAGCGTGGTCGATACAATTAGCGATTTACGTCAACATGCCGAGGCCTTGCGTCAACAAGAACTGGCACGCACTCTGCGACAATTGTCTGCCTCACTTACGGAGCGCGAGGCAGCCGTTGTGCAGGAACTCACTACCCGCCTGATGAATAAGCTTTTACATAAACCTATGTTACGTCTCAAGGATGCGGCGGCGCTTGGTCAGGGGCACGTGTACGCCGAAGCTTTACGCTATTTATTCGATTTGGAAGAGAATGCTGATGAAGCACATAACGATAGGAACGAGAGCCAGCAAATTGGCGATGGTTCAGACACAGATGGTCATCGAGCGGCTGCAGCGGCAGTGGCCAGGCCTGGAGATAGCCATCGAACAGATCCGTACCACGGGTGATCGTCTTACGGACTTGCCGCTATCACAAATCGGCGGCGATGGCGTTTTTGTTACTGAGATCGAGCGCGCTCTCCACGAGAGACGTATCGACCTGGCAGTACACAGCCTGAAAGATTTGCCCACTGCCCAGCCTGATGAACTGCGCCTGGTGATCACCGGTCCCCGTGAAGACGTGCGTGACGTGTTCATATCGAATCAAAAGACAACAGGCGCCCGATTTATCGCGCCTCAGGGAGGCGGAGAGGCAGCACCGGAACGAGGAGCAAATCTCCGTATAGGTACCAGCAGCTTGCGCCGTACGGCCCAAATATGTGCACTGTGGCCCGATGCCCAGATTTTGCCTATTCGGGGGAACGTGGATACACGTTTGCGTAAGCTTGAGGCAAACGAGTATGATGCTATTGTGCTGGCGGCCGCGGGCTTGCATAGACTGGTTTTACAGGAACGCCTTGCTGACCGGTTAATGTACTTCCCTGTCGAGTTGATGCTGCCTGCACCAGGGCAGGGGGCGCTGGCCTTAGAGATACGCGATGAACCTGAGATGTGCGAGCTACTGTCTCCTCTCAACGATCCCGTAGCGCAAGCCACTACCACTGCCGAGCGTATGTTCATGCGCCGCTTAGGTGCCGGGTGCTATCTGCCCGTTGCAGCGTTTGGCGAGATTGTTGATGGAGCATTTACCCTGCTTGGCCTGGTGATAAGTCTGGATGGCCAGCGCCAGGTACGTGTCTCGCAGAGCATCCCCTGGACAGCGGATACCGGCATTGAACATGCTGAACAGCTAGGCATAAAATTGGCCGAGCAGGCACTGGCCGGGGGCGCTGATGAAATTATTGGCACAATTCAAGCCATTAGAGAGCAGGAACATTAACGTGTCTGAGCAATATGTAAAATCGTTGCCCTTAGAAGGCAAACGTATTCTGGTTACACGTGCTAGTGAGCAAGCCGGCGCATTAAGTGAGCGCTTGCAAGCTGTAGGGGCGATACCCGTGGAATTCCCGGTCATTCGTATTATGCCCCCGCAAGATTGGGAGCCGCTTGACTCTGCCCTGGGGAAACTTTTTCTGGCAGACGCCAAAAATCTTCCCTACTATGCCTGGTTGATATTTACCAGTGCTAACGGGGTAAACATCTTTTGTGAACGCTTACTTAGCCTGGGCTTCCATACGGAAAATATGTTGGGTGTGCGTGTTGCCGCCATTGGCCCGGCTACCGCTGCTGCCCTGGCACATTACGATATACCCGCTGATCTCGTGCCAGGTGAATACATTGCTGAGAGCGTTGCGGCTGCCCTGATCGAGGATACTCAACGGCGCGAAGAGTCGTTAGAGGGGAAAAGGATACTACTGCCGCGTGCCGCCGAGGCCCGCCAGGTGCTCGTCACCGGGCTAGAGCAGGCCGGGGCAATAGTGGATGAGGTGGCCGCTTATACTACCGTCGCGGCAGCCGGTGATGATGAGCAGGGACGCGAAGTATTACATCTTTTGCAAAACGGACAAATTGACATAATAACATTTACCAGTTCTTCGACTGTTCGCAATTTTATGCAATGGCTTACGAATTGTGATACCGAAGCTGAGACAGGGGATTTACCTGGCGACGAACCTGGTCGGGAGCCTGGCGACGAACCTGGTAGGGGGCCTGACGACGAACCTGGCGACCGCGAGGGTCGCCACTACATTTCTTTTAATGTAGTGGCGACCCTCGCGGTCGCCAGGCCGGGTGCCAGGTCCGCTGAACTCAAAATTGCTTGTATTGGTCCAATAACCTCGCAGACTGCTCGTGAACTTGGCCTGAAAGTCGATATCGAGGCCCGGGAGTTTACCATTGATGGTCTTGTCGAGGCAATCGTTCAATCTGAGGGATAGACTAACATGACAGAACAAACAATTGCTGCTCAGCCTGAGCAAGCAACTACACCTGCCAAACCAAAACAGCCGCGCCAGCTTGTGCGCTTCACCTTCTATAAACTTGACCCCCAGTGGCAGGTGCTTTCTGCTGAGATGCGCCAGCAGGGGAAGGAAGAACTTGTGCGTATTTTTGAGGAATACGACGAACGTTCTCTCGTGCGTAGCTATAGCTTATATGGGCTGCGTTCCGACTGTGACCTTATGCTCTGGCAGGCCGCCTATAACGTTGAAGACCTGCAGGGTATAAGCAGCCGCATTCGTCGCAGTGCGCTGGGCCCATACCTGCGCGAGTCGCACGCCTTCCTTTCCATGACCAAGCGTTCAATCTACGTTGGGAAAAATGCACGCGGCGCTCATGATCCCCGCCTGGTGATTACTCCCGAGGATAAGAAGTACCTGTTTGTCTACCCGTTTGTAAAGACGCGCGCCTGGTATGCCTTGCCTCTGGCCGACCGCAAGCGTATGATGAGTGAGCATATTCGCCTCGGACTGACCTATCCCTCTGTATCGCTCAACACGACCTATTCCTATGGCCTGGATGACCAGGAGTTTGTGGTTGCCTTTGAGACGGATAATATCAGCGATTTTCTCGACCTGGTGTAGGAACTGCGCGAGACCGAGGCCAGCTCGTATACCCTACGAGACACTCCCATGTTTACCTGCGTGTCACAGCCGCTGGGTGAGATCTTGGAAGCGATTGGAGCGTAACTCGTGGATAAGCAAAGCGAAGTAGCCCGTCAACTCAAATTGACACGTTCGCAAGCGCTATTTCAAGAGGCCCAGGAACTGCTGCCTGGAGGCGTCAATAGCCCTGTGCGCGCCTTTCGCGCTGTTGGAGGTAGTCCCGTCTTCATCAGCGCCGCCCAAGGACCATATCTCTATGACGTGGATGGCAATCGCTACCTTGATTACGTCCAGTCGTGGGGGCCGATGATCCTGGGGCATGCCCATCCCAAAGTGGTGGAGGCAGTGGTGCAAGCCAGCAAGCGGGGCTTTAGCTTTGGCGCGCCCACCCAGGCCGAGAATGAGCTGGCAAGACTGGTAATCGATAGCGTACCATCGCTTGAAATGGTGCGTTTTGTCAACTCCGGCACCGAGGCTACCATGAGTGCCTTGCGCCTGGCAAGAGCGTATACTGGTCGCAATAAGCTCATCAAATTTAGCGGCTGCTATCACGGTCATGCCGATATGCTGCTGGTACAGGCGGGCTCCGGTGTAGCGACAATGGGCCTGCCCGACAGCCCTGGCGTGCCGCCAGAGGCAACAAGCAATACACTGATTGCTCCATACAACGATAGCGCAGCCGTTGAGGAACTCTTTCGCACCTACCCCCAGGAGATTGCCGCCATCATCGTCGAGCCTGTCGCCGCCAATATGGGCCTGGTGCTGCCCCTACCAGGCTTCCTGGAAAAGTTACGTGAGCTGACCCAGGAGTATGGGGCGCTGTTAATTTTCGACGAGGTCATGACCGGCTTCCGTGTTGCCCTGGGCGGCATGCAGGAAAGGGAAGGTATCACTCCCGATCTGACCTGCCTGGGAAAAATCATTGGCGGTGGCCTCCCCGTAGGGGCCTACGGTGGGCGCCGCGAGATCATGGAGCAGGTTGCTCCTGTCGGAACTATGTACCAGGCCGGAACCCTCTCGGGCAATCCCCTTGCCATGGCTGCAGGCATTGCCACCCTGACCGAGCTGCGCAAGCCCGGCCAATACGAGGAGTTAGAGCGCAAAAGCCAGCTGCTCGGAGAGGGTATGGAGCGAGTACTGCACGAGACAGGCCTGGGGCTACAATTTGTGAGGATAGGTGCCATGTTCTGCCTGTACTTCACCCCCGAGTCCGTCATCGACTATGCCTGTGCCAAAACTTCCGACACGGCCAGCTTTGCCCAATACTTCTGGTACATGCTGGAGCATGGCATCTACCTGCCGCCATCTCAATTCGAAGCCTGTTTCATTTCGCTGGCCTTAGACGATACAATGATCGAAGAAACCGTCA
>WNGJ01005034.1_pt1 | contig 16217 bp, 12 predicted proteins | sample 5400611 | NCBI WGS metagenome assembly WNGJ01 (sample SAMN13153375, study PRJNA577476) | soil metagenome | isolation source: 40 cm soil or saprolite under Garry oak tree replicate 1 | place: USA:California | collected 2016-06-15 | reverse complement strand
ATGTCCGGCGGCCAGATCAGCTACGACCTGCGCAGGCTCCGCGCCCACCAGATCATCAAACGCATCCCGCACAGCCGCAACTACCAGGTCACCGCTGACGGCCTGTCCACGGCCCTGTTCTTCACCCGGCTGACCAGGCGCGTCATCATCCCCGGACTCGCCGAGATCGCCGGTGCCGGCCCGCCGCCCGGCAGCGCGCTCCGCCAGGCCGACCGCGCCTACAAGACAGCCGTCGCCGACCTCGCCAGCCAGGCCTCACTCGGCATACAGGCGCGATCCGTCAGCAAGCACCGCCACGTCAGGCACCAGTCGTAACACGCAACCCAAGTTGACTCGACTGGTGAAATCCCTGCGGGGAAAGAAACTTATGCGCTCGCATGTAACTTGCCAATGCGGGTGCCGATCGTTAATTCGGCCCTGCCGTTTGTATCGGAGCGCACGCCGATCGCCGAATACGCGCTCATCCACCCGGTGCCATCTGGGGCGGACGCCGCGCGCAGATTATCTATTACGGCACAATCTCATGTGATCTCTGTCGCGCGTGTCCTGGAAGGTAGCGGCCGTAACTTCCTAAACTTGTTTCTTAACCTCGGCTGCCGTCCTGATCGTGTCGTGGAAGCCGTCTGAGGGGGCGGTCGCGGCGCTGCGGCGGTTACGTGAGGCCGGGCTAGAGATGGTTTTGGTCACCAACACCATCTCCCATACCCGGGCCTCGATCGCGGCGGCGCTGTCCGGGGCGGGCTTTGCGGTCACTGAACCCTTTCCATCCTGCGCTACGTCGTGAAGCGCACCTTCGCTTGGTTCAGCAGTACAAACGGCTGCGCATCCGCTACCAACGGCCAGCCGACCTGCATCTCGCGCTCCTGTAACTGGGCTGCGCACTGATCTGCCACCGCAAACTCTCCACCCCATTCTGAAACGAGTGGTAAATCTCGGTGGCCGGACATGCGGGCGTCGACGGGTGGGTGTGGGACTGCCAAGCAGCCGCACACCCACCTCGTGACTATTCGGGCTGGTCAGCTCGCCGCGGCTGACGATTCCGCGCCGTCGGAGGCGAAGACCAGCTTCCCGCCCATCTGCCTGAACATGACGTCCATGCTGACGTGGCAGTTGAACTCCTTGATCTTCCCGTTTTCGATGTACCAGAAGTCGGCGCACGGGACATCGAGCTTGGCGCCGGTCGGGTGGATCACGCCGCCGGGCCAGTTGAACGGCCCGGTGAAGGTGCGCCAACCTGCCCTCGGCCCGGCTGATCGGCCGCCAGGTCCTGACCGCGCTGGCGCTGGCGCACGGCCACCGCGTTCTGGTGGACCGCCGGCATCCTCGCCAGCGGCGCGGTCATCGGCGGCGCCCTGCTCCGCCCCGGGCCGCTGGCCCGGACGGGCACGCCGTCCCCCGCAGAGGCCGAAGCGCCCGCGGCACAAGCCGAGACGGGCCCGTCCGTCCGGCATGATCCCGCGGTTCCCGATAGAAGTCCCTGACCAGTCAGGACGCTCCGATGACCTGCCGCCCGAGCGCAGGACCCTCATACCGCAGCACCCTCGCCGCTAAGCCCAGCGCATTGTCAAAACCTCGCAGGCCGAGGGGTGCTGTGTGTGCGGCCGACTGCGAGGAGCCGCAGTTCGCGGGCCCGCTGGATCCCAGCTGGTTCCTGGCCGCCGGGCCTGGGCAGCAAACGCCGGCGCGGCCGCCCAGGATCGCGTCATCTGCATGCATCCGCGTCTGGATGGTCCAACGACTAAGCCACCCAAACCTGGGCTCATGGCCTACTAGATACGTGTCGAGCCTTGGACCGCAGGCTGGCCAGTCGCGGGATCAGCTTCGCCGCCGTGCCGCCCAGGACAGCTGTTCGCTCGCTGCCGGTGAGTTCCGGACTGGTCTCGATGTGGGAGCGACACGCAACGGCGAGATCGCGGCGCAGGTAGGGGTAGTCCGAGCCGAACACGACCCGGTCGATTCCCACGACGTCGCGCAGCATGTGCAGCACCGGGTCGCCCCAGGACAGGGCCGTGTCCCAGTACAGGCGGCGGAATGTCTCGGCCGCGGTCGCGCGGCCCTCGGCTCCGGGGATGACGCGCATACCATCGACGATGCCGAACCGCCCGGCCAGGTACGGCACGGTGCCTCCGGCGTGGGCGAATATGTACTTGACGTCAGGGGTGCGGGCGAAGACGTTGCTGTAGTGCAGCTGGGCGATGGCCCTGGTCGTGTCGGCGGGGTAATCGATGAGCGAGTCCGGCAGTCCCAGCGCGTGGGCGCCGGGGTCGGGCGAGGGGTTGGGGTGCACGAACACGACGGCCCGGCGCCGCTGCAGCTCCTCGAACAGGGGAGTGAAGGACGGGTCCCCGAGGTAGATGCCGCGGGCGTTGCTGAACAGCACGACGCCATCGAGGCGGAGGTCGTCGAAGGCGTAGGCGAGCTCGGCGAGCGCGCCGTCGACGTCGGGCAACGGCAGGCAGGCGAAGCCGCCGAACCGGTCGGGACGGTCGCGGATCAGCTCTGCCGCAAGTTCGTTGCACCGCCGGGACAGGGCCCGGGCCGCGGTGTCGTCGCCGGTGTGCACGCCAGGAGTGCTGATCGAGGTGACGGCGACGTCGATGCCGGCGTCGTCGAGGAACGACAGCTTGCTCGCACGTGACCAGGGCGGCGGCGCGATACCGCCCACCGGGTGGTCGCCCTCGTTGGTAGCCCGCCAGAAAAAATCGGGCAGCATATGGTGGTGGATGTCCACGGTGAAGCTCACGGCAGCCTCCTTGTCGCCGCGGCGAGGAGAGCGGCCGGGTCGGCAGGTCGTCGGCCCGGCCGCGTCGCGCGGGCTCAGAACGGAAACTGCCGTTCGCTGCTGGTGGTGTTGATCCAGATGACGTCGGTGAAATCAGCCAGGCTGTCCGGGCCGGTGCGGCCCCAGCCACTGTCGCGCACGCCGCCCATCGGTGCGTGGATCTCGTCGTTCACGGTGGGCGAGTTGACGTTGACGATCCCATGCAGGATCTTCGGGGCCAGCTCGAAGGCCTTGTAGGTGTCACCAGCGAGAATGCTGGACGTGAGGCCGTAGTGCACGCGGTTAGCGACGGCGACGGCATCCTCCGGGGCGTCGACCGGTTCGACGATGACCAGCGGCCCGAAGGTCTCTTCATTCGATACGGTCGCCTCGTACGGGACGTCGGTAAGGACGGTGGGGTGGTACACCAGACCTTCATGGGTACCGCCGGTGCGCAGCGTGGCGCCAAGCGACACTGCTTCCCTGATTCGCTCGTCCATCAGGTCGACCGCGGCCTGGGTGACCAACGGGCCGATGACGGTGGTCGGGTCGAGCGGATCGCCCGACGGCAAGGTCCTGGCCCGGTCGACGAACTTCTCAAGGAATTCGCCGTAGATGCCGCGCTGGATGATGATCTTGCGGGTGTTGAGGCAGATCTGGCCCTGGTGGAAGAACGAGCCGAACGTGGCCATGCGCACGGCGTAGTCGACGTCGACGTCATCGAGGATGATCATCGGGTTGTACCCGCCTAGCTCCAGCACGGTGCGCTTGAGGGTCCGCCCGGCTCGCTCGGCGAGCATGCGGGCGGTCTTGACGCCGCCGATGAGGTTGATGCACCGCACGTCGTCGCCGGCGAAGAACTCGTCGGCGATCGCCGCAGCGGCGCCAGGGGCGTGCGGGACGACGTTGATCACCCCAGGCGGAAAGCCCGCTTCCTCGGCGATTTCGGCCACCATGAGCCCGGCCGAGATCGGGGCGAACTCGGAGGGTTTGACCACGGCGGTGCAGCCGGCGGCCAGCGGGTTCAGGACCGCGCGCCAGGAGAGGATGTTCGCGCCGTTCCAGGGCGTGAAACTGGCCACGACCCCGAGGGGCCGCCGCACTCCGATCGAGTGCGTGTCCGGGAGATTGGACTGCAGCACCTCGCCCTTGGGCAGGTAGACCCAGTTGGCGGCCTGCTCGAGGGCGGTGATGACGAGGTCCTGCTGGAAGGTGGAGAAGGGAATGGTGCTGCCGGTTTCGCGGGCCAGGATCCCGGCGATCTCGCCGCGGCGGCGCCGGACGATCTCGGCGGCCCTGAAGAACAGCCGCGCCTTCTCCGCTGGCGGGGTGCCGGCCCAGGCCGGGAAGGCGTCGTTGGCGGCGGCGATGGCGATCTTGGCTTCCTCCGGGCCGCAGTCGGGGACGCGGGCGAACAGGTTGCCGGTGTAGGGCTCGAAGTCGTCGAACAGCCTGCCCTCGGGGGCGTCGCGCCACTGGCCTGCGGCGTACCACTGGTAGGCGGGCGCGTCGGCGACGTCGGCCCGCGCGGGCGGGGCTGCGGTGTCTGTCATAGTTACCTCCGAAGTTGCGGCGGGACGGTCAGGCGGCGTAGACGCGCTGGAAGATGCGCTCGGCCAGCATGATGACGGTGAGGTTGATGGCCGTGGAGGGGATGTCGGGGATGATCGAGGCGTCGACGACCCGCAGCCCGTTGACACCCTTGACGGCGCCGACGGAATCGACGACGGCCCACGGGTCATCGGATCCGCCCATCGGCGCCGTGGCGGTCGGGTGGCCGTAGATGGCCAGGTTGGCGGCGATGGTCTGGGCCAGGCTGTCGTCGTCGGCGACCGCGTCGCCGGGGATCAGCTCCCCCGCGGTGAACGGCGCGAAGACCTGGTTGCGGGCGATCGCGCGGCCGAGCTTGACACCCTCCAGCATGCGCCGGGCGTCGCGGCCGGTGGCCAGGAAGCGGTTGTCGATCAGCGGGGCGTCGTCCGGGTTCCGGCTGGCTAGCCTCAGCGTCCCTCTGGATTCGGGCTGGACGACAGAGGCGGCCAGCACGATCGCCCCGCCGGTGGGGCTGAAGGACCCGTCGAGCAGGTGGGTCACGGTGACATGGAGGTCTAGCTCGTCGGCGGCGGCCTCGCTGGAGGCCGTCCACAACAGGGCACCAACCGCCGGGGTCATCTCCAGGTGCCCGGGCGCCAGCGCGTACGCGTTGTAGAAGAACGGGTGGTCCTGGAGCCGCTGGCCGACCGGCAGGTCGGCGACGATCCCGATGCCCAGCGCGGTCAGCTCACCGGCCGGGCCGACTCCCGAGCGCAGCAAGATGGACGCGCTGCCGTAGGTTCCGCCGGACAGGATCGTCTCACGGCTCCGGTACACCGCGCCGTCCGCGGCCACGACGCCGGTGGCGGCCGTGCCGTCGAACAGCACCCGGTCGACGGTGACGTCGCCGCGGATGGTGAGGTTGGGCCGTCGGCGCACCTGCGGGGTCAGGTAGACCAGCGCCGGGTTCTGCCGGACCCCGTCGACCACGTTGAGCGGGTAGCCATCGACGCCGTTCTGTTCCGCACCGTTGAAGTCGTGTACCCGCTTGAACCCGTGGGCCACCGCAGCCTCAACGAATCCCCGGAGCGAGGGCGTCAGCTCGTCGTCCGTGCGCTGCCGGATCGGCAGCGGACCGGTCCGCCCGTGATACGCGTCGTCACCGGTCGGAGTGCTCTCCATCAGCTTGAAGGTCGGAAGCACATCGCCGAACGACCAGCCCTCGGCGCCGTGCCCGCCCCACTTGGCGAAGTCAGCGGCCCGGGCTCGCACCGCGACGCCGGCGTTCACCGCGGAGCTGCCGCCGAGGACCTTGCCCCGCGGGGTCGGGATCCGGGGCGTGTGGTCGTTCCCGCGCGAGGTATAGCCCCAGTCATGATCGGGGTCCGCGAGCTTGCTCGCGTCCAGCAGCGCAGCCGGGTAGGCGTCGGGGGCATAAGCGCGGCCAGCCTCGAGCAACAGAACCGTCCGCGCCGGGTCCTGGCTCAAGCGGGCCGCCAGGACCGCGCCGGCAGAGCCACCGCCGACGATAAGTACGTCAGCGGTCTCGGTCAGGTCGGACATCCCAACCTCCTGGTATCCGTGGTTAGAGAACCGGGAGCCGGTCCGGTTTGAGACTTGCGGCGAGGCCGGTGAAAGGTCCTCACCGGGTCCCGGTGATTCGCCAGGCCGCGACGACGCGGGACCGCCGGTGCACCCGGATGCGCGAGGCGGCCAGCATGACTCATGAGGTGGAACCGGGTTCCGTTCGGAAAAAATGCTCTTATACGGAACGGACCTGGTGTTATGCACCGCCTCAGCCGGTCAGTCCGAGCGCCTATTCGAGGCGGGGGCAAAGAGCTAATCATGGTCTACGCCCGCGTAGGCGTGGGCGAACCAGCGCGCGAAGAGCGGGTCGTTCTGCAAGGCGACGATCCAGCCGTGCCTCAGCCCATGGGAAAAGCCTCCGGGCGCGGCGGCCGATGGTTCTTTTCCATCGCGCAGGCTGGTGAGGAGCACGTGCAGGAACCAGTTGGAGAAGGCCTCGGTCTGCCAGATCGCCGGGAGGCGTGTCCGTGAGTAGGCCGACAGCCGCGTGACGTCCTGCTTTGGCCCGAAGCGCTCGATGAGGCCGTGGGCCAGCTCGATGCCGTCCTGGATGGCCAGGTTCATGCCCTTGCCGCCCGCCGGGGTAATCAGGTGAGCCGCGTCGCCTGCCACGAACAGCGGGCCTTGCTGCATCGGCTCGATCACCCGGACCCGCAGATCGAGAATTCCCATCTCACCCAGCGGCGCCTCCAGCGGCCTGCCGGTTCCCAGGCGGGCCGCCAGCTCGTTGCGGACCCGTCGCTCGGGCCAGTCCGCGGTGGTGTCGGTACCGGGGATCTCCAGGTAATAACGCGTCTGAGCCGGGCCGCGGCGCATCTGCCCGGCGAACCCGCGGGGATGTGCGGCGTAGACGGTATGCCCGTCCAGCGGCGGGGCCGCGGCCACCATGACCAGAAACCGTCCCGGCAGCAGTTGCTCGCTAACCTGGGCCTTGGTCATGGCTGCGGCGACGAGGCTGTTGGATCCATCGCACCCGACCACGGCCTGGCACCGGACCTGCGACGGCGCACCGTCCGGCCCCTCGACCGACAGCACGACCCCGCTGGAATCGGCGGTCACCGCCCGGACGGTATGCCCGAACCGGACCTCGCCGCCTGCCGCGGTCAGCGCTTCGCACAACTGCCGTACCAGCTCATGTTGCGGGTAGATGTAGTGCGGCCGCCCGCCGGTCAAGGCGGCATACTCCAGCAGCACCGACTCCTCCGGCGTACGGAACTCGGAGCGATGATTCTCGGTCGTGAACTGCACGATGCGGCCCGCGATGCCCTCCCGGGCCAACAGCTGCACGGTGCGATACTCAACTAGTCCCGCCTTGGGGCGGCTGGCCAGATCGGCGAGCGCCTGCCGCTCGAACACCACGAACGGGATGGCCTCGCGCTGCAACAGATGGGCAACCACCAGCCCAGCGGGACCCGCCCCGACAATCGCGACGCCCGGCCTGCCCGACATCCCTGACCTCAGCTGAGCCGTTCGAGCACGAGGGCCATGCCCTGGCCGCCGCCGACGCACATGGTCTCGAGGCCGATCTGCTTGTCGTGGAACTGCAAGGAGTTGATCAGCGTGGTGGTGATCCGGGCGCCGGTCATGCCGAACGGGTGACCGACCGCGATGGCGCCGCCGTTGACGTTGAGCCGGTTGATGTCGATTCCGAGGTCGCGGTATGACGGGATGACCTGGGCGGCGAACGCCTCGTTGATCTCCACTAGGTCCATGTCGTTGATCGTCATCCCGGCTCGGGCCAGCGCTCGCCGCGACGCCTCGACCGGTCCGTACCCCATGATCTCCGGTGACAGCGCCGAGACGCCGGTCGCCACGATCCGGGCCAGCGGCGTTAGCCCCAGCTCGCGGGCCTTGGTATCCGACATGATGACCACCGCGGCGGCGCCGTCGTTGAGCGGGCAGCAGTTGCCGGCCGTCACCCGCCCATGCGGACGGAACACCGGCCGGAGCGCCGTGACGGCCTCGATGGTCACCCCTGGCCTGGGGCCGTCGTCCTTCGCCACGATCGTGCCGTCCGGCAGGCTCACCGGCGTGATCTCGCGCGCCCAGAACCCGTTGGCGAGTGCCTTTTCGGCCAGGTTCTGCGACCGGACGCCGAACTGGTCCATCTCCGCGCGGGGGATGCCCTTGAGCAGCGCCAGGTTCTCCGCGGTCTGGCCCATCGCCATGTAGATGTCCGGCACGGCGCCGTGCTCGCGCGGGTTCGACCAGTTCCCTGCGCCGTCTCCGGCTGCCCGCGCCGTGCGCGCCTGGGCCCCGGCGAACACCGGGTTCATGGTGTCCGGCAGTGAGTCGCTGTTGCCGTTGACGTACCGCGACACCATCTCCACTCCCGCGGAGATAAACACGTCGCCCTCACCGGCCTTGATGGCGTGAAATGCCATTCGGGTGGTCTGCAGCGACGAGGAACAGTAACGGGTCAGCGTCACGCCGGGCAGGTGGTCGTAGCCCAACAGGACGGCGACGACACGGGCCATGTTGAAGCCCTGCTCGCCGCCCGGCAACCCGCAGCCCAGCATCAGGTCGTCGATGTCTTCCGGGTCCAGCTGCGGCACTTTCTCCAGCGCCGCCTTGATGATGAACGCCGCCAGGTCGTCCGCGCGAAGATCCTTCAACGATCCCTTGAAGGCGCGGCCGATCGGAGTGCGAGCGGTGGCGACGATGACTGCCTCGGGCATGGTTAGCGGCCTGCCAGCCCGAGCGCGTGCTCGATGACGGCGGGGAGCTGCCGTGTGCTGTCCTGTGCGTAGCGAATGGACCGCCACGCCACGTGCCGGTCCGGGCGCACCAGGACACAGCCGGTGGCCTCTACCTCCCGGCGTGACGCCCACTCGCCGTAAGGGTCGGTCACGCCTTCCCGGCCTCCGATGACATGGACGCGGACGGGTACCCCGGTGTGCGCGGAGGCTTCCGCCGCCGGGCGGCTCCATGCCTCACCGCCTGGCCCGGTGAGCAGCGCGAAGCCCAGGTCATCGACGAGGTCGAGCGAAGAGACCGGGACGCCGTCGCGTTCGAGCCGGGCGTGCGGGACGCGGGCGCCCGGGCGAGTGGTCGGCTGGTAGTACAACTGGGGGTCGCGCGCCGGGGTCGGGTCCGGGCTGCCGTCGTCGGCGATGGCGTCGCTTCGATAGCGGTACCCGAGTTCGATGCCGTGGGCGTTGAACTGGTAGTTGCTTAGCTCGATCGCCTTGTGCAGCGCGTCCCTGCGCTCGTCTCCGGCTGGCCCGGGCTCGTACAACGTGTTGAGTGCTTTCCAGCCCGCTTCGGCGGGCTGCCCCGGCTCATACCCGAGGGCAGCCTCGATCGCGGCTCCTTCCTGCAGGCTGGTGATGGCGCGCTGGACGCCCTGTGCCCCGACCGGCTGTCGCTCCGGGGAGTAGCTGTCCAGCAGCGCGGCGCCCGCCCGCCCGGCGAGGACCAGAGCCAGCTTCCAGCTGAGGTTGTACGCGTCCGCGATGGACATGTTCAGCCCGAGGCCGTTGGTCGGCGGGTGCCGGTGAACCGCGTCACCCATGCAGAACACACGCCCGGCGGAATAGGCGGGCGCGATCTGCGCGCGCACCTGCCAGCCGGCGACGCCGAGGATCTCCGCGTCGACGTCCTCGCCCACGAAGGCGCGTATCCGCCTGTTCAGGTCGTCGGTGCCGAGCGTGTCCAGCGATACCTGCTTCGGGTCGTACATGAAGGCCAGGACGAACTCGGTGAACGGTTTGTGGCAGATCAGCGTGCCGAGCCGGAGCGGCGGAAGCGGCCCCGGCATCACGTTCCAGGAAAGGACTCCGGGACGGTGCGCCAGGTACCGGGACAAGTCGGCGCGGAACCAGATGTTCGCCGCCCGGGCCAGATCATCCGGCCCTTCGGCCGTCAGCCCGGCCTCGCCGAGGACCCGGCTGCGGGCGCCGTCGGCGCCCACCACGTACTGCGACCGCACCGTCAGCGTCGCGTCGCCGTCACGCTGCCGGACGACGCTGGTGACGCCGTCCTGATCCTGCGCGAGGCCGGTGAACTCCCACCCGAACCGGATGTCGGCGCCGCGGTCCCGGGCGGCGGCCAGGAGCATCGGTTCCAGTACGGTCTGCGGGCAGTTGGCCATCGGCTCGGGACTTGCCGTGCGGTAGTCGGCGGCCCGTTCGGCGCTGGTCCCCCACGTTTCCGACCGCGCGACCTCCAGGCCGGCCAGCGTGGTTATCCACAGGTTGCTGGCCATCAGGTGCTGCGGCGTGGCGACCGCGTGGAACCGGTCGCTGATTCCCAGATGCCGGAAGATCTCCACGGTGCGCTGGTTGATGATGTGGGCGCGCGGCGTATGGGCCGTGTCCCTGTGCCGCTCGACGAGAGGTGTCCCACCCCGTTCCGCGACAGGGCGACGGATAGGGCCAGCCCGGCCGGCCCGGCCCCGACGATCAGGACGGGGACCTCGACACTCTGTGGACCGGGAATCGACATCGGCCGCCTCCACCACTCGGGGCATCACCCTTTCGGGTGGTGCCGGGCTCCTTCGCCTCAGTTAACCAGTCAAAAATCGTTAGAGCAATAGTTTATCGATATTTTTTCAAGAAACCGTTATCTTAGGAAAATGAGCTACAATATGGGCGTGGCGACGACTCCCGCGACCCGTACCGAACAGGTGTACGACTTGCTACGGTCCGACCTGCTCAACGGTTTCCTCCAGCCGGGCCAGAAACTCAAGATGGTCGAACTCACCGAACGGTTCGGCGTAAGCCAGTCCGTCATCCGGGAGGCGCTGACCCGCCTGACTGAGCAGGGCCTGCTGGTCGCCACGCCGCAGCGCGGTTTCCGGGTGCGTGACCTGTCCATCGAGGACATCGCCGAGCTGACCGAGACACGCATCCAGGTCGAATCGCTCGCCTTGCGCCTGGCGGTCGAGCGCGGTGACCTGCAGTGGGAGACCGGGATCCTGGCCGCGCACCATCGCCTCGAGCGGACGCCCGTCACCGGCGACGATGGAACGGTCAGCGAGGACTGGTCCGTTCACCACCGCGACTTCCACCAGGCTTTGCTGACCGGCTGCAGCAACCGGCGGCTCGAGTCTGTCGCTAACTCCCTGCGGGACAGCGCCGAGCTCTACCGCCGCTGGTACTGGGTGCTCACCGACGATCACCAGCGCGACCTGGCCCGGGAACACCGGCAGCTCAAGGAACTTGCCCTCGCCCGCGACGCGGACCGGGCCATCGCGGTGCTGACCGAACATATCGACCGCGCCCCGTCCCTGCTGATCACATACGCCCGTGAGCACGGCGTGGACGACCTGACACCGCCGGCCCGACAAGATCAAGCTCGGCCAGCCTGACCGGGCCGGGCCGCGGCCAGGGCCGGAGGCTGGTGATGTCATGGGGTCTCCCTCGATGTCCGCGCGTTCCTGGCGGCCATGTGCCATCGGACGGACCCAGCCTTGCCTCCCGGCAGGTGAGCGGTCGTCACCGGATCCCGGTGATTCACCGCCCGACACCTTGACTCTCGCCACTGATATCGCTAAAGAGGTAGATTATCGATAGATGTAGCCGGAACCGATTCCGAGGAGCGGCGGATGAGCAATCCGGACGCGACGATGACGACGGGCCAGGCAGCCGAATCGATCGGCGGGGGTGAGGCAGTCGGGATGCCCTCGCTCGGGCAGGCCGCCAGTGGCTTGGCCGCGGCGTTGGGCCAGGGCGCGGCCGTAGTCGGGGAGGCTACCCGACTGGGCGTGGAACTGATCCGCATTGCGTCGGGACGGTCCGACGTGGCTCCGGCTAAAGGCGACCGGCGCTTCACCGACCCGGCGTGGACGTCAAACCCGGTGTTCCGGCTGATCGGTCAAAGTTATCTTGCCTCCGCGCAGGCGCTGGACCGGGTCGTTGGCGCGATGGGCGATGGGCGCAGTGATACCAGGGTCGAGCAGGCCCGGTTCGCGGCGAACATCATAACCAGCGCGGCCGCGCCGACGAACTTCTTGATGAGCAATCCGGCCGCCCTCAAGCGGGCCTTCGACACCGGCGGCATGAGCCTGGCCCGCGGAGCCCGCAACTTCGCCCGCGACGCCCGCCGCAACGGCGGGATGCCGTCGATGATCGAACCCGGCGCCTTCGAGGTGGGCCGGGACCTGGCGGTGACCCCGGGCGCCGTCGTTGCCCGGGACGCGGTCGCGGAGGTCCTGCGGTATGCCCCGGCCGCGGACACGGTGTTCGCCCGCCCGGTACTGGTCGTCCCGCCGCCCATCGGGCGGTTCTATTTCCTGGACCTGCAGCCCGGGCGCAGCTTCGTCGAGTACGCGACCAGTCGCGGCCTGCAGACGTTCATGCTCAGCTGGCGCAATCCCACCGCCGAGCAGGGTCACTGGGACCTGGACGCCTACGCCGGCACGGTGCTGGCGGCGATCGATACCGTGCGGGAGATCACCGGCAGCGCGGATGTCAACCTGATCGGCTTTTGCGCCGGCGGCATCATCGCCACCACCTTGCTTAACCACCTGGCCGCCACCGGTGATGACCGGGTGCACAGCATGTCGTATGCCGTCACCTTGTTGGATTTCGGGCTGCGCGCCCCGATCACCGCGTTCTCCGGGCGGGGCCTGGTCGCCTTGGCCGGCTACCGGTCCCGGCGCAAGGGCATCATCACAAGCCGGCAGATGGGCAGCGTGTTCACCTGGCTCCGCCCCGACGACCTGGTGTTCAACTACTGGGTGAACAACTACCTGATGGGCGAGCGGCCTCCTGCCTTCGACATCCTGGCCTGGAATGCCGACGGCACCAACCTGCCCGGCGCGCTGCACGGCCAGTTCCTGGACATCTTCCGCAACAACCTTCTCACCCGGCCCGGAGGGCTCAGCGTGCTGGGAACGCCGCTGCACCTGCGGACCATCATCGTGCCGACCTTCGTCACCGGAGCCGTCGCCGATCATCTGACCCCGTGGCAGGGCTGCTACCAGACCACGCAACTGCTCGGCGGGCCGTCCACCTTCGTGCTCAGTTACTCCGGGCACATCGCCAGCCTGGTGAACCCGCCGGGCAACGCCAAGGCGCACTACTGGACCGGTAAGGCGCCCGGCGCCGACCCCCAGCAGTGGCTAGCCGACGCGCACACACAGCAGGGCAGCTGGTGGCAGGCCTGGGCCGACTGGATCACGGCGCGTTCCGGCGACCAGCAGCCCGCGCCTGAGGAACTTGGCAGCGAACGCCACCCGGTACTGGGCCCCGCTCCTGGGTTCTACGTGCGCGACATGGTGCCTACGCGCTGAGGGCCGCACGCAACGTGGGCCGCAGGTCGGTGCCGGTGATGTTGGTGATCATCGGGTTGGTGGCGCCCGCGGCACGATAGCGGGCCACGCCCGCTGCCACATCCTCCGGTGTGCCGATAGCGCATAGATCCCCGATGAACGCGTCGCTGATCGCAGCGCGCTGGGCGGCCACATCGGCGGCCGCGTCGTAGGCCGCGATGTCGGCGTCGTAGCCCGCATGGACGAACATCGCCCGGTAGAAGGGCAGGCCGAAGTAGCGGTGCAGCTCCGCACGTATGCCGTCGTGGGCGACGGCGGGATCGGCGACGACAGCGCTCGGGATGGCGGCGCAGATGTCGAATCCGTCCAAACCCCGGTCGGCACGCGCCCGGCCTGCGGCCACCTCTCGCGTTACCACGTCCTTGACGTAGGAGGCGGGGCAGGCCCATAGCACCACCCCGTCGGCGATCTCCCCGGCGAGACGCAGCATGGCCGGGGACAGGCCGGCCAGGTAGATGGGGATATCGGCCCGGGCCTTGAAGCCGTTGAACGCGAAGCTCGAGTTCCAGCGCACGGTGGCGATGTCGCCGGTCGTGGGGATCAGCACACTGGTCTTCACGGGATCGGCGTCCTTGTCTGGTAGGCCGCGAACCACGCCAGGGCGTCCGGGTTGTCAACCGCGCCCGCGGCCATGACCTGGCGCGAGTCGCTGCCCTGCAGGATTCGTTTGACCGGGATTTCGAGCTTCTTGCCGGTGCGGGTGTGCGGGATGGCCGGCGCGGCGATGATCTCGTCGGGCACGTGCCTGGGTGAGGCTTGTTCGCGGATGGCCTGTCGGATCTTGCCGGTCAGCGCCTCGTCGAGTTCGCGCCCGGGATTGAGTACCACGAACAGCGGCATCCAGTATTCGCCCTCCGGTCGTTCGACCCCGACCACCAGGGCCTCGGCGATCTCATCGAACTGCTCGACGACGTGGTAGATGTCCGAGCTGCCCATCCGGATGCCGTGGCGGTTCAGCGTGGCATCGGATCGCCCGTGCACCACCACTGAGCAGCGGTCGGTGATCGTGATCCAGTCGCCGTGCCGCCACACCCCCGGGTAGGTGCCGAAATAGGCTTCCCGGTAGCGCGAGCCGGCCGGGTCGTTCCAGAAGGCCACGGGCATCGACGGCATCGGCTTGGTGATGACGAGCTCACCGACCGTGCCGCGGACCGGCTGGCCGTGCTCGTCCCAGGAGTCGAGGGTCACCCCCAGGCACGGCGCGGACAGCTCACCCGGCCATACCGGCACGATCGGCGAGCCGCCGGCGAACGCGCTGACGACATCCGTGCCGCCTGAGGTGGAGTTGACGCGGATCCGGCGGCCCACGTGATCGGCGACCCAGAAATAGGAGTCGCTCGGCAGCGCCGAGCCTGACGACCCGAGCGACCGCAGCAGCGCCCACAGCGCCCCCCACGACGGGTAGCTCGGGCTTCCGTCGTAGCAGACGATCCGGGCCCCGGCGAGCAGGCCGGAGACGAGGTAGTTCCACACCATCCAGCTCGGCGAGGTGTACCAGAAGAACGTGTCCTGGTCGCCGAGGTCGAGGCCGAGCGACATCGCCTTCAGGTGCTCCAGCAGCACCCCGCCCGTGCTGTGCACGATCCCCTTGGGCCGGCCGGTCGTGCCCGAGGAGAACAGCACCCACAGCGGGTGGCCGAACGGCACCGGTTGGGGTACCAGGTCAGCAGAACCCGAGGGGTCCGGCCAGCCGAGCGGCCCGGCCGCGGCCTCTGCGGGGAGGCCGAGCCGGGGGAAGACGATCGTCGCGCGGAGGGTAGGCAGCAGCGCAGCCAGCTCGCTGACCGCCCCGCGCCGGTCGAATGCCCGTCCGCCGTACCGGTACCCGTCGGCCGCGATCAGCACCGCCGGCTCCAGTTGCCCCAGGCGCTCGGCCGCCGCCGCGGGCGAGTAGTCCTGGCCGCAGCCGGACCAGACGGCGCCAAGGCTCGCCGCGGCCAGGAAGGCGACGACCGCCTCGGCCGCGTTCGGCACGTACCCGGCGACCCTGTCCCCGGGACCGACTCCCAGATCGCGCAGCATCGCGGCCAGGGCGCCAACCTGCTCGCGCAGCATCCCCCACGTCAGGTGGCGGCTGACCGGTCCTTCTCCGGGCTGCGCGGATTCCCGGGCGTCGATCACCGCGACCCGCTCCGGGTCGCGCCCGCGGAACAGGTGCTCGACGTAGCTGACCTGCGCGCCGGGAAACCACTCGATGTCCGGCATGACCGATCCGGACAGCACCCGCTCGTACGGGGTAGCCGAACGGATGCCGAAGTAGTCCCAGACAGCCGGCCAGAACTCATCAAGCCGGTTCACCGACCATTGCCACAACTCCAGGTAGTCACCGGTCAGCCGGGCCCGCCCGTGCTGGGTGAGCCAGCGGGCGAAGCGCGACACCTTAGCGGCCGCGATCTCGTCCTGCTCCGGCACCCAGATCGGCTCACGGTCCATCGTCACGGCCCGGCTGCGGGAAGCCCGGACCGGCGACCAGCCTGTTCCGCAACTCACCCAGACCCTCGATCGTGCTCACCAGCGTCGTGCCGGGCCGGAGGAACTCCGGCGGCTGCCGCCCCATGCCCACCCCGGGCGGGGTGCCGGTGAAGATCAGGTCGCCCGGCAGCATGGGGCACACCGCGGAAATCCGGGCCACCAGCTCAGGAACGGAGAAGATCATGTTCCTGGTCCGGCCGTCCTGCAGCACCCGGCCGTCGACCGAGCAGCGCAACCGCAGATCGTCGCGGTCCGGTAGCTCATCGGGTGTCACCAGCCACGGTCCGGTCGGCCCGAAGCCGGGAAACGACTTCCCCAGCGAGAACTGCGGCACCGGGCCGGCCAGCTGAACCGTCCGCTCCGACAGGTCCTGACCCACCATCAAGCCCGCGACGTAGGACCAGGCCTTCTCCTCCGGCACCCGTTCCGCGGGCCGCCCGATCACCGCGACCAGCTCCAGGCCGATCCCGAACACCTGGGACGGGGCCAGCACCGGCGCACCGAGTTCCTCCGGCACCAGCGGGCCGGTATGCGCGCCGGGGCCGGCGTATCCCCGGGCCCATTCGGTGAACCGGTCCCAGACCGCGA
>WNGJ01014077.1_pt1 | contig 16218 bp, 12 predicted proteins | sample 5400611 | NCBI WGS metagenome assembly WNGJ01 (sample SAMN13153375, study PRJNA577476) | soil metagenome | isolation source: 40 cm soil or saprolite under Garry oak tree replicate 1 | place: USA:California | collected 2016-06-15 | reverse complement strand
GAAGAACGCCGGCAAGATCTATGCGCAAGGCGCGCGCGCGATCGAGGCGCTGCGCGGCGCGAATCTGCGCGTCAAAAAAGGCGAGTTCATCTGCCTGATCGGCGCCTCCGGCTGCGGCAAATCGACATTACTGCGCATGGCCGCGGGCTTCGAGAGCGCGACCTCCGGCGAGACACTGATGTGGGGCATGCCGATCGCAGGACCCGGTCCGAGCCGCGGCATGGTGTTCCAGGATTACGGGCTGTTTCCCTGGCTCAATGTCCGCGACAACATCGGCTTTGGCCCGAAATCGCGCGGCCGAACGCGAGCCGAGATCCGCGAGACCGTCGATCGCTTCATCGAGCTGGTTGGTTTGCGAGATTTCGCCGACGTCTATCCGCACCAGCTCTCCGGCGGCATGAAGCAGCGCGTCGCGATCGCGCGCGTGCTCGCCAATGACGCCGAAGTGGTGCTGATGGACGAGCCGTTCGGCGCGCTGGACGCGATGACGCGCGAGCGATTGCAGGACGAGCTGGTCGAGATCTGGTCGCGCACGGGATTGACGGTCTTGTTCGTCACCCATTCGATCGAGGAAGCGATTTTTCTGGCCGACCGCGTCGTCGTGATGTCGCCGGGACCTGGGCGGATCGACCATGAATACATCATCGACCTGCCAAGACCACGCGACATCGCAAGCGCCGAGTTCAACGAGTGGCGTCGCCTGTTGTCATCGCAACTGCACAGCCATCACGCAAGAAAGGCGGGGTAGCGAATTATGACTAACCCTCTCTATCGTCGTCCCCGCGAAGGCGGGGACCCATAACCACAGGATTTAATTATTGCGACGGCCTCAACCACATCGCCTCATCGATAGATTCCGCGGTATGGGTCCCGGCTCAAGGCCGGGACGACGAGTTGGAAAACGACGCGAGCCAACCATCGCCCTCTCACGCCGCCGCGACGCTTCCTTTGCGTCCCGGAACGGCGGCCAACAATTCGCGCGTGTAGGGATGCTCGGGCGCGGCGAACAGGCTGGCGGTCGGCCGATACGGTCGCAGATTTGGGCTGCGACGCGCAAGTCGTGGGTAATGAACAGCATCGACAGCCCAAGCCGCGCCTTCAGGTCTTCCAGCAGCGCCAGCACCTGGGCCTGTACGGAGACGTCGAGCGCCGAGACCGCCTCATCGGCGATGATGATCTCCGGCTCGAGCGCGAGCGCGCGGGCAATACCGACGCGCTGGCGCTGCCCGCCGGAAAACTCGTGCGGATAGCGGTCCACCGCGCCGGCATCGAGCCCGACCAGACCAAGCAGCTCGCGGGCGCGCTGCAGGGCCGCAGCAGGCGCGGCGCCGCGGGCGACCATGCCGTCACCGATGATGTGGCCGACCTTGCGGCGCGGATTGAGGGAAGCGAACGGGTCCTGGAAAATCATCTGGATGCGATGGCGCTGCGCGCGCAAGCCGCGGCCCTCCAGCGCCGTCAGATCGACATCGCCGATCCGCACTGTGCCGCGATCGGGCTCGATCAGGCGCACGACGAGCCGCGCCACCGAGGATTTTCCCGAGCCGGACTCGCCGACGAGACCGAGCGTCTCGCCCTTCTGAATCGTGAAGTTGACTTCTTTCGCCGCCTCGACCTTGCGCTCGGCGCGAAACCAGCCGCCGGAGGTGACATAGGTCTTCTCGAGGCCGATCACCTCGACGGCCTTGCCGCTGTCCCGTGGCCGCGCGCGCGCCGGCGGATCGATCGACGGCACCGCCGCGAGCAGTGCCTTGGTGTAGTCGTGTGTCGGGTGGGCGAAGACCTCCGCCGCCGGCCCCTCCTCCACCACCTTGCCGTGACGCAGCACCACGACCTGGTCGGCGATGTCGGCCACGACGCCGAAATCATGGGTGATGAACATGACCGCCATGTTGCGGCTCTGCTGCAGGTTCCGGATCAATTTCAGGATCTGCGCCTGCGTGGTGACGTCGAGCGCGGTGGTCGGCTCGTCGGCGACCAGGACCGTCGGCTCGAGCGCCAGCGCCATCGCGATCATCGCGCGCTGCCGCTGGCCGCCGGAGAGCTGATGCGGATAGGCGCGCACGATGCTTTCAGGGTCGGGCAGCCCGACCTCGCGCGCCAGCGACAACGCCTTGGCCCTTCGCTCCGAGGGTGTCAGCAGCCCGTGCGCCTCGAACACCTCCATCATCTGATCGCCGATCCGCATCAACGGATTGAGCGCGGTCATCGGCTCCTGAAACACCATGGCGAAGCGCCGGCCGCGCAGGTCGCGCCAGCCCTGCTCGTTCAGCTTCAGGAGATCGTTGCCTTCGAACAGGATTTCGCCGCCCTCGACCGTGACGGTGTCGGGCAGCAGCCCCATCAGTGCGTGCGCGCACATCGACTTGCCGGAGCCGGATTCGCCGACCACACAGACGATCTTGCCGGGCACGAGGTCAAGCGACACGCCGTCGACGGCGTAGGCGCGCTCCGCGCCTTTCGGCAGCGCGATCCGCAAATTCCGGATGGAGGCAACGGGCTCACCTGTCATGGTCATCGCCCGTCTCGTGCCAATCGCGGATTGAGCGCGTCGTTGAGGCCTTCGCCGATCAGGTTGAGGCCGAGCACGGATAAGAGAATGGCGATGCCGGGAAACACCGTGATCCACCAGGCCTGGCGGATCACCGTGCGCCCTGCGCCGACCATGTATCCCCAGGAGATCAAATTGGGATCGCCGAGCCCGAGGAACGACAGCGACGATTCAAGCAAAATGGCGGTTGCCACCATCAATGACGCCAACACGATCACCGGCGATAGCGCGTTCGGCAGGATCTCGCGCCAGATGATGAAAGCGTTGCTCTGTCCGGTGACGATCGCGGCCTGGACATATTCGCGGGTGCGCAGCGAGAGCACCTCGCCGCGCACGAGGCGCGCGACCGGCGGCCAGCTCACGATGGCGATGGAGGCGACGATCGAATAGATCGAGGGCTGCAGGATCGCGACCAGCACGATGGCGAGCGCGAAGCTCGGGATGGTCTGGAAGAATTCGGTGAAGCGCATCAAGGCGTCGTCGACGCGGCCGCCAAAGTAGCCGGCGATGGCGCCGAGCGGGACGCCGACGATCAGCGCCACCGCGGTGGAGACGAGGCCGACCAGGAGCGACACGCGCGCGCCAAAGATCACGCCGGCGAACACGTCGCGGCCAAGCGCATCGGTGCCGAGCGGCACAGTGGACAAGGTGAACGGCGGCAGGAACGGCCGCTGCACCATCCGCCACGGCGAATTGGGAAACAGAAGCGGTCCGAACAGCGCGACCGCCACCGCAAGCAGCAGGATGAGCAGGCCGATCAGCCCGCTCGGATTGCGCAACATCGATGTCCAGAATTGCTTCATGAGGCGAATTCGATGCGCGGGTCGACGAGGCGATAGACGAGATCGGTGATGAGATTGAAGATCAGGACCATCGCCGAGCAGACCACAAACACGCCGAGCAAAAGATTATAATCCCGCTGCAGCAGCGCTTCATACATCAGCCGCCCGATGCCGGGCCAGGCAAACACGGTTTCGGTCAGCACGGCGCCGCCGATCAGCGTGCCCGAGTGAACGCCGGCCAGCGTCACCACCGGCAGCAGCGCGTTGCGCAGCACGTGGCGGCGCTGGATGACGCTGTCGCGGAGCCCTTTGGCGCGCGCGGTCTTGACGAAATCGAGCCGCTTGACCTCCAACATGGAGGCGCGGGTCATTCGGGTATAGGTCGCCATGAAGAACAGGCCGATGGTAGCCGACGGCATGATCAGATGCGCGCCGACGTCGAGAACATGCGCAAATCCCGTGTAGTTGGCGCCGACGGTCTCGTAGCCGAAGCTCGGCAGCCAATCCATGGTGACCGAAAACAACAGGATCGCCATCAGCGCGATCCAGAACAACGGCGTCGCGTAGAAGATCAGCGCGAGCACGGTGATCGCGGTATCGAGAAAGGTCCCCGCGAAGCGCGCCGCAAGCGTTCCGAACAGGATGCCGAACGACAGCGAGATGGCAAAGGCCGTGAGCGTCAACAACAGCGTCGCCGGCAAGCGATCCAGGATCAGTTTCGAGACGGGCGCCTGCTGGCGAAAGGAAAAGCCGAGGTCGAAGCTGAGCACGCCTTTGACATAGACATACAATTGTTCCGGCAGCGGACGATCGAGCCCGAACTTCTCGCGCAATTGCGCGACGAACACCTTGTCGCTGGCGCCGGCCTCGCCCGCCATGACGAGCGCGGGATCGCCGGGCGCAAGCCGGATCAGGAAGAAGTTCAAAACGATGATCGCCACAAGGACGATCACGCCCTTGACGGTCCGTTGCGCGATGAATGAGAGCATCAGAAACCCGTGGCGGGTGGATCAGGGATCATGCCGGACGACGGCGCGGCCCTCGCGATGGAATTGCCAATGGATTTGCCGAAGCATCGTTCCGCCGCCTCACTTGTCGATCCATGCATCGCGAAAACCGTCATTGACGCCGATCGCGGTTGTGATGAGGTTCTTGACCTTGCAGCGGGTAATGGTCGGAAACTGCAGCTCGAGCATCCAGGCGACCGGCACGTCCTCGACCAGGATCTTCTGTGCCTTCTCGTAGATCTCCCTGCGCTTGGAGTCCGGCGTCGCCGTTGCGCCTTCGGCGAACAATTTGTCGATCTCGGGGTTCGAATAGCCTTCGACATTGTTGAAGAGCTGGCCCTTGATGATCTGGCTGGTGATGTAGTTGCGGCCGACGCCGAGCGCGGGATCGCCGTACTGGTAGAGAAAGGTGAAGGCGATGTCGTAGTCCCAGTCGCCGATCTTCTGGTTGGAACCGGGCACGTCGGTGGCAATGGTCTCGATATTCATGCCGGCGTCCATCAGGTTCTGCTTCACTGCCTCACCCCAGCGCTGCCAAGTCTCGCCATAGGGCAGCGGCATCAGGCGGATCTTTTCGCCGTTATAGCCGGCATCCTTCAACAGCGCCTTGGCCTTGGCGGGATCGTAATCGTATTTCGGCACATCATCCGTGTAGAACTTGATCGAGGATGTCGATGGACCCGTCGCCACCTTGCCGAGCCCGTTCCAGATCACGTCCTTGGCGAAGTTGCGGTCGATTGCATACATGATCGCCTGGCGCACTTTCTTGTTCGCCAGCGGACCGGACCGATTGTTCAACCACAGCCACGCCAGCGGACTGAAGAACTCCCAGCCGGCGCCGGTGACGCAGGTGTCCTTGAGCTTGGAAAGCCGCGGCACGTCGAAATTCTCCACCGAGCCGCCCGGCAGCACGTCGACCTTGCCGGTTTCATACGCGACCGAGCGCGCGGCGGCGTCTGGAATGATCTGCCAGTAGATCTCGTCGAGATAGGGCTTGCCCTTCTCGTGGTAGCTCGGATTTTTGACCAGTTGAATGAACGAACCCTTCTGCCATTCCTTGAACATGAACGGGCCGGTGCCGATCGGCGCGTTGTTGTAGGGATTGGTTTTCCAGTCGGTGCCTTCATAGATATGTTTGGGTATGATCGGCATCGAGCCGACTTCGAAGATGCCGAGAAACGGCCCGAACGGCTGTTTCAGCGTGAACACCACGGTGAGGTCGTCGGGCGCTTCCACCTTTTCAACCTGGGTCAGATTGTTGCGCGCCCGGGAATGCGTCTCCTTCAACATGCCGATCGTGAACAGCACATCGGCCGAGGTGAACGGCTTGCCGTCGTGCCATGTCACGCCCGGCTTGAGCTTGAAGGTGTAGGTCTTGGCGTCCTCGCTGACCGTCCAGCTTTCGGCGAGGCCGGGCAGCGGCTCCAGTTTCGGGCTATAGCGAAGCAGGCCCTCGAAAATATTGCCCGACACCATCTGGGTCGGGCCGTTCTGAATCATGGCGAGGTTCAAGCCGGGCGGTTCAGGCTGGATGACCGCGTTGATGACGCCGCCCATTTTCGGCTCTTGCGCAAACGCCGCCGCACCAAGGAGGCAGCCGAAAAAAACACTCACCCACACCCGCTTCAACATGACCCAACTTTCAGAACATCCCGGAAAACGGCTTCCGATCAATATGTTGCTTCGCGCGCGGACATCGAGCCGTCCGCACATCGAGGACCGGCGGCGGCAAGGTCACATGGTCTCAATTGCCGCTGCAAGATGAAAGTCGCGACATCTGGCGATTAAAAAATGTACAGCCCTTGGACGAAATACAGGCTTCGAAAGTTGAATTTTGAGCTTCGGATTTGACGACCCGCGAGACAGCAGCCACCTGCCGCCTCGCGCTGTTCGTTGACGTGTCATGCCGCCTTTCATGCCGCCTTGCCAAGGCCGGCGTCAAGATGCTTCAGCCGCGGCAGCACGTCGTGCTTCAAGAGCTGCAGCGAATGATGCCAGGCTTCCGGCTTGTGCTTGTAGTCGAAGCCGAACACCAGAAGCGCGCCGAAGCCGCCGACCTCGTGCCAGATCTTTTCGATCTTCTCGGTGACGGTCGCGGGAGAGCCGACGATCCAGTTGCGCGTTGCACAATAGTCGACGGTAACGTCGCTATCCGGCACGTCGGGCGCGTGCTTCAGATAGTCCTTGAAGCCGAAATGGCCGAGCAGGGGCAGGAAGTATTCGCTCATCATCCGACCCATCATGTCGCCGGCCGACAACTTCCAGGCCTCCTCGTCGGTATCGGCGACGAACACCTCGCGAACCAGCCGCCAGTCCCTGCGGTTCGGCTTGCGCCCGGTCTTCGCCGCGCCCGCCTCGACCGAGTCCCAGTGGCTGCCGACATAGGCCGGGTTGAGATTGAGGCTCATCGGGATGAAGCCGCGCTCTCCTGCGAGCTTGAGCGTGTCGGAGTTCTTCGACAGCCCGGCGACGCCGATCGGCGGATGGGGCGCCTGGAGCGGCTTGATGTGGGGTTTGAGAAAATCGAACATCGTTTCCGGCTTGGTCACCGTCCAGAACTTGCCCTTGTGCGTCCACGGCGCGTCCTCGCTCCACATCCGCAGGATGATCTCCAGCGCCTCGCGCGTCATGTCGCGGTTCTGGCCGGACATGCCGTCGACGTTGAACATGGCCCAGTCGCTCGGCAGGCCAGAGGCTGCGACGCCGAAATTCAGCCGGCCGCCCGAAAGGTGGTCGAGCATCGCCACCCGGTTCGCGAGCTCGGCTGGATGGTGATACGGGAGGAGAAAGCCGCCGGGGCCAAGGCGGATATTTTTTGTCTGCAGGAAGGCCTGCGCGAGGATGAGGTCGGGTGCCGGGTGCGGCTCCCAGGGCGCGGTGTGATGTTCGCCGATCCAGGCTTCCTGATAGCCGAGCTCATCGAGCCAGCGCAGCACCTGAAGATCCCAGTCCTGGCCTTCCTTCAATCCGCACTCCGGCGGATGCGAAGGCATCGCAAAATATCCGAGTTCCATGAAGCTTTCCTCTCGCTGCTTGTTTTCTTTTGTTCTGCGGTGCACGCGTTGTTGCACGCGAGGCGAAGCTTAGCACTTCGCAAGGCTGCGAGCATTGGCTGCGCTGCGGCTAAATGATGGCTTGCGCGGTCGGTGCAAAGCCGGCGGTGCCCAAACCACGCGCGCGGCCTGCCCTGTTATTTTTCTCCCGCCGGTACCGACACCGACGCGCTGGCTGGGCTCGCCGGCTTGGATTTCGGCGCGTTCATGAGTCGCTTGATCACGTCCGGCGGGATAACGGCGCGCGGCGGCTGCGAGGAACTCCAAGCGGGACGCGCGGCCGGGGCGGTGACCGGTTCGGCCGCTGCCGCGGGCGCCGCGTTCGCCACCGCCTCGCCGGCGGGCGGCGCGGCCGCAGCGACGGGCGGTGCGGCTTTCTGCGGGCTGAGCTTCGCGGGCACGACGCGCGTCGCCACGTGCGCCTGGAGCAACTCATCCTTGTCCGGAAACCACATGCTGCTGGGCTCGGCGCGGTTGGCGCGCTCGGCGAAGGCACGGCTCAGGCCGAAACCCTGCAGCCTCCGCTCCTCGGTCGCAATCGCGATGCTGCGGTCGGCGGCGGTCATGCCGCGAAACGCCGGCTGGTGAAATCCAAGCCGCGCGTTCGGCATGATGGCGCGATCGGTGCCGCCGAGGAACACGACGGTGCAGGCCGAAAGACAGTCCTTCTCGACGAGAGTCGAAAGCCGGCGCGCCTTGATCAGCTCAGACATCTTCTGCGCCTCGAGAAGGCGGCCGCCGGCCGAATTGAGCCGCACCGTCTTCACGTTGGCCATCGCGTTCAAGAACCCTTCCATCTCCTTGGCGACGCCGAAGGTGATGCCGCCGGAAAACTCCAGCATCTCGCCAGAGGCCAGGATACGGAATTGATGCGGCCCGACGCGGGAATCGCCGGTGACGACTTCGAAGATGCCCGCGATCTGGGGCGTGGCGACAGTGAAGAAACTGGCTCCGACCTGCAACACACCGAGTACCATCAGCGCCTTGGCCACTCCGCCCCAGAATCTCTTGCCGTTTTGCTGATAATGCGTCGCCGAGCGCCAGATGCCGACCACCTGCCAGACGGCCAAGGCAACAATAGAGAGCCAGACCATGAACAGCGAGATCAACCAGATCAGCGGCTGAGCCTCGCCCTGGCGGTGGATGACGATGCCAACGGCGCCGATGAGGACACCGCCCACCAGACCGCCAAGCGTCCCGTTCACCCAATAGGACAGCGGCAGCGACAGCTCGCCGCGCCAGTGCCGCGCGAAATAGTTTTGCCGTCCCTGCGGCGGCAGCGGTAGCGGGAGCACGGCAGACGTCGGTGGGAGCGATGCGGCGGCCCCAAGCTCCACCTGCACCATCTGGGAGAGATCGTCACCGCCGCGCTCGAACTCTGTTCTGTGCGTCTGGTCTGACAACGGAAAACTCGGAACAAATGGATTTCGACGTCGTCCGGCCAGCGTCGGCGCCGAGCGCACGTGGACGCCGCATCGACTTTAGTTGTCCTGGCAAACTGGCGCAACTGCAGCGCAGCGCGCAAAGGTTAAGCATCCGCGTCGTTTTTTTTCTTACGGAATGCCGACAGCAAGCCGTCGATGAGCTTGAGCGCGTTCTTTCGCATTTTTTTCGGATCGCTCGTCTCCGGCAGCATGAGTGCCACCTGGCAGATCATTGCATCGACCATGCGGCTGAGAAGCTCGGCGTCCTCAAAAGTGATTTCGCCGTCGCGTTTCAGCGCCTTGATGGTCGCGATCAGGAGCGCCATCGAATAGGCATCATCGATCTCGCGATAGCGCTGATGCCCGAGCACGGCCGGGGCTTCCCGGATGACTATGCGCGCGTAGTCCGGTTCGAGGCAGGCGTCCAGATAGGCATCGAGGCCTGCGCGCAGCCGGTCCCAGATTCGCGGCTGCGTCCGCGCGGCCCGCTCGACCTTGTCGGCTACCTCAGACTGCATGACAACGACGACGCCGTCGAACAACGCCTTCTTGTCCTCGAAGTGATGATAGAACGCGCCGCGCGTCACCCGCGCCGCGCGCGAGATCGCCTCCATCCCTGCCGCCTGAAAACCTTCCTTCGCAAAGATGTCGCGGCCCGCCGACAACAATGCCTGGCGGGTCGCCTCAGTGTTTTCGTCGCGACGGCTCTTCTCGATCCGACTCGGGCTCATGCCGGCAATATACGGCTTGACACAAACGTAACGAATGAATATTACATACTTAATGTAGACGAGAGCTGTTCGGGAACGAAGCGCCGCGGTTGGCCGCCGAACAGCCCCGATACGGCAGCTTTGCTGGCAACTTTCCATTCAGGAAGGCCGTCTCAGATGACAGACCCACGGACAAAAGCCGTCGCCGAAATCAAGGCGGTGCATCTCTTCGATATCGTCATCGACCTCAAGCCAGGTCTGAATATCGGCGACGGCCCCTTCGGGCGGCGGGTCCTGTTTGGCTCGGCGGGTGGATCGTTCGAGGGGCCGAAGCTGCGCGGCGACGTGCTGGAAGGCGGCGGCGACTGGGCGTTGTTTCGCCCCGACGGGACCATGGCGCTGGACGTCCGCTTGACGCTGCGCACCGATGACGATGCCCTGGTGCACATGAGCTATGGCGGCCGTCGGGTTACGCCGCCCGAACTGCGGGCCGAGATAAGCGATCCCGTGAGGAGATATCAGGTCGATCCCTCGCGCTATTATTTCCGGACCAATCCGCTGTTTGAAACGGGATCTCCCAGCTATGCCTGGCTCAACGATATTGTATGCGTCGGGTCGGGATACCTGGTCGAGGGCGGTGTCGCCTACAAGGTCTCGCAGATCGTTTGAACGTCGCCGGAGCGCCAAATCCGGAAGGGTGGAAAAAGGGCCCTCGATCACGCCCGCGCGCGCGCAATCGCGCCGGCAATGATCTGCATCGCGATGCCGGCCGTCCATCCGATCCCGATCAGGACGGTCCAGGCGATATCCGGCTCGCCGCGCAGGACGATGATGCCGACCGAGAGAAATGCCGTGAGCGTCGCGAGAAATGTGCCGATGGCGGTCAGGAATTCCGGGGCGTCGATGCCTGCCGAGGCGCGGTTGGGCTCGGCGTCGGCGTGAAACGGCAGGGGTGGCGTGTCGATGCCGAGATAAAACCCGACCGCGCCCGCGATCATCATGAACAGCAGAAAACCCTGCGTGGTCAAAAACGAGATGCTCGATCCGACATGAGCTGAAACGAACAACCCGCACGCCGCGCCGGCCATCGCAAGCCCGATGCGTTCGAGAACGTGGGCAGATTTTCTGACCCGGAAGCGCATTGGCTTGGCCGATCAATCGCGAGAACGCGAGCCTACCCGATCTCGGCGCGGCGATAAACCACAGCGACGCGCGATATCGCTTTGTTGATTATCGCGCCCCGAAGGTGGTGGTCCCGAACAGCGCCTTCTGGGTCGAGGGTTGCGAGCGCCAATATTGCGGCGGGGCTTCGACCTGACCGCCGAGTTCGGCGGCCGCATGCCAACCCCAGCGCGGGTCGTAGAGCATGCCGCGCGCCAGCGCGACCATGTCGGCCTTGCCGGACGCCACGATCTCTTCGGCCTGCTTCGCCTCGGTGATCAGGCCGACCGCCATGGTGGTGATGCCGGTCGCTTGCTTCACGGCCCGCGCCAGCGGGACCTGATAACCCGGTCCGAGCGGGATCTTCTGCAGTGGCGACACGCCGCCAGAGGAGACGTCGATCCAGTCGACGCCACGCGTCTTCAACTCTTTTGCGTATTCGATGGTCTGCGCGATGTCCCAGCCGCCGTCGACCCAGTCGGTCGCCGACACCTTGATGCCGACCGGCTTGTTGGCAGGAAACGCCGCGCGCACGGCGTCGAACACCTCGAGCGGATAACGCATGCGATTTTGCAAGCTGCCGCCGTATTGATCGGTGCGCTTGTTCGAGATCGGCGACAGGAACTGATGCAGCAGATAGCCGTGGGCGCTGTGCATCTCGAGGGCATCAATGCCAAGCCGCTCGGCGCGCTTGGCGGCATCGACGAATGCGTCGCGGATGCGTGCAAGACCCGCCGCATCGAGCGCCAGTGGCGCCGCCTCACCCTCCTTGTGCGGCACGGCGGATGGCCCGCCCGTCTGCCAGCCGCCTTGCGAAAATGGAATCTGCTGGCCGCCCTCCCATGGCCGATAGCTCGATCCCTTGCGACCGGCATGCGCGAGCTGCATTGCGACCGCGGTCTTCGCATGCTTGCGGACCGAGGCCAGGATCGGCTTCAGCGCGGCTTCGGTGGCATCATCCCAAAGCCCGAGGCAGCCCGGCGTGATGCGCCCGATCGCTTCCACGTGCGTGGCTTCGATGCAGAACATCGCCGCACCCGACAGCGCGAGCGAGTTGATATGGGTGAAATGCCAGTCATTGGCCTCGCCATCGACAGCCGAGTACTGGCACATCGGCGCCACCATGATGCGGTTCGGCAGCGTCAGGCCGCGGAGCGTGATCGCGGAAAACAGGGCACTCATGAGGATTTCCTGGGAATTTGCGGAAGGCGTTACTTCCCCTTATGTAGCGGGCCGCCGCGTTTTCCTCAACGGCAAGCTTATTGCTGGATCCCCGCCGCCCTGATCACTTCAAGGTTAGAGGCCGTCTCCCGTTTGACCAGATCGTCCATCTCGGCGGGGGTCATCGGCAGCGGTTCGACGCCGAGCCTCTTCAGGCTGTCCTGCGTTGCAGGATCGTTCAGCACCTTCGTACCTGCCGCGTGATATTTGTCGATGATCGCAACCGGCGTCTTCGCCGGCACGAACACACCGAACCAGATCGCGCTGCCGGCGTTCTTGAGACCGGCTTCCGAAGGCGTCGGCACGTCGGGCAGGTCGGCGACGCGCTTGTCGGTCGACACCAAGAGCGCGTGAACCTGGCCCTCGCGGATCAGCGGCAAGGCGGTCGCGAGCGGGCAGAAATAGAAATCGATCCGGCCACCGAGGATATCGGCAATGACTTCCGAGCCACCGCGATAAGGGATATGCGTCGCCTCGATGCCGGCGGCAAGGCGGAATTTCTCGGCGCTGATATGCACCGCGCTGCCGATGCCGACCGAGCCGAACGAGATCGTCCCGGGCTTTGCCTTTGCCTCCGCGATGAAGTCCTGCACGGTTTTCCAGGGCCGCGACACCGGGACGATCATCACATTGGCGCTGGAGCCGATCATCAGCACGGAGGCGAGATCCTTGGTGGCGTCGAAGGTCAGGTTGGCAAAGATCGCGGGCGCGATCGTCAGCGCCGAGGAATGCGCCAGGATCGCATAGCCGTCGGGCGCGGCTTTCGCCGCCAGCGCGGTGCCGAGCGTGCCGCCGGCGCCGGCGCGGTTTTCGATTACGATGGGTTGACCGAGTTCGACGGCGAGACGATCGAACACCAGGCGCGGCACGACGTCGGCCGCGCTGCCAGCGCCGAACGGAATTGTCGCCTTGATCAGATGCGTCGGCCAGTCGTCGGCGTGCGCGGAAACGACGGCGAACATGGCGGCGGTAAAAACCAAGGGGCGCAGCAGCATGTTCATTCGATACTCTCGGTTTCTCATCGTCGAGAGCGCTGCAAGAACCGTTCCCAGAACGTCGTCCCTGCGAAAGCAGGGACCCATAGCCACAAATGCTCATTGCTGCACTGAGCTAGGGCCGCAGCCCTTCGCAACAAAACATCGGCCTGTGGTTGTGGGTCCCTGCTCAGCGCTCGCGGAGCCTGTCATCGGGCCGGCCGAAGGCCGGACCCGTTGGCTCGCTTGGCCCGGACGACCAGAAAGTTATTCGACCAACGTAAACTGCAACAGCAGCGTGCGCTGGAGCGGGGAAAAATTGTCGTCGGAGACCATGGTCAGCACGGTGTCGCCCTCCGGCGTCACATGGGCGTCGATGCCTTCCATGTTGTCGATCTCCTGGCCAAGATCGGCTTCGAAGATCGCGGGACCGTCGACCAGCGCACCGGGCGCGACCGACTTCAGCGGAATGCGGCGGATGCGGATGCCGATTCCGGCAAGCCAGGAGAATTTCCGTTCCAAAATCAGAAGATCGTCCAACAGCAGGACCGCGTCGCTGACATCGTAGTTCTCGGTGCGACGGATGCTGAATTGCCCGGGCGATGGGCCGCCGACCAGAAACGCGATCAGATTGCCGTTGGCATCGAGGCCGCGCTCGGAGATCGCAATCAAGGTGCCCGCGAGCGGCTGGCCCTTGGGCACCATGACGAGCGCTTCGAGCCCCTTGTTGTTCGGCAGCTTCTTCGCCGCCGGCGGCAACGGCACCACCTCGCCGCGTGACCGCGTAAAGCCCTTGCTGAAATCGAAACGCAGCACCTGATTGACGCGCTCAAGCCCGACATAGACCAGCGAACCATCGAGCGCGATCGATTCGGAATCGAACCAGCCGCGCGCGGTGATCGGCTTGCCGTCGGGCCCAAGCATCGGCGCGGCCTCGACGTCGGCAATGCCCGTCATCTCGCGGCCGGAATAGACGATGCGGCCGGTGAACCATCCGCCTTTGTCGCTGAGCGCAATGAAACGTTCGCCTTTGGGGTCCAGCCGCAGACCGGACAGCCCGCCAAAGCCGCGAAAGGGCGAGGTCAGCGCCAGCCCACTGCGATATTCCAGCGAGCCGAAACGCATATGCGAACGGTCGCGGGGGTCGAAGGACGGGATCGGCCGCGCGTTGACCTCGATCGAGACCGGTGCGGTGACGGAAAACTCCTCGATCGCGCCCCGTTTCGGCGGCGGCTGAGTTGCAAGCTGCGCGCGGACGATGTCGGGCAGCGCAGTCGCAGCCAATCCGGCCGCGGTGAGTTCCAGTAAGCGGCGGCGGGAGAGATGGAGCGGTTCAACCCTCATGGTGAGTAACCATGAGGCCGAGACGACGCCTCATCCTTCGAGACGCGGCGAAGACGCCGCTCCTCAGAATGAGGCCCCCCTGCCCTCAACGGATCATCTCATCGTTGTCACGAATGTAACCGCCGCCGATGCCCGCTCGCTGCAGGCGGCGCGCCGTGGGTCTCGCTGAACAGCTCGGCGAGCTTTTCGGTGATGGCGCCGCCGAGTTCTTCGGCGTCCACGATGGTGACGGCGCGGCGATAATAGCGCGTGACGTCGTGACCGATGCCGATCGCGATCAATTCGACGGGCGAGCGCGTCTCGATCTCCTCGATGATGTGGCGCAGGTGCCGCTCGAGATAATTGCCCGGATTGACCGACAGCGTGGAATCATCGACCGGCGCGCCGTCGGAGATCATCATCAGGATCTTGCGCTGCTCGGCGCGGCCGAGCAGGCGCTTATGCGCCCAATCCAGCGCCTCGCCGTCGATGTTTTCCTTGAGCAGCCCTTCGCGCATCATCAACCCGAGATTCTTGCGCGAACGCCGCCACGGCGCATCCGCCGCCTTGTAGATGATGTGGCGGAGATCGTTGAGGCGTCCGGGATTGGGCGGCTTGCCGGCGGCAAGCCAGGCTTCGCGGGATTGTCCGCCCTTCCAGGCGCGCGTCGTGAAGCCGAGAATCTCGACCTTGACGCCGCAACGCTCCAGCGTCCGCGCCAGAATGTCCGCGCAGGTCGCAGCCACCGTGATCGGCCGGCCGCGCATCGAGCCGGAATTATCCAACAGCAGCGTCACCACGGTGTCGCGGAACGTCGCCTCCTTCTCGTGCATGAAGGACAGGGGGTGATAGGGATCGGTGACCACACGCGACAGCCGCGCCGGATCCAGAATGCCCTCTTCGAGATCGAACTCCCAGGCGCGGTTCTGCTGCGCCATCAGGCGGCGCTGCAGGCGATTGGCGAGACGGGCGACGATGCCCTGCAGATGCGCGAGCTGCTTGTCGAGATAGGAGCGCAAGCGCTCCAATTCGTCGTGGTCACAGAGATCTTCAGCCGCGATCACCTCGTCGAATTTCGGCGCGAAGGCGTGATATTCGGGGCCGCGCGGCTCGTTCGCGCCGCGCGCGTTCGGCCGCGTCGCTTCGCCCGGCGTCTCGTCGTCGCCAAGCTCGCCGTCGTCGAACGTATCGCTGGTGGAGGCCTGCGCGCTCTCCATCGCGCTGTCCGACATCTCGTCGCTGGTCGCCTCCGCCTGATCGGCGCTCATCTCCTGCGCGGCGTCAGAGTCAGGCGAGCCTTCCTGACCGGACTGATCGCTTTCGCCGTCGCGGTTGTCGTCCTCGTTCTCGTCGTCGTCGGAATCGGCATTGCGATCGTCGCCGAGATCGAGCGCCGACAGCAGGTCGTGCACCATGTCGCCGAACTTGACCTGGTCCTCGGTGACGCGGCTCAACCGGTCGAGCCGCGCGCCGATCTTGTCTTCCAGGACCGGCCGCCAGAGATCGACCATTTTTTTCGCGGCGGTAGGCGGCGCGAGACCGGTCAGGCGCTCGCGCACCATCATGGCCAAGGCATCCGACAGCGGCGCGTCGGCGCGGTCGGTGATTTCCTCGAACTTGCCGCGATGGAAATGATCGTCGAGCATCGCGGTGAGGTTTTTCGCAACGCCTGACATCCGCCGCGCGCCGATCGCCTCCACCCGCGCCTGTTCGATCGCCTCGAACACGCCGCGCGCCTGCGGATTGCCCGGCATCAATTTGCGGTGCACCTTGGGATCGTGGCAGGCGAGCTTCAACGCGATCGAATCAGCATGGCCGCGCACGATCGCGGCATCGCGCTTGGTCATCTTGCGCGCCGGCTCCGGCAGCCGTGCCTTGCCCGGCGCCAGCCCGGGGCGCTCGGCGGCGAACGTCACCTCCAGCTCCGGCGCCCTCGCGATCGCGCGCAGGCACGACGTCACCGCGCGCTTGAACGGCTCGGTCGGGGCTTCCTTCGCTCCGGTGCGGAATTT